>Ga0154003_1000412_pt1 | contig 13320 bp, 7 predicted proteins | sample TSFL087MetaG_FD_104679 | JGI IMG/M metagenome (GOLD analysis project Ga0154003, IMG submission 104679) | Attine ant fungus gardens microbial communities from Florida, USA - TSFL087 MetaG | ecosystem: Host-associated > Fungi > Mycelium > Unclassified | place: USA: Florida, Lake Talquin State...
GGGACGCTGGTCACCGCGCCGGGCGGACACGGTACCGAATACGGGCTGAAGATTCCGACGATCACCGCTCCCGGCGAGGCGCAAGCCTTCGTCGACGCCCGCATCGCTGACGGAAGCGATTACATCAAGATCGTATATGACGACGGCAAATTGTACGGCCTCAATTTCCCGACCGTCAGCAAAGAGACTTTGGCGGCCGTCATCGCGTCCGCGCACAAGCGCGGTAAACTGGCCGTCGTTCACATCTCCACGCTCGATGAGGCGCGAGACTCGATCGAGGCGGGCGCGGACGGCCTGGTTCATATATTTAGCGATCGCGCGCCCGATCCCGAATTCCCGCGCAAGGTCGCCGCCAGTCGAGCTTTCGTCATTCCGACTCTGACCGTGACTGAAAGCGTAACCGGCGTCGCGGGCGGCGCGACTCTGGCGACGGATTCCGCCTTCGCAAACGCGCTTTCCCCTACGGATGCGGCCGATTTAAAGAAGTCATTTCCCGCGCGGCCCGGCGCGAAGACGTCTTATGCCGCCGCCGAGGAGGCGGTGCGCCGGTTGAAAGCCGCGCGGGTCCCGATTCTTGCGGGCACTGACGCGCCCAACCCTGGCACGCTACATGGCGCAAGCATTCATCGCGAATTGGAATTGCTCGTCAAAGCCGGCCTCACGCCATTAGAGGCGCTGGCCGCGGCCACTTCCGCGCCGGCCGCGCAGTTCCGACTCTCCGACCGCGGGCGCATAGAACCGGGAAGACGAGCGGATTTGCTGCTCGTGAAAGGCGATCCGACCGCCGACATAAAAGCCACGCGCAACATAGCGCGGATATGGAAAGGCGGGGTCGAAGTTGATCGCCGGGCCTACATCGCGTCTATCGAAAAGACGAGAGCTGAGGCGGAAACTCTGCGCAAAGAGCCTGCGCCTGCAGGCTCCGAGTCGGGATTTGTGAGCGATTTCGAGGAAGAGAAGGTCTCTGCGAAGTTCGGCTCGGGCTGGTCTGTCTCTACCGACGCCATGGCGGGTGGCAAGTCGATGGCCGAAATGAAAGTGTCGCCCGAAGGGGCGCAGGGCAGCCGGGGATCATTGTTGATCACTGGAGAGATTTCGCCTGACCTCCCCTATGCCTGGGCCGGGGCGATGTTCTCGCCCGGGGCGACCGTGATGGCGCCCGCCAACCTGTCTTCCAAGAAAGAGATCTCATTCTGGGCCAAGGGAGACGGCAAGACCTGTCGCATCATGCTGTTCGCCAGAAGCCTTGGATTCCAACCGGCGCTCAAGAGTTTCGTGGCCGGAGTCGAATGGAAGCGATTCACGTTTCGGATCTCGGAATTTGGCGGGATGGACGGGAGCGACCTGACGGGCATCTTGTTTGCGGGCGGCCCGGCGCCTGGCAGGTTCGCTCTCCAGATTGATGATGTGGTCTTGAGTCACTGACCCATTTATTGCGGCAATGAAGAACGCGGTTCGTAGTCCCGCCTTTAGGCGGAAGTGTTTGGTATCGCGAAATGGATTTGTGAGCGCCGATTCCGCCTAAAGGCGGGACTACGAACCGATTTCCTGAGGAAACTATGGACAACAATCTCTCTTCTATTCGCAAATTTATCAAGCTCATTTCACTCTTGTTTTTCGCGGGTGTAATCGCAATCTGGCGCCCTGCCTTCTCGACAACCACATCCGCGCAAGATTCCTCGAAGCGGTTCGACTTTCTGGTCCGTGAGGACATCTTCGCCGGACTCGCCGGCGACCGGGCCAGGTTCGACAAGGCGATGAAGCTGTGCGAAGAGACGCTGGCGAAGAATCCGAAACATGCCGAGGCGATGGTCTGGCATGGCGGCGGCGTCTTCACGCGGGCGGGCTGGGCTTTCCAGGCGGGCGACATGCGCAAGGGCGGCGAGTTGTGGCGGAAGGGACTGGACGAAATGAACGCCGCCGTCGCTCTCGAACCGGACAATATCGGCGTGCTGATTCCGCGCGCCGCCGTCCTGCTCGAAGCGTCGAAGCATATGCCCCTGCCCGCAGCGGCGAGAGAGTTGCTCGAAACGGCCGTCAACGACTACGAAAAAGTCTTGCGGCTTCAGCAATCCTATTTCGACAAACTTTCAACGCACGCGCGCGGTGAGTTGCTGTCTGCTCTCGGATCGGGCTGGTATCGGCTCGGCGATATGAACAAAGCCGAACTTTATTTCAAGCGACTGGCGAAGGAGGGCGCGGGCACGCCATACGCCGAAAAAGCGCAATACTGGCTGGATAAAAAGACGTTGTCGCAAAATCAATCGTGCTCCGGCTGTCATGCCAGATAATTTAATCGCATGTCTCAATTTACACGCGAACTTTGCGCCTTTACGAGAGACACTCGCGCGAAATTATGCGGCGTTGAATAATCTTTTTTCTCGCAAAGGCGCAAAAGCGCAAAGTTCGCAAAGCTATCCCTCATAATGCGGGGTGAAAGTTATGATCACCAATTTGATCGACTCTATCGAGACTGAAAAGCGTCTCGCCACGCGAGGCGTCGACTACGCGGCTCCGGCTCGGGTGATAGTCCGCGACCTGGTCAAACGCTACGGCGACCTTACGGCCGTCGCGGGCGTCAGCTTCGAGGTTCGCCGGGGCGAAGTCTTCGGGCTGTTGGGGCCGAACGGCGCGGGCAAGACGACCACGGTCGAGATCATCGAAGGTCTGCGTCCGCGCGACGGCGGCGAGGTGACGGTCTGCGGCTTCGACCCGGCGGAGGATGCGGGCGAGGTGAAGAAGCGCATCGGCGTGGCGCTGCAGGCGACCGCTCTGCCTGACAAGATCGAAGTCCGCGAGGCCTTGTCGCTATTCGCCGGCTTCTATCCGGCGAGTAGAAAGGACCGCGCCGACGTTGACCGACTGCTGCGAACGGTCTCGCTCGAAGAGAAGGCGAAAAGCCGGTTCGACACGCTGTCGGGCGGCCAGCGGCAGCGGCTGGCAGTCGCGCTCGCCATGGTCAACGAACCTGAGGTCGTGATCCTGGACGAGCCGACGACGGGCTTGGACGCGCAGGCGCGCCGCGAACTGCACGACGTGATCGAGCGGCTGAAGCATGAGAGTAAGACAGTCATCCTGACTACGCATTACATCGAGGAGGCCGAACGTCTGTGCGACCGCGTGGCGATCGTCGATCACGGGCGCGTCATCGCCGCAGGGACACCGCGCGAATTGATCTCCGGGTCGCGCGGGCAGTCGCGCATCGAGCTTCGCACGGCAAGGTCGGTCGAATTGGCCGAATTGCGATCGATCCCCTTCGTCGAAAGCGTGACGGAATCGTGCGGGGCTTACGCGCTGCGCAGCCCCGACGCGCCCCGCGCTTTGATCGAACTCGTCAAGTGGATGGAGGCGGAGCGACACGAGCTTCTTGACCTGCATGTCACCCGGCCCACGCTTGAAGACACCTTCATCGAACTCACCGGAAAGAGGATACGCGAATGAACATGCTGAACGCATGGGCCAACAACACTCTGATCGGATTGAAGCTGACGTTCCGTGATCGCCAGGCGATCTTCTGGACGTACGGGTTCCCGCTCTTCTTCCTCTTCTTGTTCGCGGGCATCTTCGCGCGCGGGCGGGCGGAGACGCTCTTGACGATGCTTCCCGGCTTGTTGTGCATCACCGCGATGTCGTCCGGACTGTGGGGAATAGGCGTCACCATGCCGGCGATGCGAGAACGCGGCATTTTGCGGCGATATCATCTGGCCCCGATCAGTCCCTGGATGATCATCACGAGCGGGACCGCGTCCAACCTGCTGATCGCGCTTTCGGCATTGCTGTTGCAGATCGCGCTGGCGAAAATCGTTTACAAGATCGAGATCGCGGGCGGCGCTATTGCGACGTTTGTCATGCTCGCCGTAGGCGCGCTGGCGTTCTTTTCGCTCGGCTTCGTCGTCGCCAGCGTGGCCGATAACGTGAAATCGGCGACGGTCTTGTGCAATCTGCTCTTCTTCCCGCTGATGTTCCTGGGCGGCGCGGCCTTCCCGATGGAATTTCTGCCGCCGAAGGTGCAAGATCTGGCGCGCGTCCTGCCGTCCAATTATATGGTTGACGGCCTATACCGGGTGATGAAAGAAGGCGAGGGCCTGGTCGCGAATCTGAAGAATCTGACCGTGCTGCTGCTGTGTTGCGCGGTGTCGCTGTTTGTCGCGGCGAAGCTGTTTCGTTGGGAGGCCGATGAGAAGCTGCCGTTGAAGCGGAAAGCCTGGGCGGCCGCGGTCGTAGCAATCTTCGTCTGCGCCGCATTGTTCGTGAAACGCTAAGAGGATCGAAGATTGAAGATCGAGGGTCGAAGATTGAAGATCGAAGATCGAACGAGGATAGAAGGCCGAAGATCGAAGACCGATCCTCTATCCTCCATCCTCTATTCTCTATCTTCGACCATCTTCGCGCTATTCATTTTGGGCTTCGCGCCGGCGTTCGGCGCCTTGGCCGTCGCTCAATCGCCCGCCGACGGACGTTCGCCGATGGCGTTGTTGGAACAGTCGCGCGAGCGGCAGCGCGATTACGTCGAATATTTGAAAAAGCAGGTAGCCGCCGACCCGAACAATCGCCGGCTGCAGCTCGACCTGGGGCGCGGCTATTACGCGCTCGCCCTCGGCTACGACACCACCGCGATCGCCGAGGCCGAGAAACTGTTCGATCAGATTCTCGCCGCCGAACCGGAGAACGCGACGGCCCTCGTCTATCACGGCTCTCTGCTGGGTTTGAAGCTCGGCTTCCGCCTCGTCCCGCTGGATCGATCGTTGGCGGCGCTACAACAATCGAACGCCGACATGGACCGCGCCGTCGCCCTTGCGCCCGACGACCTGGAGGTTCGCAGCGTTCGCGGCTACTCCAGCTATTACACGCCGTCGTTCGTGGGGCGCGATCGAATCGCCGTCGAAGACTTCTCTCACATCATCCAACTGCTCGAACGGCAGCCGGGCGCGGAGATCCAGCGCGCGGAGTTTCACCTCGCTCTCGGCGACGCCTATCACAAGGCCGGCGAAGACGATAAGGCGCGTCAGAGTTGGCGCCGCGTCATAGAACTGGCGCCGAGCGCGTCGGCTGCCATCACCGCGGAATCGAAGCTGCGCGGGGTCGCCGGACAAAGCTCTTCCGGCCCAAATTACAAAGAAATCGTCGCCTTCTTCGGCTTCGCGATCGGCGCGGCGATCTTCGCGATCCTCTCCGTTTTGTTGCTGCGCGACGTCCGTCGCGCGCGTCGAAGGCGCGCGGGGATGTGGGCGGCGCTGCTCGTAGCGCTGGCCGCGCTGGCATGGAACGGATTGAACCTGTCGTCCGTAATTTTCAACGCGCTCGGCGAACACAACATGGCATGGCTCGCCAGGCTGGCCAATCTTGACGGATGGCGGATGTGGAGAGAGAGCGAGATCGCGCTGGTCGCGGCGCTCTCGCCGATCCCGTTCGGGTTGATAGCGGCCTACAGGTTTTACAAAGCCACGTTCATGGACATCGCGCTAAAACGCGGCGCGGCGCTGCTCGTATTGTTCGCGCTCGCGGCGGTCTACGGGCGGCTCGTCGCGCTGCCCGCGAGCCTGGCGCTCGGGCGCGTGTCGAACGACACTCTGCGATGGGTTTTTTACACGACTGTCTGGCTGTGGCTCTACGCGCTTTATCCGCCCTTGCGCGATCGTATTTACAGACTGGTCGACCGCCGCTTGTTCAAACGCCGCGACTATTCGCGCCTGCTCGATTGGTTCGGCGAGCGATTGCAAAAGGCGAACTACGAAACGGCCTTGATCGCGACGGCCTGCGACGCGGCGCGGGAAGCGTTCGCGGCCGAATCCGCGCGCTTCGTTCCGTCGACGGACGACCTGGCGAAGCGGCTCGCGCCGATCTTCGCGGGAAGAAGATCGAACGTGTTGCTGCCGTCGCAAGTCAATGATGACAAGCTCGAACGCGAATTGGCCGGGCGTGGCGTCGAGCTTGCGCTGGCGATACGGGCCGGGGCCGAGCCGGTGGGCCTGATCTTCGTCGGGCCGCGGGCCTACGGGCAGAGTTATTTGAGCGAAGAACTGAGCGTGTTGCGCGCCGTCGCCGCCGAGACCGGGCGCACGCTCGACAACCTGCGCCTGATCGAGGCGCGGCGCAAACAGGCCGTCGAAGAAGAAGAGCTCAGAAAGCTCGTGGCCCAATCCGAATTGATGGCCCTGCGCGCGCAGATCAACCCGCACTTCTTTTTCAACGCGCTCAATTCGGTAGCGTCGCTGATCGCCGAAGACCCGCAGCGCGCCGAACGATTGATCGAGAACCTGGCCGAGCTATTCCGCCACGCCTTCAAACCGAGTTCCGACATCATCCCGCTCGAAGAGGAGCTGGCGCTGGTCGAAACCTATCTCGAGGTCGAAAAGTCCCGGCTCGGCGACAAGCTGCGGTTCAGGAAATTCGTCCTGCCTGAGGCGCTCGGAATAAAAATCCCCGCGCTGACTATCCAGCCGCTGATCGAAAACGCCGTCAAACACGGGATCGGGCAGTCGGACGGCGGCGGAACGATCACGCTTTCGGCGAGTATGCGGGACGGCGGCATGAGCGTGATCGTCGCGGACACGGGAGCGGGCATCGCGCAGTCGGAGATGGGAGACCTGTTAAATCGTGGCGTGGGGTTGTCGAACGTCAACAGCCGGTTGATTAAACTATACGGCCAATCGTCGCGGCTGCGGGTGGACAGCGCCGCCGGACAAGGAACGACGGTTTCGTTTTCGATCCCGACCGGTACGGGCGTTGAGAGTGAAGATCGGCGCAGAATAAACCACGGGGAGCGCGGGGAACACGGGGAAAGGCAATAATGATAAGCCTCCTCGTGTTACCGCGCTCCCCGTGGTTTATTCGCGTGTCCCAATGGCGCCTGGTTCGATTTCGCTAAAATGATGGCTACGATTCGGACATTGATTGTTGATGATGAAGAGCTGGCGCGGAAGCGGCTGCGGCGCATGCTCGCGCCGTTCGGCGACGTCGATGTCGTCGGCGAGGCCGAAAACGGCGCCAAGGCCGTGACGAAAATCGAAGCGGAGCGGCCCGATCTGGTCTTCCTTGACGTGCAGATGCCCGACCTCGACGGGTTCGGCGCGCTGAGAATGATCGAGATTGACCGTATGCCTATGGTTATCTTCGTCACCGCCTTCGATCAATTCGCCGTGAACGCGTTCGAGGTGAACGCGATCGATTACCTGCTCAAGCCCGTTCACCGGCAGAGGCTCGAGCAGGCCGTCGCTAAGGCGCGCGAGAAGTCTTCGTCGCGCGATCAGGCTGGCGCGGCGTTGACGCATTTCCTGAAGAGCCTCGCGCCGCCTCCCCGCGCATTCATGCAGCGGTTGCCCGTGCGCTCGCAAAATCGGATCCTGATTTTGAACGTCGATCAGATCACGTCGCTGAGAGTCGATCGTGGTTTGGTCTGCGCGGCCACGGCGGAGGGCGAATTTTGGACAAAATACACGGCGCTGACCGAACTCGAAAGCCAGCTTGACCCGCAGGTCTTCTACCGCGTTCACCGGCAAGTCATCGTCAACCTCAACCACGTCCGCGAGATCAACGCCTTCGACAACAGCACGGCGCGGCTGACTCTGACCGGCGGCCAGCAAGTCAACGTGAGCCGCAATCATTTGCCCGGTCTACGCCAGTTGCTGCAGTGGTGAGTCGCGTTTTACCAGACCGTGGCGCTTTCGCGATCACTCGCTCCTGAGCGCAACCACCGGGTCCACCTTCGTCGCTCTACGCGCCGGCAAATAACACGCCAATAACGCGACCGCAGCCAACAGCGTCGCCACGCATGCGAATGTTGTCGGATCGGTTGCGTTCACGCCGAACAACAAGCTCTTCATCAACTGCGTCACCGCCAACGCGGCGGCCAAACCCAGCGACACTCCGGTCAACGCCACTGTCATTCCCTGCCCGATGACCAACTTCAACACGTCGCGGCGCTGCGCGCCCAATGCGACCCGTATGCCGATTTCCTTCGTACGCTGCGCGACCAGATAACTCATGAGTCCATAAAGACCCAGCGCCGCCAGCAGCAAGGATGTAACGGCGAACGCTCCGATCAATTGGGTCTGGAATTTCCGGGGCCTGTCGAGTTTTGCGAGCGCCTGTTCAACCGTTGTGATCTCGAAGCCTGGGACTGTCGAGTCTATGGAGCGCACTGCGCGGCGAACCGCGACAGCCAGTTCTAGCGGAGGCGATTCAGTGCGGACCACCAGCCGCCAGTTCCACCATGACGCTAATTGATTGGTCGTTTTGTAGAACGTGGGGTACACCGTCCCGTCACGGTTGGTTACAACGTCTCCGACGACACCGATTACTTTAAGCCACTCGCTATCCGCTCCCGGCAAAACCTCTTTGAAGCGTTTGCCCAGAGGGCTTTCGGAAGGCCAGAAGCGCCGGGCCATGGTCTCGCTGATCACGGCTACGTCCGGACTGCCGGAATGATCTTCAGCAGAGAACAATCGCCCTTGCCGTAGTGGTATGCCCATCACTCGGAAATAGCCATTGCTGACCATGTTACGGTCGTGCCGCTCGGGGTCCTGCGTCGCAGGACTCCCTTCGATCACAATGCTTACATTGGGAGCGCGTCCTTTGAAACTGTCTGAGACCGCGCCCCCGACTGCCGCGCCATGAACGCCGGGCAGCTGCTCGATCTTCTGTATCGCTTCATCGAAGAAAGCCCACATACGGGCCTCATCCGTGTACCAATCATCGGGGAGTCTCACGGTCATTGTGAGCAAGTGTGTAGTGTCGAACCCCGGCTTGACCGCATCAAGTAACAGGAAGCTCCGGACCATCAGCCCTGCTCCAATCAACAACACAATGGCGAGTGTGAACTGCGTAGCGACCAGCAAGCCGCGCGCGCGGCGAACGCCTGCGCCGGCCGAAGCGCTCCGACCGCTCTCATTAAGACTCGCGTGCAAATTTCCGCGAGTGATCTGGGCCGCAGGTAGTAGACCGAACACGACGCTGGTCAATAAGCAGAGGGCGCCAGCGAAAGCCAGCGCCGTCCCATTGATCGCAATCACGTCCGCGCGAGGCAGGTCTTCTGGGACGAGCGAGAGCAACGCTCGCAGCGCCCAATGGGCGAACAAGAGGCCAACGAGCCCTCCGAGCAGAGAGAGCAGAATATTTTCGGTCGCCAATTGTCTGAGTAATCGCCACGCGTCGGCGCCGAGCGCGGCGCGGACAGCCAGTTCTTTCCTACGCGCCGCGCCGCGGGCCACGAGCAAGCTCGCGATATTAGAGCAGGCGATGAGCAGTACGCACAACACTGCGCCGCCTAGAATCCAGAGCGCGCGGCGAAGTTGCGCCCCGGCGATCTGATCGAACAAGGGCACGACCCGTATGCCTAGATTGGCGTCAGTCGCCGGATACTGTTGGGCGAGTCGCCCGGCGATGGCGTTCATCTCGGCCCTCGCTTCTTCGATTGAGACGCCTGGTTTGAGGCGCGCCAACGCGCTGAAGGCGTCGGCCAATCGGATTTTCTGGATTCCCGCCCACCTGTGATCTGTCGACAACAGCAGCCAGAGCTGCGCGTTCTTGTCCGGGAATTGGAAATTCGGCGGCATCACGCCGACGATCGTGGCGCTGCGGTTGTCGAGATGGAGCCTGCGTCCAACAATTGCGCCATCCCCGCCGAAACGCCGCTGCCAGAAGCCATAACTCAGCACGACCACGTCATCGCCACGCCGCGCCTCGTCGTCAGAGAAGGTGCGCCCGAGCAGAGGCTTGACGCCCAGCATCTCGAAGAAGTTTCCCGTCACCTTCGATCCTTGAATCCTCTCCGGCCCCGCGTCGGACCGTAGAGTTACCTCGGAGCCGGACGGGAGCAAAATGGCAGCCATATCCTCAAAGGATCGGCTCTGTTCGCGCCAGTCTCGGATCGTAGGGTACGACGTCCAATCCCATTCAATATTCCTCGCCGGCACGCTCTTCCACAGCACGCAGAGGCGTTCAGAGTTCTGATACGGCAGCGGGCGCAGCATCACCGCCTCGACCACGCTGAAGATCGCGGTGTTGGCCCCGATCCCCAAGGCCAGCGTGAGCGCAACTACGAAAGTAAAGCCTGGACTTTTGACCAGCATCCGAACGCCGTAACGAAGGTCTTGAAACATCTCCTCCTCCAATCTTCTCGGTTGCAACCAAAGCGCGTCCATAAACGCGCCCAGACTGTGCAACAGCAGAGCGAGTTTGCCGCGACGACCGAGCTTGTCCCATTCGGTCAACTGTTTTTCGCGGTACCGCAACTCGGCTTCCCACTCCTGACGCCAATCGGCGCGCAGGCGTCGCGGCACTATTACGCCGATGAGGCGAATCAACCACAGCCAGAAACGAAATCGCGTTGTGCGCATTACATCGGCCATCAGCTTCATTCATCAGCATCTGCGCAAATCTTCGAGCGCCATTCTCCCGGCTATACCACGGGAAAAACGCAGTTCAAAAATTCAAAATCCGTGTCAGTACCGCGAGCGGAAGCGAGCGAGTTTCCATTCTCGGGCGGTCCTAAGTAGCCTTGTCTTTACCCACATTTTGACGCGTTCTTAGCCCGCGGATGCGGGCGGCAGAGTAAAGCCTGGGGTGGAGCCGAAGGCGAAACCCCAGGTACAATAGAGATTTATCACACCAGCCCGCGAAGCGGGCGACAGCCATTGGCGCAATATCAATGATCATGAAATAGCGAATAACAAAAAGCTGCCGCCCGCTTCGCGGGCTTGATTTGCGCTTACGCATATCCCTGGGGTTGCTGCGCTAACGCGCTACACCCCAGGCTACACTCTGCCGCCCGCTATCGCGGGCTAAGATACGACGCACGCGCTTTGTGTAAAAATGTGGGTAAAGACAAGCCTAAGTAGTGTCGCTCGCTACCGCTCGCGGTACTGACACGCAATCCACAATCAAAGTCGCCCTCACTCGCGGCGCAGCGCGACCAACGGATCGACCTTCGTAGCCCGTCGCGCGGGCAGATAGCAAGCCAGCAGCGCCACGCCCGTCAGGAGCAAGGTAATCGCGGCGAAAGTCGGCGGATCGGTAGGGCTTACCTCGAACAGCAGTTTCGTCATCAATCGAGTCAACCCAAACGAAGCGATCAGTCCGAGGCCCACGCCGGCCACCGCGAGCGTCATTCCTTGCCTCAGCGCCAGCTTCAGCACATCGCGCGACCTGGCGCCAAGCGCCATCCGAATGCCGATTTCGTGCGTGCGTTGCGTCGTGGCGTATGACATCACGCCGTAAATGCCGATGGCAGACAGCAAGGCCGCCAGCGCGGCAAAAATCGCAAGCAGGTAAGTGGAAAAGCGTTCCGAAGCGCTCCACTCGGCCACGGATTCTTCGAGCAGCTTGAAGGAATGAATGGGCAGGTTCGGGTTGATCGCCGCGAGTTCACCGCGCAGGGCCGGAATCAGATTCATCGGGTCGCCCGCTTGCGCGCGGACGACCAGCGTCATTGACCACCAATTGTCCTGCGAATAGGGCAGGTAAATATGCGGAAAATGTTCACCGCTCAAACTGTAGAATTTCGTAGCCCCGACAACGCCGACGATCTCGCGCGAGGCGTTATGATAGTAAACGTGTTTACCGATCGGATTTTCGTTTGGGAAATGGCGCCGCGCCAGCGTTTCGTTAATGAGGGCGACCAGCGGCGCGCCTTTGACGTCGCGGTCATTGAAAAGGCGCCCGGCGCGCAATGGAATTCCCATGGCGGGAAAGTAATCGCCGCTCACGTGATTGTATGAAGCGACGGGGCGTCGCTCATTCGGGATCGGCGGATGTTCATCAATCGTGAAATCCCATGACGAGCCGAGGCTGTTGATAACGCCCGCGCGCTGTACCCCGGGTATCGCGTTGACGCGTTCAAGCAGGCTCCGGTAAAACTCAACGACTTCGTCAAATTCCTTGTACGTCGGATCGATCTGCGCGGTCAGCGCGCCTGCAGGAGTAAAACCGAGGTTGACCTGATTCAATCGCCAAAGACTTTTCAGCATCAACCCCGCGCCGACCAGCAAAATCATCGCCAGCGCGATTTCGGATACGACCAGCAGCGAGCGTAAGCGGCTCTGCCTGCGTCCCTGGCTTTCGCCGCGACCGCCCTCTTTCAAGGCTTCGTTGAGATTTACCTTCGATGATTGAAGCGCCGGAAGCAGGCCGAAGATGATCGTCGTCAAAAACGCCAGCGCAAACGTGAAGCCGAGCGCCTGAGCGTCGAGCTTCAGCGTTGCGACGCGCGAGTTGGTCATCGCCAGGTATTCCGGCAATCCGCCGACCAGAAACTGAATGCCCCAATACGCCAACAGCAGCCCGCACGCGCCGCCCAATACGGCCAGCATCCCGCTTTCGACCAGCAATTGGCGCACGACTCGCAATCGTTCCGCCCCCAAAGCGGTACGGATCGCCAGTTCCCTGTGGCGGCCGGAAGCGCGGGCTAATGACAGGTTTGCGACGTTAGCGCAGGCTATTAACAGGACGAATCCCACTGCGGCGAAAAGCACCCACAACATCCGCCCCACATCCTGCGTCAGGATCGTTTGAAGCGGTTTCAGGCTGACGCGCGAATTCGACCTCGGGTTGTTGAGATGGCGCAGGTAAAGACCAGCGACCTCGGCGCGCGCCTGTTCAATTGAAACGCCGGGTTTGAGCCGCGCTTCTATATGTAGACAGTTTGCATCGAATCTTTCGTCGGCGGGCGTAAAAGCGAGAGGCGTCCAGACGTCGGTCTTGGTGTAGAAGCGAAAATCGGCGGGCATCACGCCGATGACAGTGTGTGAGGCATCGTTTAAATTGATCTCGCGGCCGATCAGACCGGCGTCGCCGCCGAACCGTCGCTGCCATAGTTCATGACTTAGAACGACGACGTGATTGAAGCCGGGGCGATCCTCTTCGGCCAGGAAAGACCGGCCTAGCGCCGGCGTCACGCCGAGCATATGAAAGAGATTGGCCGAGACCTTATACCCTTGCAGCCTTTCCGGCTCCCCGGCGCCCGTCAGATTTGCCGCCCACCCCCTGTTGTCGACCGCCGCCATCTCCGTGAACACGCCGTTTTGATTCTTCAAGTTCAGATAAGCGACCGGCGAAATAGGTCCCTCGCCCTCGTTCCGCGTATTCGTGGAATAAATCATCACCAATTCGTCCGCGTTTTGATAAGGCAGCGAGCGCAGCAACACGGCGTTGACGACGCTGAAAATCGCCGTGTTCGCGCCGATGCCCAGAGCGAGCGTCAGCACGGCAATCAGCGTAAAACCAGGTTTCTTCCGCAACATTCGCGCGCCGAAGCGCAGGTCTTGAAACATTTCTTCCTCCAATCTCTTTGGTTGTAGCCAAAGCGCATCAGCAAACGCGCCC
>Ga0154003_1000414_pt1 | contig 13292 bp, 3 predicted proteins | sample TSFL087MetaG_FD_104679 | JGI IMG/M metagenome (GOLD analysis project Ga0154003, IMG submission 104679) | Attine ant fungus gardens microbial communities from Florida, USA - TSFL087 MetaG | ecosystem: Host-associated > Fungi > Mycelium > Unclassified | place: USA: Florida, Lake Talquin State...
CACGCCAACGGGGAGACGGCGTATTACCGCTGGAAGTTCAAACTGCCTTCGGGCTTCCAGGCCTCTTCGAACTTTACGCACATCTTCCAGATCAAGGCGCAGGCCGGAGATGACGCGGGCTCGCCTCTCGTCACGATCACTCCCCGCGCCGGCAATCCGGATATCATGCAAATCATCTGGACGCCGCCTTCCGGCCAATCGGGCGGAGGCGTCAAGGCGCAGGCCGACCTCTCGCTGTTCCGTAACGTGTGGGTTGAAGCTTTCGTGCAGTACCGGAGCGCGGACTCGGGAAACGTCCAACTCTCCATCAAGAGGCTGAGCGACGGCGCCACGCTGATTTCCTGGAACAGCGGCACACTTGATACCTGGAGGTCAGGTAACAATTACAACCGGGGCAAGTGGGGCATTTACCGCAGTTTGAACAGCATCTCGCAGTTGCGCGACGAGACCGTACTGTTCGCCGACTGGTGCGTCTCGGAAACCAGCGCCAGCCAGTGCCCGAGCGCGGCCGGGGGCGGCGGAGGCGGCGCGATCCGGTTCGAAGCCGAAAGCATGACGAAGACCAATTATGAGACCAATAACTTCGAGGGCGAAGATTGCGCCCGCGCGCTCTCGAACACAGTCGGCAACGTCCGGGCCACTTACACAGGCCCCTCCGGAACGCGCGACATCATAGTACGGTATCACGACGAAAACGACGGTCAAGTGACGTTCACCCTTCGCGTTGGCGGCGCCGTGATCGGCTCGTGGACGGCGAACGTAGATGACCACACATGGAAGACCAGGACCTTCACCGGCGTCTTCATCGCCAACGGGGCAGAGATCCGCGTAGAAGCCGGCCGCGAAGAAGGGGAGCACGCGCGCGTCGATTACGTCGAGATCCGCTGACAGACGGCAGATAGGACGCCTTTCTGTTCGGACTTCTTCCCCTTCCCTTTTCGATTCCCGCTTGAATTTGCCACAAGCGTCTTTCAGCCTTGACATCGTTACCGATAACGCCTATAACCTGTCGTTATCGGTAACGAACCGTCAAACTTCCGACGAAAAGAGGGCGCGGAGGTTGGGTTACGGAACTTGCTTTGCTGGGATTCAAGATCGGCCCCTGAGACTTCTATCGGGGCCGGTCGCCTTCATTATCTCTTGTCCAACATTCAATTTGACCGCATCCAGCAAGGAGGTATCCATGGTTCCAGAGGGGTTTCCAGAAGGGTTTCCAGAGAGGTTTTCATTTAAAGCGAGAGCGACGCTACTGTTGGCGGCGCTGATGACGCTGAGCTTAACAATCTTCGGCCAGACTTCGTCGGGCGAAGTGAACGGATCCATCGCCGATCAGACGGGTTCGTCCATCTCCGCCGCGACAGTCAAACTCATTAACCAGTCGACCGGGATCGAGGCGCAGGCGTCGCTCAATAAGGACGGGCGCTTCACATTTGTCAACGTCAAGCCGGGAATCTATGTCCTGCGCGTGGAGGCGCAGGGGTTCAAGACGGCGCAGACGCCGGCTTTCAACGTGGCCGTCAACCAGACGGTGACGCAAAATTTGGAGCTGACCGTCGGCGACGTCAGCCAGACGGTTGAAGTGAGCGCGGCCGGGGAATTGGTCGAGCGCTCCTCGGTCGAGCTAGGCGCCGTGATTTCGGAAAGAGAGGTGCAGGACCTGCCTTTGAACGGCAGGAACTTCACGCAGTTATTAACCCTCACCCCGGGAGTCACCCCGGTCTCCACTTCACAGAACAGGAACATCGGCGGAGTCGAGGGTAACGTGGGAATCCCCGGATCGGGCTTCTCCGACCCCTCCATCCACGGGCAGCAGAACCGTTCGAAGCTCTATTTTTACGACGGCATCATCAACACCAACATCCGCGGGCCTTCATACATAGTGATCCCGAACATCGACGCGGTGCAGGAATTTAAGGTCGTCGGGCATGACGCCAAGGCCGAGTTCGGCGGCGCCACGGGCGGCGTGATAAACATGGTCTCGAAGTCCGGCGGCAACAGCATTCATGGCTCCGCGTTCGAGTTCGTGCGCAACGACGCCTTCGACGCGCGCAACAGCTTCGACGTCTGCACGTCGGCCAGGTGCAAGCCCGGCCAGGTTGTGCCCGACAACCCAGCGCCATTCCGCCAGAATCAGTTCGGCGGGGTCGTCAGCGGCCCCATCATCAAGAATCGCACCTTCTTCTCCGCCAGTTACGACGGCTACCGCTACAGTCAGCCCACACTGGCTTTGTCCTACGCGCCGACGGCCGCCGAACTGGCCGGAGACTTCTCCAGGACGCCATTCGGTCGGGACATATTCAATCCTTACTCGACCAGGCAGGTCGGCAGCGCCTTTGTCCGCGACCGCTTCCGGTGCGACGACGCGGGCAATCCGCTACCTGTGAATGCGCAAAACCAGCAGGACCAGACCATCGGGGCGCCCTGCCGCAAGATCCCGCAGTCTCTGATCTTCGCGCCTACGCAACAGTTCTTCCAGACATATTCGGCGACGCCCAATCTCTTTGGAGACGCGGCGAACAACTTCGCGCAGATCCGTCCCCAGATCAACAGCTCCAATAGCTATCAAGTGCGAGTGGATCACCGCTTCAGCGACGTCGACAACGCCTTCTTCCGCTATACCGAACAACGGGTGACGGTCTCAAATCCGATCGGACAGGCCGGTGTGACCGCCGGCAGTTCGGCGGGCAGGAACTACGGCGGGGGCTATACGCACACCTTCGGCCCGAGAATCATCCTGGACGTGCGCGCCGGTTATGCGGGCCGCCCAGGCGTGGACTCCGGCCAATCGAACCAGCACGCGGCCGGGATTGATCCGATGAAGCAATTCGGGTTCGGATCCATAGACAAGTTCGGTGGCCAGCTCGTTCGGCTCGCCAACTGGACCAACGGCGGCAACAACGATTTCGGCGTGCGCGGCGCGGCGCCTCGTGAAAACCCGAACTGGAGCGTCACGCCGAATCTGATCTGGCTGAAAGGAAACCACAACATCAAGACCGGCTTCTTGTACATCGAAGCCAGGCGAATCCAGTTGAACACCTTCCAGCGGTTTAACTTCAGCGATGAGCAGACTCGCAATCCGTCAGCGGCCTCGGGCACAACGGGTTTATCGCTCGCCTCGGCCCTGTTGGGTCTGCCCAACGATTTTCAAGCCCAACTGCCGATCGAGCACGGAGGCCAGGTCAAATTCAAGTACGCCGCCATGGCGGCTTACGTGCAGGACGAATGGAAGTTGTCGCCGACCGTGACGTTGAACCTTGGTTTGCGATACGACTACCTGACCTCGCCGAAGACGCTCGACGGCAGGCTCTGGAACGCGCTCGATATTTTTAACCAACGCTATATCATCGGGGCCAAGGAGATGCCTCCGCTTTGCAGCGCGGCCCAACAGTCGCCCTGCATACCGGACGCGTTTCGGAACGACCCGAACTTCAATAATGTCGCGCTCGCCGGCGAGAGATTTTTCGCGCCGCCGCCGGTGAAGGACAACTTCGGGCCCCGCATAGGCCTGGCCTGGGCGATCACGCCGAAGACGGTCCTGCGCGCCGGCTACGGGCTTTACTGGGACGCCGTTCCGGCCCGGAGCCAGTATGCGCAGAACGACCTGGAACTGGCAGTCTGGCCCGACGCCACGGCCTTCGCCGGCACGGTGAACACCAGCGCCAACTTCGCTAATGGCGCGGCGGCCAACATCATTCAACTGCAGAATCTGGGGTTTGCGACTCCGCTGCCGACGACCAATCCCTGGAATCCCCTTAACACCTTCGGCGACGACCCGAATTACAAAGACGGTTACTCGCAACAGTATCTCCTGGAGGTTCAACGCCAAATCACGCCGACGATGCTGGTCTCCGCAGCTTATGTCGGCAGCAAGAACGGAAGACTTCCATATACGGGCTTCGCCAACACCGCGCGGCAGGCGTCGAGGAACACCTGCGCGGCGACTGACGCCGCCTGCAACGCGGCGTTCAACGCCGCCGTGAACGCGCTGCGACCCATGCCGTGGGTTAACGCCAACATCAACTACACGCAGAGCATCGGTTACTCGAATTACAACGCTTTGCAGGTCAGATTCCAGCGTCGTTTCTCGAACGGCCTGCACTCGCTGGTCTCCTACACTTATGGGAAATCCATCGACGTGAGCAGCGGCTACTTCAACGTCGAGAACGGCCTTGGCGGAGGCTCGACCGTTCAAAACTACTTTGACATGAGCACGGCCCGGGGCGTGTCTTCCTACGACATCACGCAGTTCTTCTCCTGGGCCACCGTCTATGAGCTTCCCTTCGGGCGCGGGAAGAAGTTGCTCCAGAGCGGCCCGGCGTCCCTGATTCTGGGCGGTTGGCAGGCCAACTACATCTTCCAGGCTCGGTCGGGCCAGCCTTACAACCTGCAAGTCGCCGGCGACCTTGCGAACCTCAGAGGGACCGCGCCGAACCCGCCCGGTAATTACCTCAGGCCTAACCTGATCGCCGATCCCTTTGTGGCCGGGCCGGTGGCCGCAAACCCCGACCCGAATTGCCAGAAGACCATCTCCCAGGGCGGGCGCGCCGCTGACGCCGTACACACATCCGCGAGTTGGTTCAACCCCTGCGCGTTCGGAATCCCCAACAACACAGGCGCGTTCGGAAACCTGGGACGCAATTCGTTCAGAGGGTCGCACGTTGTCAACATGGACTTCTCGCTGTTCAAGAGCATTGCTGTTTACGAAGGATGGAACCTGCAGTTGCGCTTCGAGGCGTTCAACGTGTTCAACATTCAAAACTACGACGCGCCGGCGAATCTAACTGTCAATACCAACGCGACGCAGACTGCTCCCAATGTGGGGCGGATCACGGGCCTGGCGCCAGGCACGGCGCCGAGGCAGATGCAATTCGGGTTGAGGCTCGCTTTCTAAATCGAACCAACAAAGATCGGCGCGCGGTACGGTACCGGGAGCGGTAGCGACCGGGTCTTCCAACCTGGACGCGACCGCGAGAACCCGGTCGCTACCGCTCCCGGTACCGTACCGCGCTGTATCGATCGCTGCTTGGGGCAACACAAAGGGTCAATTTGTGTTGAAACATCCTATCAACCGAAGAGGAGGTTCTTATGTCTTCCATCAAATTGCACTGGTCGAAGTTACTGCAAGGCCTGTTCTGCCTGTTGCTCGCGGGCGGGCCGGCCGCGGCCCAGACCGTGACGGGCACGATTTCAGGCACGGTCGTTGACGCCTCTGACAGCGCGATTGCCGGAGCTACCGTCACAATTATCAACGCGAAGACCGGAGATATACGTACTGTCACTACCAATGAATCAGGTGGATTCAGCGTTCCGGCGCTCCAACCGGACGTTTACACAATCAAGGTGGAGCAGAGAGGCTTTCGCAGTTTAGAGCGGCGGAACACCGTGCTGAGCGCGAACGAAAATCTGGCGCTCGGGCGGATCACGCTCGATGTCGGCCAGGTGACTGAAGTCGTCACTACCGTGGCCGAAGGCGCGACCGTCGAAAAGGAGAGCAGCGATCTTACGGGGCGGCTGACTTCCGACCAGATCGAACTGATCTCGACCAAGGGGCGCAGCGTCGCTTCGCTCCTGACTCTGCTTCCCGGAGTCGCTTACATTGACGACGCTGAAAGTGTGGGTGACGGCTTTGGCACCGACCTGCCCAACGTCAATGGCCAGCGCGGCCGTTCCACTGTCTCCACGATTAACGGCTTGAACGCCAGCGAGCCGAGCGGGTCGAACAAAATCAGCCTGACGGTCAACCAGGACGCCATCGCCGAAGTCAAGATCCTCCGCAACAGCTACGCGCCGGAGTTCGGCAACAACGGCGGCGCGCAGATCAACATCGTCACCAAAAGCGGCAAGAAGGATTATTTCGGCGCCGGTTACCTTTTCATGCGCAACGAGGCGCTCAACGCCAATAGCTTTTTCAATAACAAGGCGGACCTGCCGCGGGCTAAATACCGTCACACGTACTGGGGAGCCAATGTCGGCGGGCCGGTCCAGATACCATGGCTTTATCCAAACAAGGAAAAAAAGAACCTTTTCTTCTTCTACTCGCTGGAAGTCCCCCATACGATCACGCCGACCAACGCTAAGCTTGTCACGGTTCCCACCGAACGTGAGCGTAATGGAGATTTCTCTCAGTCGATTGTGGGGATTAACACGACCACCGGAGTGACGTCCAAGGCTTTCGTCCGTGATCCGCTCCTGTCGGGCGCCTGCAACACCACCGACCAGAGCGCCTGCTTCCGCGACCCGTCGCGCGCCACGCCCGACAACCCGCTGGGGTTGAACATCATTCCGCGCAGCCGGTTCAATAGCAGCGGCGCCGCGCTCCTGAATTACTTCCCTATTCCCAATCGGCCAGGCGGCCGCACCCTCACTGGGAACACCTTTAATTATTTGATCCAGAAGAGCGTGGACGTGCCGAAGCAGAGCCAGGTCGTCCGCGTGGACTTCAAGCCGACGGAAAAGGACTCCTTCTTCGTCAACGCGATTTGGTGGAGGGCTGATAACGAAGGGTTCGACACTTCGGGGTGGCCGGGCGGCGATAACAACCGGTGGGGAATCAGTTCGCATTACCTGTACAAGGAAAAAGGCCTGACGCTCAGCTGGGTGCGCCTGATCAGCCCGACCATCGTCAACGAGACGTCCGTCAGTGTGCGACACGGTTCCGAAGGCTTTATCCCGTCCGACGGCGAGGTCGACCGATTGTCGAGGACGGCGCTCAACTATACCGCGCCGCAGCTCTTCCCTGGCAACAACACGCTCGGCACGATCCCCCGCGCCACCGGCTGGGGCGGCCTGTCCCAGACGACTGTGGCGAATATCAACTGGCTTGACCGATGGGGCGAGATTGGCGAGGACTATATCCTACCGTCCATCACCGATAACCTGACGATCAACCGCCACAATCACAATTACAAGGTGGGCTTCTACATCGAGCGGATTCGGAACGGTGAAGCGCCGGGCGGGCAATGGTCCGGGGCGTTTAACTTCAGCAGCAACGACAACAACTACACCGCCGCCCTCGGCAACACCGGCCATCCTTACGCGAACGCGCTCATTGGCAGTTTCCGCAGCTACAGCGAGTCATCCTCGCGCCCGCGCACAGACCTGGAGCGAGTTCTTATGCAATGGTATGCGCAGGATCAATGGAAAGCCCAGCGGCGGTTGACGCTCAACTACGGGGTACGAATGGGCTGGTTTTCACAGTGGGCGCAGCGCCAGCTCGACGCGTCTAACTTCGACCCGGCGCGATTCAATCCGTCCAACGTGCAGGCGCTTTATCGCCCGTTCTGCGTCGGTGGAACACCGGCCACGGCGGCTTGCGCGAACTCCAATCGGCGCGCCCTGAACCCAATTACAGGTCAACTTCTGACCAATACCGCCTTGGTCGGCACATTCGTTCCCGACATGGGCAATAAACTCAATGGCATCGCGGTGGGGACCGACCCGGATGTCCCTCATGGGTTCAAAGACCCTGCCTCCTTTCAGTGGGAGCCGCGCTTCGGCTTTGCCCTGAGCCTTTTTGAAAGTGGCAAGACGGTGCTGCGCGGCCATGGCGGCGTTTACCACAGTTCGCGTACCGGCGGCGGGACGACGGGCGGCAACCTCGTCAGCAATCCGCCCTTCCAGCGCAACATAACGATTGATTTCGGCGCGATTGACAATCTGGCCAACCTCACCAGCACGGCGCTGGAAAGGCCGACCGGACTTAATGCGGTCGAGGTCCAAACCAAAGTCCCGACCGTCTATAACTACTCGTTGGGCGTCCAGCAGGACATCGGGTACGGGACAATCGTCGAAATCAGTTACGTGGGTTCTCTGGCCCGACACCTCGGAGAAAGGCGAAACATCAACGCCGTTGGTGACGGTATGAGGTTCGTGGATCTGCATCCGGAGAACAGGAACCCGTTCAATACCACCAACGCGCTGGGCACAGGGCCCTTGGGCGATGAGTTCCTGCGCCCATTCCAGGGCTATGGCGACATTAACGTAGTCATGGGTTCGGGGAGTTCGAATTATAACGCTCTGCAGGTCCAGGTCAGCCGCCGGTACGCAAAAGGCTTCCAGTACGGGGTCGCATACACCTGGCACAAGACACTCGATTACGCGCCCGATGACTCCAACGACGTGAATTTCCTGCGTCCCTACAAGGCGTTCAATTACGGCCCGGCTGATCACGACCAGACCCACATTTTCACCGTGAACTACATCTGGGACATCCCCCGCCTGAGCCGAGTCTGGGACAAGAAGATTGTCAAATCCATCTTTGACGACTGGCAGCTTTCCGGCACCACGTCATTCGTCAGCGGCTTGCCGAAGAGTATTAGCGTCGACTACAACAGCGGAACGATCACGATCGCCGCCGGTCAAAGCTGTCCTGCAGGAACTGTCCAGACCGGGCCAACCGCATGCTCGCTCATCACCGACTTCACAGGCGGAGAAGTGAATGCGCGGCCGTTCGTGACTTGTGATCCGAATAATCAGGCGCCGAAGGCCGCCGACGGAACTCCCGTCTACGTCGACATCTCGTGCTTCTCCCGTCCTACGGAGAGGGGACAGATCGGCAATGCGTCGAGAAATTTGCTTCGCCGTCCAGGACTTATCAACTTTAACCTGGCGATGTTCAAGAACTTCCGCATGGGAGAGAAGGCTCGTCTCCAGTTCCGCTGGGAGACGTACAACCTTTTCAACCACACGAATTTCAACGACATTGACGCCAATCTGGTCTTCGATGACGTCAGCAATCAGATCGTTCAGACCAATGCCCGTTTCGGTCAGCCGATCTCTACACGCCCACCGCGCGTGATGCAGGGGTCGCTGCGAATCAGTTTTTAGAGTGTGTATATAGTACCTCGCGCGTAAGGGCGGGTATTCCCCGCCGAGGAGCGGCGTCAGGCGGACGCCGCTCCTGACGAAGCTGAAGACCAAATACTCTCCCCAAAATATAAACATCGCGCTCCTGACGGAGCTGAAGACGACTGGCTTCGGTCAACAACAGTACTTCCAACTACGCATTTATCGAAAGTGAGGACGAGCGCAGAGATGCGAAATTCAATGACTAGATCTGTCAGGCAATGCGTTGCCCTGCGAGCAGCCGTAACGGCGCTATTGATCGCCGTGACAGTCGCCGGCGCCATTCGTTACAAAGCCGCAGGACAGCAGCAATCGAGTCAACAGGCGAATCAACCGGCGGCTTCCCCGCCCCGCCCCGCTATCACGATGGCCAGCCCCGAAGACGCCGAGCGCGAAATGAATAACCCGCGAAGTAAATGGTTTCGCGAGGCCAAATACGGATTGTTCATTCACTGGGGCCTATACGCGATTCCCGCCGGGACGTGGAAGGGACAGCAGATTCCCGGGATCGGCGAATGGATCATGAACCGCGCCAAGGTTCCCGTGAAGGAGTACGAGCAATTGGCCGCGCTGTTCAATCCGGTCAAATTCAACGCCGAAGAGTGGGCGCAGTTGGCTCAAGACGCGGGGATGAAATACCTGACGATCACCTCGAAGCATCACGATGGCTTCGCGATGTTCAAGTCGCAGGTCAGCAAATACAACATCGTCGACGCTACGCCGTTCAAACGCGACCCGCTGAAGGAGCTTCAGGCCGCATGCGCCAAACGCGGGATCAAACTCTGCTTCTATTACTCGCAGGCGCAGGATTGGCACGAGCCTAACGGCGCGGGCAACACCTGGGACTTCGGCCCCGACGACCAAAAGAACTTCGATCAATACCTGCGCGACAAGGCGCTGCCTCAGACGCGCGAGATCCTCACGCAATACGGCCCGCTCGGTATGATCTGGTTCGACACGCCGCGCCTGATGACCGATCAGCGCGCCCAACAGTTCACCGACATGGCGCGCGAGCTTCAACCAAATTGCCTGATCAATGGCCGGCTCGGCGGTAAAGGCGATTACCGCTCGACGGGCGACAATCGAATCCCCGATCAGGTGGTACCCGGCGTCTGGGAAGTTCCTGCGACCATCAACCACACGTGGGGATACAAGAGCTACGACCACGACTGGAAGCCTCCGGCCGAGATCGTCTTCAAACTGGTTGACATCGTCAGCAAGGGCGGCAACTACCTGCTCAACGTCGGCCCGACCGCCGAAGGCGTCATCCCGCAGCCGAGCGTGGACATTCTGCGCAAGGTGGGACAGTGGCTGAAGGTTAACGGCGAGGCGATCTACGGAGCAGGCCCGACGCCATTCGGCCAGGAGTTCGGCAGACTCAGCGATACGAAGAAAGACCAGCGCGGCCAGCCGGTCTTCGAGCAGGCGAAGGAATGGCGCGTCACGACCAAGCCGGGCCGCCTCTACGTCCACCTCTTCACCTGGCCGAAAGAGTTCACCTTGGACGGCGTTAAGAGCAAGGTCACGAAGGCGTACCTGCTGGACGATCCGAAAAAGGCGCTGAAGTTTTCCCAAACCGACGGAAAGCTGGTTGTGCAACTGCCGGACAAAGCTCCGGGCGAATTGGGTTCCGTCGTTCGACTCGATGTGAGCGGCGTAAATCCCTAGAGCGGTAAGCAATTGCGCGTAAGGGAATGTGGCGCGAGTTGTTTACTCGCGCCTGTTTCTTGATTGGACTCCTGATCGGGCAATTTCGATTAAGGAGACATGCCAAGAAACCTGGTTGACACTGTAATGAAGATAGAGAGTAAAAAACCTTCGTGTTCTTCGTTTCTTCGCGGTTAATTTCCTGAACTGTAGTTCCCGGCTTTTGAGCCGTGTTTGTTCTTTGAAAGCGCTATTCGGGGCTGCGCGCTCGAATGCAAAAAAATCGGCGACTCGCAAACAAATCGGCGCCGCCGAGGCATCTTTTATTATGGATGGGCAGTTTCGTGGGCAAGTTTCATTAACAGAGATGTACCAGACCTGATCGGGTTGTTCAGCAGAAGTTCGTCGTTGCTCTGTTTGAAATCCGCCTGGTAACGATCTCATCCGGCTCGACGCCTTTCAAGTCCACGTGACGTGGTTGCCGTAACTTCGCGATTTCCGCTTTCAGCTAAACGATCCGCTTCCGCTGTTGTCAGCTCACGCTTTGTGAGTAATTACCGGCGGAGTATGCGCCGCGCACAGGAAGAGCGGCCGACGGCGCATGCCTTGCGCGATGCGCCCCTGATAGCTCTCCAGCCCCTATTCTTTGACTTCGTCTCAGACCTTCAGGCAAGCGCAACTGCCTGTCCAACTCGACGGTCAATTCCGGGATCGTCCGCCCTTTTACATAGAGCATTGCGCCGACCGATACATTGGCGCGAGTTCGTGACTTTACTGGCAGTCTGTTGATAGAGGCGCGTGGCAAAGACATAACCGAGCCACACTAAGCGCCCAAAAACCGGGAACTACAGTTTCCAGGAGGAGCATCAATGAAACGCATCTTCGCATCCAGGTTGTTAAACCTCTCATGTTTTCTGTTAGCGGCCATTTCCTTTGTTCCGGTCTCTCTGCTTTATCTTGGAAAATGGAATCCAGTCGCCGCATTTCAGAGCGCCACATCATCCTTAGTCTTTCTGCAAAACGGCAGGTTGGTATACAACACGTACGCCAATCAGGGGGAAAGCAATTCGGTCAATACAATTCCTGACTTCTCGTTCTGCGGGTATAAGGGCGGTGGAGTGGCGATACCGTTCGTAGACGTCAAAAGGACGATCAGCCCCGTCTCGGGCGATAACACGCAGAACATTCAAAGCGCGATTAATTTCGTTTCCGGTCTTCCACTCGACGCGAACGGATTCAGAGGCGCGGTCTTCCTCAACGCGGGCACATACGACGTCAACAGCCCGATTTTTATCAGGACCAGCGGCGTTGTGCTTCGCGGGGCCGGACAGGGGACAAACGGCGCGATCATCAGGGCTACGGCCGCTCAATCGTATCGAGTGGTCAACGTCGGCGTGGATCCGGAGCCGAGCAGCGCCACGCCGGAAGTCGCCGGAACCAACCGGCCGATTACCACTTCTTACGTAGCCACTGGCGCGAGAAACTTCAGTGTCTCCTCGACGAGCGGTTATGCGGTCGGAGATAAAATTCTGGTCGTTCGCACGCCGAATCAAGCCTGGATTGACGCTTTGAATATGGCGCAGTTCGGGTGGACTCCTTCAGCATATGTGGTCAAGTATGAACGCAAGATCGCCGCGATAAGCGGGAACACCGTCACAATTGACGTACCTCTGGTCCAGACGATCACAACCAATTATGGCGGCGGCTACATCACCAAGTACACCGCCGATCGGATCAACAACTGCGGCGTCGAAGACATCCGCTTCGATTCGGTGTTCTCCGGCCCCGAAGACGAGAATCATGCCGGAGACGCAGTCAGGCTCGCGTTTGTTGAAGATTCCTGGGTTCGCAACATCACGGTGGTTCATTTCCACCATGCCGCGGTGACGATCAGCAATTCCACAGTCAGATGCACAGTCCAGGATTCCGCTTGCAAGGACATGATCTCGATCGTTACCGGCGGCCGCAGATACCCGTTTCAAATCGAGGGCCAGGCCGCTTATAACCTGATCCAGCGGTGCTATACGGAAGACGCGCGCCACGACTTCGCGACCGGATCGAGAGTTCCCGGCCCGAACGTGTTTCTGGACAACTATGGGCGCGATTCTTTCACCGACTCCGGCCCGCATCATCGCTACGCGACCGGAGAACTTTACGACAACGTCCTGTCGCGCGAATTGAAGGTGCGCAACCGCGGCGCTTCAGGCACTGGCCACGGGTGGTCGGGCGCGCAGCAGGTCTTCTGGAATTGCGAGACTAGGAGTACGAACAATCCCGGAAGCGACACAATCCACGTCGACAGCCCGCCGGGCGCGAGGAATTTCGGGATCGGCTGCGACGGCGCGAACCAACTGGGCGCCGGTTTCTATGAAGACTTCGGTACGCCCGTCACGCCGCGTAGCCTCTACCTGCAACAACTCAAAGACAGATTGGGTCAAGCCGCGGTGGACAACATAGCGGCGCCGCAACAACAGGCCGGGTCTGTCTGGACGACACTCTTCAACTGGGCCGGTGAAGGCCGATCGCCACTGGCGAATACCGGACCTCAACAACCCGGATGCGCCACGGCCACCTCGGGGGGAAGCTGGCAGAACCGATCATTCGCCAGCCAGACGGGAACTTTCACGGCAGAGTTCGACGCCACGCCTTCGGCCTTTCCCATCAACAGTGTAGTCGGGCTTTCGCAGGGCGCGCAGACCGCTTATACGGGGATCGCGGCTATTGCGCGCTTCAATCCGGACGGCAATATTGATGCGCGAAATGGCGGAGTATTCGCTGCGGCGTCTACCATTTCATACTCG
>Ga0154003_1000415_pt1 | contig 13286 bp, 13 predicted proteins | sample TSFL087MetaG_FD_104679 | JGI IMG/M metagenome (GOLD analysis project Ga0154003, IMG submission 104679) | Attine ant fungus gardens microbial communities from Florida, USA - TSFL087 MetaG | ecosystem: Host-associated > Fungi > Mycelium > Unclassified | place: USA: Florida, Lake Talquin State...
CATGATTTTAAACCCTGTAAAAATAAGAAACCCTGTCCCTGCGTCTTCACGCATGGCTTCGTAGCTAGGCTTCCTCGGGACAACTCGCTACCTATTCATCGACGCCATTGCTCGTTGCTCCACCCCGCGACGATTATAACAATTCATGATCTTAAACCCTGTAAAAATAAGAAACCCTGTCCCTGCGTCTTCACGCATGGCTTCGTAGCTAGGCTTCCTCGGGACAACTCGCTACCTATTCATCGGACGCTGTTGCTCGTTGCTCCACCCCGCGACGATTATAACAATTCATGATCTTAAACCCTGTAAAAATAAGAAACCCTGTCCCTGCGTCTTCATGCATTGCTTCGTAGCTAGGCTTTCTCGAGACAACTCGCTACCTATTCATCGGACGCTGTTGCTCGTTGCTCCACTCCGCGATGATTATATTTTATAAAAATGGTGGAGAATGCAGGGCTCGAACCTGCGACCCCCTGCTTGTAAGGCAGATGCTCTCCCAGCTGAGCTAATCCTCCACGGCGATAATGTACATTATCACCCATATCTTTTCAAAAAGCAAGAACTGTCTTGATTTTCTTCACGCAATAATCGAATTAAACCAGTTGCTCACCTTTTTGACCGTTGATTGAATAACTGGCTGTGATTTCAGAGCTTAGAGAAGCAGCAACTGAACAATACTTATCCTTTGAAAGCTCAATCGCACGAATCACTTTATCTTCAGGGAGCTCTCCTTCTAATACGTAATGCACATGAATGGCTGTAAAACGTCTAGGATGTTCTTCAGCACGAGTGCCTTCAATATCCATAGAAAAGTTGGCAACCTCCAAACGCATCTTTTTAAGAATAGAAATAATATCTATACCCGTGCATCCCGCTACGGCGTATAATAAAAATTCTGTGGGTCGAGCCGCCATATCCTGTCCGCCATCACCCTCACCAGCGTCCATTTTCAATTCATGTCCTGACGGTGTAATCCCGGAAAAGTTCATCGGTTCAGTCCATTTAATCGTTGTTTTCATAAAAAACCACCTCATCTATCAACTACATTAGTATCCTTTCATTATAGCACAATTAACATTAAGATTATAATTCCGAGGTCTAATGCTAATGAAATCCCGCTTTTATCGTGAGCATCTCCCTCTCCTTATTGTCAATATTAAATATGGCAAGAACAAAAAAAGGAAGCAGTATATAATATATAAAGCTGCTTCCTTTCTTTGATACCATGGTACCGTTCACTTTTAATTAACTAGATCTTTTTCATTTCAACTTCTTTTCTTTAACGTGTCACTTCAACATTTGCTAGCTTTTCATAGTACTTTAACAGACTGCTATGATCCTCAAGTTCATGACTGTCTGCTTTCAAAGCGTACATCATTTCTAGCACTGCAGATGTCAATGGTGTTGGTGCCTCTAATTCATGGCTCGTTTCCAATACATTTGTTAAATCTTTAATATGCAAATCAATACGAAATCCTGGTTTAAAATTACGCTCTAGCATCATTGGCGCCTTTGCATCCAATACTGTGCTTCCTGCTAAACCACCGCGGATTGCTTGATACACATCCTCTGGATTCACCCCAGCTTTTTGAGCCAAAACTAACGCTTCAGAAACAGCAGCAATATTCAATGCAACAATAACCTGGTTAGCGAGCTTTGTTACATTCCCTGCGCCGATTTCCCCGACATGAACAACCGATTCAGTCATAGCTTGTAAGACATCTTTCATTTGTTCAAATACTTCCTTTTTTCCTCCTACCATAACAGAAATGGTACCATCAATAGCCTTTGGTTCTCCACCGCTTACTGGAGCGTCAAGCATATCCACGCCTTTTCCCTCTAACATCTTATAGATTTCTTGCGAAGCTACCGGTGCAATCGAGCTCATATCGACATATACCAGCCCCTTATGTGCACCTTCAATAAGACCCTCTTTTCCAAGTACAACTTCCTTTACTTGTGGCGAGTTTGGAAGCATGGTGATCACAACATCCGACTTTTCAGAGATTTCCTTAGGAGTAAGTCCTATTTCCGCACCTAATGCTTCCAATTCCTTAGCCGCTTCCTTGTTATGATTACCGACAATTAATTGATAGCCCGCCTTAATCAAGTTTTTGCTCATGGGTTTCCCCATTATTCCTAGTCCAATAAAACCAATTTTTTTCATTTGATACCACTCCTACTTTATTTTATTTTCTTAAAGATACTAATGCCCGTTCCAAGGTATATAAAACACCTATTCCTTTATAAAAATTGACACAAAACTCAGCTTGTTGAGCTAGATTATTTGGTAGCTCCAATGTCATCCAAAATTTTCCTCAGTTTTTCTTTATTGGCATCGCTAATCTGCTGAATAGGCCGAATGGGTTGACCCGTATCAACACCTAAGAGATTGAGCGCATCCTTAACCACCACTGGAAAACTCCCCAAATTATAAGCCATTCGTAATTGTGATAAGCGATACTGTGCCTCAAGTGCACCGGAAAGATCCCCAGAGATAAATTTATCATAAATGTCTACAACAAGACGTGGCACAATATTAGCTGTGCCTGCTACGCATCCCGTTCCGCCGTAAACCAATGTTGCCAGTATCAATGTATCCTTGCCTGCCATGACCTGAAATTCTTTATCCCTAGTCCGCCGTATATACTCTGAAGTCAAAGTCATATCCCCGCTCGTGTCCTTAACACCCACTATATTAGGAACATCCGCTAGTTTTTCAACCAATTCCGCTGATAAACAAACGCCTGTTTTTTCTGGATTATTGTATAGCACAATCGGAATATCCTCGGCTTCGGCAATTGTACGAAAATGCGTGTACAGTTCATTGTCATTCGGCGAAATGAACATAGGGGTTAGTACAGTGACAGCTGCCGCCTCGTATCGCTTAGCTAAGCGAGTCAATTGAACACATTCCCTGGTGGTAATAGCATTAGCACCAACATAGACGGGAACTCTTCCATTCACCTGCTCCATAGTCACTTCAATGGCACGCACCTTTTCCTCATAGCTCAGTCCGTAGAATTCCCCAGTGCTTCCTAATACAAAAACTCCATGGACGCCACCTTTAATGACATGTTCGAGCAAATTGGCCAAAGCGTCTTTATCCAAATTTTCGTGTTCATCTATTGGTGTGACCAATGGTGGAACAACTCCCTTAATCGTAAACATTGCTTTTCCTCCCACTCACTTGATTTTCTAAGAATATCTTTTAAACGCTTAATGACGGTTTGTCATAAGATTTTACCCCTCTATTGAGATATTTTGACGTTGAATGCCTTATCCTTTTTGTCCTCTACATTCAATTCCAATCTTTTAATATTCCCCACTATCAACAAGTAAGACAAAGCGCCCAAAATTCCCATAGCTCCTACAAAAATCAATGCACCATTAAAGGAGTGTGTAGCACTTAAAATATAACCAATTACAATGGGTGTAACAATGCTGGCAATATTACCAACAAAATTGAAAATACCGCCACTGAGCCCTACCATTTCTTTTGGAGATGTATCACTCACAACAACCCAACCCAATGCTCCAAACCCTTTTGAGAAAAAGGCAAGTGCCATAATAGCAATGACAAACCAGTCAGAGGTAACATAATTTGCCAAAATAATACTACTAGATAAGAATAAACCAATAATAATTGGAGTCTTACGTGCTGCCGTTAGTGACTTTCCTCGACGAAGAAGCCAATCAGATACATAGCCACCTAATAGTCCACCAATAAAACCAGCTATTGCAGGAATCGAAGCAAAAATACCTGCCTGTAGAATGGATAATCCTTTAGCCTGAACTAAATAAGTCGGGAACCATGTCAAGAAAAACCAAGTGATCGTGTTTAAACAAAATTGACCAAAGTAAATGCCGAGCAACATGCGGTTTGTAATAAGCGCCCGTATATATGCCCATTTAACAGGAACCTTCTTCTCTCCAATTTCTGTAAGACCACCCTTGCTCTGAATATAATCAAGCTCCGCTTGGTTGACTTTAGGATGTCCAATGGGACTACGTATAACCTTGAACCAAAAACATGCTAGAATCAAAACAACAATACCCGTTGACCAAAAAATAACTGGCCAATGAAAATATTGTAATAGCACACCCATAACCGGAGTAAAGACTGCTAATGAAAAATATTGAGCTGAATTAAAAATGGAAGATGCTAAGCCACGTTCATTTGTCGGGAACCACATTGTCGTCATTCTGCTGTTAGCGGGAAATAACGGTGACTCTACAGTGCCGACCATTAAGCGTGCTAAAAATAAAATTAATAAGGCAAATGAAGCAAAGCTACCAATAAACCCCTGAATAGCAGTGAAAAATGCCCATAAAAGCAAACATATTCCGTAGACATTGCGTGCACCAAACCTATCTAAAAACCATCCCCCAGGTATTTGGAGAATTGCATACGCCCAACCAAAGGCAGAAAATGCGTACCCCATGGACACTTGAGTAATACCCAGGTCTTTTGACATCGATGTTGCCGCCATGGAAAGTGTCGAACGATCCGCATAGTTTATAGTGGTAACAATAAAAATCATAAGCAATATCACATAGCGCACATTTGTTCTTTTAACTCCTATGACTTGATTCGTCATGTTTGACCCACCCCTTCCTTAAACCCGCGTCAAGAATGAACTAAAAAGCCTCTCGAATCACACATATTTATTGTTATCGCTTTCACAAACACCATTAAAAACTTTTATCCTGACAGACTATCTACGATTAACGCTGTTCATCCTTCATGACTCTCAATATTTTTTCTCCAAATTCCGACAAAAAATGCTTTTGATCACTCATTTCAACTTGTTATCATTGAAAATTCAAGTAATAGGGGCTGGATTAAAAATTGTAAAATCATTATAAATCTCGTACTTCTCTGCAAGGGTCTCTTTTAATCCACTGGCAACATCAATAATTTCATTAAATAGCTGATTGCCAATTTCCTTAATCGTTGCTTCACCTGTCGCAATGGGTCCTGCATTCACATCAATCAAATCTTGCCACATCTCTTTCATGTCATTTCTCGAACATACCTTAATGACTGGTGCAATGGATAATCCATATGGCGTTCCTCGTCCAGTCATGAACACCTGAAGCGACATCCCACTAGATAGCTGGCAAGCTCCACAAACAAAATCACTAGCTGGGGTAGCAGCAAAAATCATACCTTTCTTTGTTGGTCTTTCACCCGGTGAAAGAACCTCTACAATTGGAGAAGTTCCTGATTTCGCAATTGAGCCCATTGCCTTTTCAACAATATTGGATAGCCCACCTTTTTTATTTCCAGGGGTCGGATTAGCCGAACGATCCACAAGACCATTATTTAAATAATTATCGTACCATTTCATTTCATCGCTTAATTTCTTCCCAACCTCTTCGTTCACACAGCGCTCTGCAATAATATGAGCACCATCTCGAACCTCAGTCACTTCAGAAAACATTACCGTTGCTCCTGCATTAACTAACATATCCGCAGCATATCCGGCAGATGGATTCGCTGTTACACCTGAAAAAGCATCGCTTCCCCCACATTGTAATCCAATGCATAGATCGGAAAGGGGCAACTCGACACGCTGTCTATCATTCAATATTTTTAATTTACTCTCAGCCATCTGCAAAATTTCTGTGACAATGGCATCATGTCCCTGTACATTCTGTAGCGTAATAACATTATCCGGAGTGTTATAACTCGAATCTAATAACATATCTAACGTTAACTTTTCGCACCCTAAAGAAATAATCATCGTTTCCCCACCAAAGTTGGGGTGCTTTACAATATTTTGTAGCATGCGGATTGGAATAACAGCTTCTGGAGCATTGATGGCCACACCACATCCATAAGCATGGTTAATAGCCACTACATCATCCACATTCGGATACTTTGGAAGAATATCCTGTTTAATCTTCTTTACAGCGTTATTTAAAATACCTGTTACACATTGAACAGTGGTAACAATGCCTAATATATTTCTCGTTCCAGCATACCCGCCATCATTATTCGGAAAACCCCTAAAGGTTCTCACCGGCGGCTCGGGAAGATCTTCAACTAAATTTGTGGCGTAAACCAGCTCATCTAATGAGGGTGGAACCGGGAGCTCTAACATATGTTCATTGATCCAATCACCTTTTTTGATAGGATCTAGCGCAGATCCTAAGGTAACGCCATAACGAATGATTGGTTCTCCCTTGTCAATATCACATAATGCAATTTTATGCCCTTGAGGAATATCTTGATTAGCTATCAAATCATCCATGATCATAGTCCCTGCTAAAATCTCATTCACAGAAATGATAACGTTATCATTTTTATTAAGCTTAATATAATTTACCATGATTTACCTCCTTGCTTCTTGTTCTTTCTCCAAAATTATTGTAATCTAAGACTGTATATAATGTAAAATTGATTATTTTTAGAAAACTCTTAGAAAAATTAAGAATAAGGAGTCGTCTTTCTGATGGATTTCAAACAATTGGAGTACATGATTCAAATCGCCGAGGAAAATAATATAACCAAAGCAGCACAAAAGCTTTTCATAACACAGTCCGCCTTAAATCAACAGCTTTTAAAGCTAGAAAAAGAACTAGGGACACAACTGTTTGTCCGTGGAAGAACCAACTGGCGCTTAACCAAAGCAGGAGAAATTTATATTGACAATGCCAAAAAAATCGTTCGTATTAAAACAAATACCTATGATCAAATTAACGACTTAATGGATATACAAAGCGGAACCATTCGTATTGGCTTAACACCTGAACGTGGTCCTGAAATGTTTGCGACCATCTATCCTATTTTTTATAAAAAATATCCAAATATAATAATTGAACCAATAGAATTAACAGTAAAACAACAGCAGCACGAAATAGCAAATGGGAACCTTACCATAGGTTTTTTAACCTTGGAAAATCACCAGAAATCCAATGACGAATATATTCAAATAGGTCTTGAAGAAATCATCTTAGCTGTTCCTAAAGCACATCCGCTTAGTCATCTAGGGGGACAATACGGAGAAACACTTCCTAAAATAAGCCTAGAATGTTTTAAAAATGATTCTTTTGCTATTATGCAAAAGGGATCAACTCTTCGGGAAATTTATGAAAGCCTTACCACGGATAGAAATTTTAATCCTCATACATTATTAGAAACGAGAAGCTGCCACACTTTATATAATCTGGTCTCCGAAGAAATCTGTTGTTCCGTCATTCCATATTCTTATACCAAAAGCAATCCTAATGTTCGTTATTTTTCGCTCGAACAAAGACCTGTATGGGAAGTATGTACTTCCTATAAAAAAGGCACTTATTTGAGTAATCCTGTAAGAGAGCTTATTAAAATTGCTGGTGATTATTGGTCTAATAAATTAACAACTTCGGGTGCCTAGTCCTTGAGAGCTGTTGATTAATGCTATAAACAGTGCGAGGTTGCGAATGACAAGGATTCCCCATGCGTTCGTTCATTCAAAGTGAGCAAGCAGTGCCCGAACTTTGTCAGTTGAATCTGTATTCATCAGCTGATTTCTTAATTCACCAGCTCCCTGGAACCCTTTGACATATATCTTAAAAAAGCGATGAAGCGTTTTGAAAGGATGCGGCACTGTTTCCCTTGAATAGTTGTCATAAAAATCAAGATGCAATCTTAAAAGATCAAGCAACTCCTTGCTGCTATGATCTTTTGGGACTTCTTCAAATGCAAAAGGATTTTTAAAAATACCACGTCCAATCATAACACCATCAATACCGTATTGCTGTACAAGTCTTAAACCTGTTTGCCGATCAGGAATATCCCCGTTGATCGTTAAAAGTGTCTCTGGTGCCACACGATCACGCAGCTTCTTGATTTCTGGAATCAGCTCCCAGTGTGCATCGACTTTGCTCATTTCTTTTTTTGTGCGTAGATGAATAGAAAGATTCGCAATATTTTGTTCTAATAAATGTGTGAGCCAATCTCTCCATTCAACTATATTCGTATAACCAAGCCGTGTCTTCACACTGACAGGCAATCCCCCAGCTTTTGCCGCCTGTATTAACTCTGTAGCAACCTCTGGTCGTTGGATGAGACCGCTCCCCTTCCCTTTGGTTGCCACGTTAGGTACAGGGCAGCCCATATTGATATCCACGCCTCTAAAGCCCATCTCTGCCATACCCATACTCATTTCCCGAAAATATTCGGGCTTATCTCCCCATATATGCGCAACAATGGGCTGCTCATCTTCTGTGAAAGTCAACCGCCCACGGACGCTCTGCTTCCCCTCTGCATGACAATAACTCTCCGTATTTGTAAACTCTGTAAAAAAAACATCAGGTCTAGCCGCCTGACTGACAACATGACGAAAAACAACATCCGTCACATCTTCCATTGGTGCTAACACAAAAAATGGTCGTGATAAATCACGCCAAAAATTATCTACCATGTTTAAACCCTCTCATCTATAAAAACCCGGATCAACTATCGATCCTAAAATACAAAAATCATGATATTCTTGCTTCTTCTACACTTATAACATGCTTAGGCACTTTGTATCAAACCATAATCACTATCAGAACACTCTATTTCTTCTACACTTTTGCAATGGGCATGCTTTCTTAAAGAATTGGTGAGGTCTGCTTTAAAAATCCTCCAATATTTAGCGCCGCATCATAAAGTAATGACTCTACATCATCCATAGCTTCCTCAAGACTCATAGGCCTTGACACAATGGAAAGACAGCTTAGAAAGTACTCATATAACATGTGATGATCCTGTCCTAAGCTTCCTGACAGCAGTACACTTTTTTTATTATACTTCTTAGCTAGCTTAGCGACATAAACAGGCACCTTCCCAAATAAAGTCTGATTATCACTTCTACCCTCTCCCGTAATAATCCAATCCGCGTTCCTAATTTTCTCTTCTAAACCTAATACATCAGCTACTATGGATGCGCCCGATTGAAGCTGCGCTCCTAATAATAAAAAAGCAAAACCTAAGCCACCTGCCGCTCCCGCACCTGATAGAGTCTGAACTTCATTTCCAAATTTTTCTTCCAGAAGATTGGCATACCTGTTCATCGCTAAATCTGTTGCTTGTAATTGTTCTTCTTTTAATCCCTTTTGAGGACCATATATATACGTAGCTCCTTGGTCACCACAAAGCATATTATCAACATCAGAAGCAATAATAAACCTTGCCTCCTTGATTTCAGATGGCACACTTGAAATATCTATATCATGAACATCTTTAAGCGAAGCTCCACACTGTGGAAGTAGATCACCATTCTGATTATAAAACTTAATGCCACAAGCCTGTAACAGGCCCATACCACCATCATTGGTTGCGCTACCACCTAAGCCAACAATAAAATGCCGATATCCTTTGTTTAAAGCATGCATGATTAATTCACCCAACCCAAAGGTCGTCGTTCTCATAGGGTCTTTGTCTTTGCCCACCAAATCTAACCCCGCTGTATTAGCAATCTCCATAACCACCGTCTGACTCTCTTCTAAAACGCCGTAATAGGAAACTATTTTTGCGCCAAATGGACCCGTTACTTCAAGCTCTACCTTTTTTCCATCAGTTGCGTAAATAAGCGCATCGACCGTTCCTTCTCCTCCATCCGCCATTGGTAAAATATCAAAATGACTCGTCGGCATCTTTTCCCTTAGAGCTGTATAAATCGTGTCGCCCACCCTTAAAGAAGACAGTGATCCCTTAAAAGAATCAGGAGATATTACAATATTCACTTCATCCACCCCACTCATTATTTACCAAGTCTAAACAACTATATTATTATTTATTTAAACATTATTTTCAAATAAAAATTTTAAAAAGAACATCTAGATACTTCATGATCACGTAACACAGACCCTTCTCAATGCACCTCTCACATTTTTTTAATGAGCATGCCAATATAAAAAATTGACATTTACCTTTATTTATGAGATTATATAAGAGTTAAAAAAGTGAAGTAACAAATAAGTGTAGCCGGCATTTTACGTAAAGTTTTTTTGAAGATGCTTATCCACACTGGCGCGACTAAGGGGTCGCAAGGACATAAGAGCAGGTAGGGCTTATGTTGCTTAAGTTAGAAATTACCCAACGGCATTATGTATTACGGTCAAGTGAAATTTCGTCATTGAATTTCCCACCCGAATGTATCGGGATAAAAATAATATATCTTATGTGTTACTTTATAAATCAAAGAGGGACTCTTACAATAAGAGTCCCTCTTTGATTTATAATTGTAAATACAACACTTCTTAATCTATACGACCTCCAAAAATTCACTTGTTGAATACAAGGTTGCATATAGGTTGTTTAACGCAGCCATTATCGCATGGTGGACATCTTCTGCACTTACAGTATAATGTTCAAAACTCAACTCTTTAGTTGCACAGGCATCGTGAATCAGTTTCACTGCATACCCTTTATCTTTAGCTGCTCTTACAGTAGCATCAATACACATATGAGACATCATTCCACAGATGATTAATTCATTTATATTATTTTCCTTCAGGTACTCATCCAAGTCTGTTGATAAAAAGCTATTTGGAGAATGCTTTTGTATGAGCTTCTCATTCATTTGCGGAGATACTGATGGATGAATGTCGGCACCTGCTGTATTCGGAACAAAAAATCCAGCATCCTCTCGTAAAGATAAGTGCTGTACATGAATAATGTGCATGTCATTGTCTCGGCAAACATTCAATATAGACGCCGCATTTTCACAGGCTTCATTTGAATTATGAAGCTCCATATTACCATTTGGAAAATAATCGTTTTGAATGTCAATTAACATTAATGCTTGCACTTCTTATTCACCCTTTATAAAAATTTACTGAATACAAATCCATCATTGCTTTAATGTTAATTATTATGTCTAAATAACAACCAATGTCAAATAAAAAACAGAGTAGAGGTCGGTTAATAGCGGGATTAAAGCATAGCTTCCTTAACACCCCCCACCCCATTTTCATTTTTAATGATTTTTAACTGATATCCCAGATAACATTCTCACGAAACCATTGATCTGCTATCTCTAAACGCTCTGTGAGTTCATCACTGCCATTTCCCGATACAATAATAGCAACAATATGGGCAACACTTTTAGCAGGATCCTTAAGACCCTCTCCCTCTTTCACCAACTTTATATACCTCGTTACCCAGCTAAAAGGAATCTCTTCAGGAATTTTCTTTATGATACCTTTTTTAGGCGGAATTAAGAGAAATCCATGCACCAATTCAGGATTATCTATATGATTATCAACCACAGGAATATGACATTGATATTGTAACAGGGATTCCAGCATGCCCATATTATATGTGTCTTTTATGATGTCGGATACATACCCACCTCCGACTCGGCTAGCAATTTCACAGATGATTAGCTCATCATCCTCTGTATGAAATACCTCAAGGTGAAAAGCGCTCGTAGCAGGACTGGGTAGAGTGTTGTAGATCTTTTCAAAATACTGATATAACCGCGTACACATACTCTCCTGCGGATGCAGCTGAACGCTACCTACACTTAAATTATCCTGAAAAGCGAGGCAGCCATTAACATATTTTGAAGAAGAAATAAATTTAATTTGTTTCTCATAGACTAATACATCAACATGATACATCGTACCACCAATAAATTTTTCTACCTCTAAATTATTTTCCCAATTTAATTTACTAAACTGCATTAACTCTTCATCATTATGCAAAACATGTACACCACGAGAAGCTCCATAATCGACCGGCTTCACTACTACTGGATAGTCATAGTTATCAATAAAATCCCTAAGATTAACAATCGACTCAAGTCTTTTAAATGCAGGTACCTTTATATCTTTTTGTAGAGATTCCTTCATAAAGACCTTATCTCGATAAGCTTTGCCACTTAATTCAGACTGCCCATTAATGTTAAGCCGATCCCTTATCCGACCAGCCCTTTGAACATCATATTCATCATAGGATATGACCGTATGAAAATGATATTTTTTGTGTAATTCTAACGCTCTAAGCTCGTAATAGGGGGTATGTTCCATATCCTCAATCTCTTCATAATATAAAAACTTATCATGATTAGGTAAAATAGGAGTAGTTAGCACAACCAGCTCATCCACTACATCCTTTAGAATATCTGCAAGATCAATATTTCTTTTATCACTGTTAAGTATTAAAATTGCCATTTCTAGTCACCTACTTAATTAAGATAGAATTCATTCATTACAATGTCTAAGTGATGAATTGAGTCAAAACAAGAGCTTGAATACATTTAATTCTCAATCTCTTGTAAGGTGTATTATTAGTAAGAATATGAATACCAATCCGTGACCAATGACCAATTAAAATATCCGCTACTCCTAGTACCTCAAATGATTCAAATTCTGATTGCTAGATAACTGCTTCCTTTCTATAAAAATTTAGTTTCAATACTTCCTCCTCGTGAACCGACATACCATGTCTATCAACATTTCTAACATTTTTTCATAAAATATTTTGTGAGTCAACCATTTAATAATGTAAAATATGGTAATTAATTTATAAATTTGGAAAGTAAATAGTAGTTCTTAAAGATTAGCCATTTTTCTTTTATAAATTTTAAAAAAGAGCTATAAATCGGTTTCAATTAAGCCCAAATCATCTCTACAAGTTAACCCCTTCTCTTTAAAACACAAAAAACGTTTCTCATATTATGAGAAACGCTTAATAAAACAAGATACCATCATTCATTAAACATTTTAATCTAGAAAATTAGACCAAGAAAAAAAGATGAAATGGAAACAATAGCAACCTTTGAAAACATGATTGTATAAAACATGACGACTAAAAAATCCCTCAAATGTCATTATATCAATATTTGTGGGATTTTTTTAAAATTTTTATACGAGCAAAAAATACCTTAATAATACCGGTGGTCGGGGTCGAACCGACACTCCGTGAGGAACACGATTTTGAGTCGTGCGCGTCTGCCAATTCCGCCACACCGGCACGCTATTGGAGGCGGCACCCGGATTTGAACCGGGGAATAAGGGTTTTGCAGACCCGCGCCTTACCACTTGGCTATGCCGCCAAAATACGTCTATTTGATAATACAACGACAATGGAGCGGAAGACGGGATTCAAACCCGCGACCCCCACCTTGGCAAGGTGATGTTCTATCACTGAACTACTTCCGCAAATGGCTGGCCCACCAGGATTCGAACCTGGGCATCTCGGGATCAAAACCCGATGCCTTACCACTTGGCTATGGGCCAATAATATGGGGCGGCTGATGGGTCTCGAACCCACGAATGCCGGAACCACAATCCGGTGCGTTAAC
>Ga0154003_1000416_pt1 | contig 13284 bp, 15 predicted proteins | sample TSFL087MetaG_FD_104679 | JGI IMG/M metagenome (GOLD analysis project Ga0154003, IMG submission 104679) | Attine ant fungus gardens microbial communities from Florida, USA - TSFL087 MetaG | ecosystem: Host-associated > Fungi > Mycelium > Unclassified | place: USA: Florida, Lake Talquin State...
ACGCTGGGCGATTTATAGAACGATGGAATCTGTCTGGTGGTGAACAATTGAGAAGTACCTGCGATAGACTCCTTACTTCCACATATCACCTACAGTAGCTTGCGTCACTTTTTGAGATGAAATCGAGGCGTTTCAACTTACCGTCCGAGTTAAAAACGCCAACTCCCAGAAAATCTTTCATCCTTTGTTGAAATCTAGTGCCTGCGTTCGAAAGAGTGGTTTTACGGATTACTCCAATAGGGGGAAGATAAGTCTGACCTTTGACATAGTTATCGAAGTCAGTGGCCAGTATCAGTTTGAGGAGGTCGGGGCTAGTAGTAAATAGAAAGTCGGACCAGAAGATACGTAAGTTGAAAATCGGGCCTTTTCTCTCCATAAGTTCATTAAACCCGTCACCTAGTATATGCTGTTCAAGAGGAGAATCTACTCATGTAAAAGTGTATACACACCCGGATAGCCATAGGCAAAGCTATGCTGCATCATTTTCAAAACATCAGCGTTCCCTGGCCATTTTCCTCGAGCGCAGGGCACCATCTTTGCCCCGAGTGCGGCAGCCTCCTGCCTATGTCTTAGGCGTGTAAGGCTGATACGAGCTGCGGTGAGAATAGGAACAGTGATAAGTCCAGTTGAGACGATAGTCCACGCGGGGATTGGCGCCCCTCCGAATTGTTCACTGACTAGCCCGACTGCATAGACAACAACTGTTGGAAGGGATAGAATGAAGGCCCCTTTGATGAGGAAATCGACACCTGGGGTGATGGCCATTGTGATTAAACATGCGGGAACCAAAGCAGACACATTAACACGTACGTCACTGACAACAAACCCATGGAAAGCTACTGATGAGGCCCCTATTTTGATTATATAATTTTGAAATATCTATAGTTTTCTGTGCATCTCAGTTTTGTGCAAGGGGATCCCTTTTTCTTTTCTCTAGTATTTAAGTATGCTTTGGACTGCATTCGAGCACCGCGTAACATATTGTCGAAGTTAAGAATTTGTTGTGCAAGGCTGTCCATTCTGTTCTCACAGATTGTCATACAGTGGACAAATAGCTGTCAGCCAAGATTTGATGTTAACTTGTTGATATCACTCTTCAGCCGATCAGTTAATAGCTATCTGCCCACCGTGTCCCATCCTACTGCGGGTAAGCATCATGACTATACACATGAATATCTTCTCATGCTATTATTCTCACATCAAGCTTTTCAGATACTTTTCAGATCTTTCATCTGAATTTTTAAGCAGCATCTGTCTGGTTTCGCGTCTGAAAATGAAGACTGCCAGTGAAGCTACTTCCTTTCCGTTCCCTCTAGAATTACTTAGGCCTGCAAAACCTTTCTTGGTTCTCTGGCTTGATTGGTTTCTTCAATGGGGGGAACAATGCGGTTGTCTTGTGATTTCTCTTCGCAACCGACTGACAAAATATTCTCAGGCTCAGTGGAGTTGCAGGATATAAGGCCCAGAAATACCATGTTATCACGATTCTTTTTCTCTCATGATTGTCCTGTGGACCACTGGCCTCATTGCAACATGGTGGCTCTCTCACTTTCTCTGGCAACGCAGAAACAATCCGGATAGATTACCTTTACCACCTGGTCCCAAGGGTTACCCAATTATTGGCAACCTCCTCGGTATGCCCACCGACAGGCCTTGGCAAGAGTTTGATCGATGGTCAAAGATATACGGTAAATTCTGCATTGATCATAAGCCCGCATCACATATTTCATCATGGGGAATTTATAGGAGATATGATATTTTTCAAGATACTTGGGCAACCATTTCTTGTTCTCGGGAGCGCTGAAAGGACCTATGATCTATTCGAGAAACAGTCACAAAAGTATTCTGACCGCGCACATTTTCCCATGTTCATTGAATTGTTAGTAGCCTCTTCTCCATGTTATGTCCGGCATGCTTACCAGAAAATAGGATGGATTTCCAATGGAACATGTCTATACTTCGATACGGACCGCAGTGGAGGAGCTACCGACGCACCTTCCATGATTATTTCCATCCAAACATCGTCCACAAGTATCATTCCGTTCAAGTCGCCATGACCCGGGTTTTTCTTCGTCGCTTGCTCAAGTCACCAGACCGTTTTATATTCCATATCAGACAGTAAGTATGCATCATCCAGCAACCAGTCAAATGTCTTTAGTTTACGGTCACCAGTGCATTCGCTTCGACCATACTTAAGTTAATTTATGGGATGGACATAGTTGAAGACGACAACTCTTACTATGTCAAAATTGCTGAAATTGTGGCCGCTGCTGCTGCAGAGGTGGGAACTCCAGGGTCGTTCCTTGTTGATTTACTTCCGTTTATGAGATTCATCCCTGCATGGTTCCCGGGTGCCGGATGGAAAAAAAAGGCCGAGTACTGGCGGAAAATCAGTGGACAGTTTGTACACTGGCCTTGGGATAGAGTTAAGGAGCAGCTGGTAGGCTAAATTACACCGATCCTGGACCAAATTCTCATATTCAAAACAGAGGGAAGGTACAGCTGAGCCTTCCATTGCAGTCAGTCTCATCGAGCAACTACCGGATGACACTTCCCCTGATCGCACTGAAGAGGAGGCAAGGGCTCGCAATGTATGTGCAGTTGCTTTTAATGGTGGGTTTTTTCCTTGTCATTGGACCTGAATCAAATTTTAGAGTGTCCTTCTCTAGGCGGGTCAGATACAGTGAGTCGGAATATATGTTGTCGGACTTGCACAAATATTGTCATATTAGACGGTTTCATTGATTCAGTCGTTTTTCATGGCCATGGCCCTCTACCCTGATGTTCAGAAGAAAGCTCAAGAAGAACTTGACCAAGTCATTGGCAATCGCTTGCCCGATTTTAATGATCGACCGAACCTTACATATATAAATGCGATGGTGAAAGAGTCGCTGAGATGGCAACTTGTCACTCCTCTGGCTGTACCTCATGTGGCAACAGAGGCAGATGAATATAATGGGTACTACATCCCCAAAGGGACTATCATCATCGGGAATTCGTGGTGGGTTCGCCTTCCCCCTTTAGCACAGTCCTTCATTCAAGTTCCTCTTAGGTCAATTCTGCATGATCCAGAGACCTACAAAGATCCTTTTGTGTATAACCCTGACCGATTCTTGAAAGACGGGGAGATTGACCGTACCGTGCAGGATCCCACGGTTGCAGCATTTGGGTTTGGAAGGAGAATTTGCCCCGGGAGATTCATGGCCGAGAACTCCCTGTTTATTTTCATATGTCATATTCTGGCTGTCTACAACGTCCAACCTGGTCTAGGTGATGATGGAAAAGAACTTGAGATTAAACCTGAAATGACGAATGGAATGCTCTCGTGGGTTATACCTCTCCTTTCGATATGTACCTTTTCATAATTGTAACAGATACCCCGTACCATTTACATGTAGGATCACACCGCGCTCAGAGAAAGCCGCAACTTTGATTCGTAACACCAGTTTGATGGACTAGGCAGCTTCCAAGTTTGTTGATGACTGTATTATGCCTGCGAGACTGTGTATAGTACGTGATGAGAGGTCACCTCTTCGAGGGGAGTGTGAAGTCAGTTTGCAAGTCCAAACTTTATGATAGTAAGAAGCTTCATGATTACCATAGTATTTCGAGAAGTGTGTATTCATCAATTAGATGAGCCGCCATAGTCAAGATATGAACTTGACATACCACATCACAATGACTTCACAGTAGTACTTGAGTATGTTAAAACATGAGATTACCAAGGTCCTTGCACGACACTGAAAAAAAAGATTATTCTCGACCAGACTCTGATCGTTGGGGTGACCTGGTGAATCATTATGTGCCACCACTATCCTGATATTCCCGTTCTCGGCAAGACATTTAATCAATGGCTTAATGAAAAAACGGCAGCAGATAATTCTCTGAAGTTCAATATGTTACTATGACAACAATGGTCGTGATCAAAGAGCCGAACATGACGGCACTTTCCACTGAAATTGATCAAGGTTTGAAACAAATGGCAGTATGTGTCGTACAAATGGCAGCTGGGAATGAATGTGATAGTAATCAGGCGCTGTGATGCCACAACATTCTTCGAAAGAGTTGAAATCAAATAGTACACGGAGTGACGGCATCATTTTCGGCAAGTATAAGCAAATTGATTTTCGTCCACGGTACCTCTCCCACGTCAGCCATGGCGACCTCAGACCTCCTGTCGCCCAGTTCCCCACCAGCAAGCAGCCCCAGCAGCACAGGAGGCAGCGGAGGAGGCAGCGGAGGAGGCAACATAGGCGGTAGCGGGTCAATCGCCTCCTCTGCCTCTCTTTATCGTACGTCACTCCTCTCCACAGCCATCAATTTCCTCTTGTCTCCCTGAGCTGAACGACTAAACTCACCCCTCTTGATGAAATCACAGTGTACACTTTTCTTGCAACTCTCGTCTTATTGCTCAGTGTGTCCGCGGCCATCGTCGTGCGTTCCTTCTTGCTGCGCAGACGACATCGACGCATGGTCGAAGAGGCAATCCGCAATGGTACATGGATGCCTCCTCCTCCTGGACATGGACGGACAGCACCTAGAGTTGATCTGTCAAAGAAGCCGAGGATGTGGGACTTGTATCTCGATCTTAATGACCAACTGCTCCCACAACAGTCGGTGTCCGTGGATGAGCGGGACTGGGAGAGCATAAAGCCCTTAATGGCAACATATGTCTACGATGCAATCGGAAAGATCAATCATGAATCAGACCAGATTGACGGTGCTGGTGCTGGTCTTGGCGCGGCAGGAGCAACAAGCGGCGGTGGAGCGGCTGGAGGACTTGGCCAAAACACAGCATTATTCCGTCGTGTTGTCAGAAGCATCGGGACAGCATTGAACCCAACTCCATCAAGACCTCAATTCGGTCAATCCGCTCCCACTACCAATTACATGGGAATAGAGCAACAGCAAATGACGGATCTGGGTGGCTCAAGGGGGCCAGCACACGTACGAGTAGCGGTACTCATCGCTATGCCGGGCCGACACCCTTCAACAGCAAACACAGCTTCACCTTTGACATCAAGGCCTGCGTCTTCCGGTAGCGCTCCACTACACAACGAGGACGAAGAGGAGTTACCACTTATTGAAATGGGAGTGGCAGAATTAATGGTGACGGATTCCACCTCAATAGATGCACATCATCCCCACCTTGATGTGAAGGGTAAAATGAGAGAGAGCATTGCCAGCGTTGGGAGTATATAGATCGACCGATCAAGATGGGTTGCTTTTCTCTTCCGTCATTTCTTTGGAGTCCTCATTGTCCCCCAACCCGCCAGACTCTGTGTCTATCCCCCAGTCGAACCTCTTCCTCCGTAATCCTTATGTTATTTCCTTGTCATTCTTCTGGATCTGGGATTCTGTTCATGGTGTTTAATGATGTTACAAATATTCGGCTGGAAAGATACTACTCACTCATACTTACCCTCGAGTATAGTTGTCTTATGTACTTGATGTTGAAAAGGCTGCTTCCTCTGATGAGGAGATGTTGTATGTATATTTGATTCTAAAGTGTCCAAACCTACAGTTATTGTTCTTAATGTGAGATATTAATCCATTGCTGTTATCACTTTGATCTTTTCATATTGATCCACAAAATTGCAATACTTGCTTATTTTACTCATTATGCAATTTGGAACAGACTCCTAGATACCAAAATGAATCCAAGTAAATTGTGAATTAAAGTCATTTGATGTCAGATAAATTAAATGGTTTATCTAATAATCATATGATGGTTGGTTGCTATATTCAGTATTGAGTAGGAGGGTGATTTCCTGTAGGGAATCTAGGATGTACACTCTGCCAGTGAATCAATAATGCACCAGAATTACTGATTCATCGATGCAGTATATGGTATTGTATGATATAAAAAACAGAATTTCCATAAAAATAAAATTACTCTGCGATGTGTACTGCAATGTGACATGTTGGGACAGTTTTTGATCAAGTACTTAAGAACGAGACATCGGATGAAGGCTGTGCAATATTTATTCCTATGCTCCAAAATTCATGAAACTAATTTTCTAAAGCTTCTGGTCTGTATTGTCCTCATTGCACAGAATGAGCCAGCAAAATAAACTCTGAGGTTGGTAGGTACCATCATGATAAAGTCTAAACATGGTAAGTAACTCTGATCCATTTATAGAAGACGCCATATATCTGAAAACCATGATAGGCATCTCGGAAACAGGTGGACCCTCGTATTGTTCTCCGAATGGGAAGTCATCTAGTGAACAAGGGTGAAGATATGTTTATTCATTAGCTGTCTGAATCATCTATTGGTTTGCTTTTCGTTAAATGAGACTCAGAGTCAATGTGGCAACTGAAGCGATAGTATCAGGTTCTTCAAAAGATGAGAAGATGACGAAGGAGACAGGTGGGTGAGATAAGGTAGATGATGTATGAAGTTGGTTGTTCATTGCAAGAAATTTGTATCCAATTCCCGGGAAATCCCCTCTCAAGGATATCCGAAAAGCTTTTATCTCCTGAAAGATGACGTTTGATCGGAGATTTCTCGAGATTCAATGAAGACTAACAGTGGTGCCGGGATGAACACTTACGCGGTAATGGATACTTCCATTGCATTCGAGTGGATACCTTGTGGGGTAACCCATCACGATAGTGATTGAAGGTGGAGCCGATGAGGGCTGCCAATATCTTCAAGCCTCTGACTCAGTAGCAAGATGAATAGATCGATGTGTTGCTTGTAAGGTCTTTTACCGACCCTCACGAGCTTTTGATGGAAGAAAACTGGATTGTTCATAGCTGTGCTTTTAGCCCAGTCAGCCATTCTTGAGCGCAATCATAATTTGGCAGGGAATCGACACGAGAAGAGGTCCTACATGAAATTACACTTTGGTCTAAGTCCAGGATACCGAAATCCGAGTCATCATGGCTACACGGTACGGAGAGAGATGTGATCTTAACCGCAGCAGGCATCACCGCCAAGACACGGCGAGCTATGTCCATAGACAGACCCCCAGGCACAGCCCAATGCCTATCTACAGACCCCAGCTCAAGTGGTAACGAGCCCAATGTCTTCGGCATCGTGTTATCGGTCCAGCTACCTGCAAGAATCTACCCATAAGTGAACTGGTGAGAAAAATCCTCCGGAGATTAGTTATCCATTAAGGTCCAATTGCCGCCTATGGACTTATACACTTCTAGCTCGGATATTGAGACCATGAGGGGACCGGAAAGAATATCTTGAACTGCAATTTGGGCCGGTGTGAACGGTGTATGAGATGGCAGATGTGGGAGATGGTCAAGGTGGACAGCCCTTTTGCCGGCACCGGGGTCCCATCCCCTATGTGGTACGGAGAGCATAGCGGCAGCAGTTTTGAGATTCAGGATGGTGCACTTATATCGAAAGGTCGTACCTCGAATAGTAAACTTCGGCAACTGTAGCGAGGCGCATGCCAGCAAATTTGACACATGAGAAATATTTCTATTGATAATTTATGATATCGAGGCCAATTTGGCATTGTTCTCTGAATCAGGAATCATTACCATGTCACGTGCCTGTTTTGTGCTGTAATGGGACCAAAAGGCAAGTATCCACCTTCTTTCTCGAATCACTAAAAAATAAGGAATCATCGATATGTTCTTCGATGAGACATTTTATTCCAAGACCCACTCAAAGTTCCCTCTGAGTTTGGTAAGAGCCATCAGAAATTCAATGATCTAGACTCCCACAATCTTTATCCTGAGGAGGATCCTCATATAGAAGAGAAGATTGTCAGAAAAATGATTAATTTTTAATTGTCACCATGCCATAGTAGGTGTTATCAAGATGAATCCAGAACATTTACTTCGTTCCTGCGTGAAGAGTCAGATGACATCTAAAATATTCCGGGGTCTGGAGGCTTTCCAGATCATAACATCTAGGAACCTAGGACGACCCACCAGCAACTAAATCCATGCCTGGGATTTCAACATCTATTCTGGGGAAGTATTCATCCTTAGACTTTTCCAGATTGCCTTGAGAAGTCATTCATTGCTGCACAGACAGATGTCCGATCACTTCAGTGATCTAATAATAACATAGCATCACTGTCACACAGGGTGATGTGGTATAGTGCCGGCGTGGTGCTGAGTTGGAAGTTGGAATTTCCGATCCAAAATCAATCTAGCTGTAGTTCATTTGCGACTCCAAGGTTGCACCATAAGCAACAATCTAAAAGACACACTAATCTAATCTGGTTTTCGTCAGTAATATCCATACTGGGAGGAAGTTTACCCAAAAAAAAATCAAAAATAGTTATCCGGAAGAAATGAAACTATCGCCCCTCTTGAGAAATTTATCCATGTAATCAGCGATCCACATGGATAAGATATGGACGTTTAAATTGGTCTCACTCCACTTTTTTTTCCGTCTTCAGATTCCCCACCTTCCCCGGACCCTTGCTCTCTGCCGCTCTGACTGCTCTGATTCTTGCTCCTGTCACGTTCATTATTTTTAACAATGACACCACAACATAAGAGGAGCGTATTTCATCGTGCAGCATATCCCTCTAATGCAGCAGACGACGGTAACATCCAGCACAGAAGATATGACCGTTCCTTCTCGATTCCATCACATGAAAAAACAAGAAATCAGATACAAAATAATCCAAGTCGACAAATTGTCTCTACTTATTCATGGAATTATTCACCTCTCTCCGAACGCGGCTTCCGAAGACCGATCGTTCCTACCATTGAATACTCCAATAAAAGTCATCAAATTGTTTCGCACCCTGCTCCTGGTCTTCCAGCATCCCATTTGACTCTAGAGTCCCGTTATCGACCCTATTTTAGGAGATCAGCAGCGTTCCCTAGAGCGAGACAAGATATGCGGTCTGTGGATAGACCATCCGGTGCTACAACTGCTAGCTCTTATTGGGCTCCGCCTCCCCCTTCGTCTATGATGAGCACCTCAAATGTTGAGCTGTCAAGGCAATCATTCATAGGTTCACAGCGTACCCATGGAACTTCTGGGCGCGAAGGAGATAATATAAGAAAGGGTACAGAAGGCAATATGAATGAGGCTTTTTATCGACCTTGGCTCCAGACCGCAGTGCCTAGGCAGTATATTTTACATCATCCTTCGGGTATTCAGAGTAGGACTGCTCTGGCACCGCCGCAAGTGAATGTCCCTCAGTTGACAGCTTCGCTATTGAATGGAGATCCTCTTGCCTTTTTGAAACGTTTGGAGGGGGTTAATTATTTTGACATCTACCCACCCCCTGATAGGATGCCAAGCTCAGAACCTGCCAGGCCTGCCATGTGTACGAGAAAAGTTCAACGAGAGCTTGCTGGTATGCCTCTTCTTGTCTTCATTTATTTTAACTCATTCGTGATATAGATTGTATGGCTAACGAGTTTGATGAATACTGCTTGTTCAGAAAGCCGATGCAACCATTCACTAGGTTTTTAATTCGTACTGAAGCAGTTGTTCTTGGCAGGGCAGTGTTCCACAGCCGAGATGTAGCACTTCATATACTTACGGGTCCTGGCGGCTGGACTGGGTGTCCCTACCATATCGACATTATCAAAAGTCCCGATATTGGAGGAGTCCCAGATTCATATGGAACTCAGGTCTACAAATCTCCAAGGGGATCTGGGAAGCTTGACTGTGGCTGCTCTGAGGATGATGTCATTCTAGAACTCATGCTACGCAAATTAACAATCATGCAGGCAGGGGCAGAGACGACACAAGAAGGTTTCTTATCACCTCAGGCAAGATCCTTTGTCGTCGCATTGTTTCGCGCTTGGACTGGTTTGGATACCGTGGATTTCTTTAGAAGGATGGAAAACTTGCGGATCAAGCATTGTCGGGATGATTATACGCCAGCCAGGCCAAAAAATTCGGGATACCCAGGTTTTCAATGCCAATGTCATGCTTGTAATACGTCCACAAATCATGTAACTTGATGCATTTCAGTAGTCATTTTGATTGAAATCCTTTTCGTTCAGTCTTGAGTTTGACATCATTCTTCTTTCCAGAGATCATGAGTGACTCAAATATTTGACACTTTTCCAAGATTTGTAAGACAATGGATGGAAGTTCCATGTGTATGCCTTGACGAAAACTGATGCCTGCTAATGATGGGGTCCCTACGGGTCACAGATCTTGCTGTCAAGCATAGTCACTGCCAGCCAGCCACAGATCTTCAGATATTTTAACATGCAAATATTAATCTCCATGACCTAAAACATACCTCGAGGTGGACGAACATTTCAAGCCAGTGCCCTCGACGCGCGAGAAAGAACTCAGTCAGGACTTGGGTGATGTTAGTCACGCCAAATTCGGCTGAGAACACAGATGATCCTTCAATGTCGCTCATGGCATACGATCACTCCATAAAAAGGTATCTAATCGCCATTTTCAACAGGAGCAGAAACGACAATGATGACAAATTCGGGCCCCTAACGAGGACAGTGGCTTCCTTGACATGTGTTTGTTCGGCTGATATATCGTTACATTTTCCGGCTTCTAAAAAGGAAGTGTTGATCTATTTATAAACTTGGAGGATCATCAACAATGCTTCTGCCTTCATGAGGATACAAATCCGTCACAGGGAACTCAGTAAAAGTGATCTTATCAATCTTCAAGTTGAATAGGAATGGATCATTCTATTGAAGTAGGGTTCCCATTTCGAGTTAAATGAAAACTCCAAGTTAGCTTTGTACACGTTTTTGTACAATGACTTCCTTTTTCGGCTGAGTTCCGGCATTTGATTCTGATTAAGGACAACGCTCTCTTTGTTCAGGATCGCATTTAACCCGCGTTTCGAAAGAGAGGGCCCTTGTGTGGACACGCCCTTTCCTCTTGTTCTGGCAAGCCGTAGTCTTTGCCTGGAACCACTGCCTGATTGATGTACCCGCTCTCGAATGGTCCCTCTTGCCACTTGAAGATATCTTGATGCCAACTGATCCCCTTACAAGATCGCGTAAGGGGATGAGTTGACGTCAAGAACCTGGTTCTTTATGAATACAAGGCAGATCAAGAAAAGGGCTTGCTGGTGTGTTTCTTCTCGCCTTTGAAATTGTACACAATGTCTAATCAGTTTGATGAAGCCAATCTACCCGCAATCTCTGGGGAACGACCTTGGATAGGTAAAAATATCTCTGATTGTAGATAACCTACTCAAATTAGCAGTTTGTGGACGCATGACAAACGTGACATCAACCTGGGACATCGAATTCTTCAAGCCTAATTTATAGATACACATCCCAACGACGCACGAGACCTCAAGTGACTCCATACCATCCAACCCGTTGATTTGCAATTCCTCCCCTTCCCTACCATCGAACTTGAGCATGTCCTCTGTGTCAAATCCAGTCCAACCTCTGAACACCATGCAGACAAATGATCGCACCTGGGGGATCTGAAAAGTTGTCTTGCATTGACAACATCTATCCCTGGACTGCAGCTGAAACTCAATTTTGGCTGTAGCACAAGGACAGATACTGTTGACGTAAAGATGATTTTTCTTTTCAAAGAACTTTTTTTCGGGTACAAACTTTTTGTCTGTATGATGTTTTTTGGAAACTGGGGGCTGATTTAGGAACACACCAGATATGTTCAAGTCAGAATGATGGAATTGCGAATCAATCAAAGTTTGAAACGTGCCATCCGTCAATCACACCTGGGCTTGCACTTTGCTGGAATGAAACTATCACTGATCACTGATCACTTTTGGTTCAAAGAATGATTCACCTTGTTCAATATTCGGCTCACTATCAAGTTGCCAAGTCAACTTTTTTTTGTCATGTATAGTGGTTTTATCTTTGATCAGTAATATTTCAATTAAGATAGTACAACGCATTGCGATCATTTTATCCAGAACAAGATTGAGATCTATGACATCGTTCATGCAGGTGGTAACATCAAACCTTGCCTAGTCAGACAATTTTATCTTATTTTAGAGTAAGCTATAGTCGAAGGAGCCATCAGGAGAAATTGCGGATCTCCGCTTGCGCTTCTGATGGAGGCTATTTATCGTAATCACACAATCAGAGAAACTCCGATTAGGCTGTGCTTGTATGAGCATGTGCCCTCCCTTATTCTTTGTTTCTCTCCCCAGTTTCTCTTTCCAGCTAGTGTGTGTGTGTGTGCGTGACTGTGTATATGTGTTTGAGAGAGAGAGAGAGAGAGAGAGACAGGGTGAATGTGTATGTGTGTTTGAGAGAGAGAGAGAGACATTAATTGGGAGTGTCAATATTGGCGCGCGTTGATTTCAGACAAACAGATTCGCATTGAGCTCGACAACAACACGTCTCTTTCGGGAAAAACTGCGGAAGCACGTGCCTTGTGTCCTTGTCTTCTCTCTGCTTTTGGGCATAAGCTTTCCCCTCCCTCACACGCACATACGAAAACTGCCTCGTCTGGTGCATCAAACCCCAAACTACAACTAAACAATCAAAGAAAAACACGCGAAAGAGAGAAAGAAAAAAAACATAAATGAACCCTACATTCGATGCGTCCTCAGGGTTTGGTGGTGGTGGTGGTGGTGGCGATGGCCTTTGGTCAGCGATGACTCGGATTTTCGGTCTTTCGATGTTTGCTTCCATGTTTCTTCCTACAGGAAGGGATGCTACCACTGCTGGTGGTGGTGGTGGGAGAGACAGTGTCAGATTAATCGTGTTGGGGATATTGTTCGAGTTGGGCAGGCGATTTGTGAAATGGGTTTTTGAACGGTTCAGACTTCGTACGTCACCCATTCCAACTTTTTTTTTTGTGTGTGTGTGTGATGAGTTTGAACCAATGTGCACGCGCGCGTGTGTGTGTGCCCTCTTTTCATTGATAGAATATTCGATTACAGCTGAATTCAGTGAAAGTGATCCTGCATATGACTGGATCATCAATTTCATCGTGCGTTCTGGGGGGTGGGGCGGAATTCCTTTGTGTTGATTCTCTACTCACACAACCAATACTGACTCTAAGCTTTTGATTTAAAAGACACAAGAAAAAGTCTGGCGCCGCTCACGCGATTTCCGCGTCATTGCCAAGTCTTCTCAACGTCGTTGGGGTATCACCACGACCGACTCGCAAGTGATTGACAACGCTGAATACGTTCCTACCTACGACCTCCCGCAACTGTTTCGTTGGAATCGGTATTGGATTGAAATTCGGCGAACAAAATCTCAGACGTCTATCATGTCGCCCCTCGGTCCTGGTCTTGGTGGTCTTGGTGGTGGTCCAGGTGGTCTTGGTGGCGCTTCGATCTTTTTGACGTGGGTGAATGATTGGGTTTATTTGTTGGTTCTAATATGTTGACCGGGACGCGTTTTTTTTCTGATTGA
>Ga0154003_1000418_pt1 | contig 13235 bp, 8 predicted proteins | sample TSFL087MetaG_FD_104679 | JGI IMG/M metagenome (GOLD analysis project Ga0154003, IMG submission 104679) | Attine ant fungus gardens microbial communities from Florida, USA - TSFL087 MetaG | ecosystem: Host-associated > Fungi > Mycelium > Unclassified | place: USA: Florida, Lake Talquin State...
CTGATTTCAGAGCGATCGGGAAAGATTATCGGGCTGCCGCTTCTTGGCGCCCTCAAGGATCTTCCCAGCTTCCACTCGATCACCAAAATGCTGGGCGTTGGCGATTTCTTGCCCCAGACGACGACTTTGCTCAATCTGCCCGGAATCATAGACCTGGTACATCCATCTCGGGAGACGATCTGGGACGATTATAATCAGATCCGTGAATTGGAGTCGGCTGGTTTTTTCCAACTCGAAGCGCCGCATGCGTCCGGCGGTAGCCTCCCAACCGCCGTTGGTCACTGATGCAAGTCAGAAGAATGTCTGTGTAGATCGCCACATTGGCGCGCTACCGCTCGCGGTACTGATCCGTACACGCGATTGCAAAACGCCCTAGATTCCGAAGCGCCGTGCAACATTGGGAACTGATCGAAAAAGGAATCGCGCGACTGTTTGAAGAGCGCGCGGAGCTTAGCCCGGATAAGAGCGCGCTGTTGTATGAAGGCGGCGTGATCACTTACGCCGCGCTGAATGCGCGCGCAAATCAGATCGCCAGTTTTTTGCAACGCAAGGGCGTCACGCGAGAGCGGAGGGTGGCGGTCTTGCTGCCGCGCTCGCCTCGGATTGTCGAAGCCCTGCTTGGCGTTCTGAAAGCGGGGGGCGCGTACGCGGTGTTTGACCCTCGCAACTCGGATGAAAGTCTTGGCGGGCTGCTCGATGAATTGGAGTCGCCGCTCATCCTGACCGAGTTGGCGTCGGAGGGGCGCTTAAAGCAATACCCGGTTCAGCGGATCTGCATCGATGATCCGAAAGTTGACCAGGAATGTGTGGACGATATTCGCCTCGATTTCTGGCCAGAGCAGCTGGCGAGTATTGTGTATACGTCGGGCAGCACAGGGAAGCCGAAAGGCGTATTAGTTCCGATGCGAGCGATCATGAACAGGCTCGCCATGATGTGGTCCGAGTATCCACACCTGCCGGATGACGTAGTTCTTATCCATCGTTCCTGCGCAATCATCGGCTCTTCGTGGGACCTTTTTGGTCCGCTGCTCCATGGCGCGCCGGGCGTCGTCTTATCAGCCGCCGAGGCGGCTGATCCATTGCAGATATGGGACGCGGTTGTGAAGCACAACGTCTCGCATGTCGCGGCGGCGCCGCCGGTCTGGCAGTGGCTGGTCGAGCGGGCTGAGGCGCGTCCTTATGAGTGGACCTCGCTGCGCCTGGGAATCATTGGTGGGGACGCCACAAGAGCCTCTCTGGTGGAGCGATGGAGGCGTTCATTCCCGCAGGCCATTCTGCTGAACGTCTACGGCGCTACCGAGTGCGTGACTCCGCTTGCGGGCGACCTGACAAAGATAGAGCGCTGCAATGATCCCGCGCCTATCGGGACGCCCGCGCCGAACGTCGATGCCTATGTGCTCGACTCGAAGCTTGAAAAGCCAGGCGTCGGGGAGTCGGGCGAGTTGTATATTGCCGGGCCGTGTCTTTCGCGAGGTTATCTAAACCAGGCGGCGATGACGGCTGACCGATTCCTGCCCAATCCGCATGCCAGTCATGCGGGAGACGTGATGTTTCGCACGGGCGATCTTGCCAAGCCGCGGACCGATGGCCAGCTAGACCTGATAGGGCGCACGGATCACCAAATAAAGGTGAGAGGATTCAAGGTTGATCTGTGCGAGCTCGAAGGGGAGATCGAGCGTCGCGCCGGAGTTCGTCGCGCCGTCGTGGTCCCGTACGCCGACCGGCAGGGGCAGACGAGCCTGATTGCTTATCTTGAAAGAACGACGGATTTATTGCCTGCTCACCGTCTGCGAGCGTCGCTCCTGAAGTCTGTTCCGGCTTACATGGTCCCTTCGCAATTCTGCGTTGTTGATCGCTTGCCGTTAACCGCCAATGGCAAGGTGGATCGCCAGGCGCTCCTGCCCGCAATCGTCGAATCCGCTTCAAGCGCGCTGGATTCATCGATTGAGGCGACGGAAACAGAGCGGTTGCTCTTCGAGATTTGGAGCGAGACCTTGGATAGGGCTCCAGATCATCTGGACGCCAATTTTTTCGATCTCGGCGGCCATTCCCTTACCGCCATGCAGGTCGTGTCGCGGATCGAAGAACGTATCGGATTGCGGATCAATTTGGGCGCGATATTCGACAATCCGACGATTCGCTTACTCGCAAAAACATTCCAATGGGAGAACACGGAAGCGGCGCCGTCGTCTTCAATGGGAGCCCTCGCAACCGCCGAATGCGTCGGGAGCAAAGAGCGGGCTATTTCCTTCAATCAAGAAGGGCGATTGTACGCGGACTACTTGGCGGAGCGAGTTGGCAAGACGCCACGGCCAAATCATGTCGTTCTCCAGCTTCGCCTGAGGGGGCCGGTTAATCACGACGCGCTGCGCGCCGCTTTAAGTGAGATCGTCCAGCGACATGAGGTTCTGCGAACGGGATTTGGCGCCGAATCGACGGCCGGCAATTCACGCGCTGGCTTCGGCGCCCGGCCGATCATATCGAGCGACGGCAGTATCGATTTACAGCTTATCGACTTCACGCATCTGTCCACTTCAGCCCAATATAGTAGGCTTCGCGAACGGTTTATAGAAGAGACGACCCGGCCATTCGATCGGCGTGTTGCGCCTCTGATGCGCCCGTTGCTCTTTCATCTGAAAGCGGACGATCACGTTCTGCTGGTCATCTTCGACCATTTAATCAGCGATGGATACTCCCTGCAGTTGTTTCGGCGCGAACTGGAGATGTTGTATGCGAACGCTCTTGGCGTGGGCCGGGATCTGCCGCCCGCAACCGGCGCGCGTTATGAGGACTTCGCCGCATGGCAGCGTCGAAGGCTCACGGGCAAGGCCCTGAGCGATCTTATTCACCATTGGAAAAGCGAATGGTCCGCATGGCGCAATGACATGTTAAGCACAGAGGCGCTGCCCGGTCTGGGGACCGCCCGCTCCAGAACCTCGCCGCACCTGTGGGCCGATACTGTCACACTCTCGGAGTCGGCGACGGCGGCTGTCAAAGAGTTCGCGAACCGGAACGCGGTAACCTTATACATGATGTGCCTGGCCGCGATGTGCGTCATGCTACGGGCGTTGACCGATCGCGCCCGCGTGGGCGTTCTGGCGCACTACGCAAATCGCCATGTTCCCGAATTCGACGACGTTTTGGGATGGTTTGCCAACTCCCATCCGCTCGGAATCGATTTTTCTTCCGACCCGACTCTCGCACAGGTGGTCAGTCGCATGCGTGAAGAGGTAATCCGAGGCAATCAGCATCAGGAGCTGCCATTCCCGCTACTCCTGCAGGAGATGTTAAAGACGGACCCCAAAAATCCAGCATTCTCGCCGACGCTGGTTTCGATCGATTTCAGAAGAGAGAGCGAGACAAGAATTGGCGAATTGCTGATAACGCCCGCTATCTTCCGGGGTACACCCTCTCCATTACAATTGATTGGTATCGAGCGGCCTCGGCGTTTGACGCTTCTCGCGCGCTGCACGATGGGTTCGTGTGACGCGATCGGAATGCGACGGATGCTGACCTTCAGCCGCGAGGTCTTGATGATGATCGTGGCCAATCCGAGTCTGCGCGTGTCTTCATGCCTGAAAATGGCCCCACAAAGGCCAGAAGCCGCGCTTACACGCCTTTAGAGGCCATGAGCGGCTCTTCTGGAGTCAATACTTACAGCGGTTTTCAGTCGTGTGAATGGACAATTCAAATTACAGCGGTTCTCATGTGGATGAATAGCCACCGCAGGGCGCCGCAGAACACAGAGAAATGATTATGTCCTCTGTGCGCTCTGTGGCTAACAATCTTCATACGTTTGAAAACCGGTATAGTTAGGGGGATACACTATGATGACGCTTGACGCTTTGTGGGTTGACGTTAAGTGCGTGGCAAGAGCCGCGTTGAAACAGCCTGTTCGCACGATCCTTGCGATTGTGTCGGTTGCTGTCGGGATTGGCGCAAACACCGCGGTATTCAGCCTCTTCAACTCGCTCGTCTTAACGCCGCTTCCAGAAGTTCGCAATCCTGACGAATTGGGACAATTGATCATCTCGTATCCAATCGCAACACACAACAAGTTTTGTTACCTGGACTACCAAAGAATCCGCGAGGGCTTTCCTGGATTTCAAAACGTCATGGGTTGGTTGTCGCGAGATTTGACCGTGTACCGCGATACCGACCCGATCAAGGCGAAAAGCGCGTTGGTAACCGGCGACTTCTTTGAAGGATTTGGCGTTCGTCCAGCGCTGGGCAGGATGTTGATGAAAGATGACGATTCCGCGCAGGCCGACTCAGTTGTGCTGGGATACTCATTCTGGAAGCGAGTATTTGCCGGAAACCCTCAGGTTCTAGGCACGTCCTTGCGGATCAACAACGCGAATTTTACCGTCGTTGGCGTTACTCCTGAAGGATTTGGTGGAGCGGAGATCGACGTGCCGCGCGACTTGTTCGTGCCGGCGCGCGCGGTAGACCGGCTGTATCCGGGCAACAAGATGCTGACCTCCGAGACGTTCTACTGGTTGAGCCTGATGGTTCGCTTACGTCCGGGCGTCACCTTCGACTCGGCCAGATCTGAAGTTCGTCTTCGATGGCCCCAAATTTTCGCGAGCTCGGGAAACCGTAACTTCGATGACTATGTTCCGCAGCTAGTTTTGGAACCGGCGCATACCGGAGTGTCAAATGTGCGGGAGAAATTTACAAGCGCCCTTGTCATTCTCCAAGCCACGGTTGCATCGGTGTTACTCATTGCTTGTACAAATATATCAAGCCTATTATTGATTGGAGTAATACACCGGCGTCACGAGTTTGCGGTCAAGCTCGCTCTCGGCGCCACCCGAGCGCGCCTTATTCAAGCATGGGTCGTTGAATCATTGCTTCTCGCGGTCGTCGGAGGATGCGCCGGGCTTCTCCTCACTCGCTGGATAACCGAGGGCCTGCTCTTATTCTTGCCGAATGCGCAGGACTCAGCTCTGCGCTTCCACATCAGTGGTCGAACGCTCTTGTTCGCGGCGGGTGTAGTGATTCTGATAAGTCTGTTGGTCAGTCTGCTGCCGGCGTTGCAGGTAAACGGCATCAATCCCAATAACGCCATCAAAGAGAACACCAGAGGCGCGGGCAATCGCGTCGGGCTGAAGATCATTAAAGTTGTTGTCGTGCTTCAACTCGCCATAGGTTTCGTGCTTGTATTCGCAGCATTGATATTTACGCGAAGCCTTCAAAATGTAATTGCCGGACAGACGGGAATACAGCGCGACGGTCTTCTCATCGCCACTGTGAACGCGGCGAGCGCCAAAATCAGCAACGCGAAAGCCATACAACTTGCGCGTGAGGTTCTTCCGAAGATCAACTCATTGCCGGGCGTTCGAGTCGCCAGTTTTTCCCAGATAACCCCACTGTCGGGCCGGATCTGGTGGGACCCGGCGACTGTTCCCGGATATGTTCCGGCTAAGAATGAGCTCACCACCGTCTACATCAATGGCGTGACACCACGCTATTTCGAGACCATGGGGACCAGAATACTGGAGGGTCGCGATTTCAGCGACGCTGATGGGCCAGGTTCAACGCGCGTCGCTATCGTCAACCAGGCTTTCGCGCAGAGGTATTTCAAAGGCTCTGCAATCGGACGGAAGTTCAGCGTTGGAAATGAAGAGGAACTGCGTGACTTGCAAATCATCGGGGTTGTTGCGAACACGAAGTACCTCGACCCCAGGGAATCTCCCCGCGAACTGGTCTACGCGTCGGCCTATCAGTGTGATCCTTTCGTTCCAACGATCGACATTCGAGTCGACAACCCTGACGTCATGAGCACGGTGGCGGAGAGCGCAAGGTCAATGATTTTGGATATGTACAAAGCCCCAACGGAAATTGGGCCATATTCCATGCTTTTTGATCGCGCGTTGCAGCAGGACCGGCTGGTTGCGATTCTATCAGGCTTGTTTGGGGTGTTAGGCATTGTCTTGTCTAGCATGGGACTATTCGGTGTGATGGCGTTCGGGGTCAGCAGCCGAACGAGCGAAATCGGTGTTCGAATCGCTATGGGGGCGCAGCCGAGAGATGTGGTTCTCATGATAGTTAGCGAAGCCGCGCAACTGGCGGCGATCGGACTGGTCATCGGAATACCTCTGGCGCTAATGGCCAAACAGTTGATCGCTGGCATCCTTTACGGCGTTGATACAATCAATTATGCGGCGCTGCTCGGCTCGGGAATCGTGCTGGTTGTTACGGCCCTGCTCTCGGCTGCGCTTCCAGCCATTCGAGCGTCAGCCATCAATCCAGTCTCATTGCTCAGATCATAATAGAGGCCGCGCGCAGAGACGATCTAAAGCGGTTTTCATGTGGATGAATAGCCACCGCAGAGCACAGAGAGCACAGAGAAATTATTATGCTCTCTGTGCTCTCTGTGCTCTCTGTGCTCTGCGGTGGCTAACAATCTTCATACCGACATAAAGCAAATCATAACATCCCTGCGCCATCTTTCTCCGCCGCCTGGTTACAGGTCTCGGAATAAGCCCAGATCGCTCCGGTATTCTATTCAATGACCACACAAGTTGTCGGGCCGCATATCGAATCAATAGCATTTGTGACGCGAGACAGGCCGTTCGCTTTGAGGCGCGCGCTTGATTCCTACGGGGATTGCATTCGCGAGCACAGGCCCGGGCCCACGGCGCCACGGCTCATTATTTTTGATGACTCTCGCGATCCAGCCACCGTTGCGGAAAACAAATTCATCGCGCTGGCAGCCAGTGATCGGTTCGGCGTGGATGTGGCATATGTGGGTAGCGGCGATCGGGCGGCCATCGCGCAGGCCCTGATAGCCGAAGGGCTTTCGCGAGAAACGGTCACGTTCGCGCTTCTTGGGACAGAGACAAGTATACGAACTGTCGGAGCGAATCGAAACGCTGTTTTGCTAGAGGCCCACGGCGGGTGCGCAATGAGCGTCGACGACGATACGGAGTGCCGCATCACGGCGGCGCCTGCGATTGACGACCTCGTTCATTTGAATGCGCCGGAAATGATCGACCCGGTATTTCCATGCGTCCTCGAAAGCTTCAAGGACCGGGCTGCGTTAATGCGCGCGCATCCATTTGTGAATGGCGACGTGCTCTCGATGAACGAAAAGTATTTGGGTAAGCAGGCGCCCGCGCCAGAACATCGGGATGGCGCTCTCGACGGGTCGTCCGGTCAACCGTTCGCAGGCGGACCGCGAACGGTCAAACTCACTTTGCCTGGCCTGGCCGGCGACTGCGGATGGCAATCGCCGATGCATTATCTATGGTTGACCGGAGAATCCTTCAACAATCTGACGGCGTCTGTTGAACACTACAAGATGGCGTGCGCATCTCGCGAGGTCTTGCGTCGCGTGACGCGGCCCACGATCGTTGACAGCGTGACGAACATGATGACTACCTTCTTCGGGTTCGATCATCGTACGCTACTGCCGCCGTTTCCGCCCGTAGGGAGAGGACAGGATCTTATCTTCGGGCTCCTGGCATCCATGACCATAACAGATGGTTGCGTGGCTCATTTGCCGGAGGCGCTGCTTCACTCGCCGATTGAACCACGCGCGTTCCGTCCCCGGGAATTTCTGGCAGGCGCTATTGGCGTTGACCTCTGCACAGTCGTCACCGCCTGCTTAATGCGGGCCGCCGCCGTACTCGATGGTAACAGCGCCTCCAACAGGCTTCAGCGCCTCGGACAGCATCTAGAGCAAATCGGCGCCGCTCCTACTTCAGATGGCGCCAGGATGTTGCGAGAAACAGTTATCGAGTTCATCTCGAAGCAATATGAGCGGCTTCAGGCGCGAGCGGAGGACGACAGGTTGGCGCCCTGCTGGAGAGAGGATGCAAAGGAGGCATGCCGTCTGTGGAACATATCGGTGCGACAGCCTGCCTATCACCTGCCGGTAGAGTTTCTTCGGGGCGCGGATACGGAAGGGGCCATTAGGTCCACACTCGAATTTCTGGCTCAATTCGGCGCGTTGTTGCGAGAATGGCCGCTGATGGTGGAAGCGTATGAGCGGCTGAGAAGTAGTGGCCGTAGCCTGGCTACGCCGGCGAAGGACTTGGCTGCCGCGCCAAGCCCCGGCGCTCCGTGAAGACGAAGTTTACTTGCGAATTATCGGACGCGCCGGTAAGCGATGGTCCAAAACACAGTGATCTTTCTTATCGGTCGCGTGTTCGGACAGAGTGGGGCGGTCTGAACCTGCGAGCCCAACCATGACGGTGGGCAATGCCAGCACAACTCATCGGGAAAACTCGGAGAGACGAATGACGAGAGCTTTAGTGCTCAGTAGTGGAGGCCCTGTAGGGGTCGCCTGGCAATCGGGCTTGCTCGCCGGCTTGGCCGAGAGAGGAGTCGATCTTTCGAGCGCGGACTTCATTCTTGGAACATCGGCTGGATCTTTGGTGGGGGCGCAGCTTGCGCTGGGACGTCATCCCGCACAGATCGCCGCTCCGGAGCTCGCCGGCGCCGTGCCTTCAGATTTCAACGGTCCACTTCCGGACCTGAAGCCACTGGCTGCGAAAGCGCTTGAGGCGGCCTCCGGAACACGTCCGCCAGAAGCAGTTCGCGCCGAGATCGGGGCGTTGGCTCTGCAATCGCATGTGATAAGCGAAGCGCAGGCAATCGGGCGCTTTGCGCGATTAATGGGCATCGAACCGGATGACATGTGGCCCACGAAGCCATTCGCGTGCACAGCCATAGATGTCCTGGATGGGTCGTTCGTCCTTTGGAATCGCGATTCGGGAATCAGTATGGCGCGCGCGGTCGCGTCCAGTTGCGCAGTGCCTGGCATCTATGAGCCGGTTTCCTTTCGAGGACGGCGCTACATGGACGGCGGAATGCGCACTGGCGCCAACGCCGATTTGGCGAAAGGTTACGATGTAGTTGTTGTTGTGGCGATACCGATGCGATCGGCGCAAGACCTCAGTAACGCGTTTTGGAGCCAGATTCAAATTCTGCGAGACAGCGGCAGTCGCGTGGAGGTGATAGCCCCGGATGAGCAGTCGTTGGTTGCGTTTGGTCCGACTCGGGCCGACCCGCTTCAGCGCCGGCCTTCCGCTGAGGCCGGACTGCGCCAGGGGAGACTCGAAGCTGCCCGTATCATCTGGGATTAAAGGGGAATGACATGGTCATAAACGAGCGAATCCTTCAAAACCATTACAACCTTTCTCGCGAATGCGGGGAGTTGACTCGCGCGCTCTGCGAAGACGACGATGCGCGCTTCTTGCGTCTTGACAAATCCCGTCCGGGGTCCCCTCCGTTTATAACGAAATATCTCCGCGACGTATCGCCGTGGCCCCTGCTGTTTTCCAGCGAGACCAGGGACAGATTCATGGGGATCGTGAGTGAAGTCCCGTCCCTGATCCTTCGTGCGGCTCGGCGGTATTACGAATACGACCCAGCGTCTTTCCGTGCCCGCTATCCGATGCCGGACCTCGCATACGAGAAACTCTCGGATACCTACGAGCAGAATAACTTGATGTTTCGTTGCGATTTCCTGCTGGTAGACGGCAATCTCAAGCTCATCGAAATGAACGTCGGGGCCAAGTGTGGGGGGTGGCAGGTCCACTGGTTCTGGTCTCAGCTCGCTGACATTACCCGGCAACGCGCCATTTCGCGGAACTGGAAGCTTTCGCACGCGAATATACTCGAGAGGTATTGCCGATATATCCATCGGTCCTCGCAAGCCCACGTCGGCGAGGCGGCCACGGGCAACATTCTGCTCACCATCTCTCCGTATTTTAAGGATCTCAATTTAGATGAAGAGGCTGCCGCCATTTACGACCAAGCTCTGGCTGGCGTCCCGCGTCCGGGCAAATTGCTAGTTGACGTCGCGGCCGACGACTTGGTGATCAACTCTGACGGCCGCGCCGAGTACCGCGGGTTGGTACTTGATGGGATCCTGGCGTCGTCAGAGCTTCTTTCCATGCCACCGGAATTGTGTGAGGCGCACTTCAAGAGGTTGGTGTTCTACCCGGATAACGCGCTGCATATGCTGGTGACCGACAAGACCGCTTTCGCGATCCTGCATCTGGCCAAGGCGTCGGGCTGGCTCGATGAGCGCGATGCGCGGCTGGTCGAACATCACGTCCCCTGGTCCGCATTCCTCACAACCGACGTGGTCGAATGGAACGGAGAGAGGGCTTCGGCCCTGGACATGGCGCTGGCGCGAAGGGAGGCGCTGGTTCTCAAACGTGGGCTGTCGTATGGAGGAAAGGAAGTGTTTGTCGGTCGCTTCCTGTCGGACCAGGAGTGGACGACGGTAATCGAGCAGGCCGGCGCGACTGGCGAATGGATTATTCAAGAGTATTGCCCACCGGATCGACTGTATGCGCCGAACGACAACTGTGAAGTGACTGAGCACGATGTCGTCTGGGGTCTGTTCGGTCTGGGCCGGGAGTACGGAGGCGGATTCGGACGATTGATGGAGCCTCACCTCGGTCGTGGAGTTGTCAACGCCCAACGTGGCGCAAAGATGGGCGTTATCCTCGAAGTCTGATGCGCGTCCGAAGGCGGCGCCCGCTCAACAGACTGCCGAATCAGACCGAAAAAAAAGCGGAGGAGCTATGCGGCTCGCGCTTGATCTTCGGACTTTGCGCTGAATCCCGGATACCATTCGTCGAACTTCCCTCGGAATTCTTCATTTAGCTCGCATGTCAGTACTTGCAAGAGCAGATGGGCGTTGCGACGGCTCCAGCTCATCTGTTGTTTTTTGACGAATCGCTTGCTTAACACTTGATCCACGGCCGATTCGGCAAAAGCCGTAGAGACCGTCTCGCCCGCCTCTACAATTCACCATAGTTGGGTATTTCCCAACCATGGAACCAATCCCTCCTCTCAATTCCGCTCCCGGCTTTCCCCACAATCCCTCTATTAAAACCTGAACAAGGTCCGGCCGGCGCGTTCCATCTCCAGGTCATTGGTCTTTGTTTAATCGGCCTGTCTGTGGCTTTGTCAGGCTAGGACACGCGCGCGAGTAAACAACTCGCGCCACAGTTCTTTGAAAATACAGGGCCTGCGTCTCATATTCATAGAAGTCGAGCATGAAATGCTTTTCCGATATTTACATCAGTTAAAGGACAAAGATGATGATAAGAAAAAGGCCAAGGTATATTTTGATTGCGTCGATATTTAATTTGTCGCTGCTGATCACTGCTCTGTAATGTTTCGATGGTTTGCGGTATTATTTTGGCCCATCATGTCCCGCTTCTCATTGCAATCTCTGGAATTCGGAGTAACCAAAATAGGCATACGCTCAAGCGAGCGTATGTCGGTCGTCGTGCGATCTCCTTTCCATTTGGCAATAGTAAGTTTAATCGCACGATGACCTTATCAGCTATTACCACAACTCATCATTATTTTTTGTCCTGCAGGGAACCGCCAATCACGGTACCTGCAGGCGCTGCTTTTTAAAATCGGAGCAAGTTATGACTTCTACAATTTCGGAAGTATCGAAAGTGTCGGCTAGACTGTCACGCGCCTATGATCCTTTACTGTTGCAAAACGATTTGAGCGCCCTCAGTTATTATAAATTCGCGCCGAACCCTGGCCCGTATCACAACGGAGAATGGGTGGGAGTGAGCCTTATTGCCCCTGGGGGCAGATGGAATTGGGCGGCTTCAAGTGTGATGTCTCTCGAGGCCTCTTGCGAGACGGAGATTACTAAGTATACGCCTTATTTTAAGCAGATTATAGATGATTTCCAGTGCCCTTTGCTGTCTGTCCGTTTGCTCGCGCTACCTCCCGGGGGAAAGATCGGAGAGCATTGCGATGGCGGCATAGGGTTTAATAGCGGCATTGTGCGGTTGCATATTCCGATTATTACTCATCCTGATGTTGTATTTTTCCTTGGCGGGGAAAGAATGCGCTGGGATGCCGGCGAGCTTTGGTTCGGCGATTTCTCTCATCCACATTCGGTGGAAAATCGTAGCCCGGTTACCAGATATCACATGGTTTTGGATGTCGGCATTAACGAATTTCTATTGGGGCTATTTCCGGAATATTTTATTGAAAAAGTCTTGTCACAAGAAGTTAAGTATATCGAGCCGCCCATAGAGCTATCAAACACAAAGCTGGAATCCTTCATTTGCTCTTTCAATATACCTTCACAGATGATGGAGCATGTTTTCAACATGATCAATAGGCGAGAGGCGGCGATTCAGCAAGCGCGCATGGCGCCAGCGGTCTGGGGGCAGGAAGCCGGCCGTGGCGGCACACAGCTGCTGGATGGCAGACTTATAGTATTAGTTGAAGGCAAAACATACTGCGCCCTTGAGCCATTACCTGGCGATAAATTCCGCGCCGTTGGAATGCCGAATTTGACGCTAAAATTTCAAAGGACCGGAGAACACATATCATCTATAGACGTTACAATGGGGGATGAATTACTAACCGTCCTTCCTGTGTCTTCATCATTCGCGCAGACAAAATAACGAAGTTATCAAGCATTACTTGAGGCTGGGAGTCAGTGCCGCGAGTGGTAGCGAGCAGCCCCTTACCGACAATTCCTCACTACCGCTTGCGGTACTGATTCAGACAAATGCCTGGAAACCTGGTTAACACTGTAGTAAGCGGTTTGGCTTTTGTCTCGACCTCATTTCGTAAAGGCGCCAGGCGACGTATTCAGTCGTCTGGCGCTTTGGCGCGAAGGGTGGTAGATTCCTTTCGCAATTTCACAAAACTCCGACAGGAAATTCCGGAACGACATGGCGCAAAATAAGAAGATTTATGACGCGATCATCGTGGGATCGGGCGCTGCGGGCGGCATTGCCGCGCATGTATTGGTCAACAAGGGCCTCAATGTCCTGCTGCTCGAAATCGGCCCGAAATGGGATCGCAACACGATTTTTCACACTGAGCATTCGTGGCCTTACGAGATGCCCTTTCACGGATTGGGCAAGCCTGGCCAATACGACGGGCTGTGGAAGGTCAATGCTTACACCGAGCACCTCTACGTCCACCCGCGCATTGACCGTTACGCCACCACGCCCGGCACGGACTTTCACTGGACGCGCATCCACGCCGTCGGCGGGCGCACTAACACCTGGTCACGCGTCTCTTTGCGTATGTCCGAGTGGGATTTCAAACCGAAATCGATGCAGGATGGGGCGGGCGAAGATTGGCCCATCTCCTATCAAGACCTCGCGCCCTATTACGACAGGGCCGAAGACCTGATGGGCGTCTTCGGGACGCGCGAAAACCTGGCCGTCACGCCGGACGGCAATTATCACGCGCCGACCCCGGCGCCGCGTTGC
>Ga0154003_1000419_pt1 | contig 13235 bp, 12 predicted proteins | sample TSFL087MetaG_FD_104679 | JGI IMG/M metagenome (GOLD analysis project Ga0154003, IMG submission 104679) | Attine ant fungus gardens microbial communities from Florida, USA - TSFL087 MetaG | ecosystem: Host-associated > Fungi > Mycelium > Unclassified | place: USA: Florida, Lake Talquin State...
ATCTCCGGCAATGAAGATCTCGAAGACGATGAGACGGATCTACTGATCGGTATATTTCGGGAAGATTTGTCGCTCTCGTATGAACACCTCAGTCGGCTCAGTTCCGAAGAGCGGTTGATGTTCGTCATCAACGAAGGCATTAAGGCCAAGATATTGCCGCCTGATATCAAAATCACCCATGCCCGGCGCTTCTTGGAAGTCGCCAAGAAAAACATTGTGGCTCTGCGGAAATACAATCCCGCAATTTATCATGGGGAGATCACAATCTTCATCGCCGACGATGGACGCGAGACCAACCCTGGAGATTCGACTCCGGGTTGGGGCAAATATGCTTTGGGGCAAATAACTCGACACCGGATTCCCGGAAGCCACACCACAATTCTACGAGAACCCAATGTCCGGGTCCTGGCCGATGCGTTGAAGATGTCCATTGCCTCAGCAGCAGCCGTCCCAGTTTAACTTTCGTTTGTCCGGAACAGCAGACTCAGACAAAAGGGGAGAGAAAGCGATGATCGGAGATATAATCTCGAAAATCGGCAATAGCCCAATGGCGCGGCTCAATCGGATTTTTCCTGACGCGCGCTTTCGATTGTTCGCAAAATTCATTACCGGCCTCTATTCTAAGGAGAAGACCGAGAAACAGCCCACGGAGCCCATTGCGGTCATCGGATTGGGGTGTCGTTTTCCGGGCGTTGCAGACCCGGCGGCGTTTTGGCGTTTGCTGCGCGACGGGGTCGACGCGATTAAGGAAGTGCCTGCGGACCGCTGGGACCTGGAAATGTTCTACGACTCCGACCCCGAAGCGCCGGGTAAGATGTACACCCGCTGGGGAGGCTTTATCGAGAACGTAGATCTGTTCGACGCCAAGTTCTTCGGGATCTCTCCTCGTGAGGCGACCGCCATGGATCCCCAACAGAGGCTGCTCCTGGAAGTCTCATGGGAGGCGCTGGAAAACGCAGGGCAGGCGCCTGAAGAACTCGTCGGTGGCAAGCACGGGGTCTTCCTGGGCATCAGCAATGAGGAATACACGTGCAGGCGCTCTTATGACGACGCGACATGCATAGACCAGTATACGGGGACCGGAGTCGCGTACAGTGTGGCCGCTGGGCGCATCTCTTATATGCTGGGCTTTCGCGGGCCTAACATAGCGGTCGATACCGCATGTTCGTCGTCACTGGTTTCGGTCGCGCTCGCATGCCAGAGCCTGCAATTGCGCGAGTGCGATCTCGCGTTGGCCGGGGGCGTGAATCTGATCCTCTCGCCCAGAGGCTTCATATACTTTTCGAAAGTGCGAGTCATGGCGCCTGACGGGCGCTGCAAGACCTTCGACGCCGCCGCGGACGGTTATGTCCGCGGCGAGGGCTGCGGGATGGTCGTGCTCAAGCGCCTGTCCGATGCGATCGCGGACGAAGATAACATCCTGGCAGTCATTCGCGGCGCGGCGGTGAATCACGACGGGAGGAGTAGCGGGTTGACTGTCCCCAGCGGGACCGCGCAGCAGGAAGTCATCCGGGAAGCGATTACGAAAGGCGGCATATGCGGAGCGGACGTGGGCTATGTCGAGGCGCACGGGACGGGCACATCTCTCGGTGACCCCATCGAGGTGCGCGCGCTCGGCGCGGTGTCGAGTGAAGGGCGCAGCGCCGACCGGCCTCTCTACATCGGGTCGGTGAAGACAAACTTCGGACATTTGGAGGCGAGCGCGGGGATCGCCGGGTTGATCAAAGTTGTTCTTTCGCTGCACAACGATTTGATCCCGCCGCACCTGCATTTCTCGCGCCCGAGCCCTCACCTGGACCTCGACAGCCTGAATATTCGTGTGCCCCGGGATCTGACACAGTGGCCCGCAGGCCAGCGGCGCATTGCAGGCGTCAATTCATTCGGCATCAGTGGGACCAACGCGCATGTCGTCCTGGAACGACATCAGCCAACTTCCGATACCCTCTCCGACAACGGCGGCGCGAGCCAAACCGCGCGGCGGAGCGCGGGCGTTCGGCGAAGATCTCGAGATCATAGCCGCTGCAGAAAGCTCGCCCCGCGCCGCTGAGGATGATCACGTGCGCCTCGTCGTCTTCATTCGCCCGCGCCACAGCGGCGCTCAATTCATCAGGCATCGTCTCGTTGATCGCATTGAGGTTTTCCGGGCGGTTAAGTGTCAGGCGCGCAATGTGTCCGTCTTTTTCGTAAAGAACAGTGGCTGTGTTTTCAGTCATCTACGGTTTTCCTATTCAACGACTTCATCAAGCTTCCCGACGCTCGTACAGGTAATGCAATCCGCCAAAGTCGGCGATTTCGATCACCGCTCCCAAATCCGGCGGCTGCTTGGCTCTCGGCTCGGGCGCGTCCTTCGAGAGCGCTAAATGGGTTCGGGTCCGATGATAATATTGGCAGTAGCTTTTCAAAATCCGGCGGAGATGATTTTCATTGACCGCGATCACATGGTCGAGGCGCTCTCGCCGGAGACTTCCAATCACCCTCTCCACAAAAGGATTTTGCCAGGGACTCCGGGCAGCCGTGATCACTTCTTCGATCCCCATCCCCTTTACCCATTGGCAAAACTCTTCCCCGTGAATCTGGTCGCGGTCCCTGATCAGAAACCGCGGAGCGTTCTCTCTGAAGGCGGAGAAGAACGCCGAGATGCAGGCAATTAAACGTGTGCCTTCGGCTGGCTGTCGCATTCGCGAAATTCCAGACTGCGCCTCTCCACCGAAGACACACCGACTTTCACGTCGCACCGTACCGGCGCACCGAAAGCTACCGTTAGGTCTGTTGATGGCATCATCTTGACCGGGGGTGTTTTTTCAATGAAAGGAGTTTGCTATTTTTTGAGGATGGGCAGGACAAGTTTGATCGGTTTAGCGCCGGGCGTTTGCGGGACTTCTACCCACGGACTTTGCGGAGCGTCTCCGCTCGCGCCACGCGGGTATGCGCTCACCTTGTAATACAGCCCTTCGTAAACCTTCAAGGTAAAATGTCCGCGATCATCGGCCCGGAGAATTTTGAGCGCAGCCGTCTCTCCTTCTTCCAGAAGCCCCAGGTAGATGGTTTCACCAGGCGCCTGGCGCCCATCCGACCATACGACGAAGCCTTGCACGCTGTATTCGGAAAGCGGCGGCGGCAATCGAAGTTTGATATCGGAACGATGTTCGCCCTCTTTCAGGCTAATGACTCCTGCTTGCGACTTAAACGCGACGCCGGGGTAATACGTGCGCGGATAAGGCAAAATCTCGTCGCCAGACGAACTGAGAATGCGAAAGCCAAGCAGATAATCTCCGGGCGGTGTAAGTTCGTCGAACTCGAAACGCCCCTCGGCGTTGGTTTTCGCATGCAGAAAAGTGTTCGCGCGGCGGATGTCGGAAGGCGCGCCCCTCATTTCCACACGCAGGTCGGCCACAGGTTGTCCTATTGCGTCGACAACGCTCCCGCTGACGCGCGTGTCTGGGAAAAGGTAGAAATCAACTGGTTGGCAACTGTGTTCGACGACATCAGCCTTCGCTTCGGCCATTGCCCCGCCGCGCGCCCCATTGCTGGTCATACCACTTGGGACTTCGAGCTTGACTGTGTAAGCGCCCGGCGCCAAGCCCGTAATGCGATAACCGCCTTGCTCATCTGTTCGCGCTTCAATGCGCAAAGATTCTCCCTCGATGATCAAATCGGCGAAGCTGACGGGTAAAGAGAAAGCTTCGCCCTCTTTCGCCTTGTAATTATGCTTGTTGATATTGCCAAAGATAACAGCCCCTGCGTCTGTATAAGGCAAGTTGCGGATATATTTGAGATCTTCCGCGGCCCGAGAGAGAGGTCGCGTGCGCGTACAGGTACTTGTGTAAAGGCGCTGGTCCTGCTTGTTGTGGCGCGCGTAAACAAGGTAGGTTTCGCCTTCATTGAAACGGTAACCGCAATCACCGCCGCCCAAACCGGTGACGATTTCCGCTTTCGCCTTCTGGTCGCCGCGAAACGTTGCTACGACTTCAAAACGCACAAAGCGCTGGTCATATTTGTAATCGCCTTCGTTGATTGCTATTTTTGCGTTCCCTACAACTGTTCCCAGGAATACGACGTCCGTTCTCCAATACTCCTGGCATATCGAGACGCCGCCCTCCGGGCATTCGCACGCCGCCGCGTCATTTGTGAGAACAGTTGTGAGCAGTAAGATACAAAAGAGAACCAATACTACAGAACGCGAGTAGCCGCTCATCTTTCATAATCCCCTTTCTTTGAATCTTTGACCTCTTTTGGTGAGCCGGCGTGACGGCGGCTCCTTGCACTCTCTATACTCGCCTCGGAGATCGTTATTTCATCTATATCAGGCTTTTCATGAGCTTGGCCTGGCCGTGCGCACGGAATTTCTCTTGCACTTTATCAGCGATCTCGATTTGCGCCGAATCATTCAGGCCGCAATGAACAAAAGTGAGCGATTCAATCAGTTCGCACAATGGGTCGCTTTCGGCGGGAAGGGCATGATCACTGAAAATGACCGGGCCGAACAACGGAAACGGATTAAGTATAATCACCTGGTGGCGAATTGTCTGATTTTCCATAATGTTTACGAGATGACGAGGGCCCTGCATCGTTTGTTGAGCGAAGGAGTGCTGGTGTAAGAAGAGACGATACAGCATCTGAGCCCATATATTACCGAGCACATCAATCGCTTCGGCGTCTATGAATGGAATCCGGAGCGGGCTGCGACCCCACTTAATTACGATATTGAGATTTTGTCTCCACAATCATTGGCTCGCTAAACCGGGGGCATCTGGGATAAACCAAGCACTTTATTCAGATATGATCAAATGGCCCATTTTTGTGCTTTTGGTTGCCATGGGGCTGATTGACGCGACTTCGTGTCGCAAGTAAGTGACATACCATCGTACGGCCTGAATGATAAGAAGATGATTGAAATGACGGCCTTTGAAGAGTTCGGGCTTCTCGGAAGAGAATTGGATCATGCCCGCGATTATCCATAATTATCAGGTTGGCGCCAGAACCAGTAAGAATCGTTGCCATGGATCTATTTCTGAATCGAGCGCAAAAGGATTGACAGCCAACTCGCGCATACGCATTATTTATTGGCACCGATTCAGCATCGTTTTTTCTATTTCCGTCATCCCACAGCGCCATATAGCACTGTAATAGTTGATAACTGACACTCATCGATAGGTTCTCGGCAGCCTTGTGTAACCGTCGATCATTTTCCTGGAGCTATCTCGTGAAACATCTGATAGAAATTCCGCGCGCAAACGGCCAGACAGTCATAGTCGAGGTAGATGGCGCTGAAGTTTCAGCCCGACCTTTCACACCACGGCGCGGCGTCCGTGAGTTCGTCGAAGAACAAATAGTCGAGAAGGTCGGGCAGACCTTCGAGGCCGCGCTCGACAAGGTCAGACCGGCGGCAGCCGCGATCATCGAGAAGCTTCAGGATTTGAGCCGGGCTCCGAGTGAAATCGGAGTCGAATTCGGGATCAAGATCGGGGCCAAGGGCAATGCTTTTATCGCCTCAGCCGACACCGAAGCGAACTTTAAAATCACATTGAAATGGCGAGCTAACAAACAGTAGGGACGTTAACGATGAGCGACATCTTCTATCGCAATTTCGATATGCAAATTCTGCGAGCCGGAGACGAGTATCTCGCCCAAACGGAATCCCAGGACGCCGGAAACGCCTCGCTCAATTTCACGCTTCCCTTCTCCGAAGACGGACTCGAGGCGTTATTGTCCAAACTCGGACCGGCGCGGCGGGTACGGGGTGTGGAAACGCCAATCGAGGCGGCCAAGCGTCTCGGCGGACAGCTCTACAAGGCTGTCTTCAGCGCTGGGATCGGCAGCGCTCTCGATCGCAGCATCGAGGCCGCGAAGAGAGACAACGAGCGGGTGCGCATCCGGTTGCGCCTGACCAACGCGCCGGAACTGGCCAATCTCCCGTGGGAGTACCTTTACGACGAGCTCAATGATCGATTCCTCGCGCTCTCGTATAAGACCTCGATTGTGCGTTACCTGGAAACTCCCCAGTCCGTTAATCTGCTCGCCGTTAAACCGCCGCTGCGGGCGCTGGTGATGGCTTCGAGCCCGATCGGCTATGACGCGCTCGGCGTGGATAAAGAATGGAGCAATCTCCAGACCGCTCTGGGCAAGATGCCTCGCGGATTACTAGAAGTAGACAGAACAGAAAAAGCCACGCTTGAGGCATTGCAGGAGCGATTGAGCGGAGGCAATCAATATCACATCTTTCACTATATCGGGCACGGCGGTTTCGATCCTCGAACCGGCAAAAGCGTTCTGGTCATGGAGGACGATCGTCGTCAGGCCCGGTTTGTCGATGGTCCACAACTGGGTGTGCTGCTACATAATCACCCTTCGCTGCGGTTAGCGATCCTCAACGCCTGTGAGGGCGCGGTGGCCAACCAGAACGACGTTTTCACTGGCGTGGCTCAGAATCTGATCAAACAGGAGATACCGGCAGTCATCGCCATGCAGTTCGAGATCACCGACAGTGTGGCCATCATCCTGGCTAAGGCATTCTATGAGAGCCTCGCCCGCAGTGCGCCAATGGACACGGCATTGGCGGAAGCGAGGCTGGCGGTCTTCGCCGCCGATGATGGTATCGAATGGGGAACTCCAGTCCTCTACCTGCGGGCTCCTGACGGGCGCCTCTTCGATGTCGAGGATGTCGAGCCGCAGCCCACTCCGATGCCTTTCATCAAGCCTTATACTCCGCCGACCCTGCGCCAGTCTAGCTTTGAAACAGTGACGCTCGACTCTCTGGGTAATGAAACATCTCGTCGCAGACTGCAGGCCATGTATTTCGTCGAAGACCTTGATGGCGCGCCTCTCGAGATGGTCAAGGTTCCTGGCGGAGAATTTACCATGGGGTCGCCGGTGAATGAGGCCGAACGTGGCGCCGACGAAGGGCCGCAGCATCCTGTGATAGTGTCGGAGTTTTTTATGGGACGCTACGAGATTACGCAAGCGCAATGGCGCGTTGTAGCGGGTTGGAAGAAGGTTGAGCGCGAACTCAATCCAGCCCCTTCACGCTTCAAAGGCGACAATCGCCCCGTAGAGAACGTCAGATGGGAAGACGCCGTGGAATTTTGCAAGAGACTTGTGGAAAAAACGGGGAATGCATACCGTCTGCCAACGGAGGCCGAGTGGGAGTATGGGTGCAGGGCCGGTACAAACACGCCATTCGCCTTCGGCGAGACAATCTCGCCGGGGATCGTTAACTACAATAGTCAATACCCATATGGCAAGGCGAAAAAGGAGGAATCTCGCAGCGAGACCGTTCCCGTCGGCAGCTTGGGCGCCGCCAATGCTTTCGGATTATACGATATGCACGGCAATGTGTGGGAATGGTGCCTCGACTGGTACAGCGACCAATACTATGAAGAGTGCCGCAGGCAAGGCGTTGTGAGAGATCCGCAGGGGCCGGAATTTGGCCAGTATCATGTTTTGCGCGGCGGTTCGTGGCTCTATCAGGGCGGGCTTTGCCGTTCGGCATTGCGGGACTTTTACGTTGCGCGACTCATGTACAGCCTTGTTGGTTTGCGGGTCTTGGTTTCGCGCCTAACCCCGCCGGAGTTTGTAGGGTGAGGTGAGATATTTAAAAATCCGTGGAATGATCTCATGATCGCGCCGGGAATCTTCTGCTATGGCTTTTTTTTAGGGTGGATCACGTCCCATAGATTGTTAGCCTTGCTTGGGTCCAGCCCCGCCAGCGCCTTGTACTGAGCAAGCGCCGCCGTTCTGTTTCCTGACGCGTAGTAAGCGACCCCGAGATTGAAATGGGCATGGCTGAAGCATGGTTTAAGGCTGACCGCTTGCCGAAACGCTCTGATGGCGCCTTGGTAAAGCTTCTGCTCATAATATATGTTACCTAACAGATAATAGCCATCCTCATCATTCGGATTATTGCTGACATGCCGTTCTAACCCGGAAATGGCTTCCGCGAAGGCTCTGTTAGCGTCCGCAGTCTTTCCGAGGGCCTTCCAAGCGCGCCCAAGATAGAACAGAGTCTCACCGTCGCCCGGCTTAACCCTCAATGCATCCTGACAAACATTGATTGCTTCTGTATATCTCCTCAGGTCATTTAAGGCTCGACAAAGATTCGTGTATCCCATGTGATTTTTGGGGGCATATCGGGTCGCGTTGCGCCCTGCGTCAGCTGCCAATTGGTTTTCACCGATGAAGCTATAATACCAGCTAAGACTAATATAAAATCCTGCCTGCTCAAGCGATTTCTGCCGCGCGAGTTCGAGCGCCTTTTTTTCGTGTGAAATCGCTGTTGCGTAATCACAGGTGCGTATCTTCACCAAACTCATTCCTTCGTACGCGTCTATATAATCGGGCTGTAAGTCGACGGCCCTTTGGAACGAGTGTTCGGCTTCCCCTAATTTCCTTTGCCTGTATTGTGCGAAACCGAGATTAACATAGACGTCCGCCAAGAATTCCGTCTTCAGACTGATGGCGTTCTGGTAGGCCGGAATCGCATTATAATCCTGGCCCAGATATACATAAGCGTTGCCGATCGCGTAATAAACATTGGCGAATTCCGGCGTCGGGCTCACTACCCGCTTGTAGGCGTCTATTGCGCTTCGATATTCCTTCAAAGCAAAATACGAGTCCCCCAATAGGATGTTAGCTTCGATATTCTTCTGGTCACTTTCTAGCGCTTTCAGGTACTCCTGCCGCGCCTCTTGATACTGTTTGAGGCTATAATGGGTTCTGCCCTTTGTTATTCGATACCTAGCGTTGGCTGAATCGAGATAAACCGCCTCTGAAACCCAATTAAGAGCCTCCGACGGTTTTTCTTCCTCAAGGTAAGTTAGGCCCATCACCCAATTTACCCAAGCAGGCTCAGTATAATTATACATAAGGGCCGACCTCAGTTGTACGCGAGCGGCTTCATATCGCTTCAGAATAAAATAAGCCCTACCCTTGCCCGCGTAAGCCGGGGCATAAGTTGAGATCAGAAGAATCGCCGCGTTGTACTGATCAATAGCCCTCTGATACTGCTTATCGTCGAGTAGCTGGTCGCCCTGACTTGTCAGCTCGCGCGCGCGGGCCAGATTATTATTTCTCTGCCCATACGCCGGTCCAAATCCCCCGATAACCAGGACGAGAAAAAACATGATCCGCGACAGCAGTGCTGCCCGTGAACCCTCTTGAATATTCTTAGTCCCCATATTCCCTCTACCCATATTCCTTCTGCCCATATTCCCTCTTAATGATGTTGTTCAGTATCTTTGCCTCTGGAAGACCGCTGAGATAAAACGCCCCAAAAAGTCATTGCAGAATGTCTGGTGGTTTGGATTTTCTACTTGACGGGGGCCCAGCTTTCTTGGGCCGCTCGTCTTTCTTCTCAGCGCTTCCGCCTTTAGTCCCCGCTGATCTCTCTTCCTCAGCCGGGGAAATCATGGTCGATTTGTCGTTATCTCGCGGATAGCCAGATTCGAGAGGAGGCGTCTTGTTTTGAACAGGCGCAGGTTTTCTATTTTCCGGGCTGGCCGCAGAGGTCGCCGCGCCGTCGGGAGAGGAAGCCAGGGTTTTAGAAACGCCACCCGGCGAAGAGCCTTTCTCACCTCTGCTCAGTAGCAACACTACTACCAGCAGTATAAATAGAACAGCGCCAGCCACGTAATATCTCAAGTCGACCTTTTGCAGAGTTGTCGACAATTCTTTCTTTCCTTGGTCGGGAGGTTCTACAGGCGCCAACTGAGGTGATTGTGGACCGGGCGGCTGCAACGGTTCAGCCTGCCTTGTCATCTTGAGCTCATCAGTTCTGGCTACTTGCGGTCCTATGCCGACGGTTTGATCACCCCCGAAGCCCGCATCAAACTGACTTGGGTAAGCAGTCGTGAGTTCAGCCTGCCTTGTCATCTTGAGCTCATCAGTTCTGATGGCCTGCGAGCCGGCGCTGACGTTTTGCTCTGCCCCGCCGACCGCTTCAGATCGATTAAGGGAAATAGTCGTACTGTGACCGGGTGTGGCGCGCAGAGCCGCGGCGCTATCCGAGGCGCCCGTCCTGTCAATCAAGGAGTTTTTGAATTCGACAGCCGATGCGAACCTGTCACCTTGTTGCTTGGATAATGCTTTCATCAAAGCCTGTTCGACCGGAGTTGGCAGACCCGGAACCACTTCTCTCAATGGTAAAGGCGGAGCTTCAATATGCGCTCGCATGACTTGATATTCACTACTCCCTGTGAACGGGACACGCCCGCTCAGCATCTCATATAAGAGAATTCCGAGTGAATAAATATCGGAACGAGCGTCCGTCGGAAGACCATTGATCTGTTCCGGCGACATATATTCAATTGTCCCAATTGTGCGACCTTCTCTTGTGAGGCCGGAAACGCCCCCGAGCACCTTGGCGATGCCGAAGTCCATCACTTTAACCTTACCAGCCGGAGTGATCATGATGTTACCTGGCTTGATGTCGCGGTGGATGATACCGAGATCATGAGCATGAGCAATGCCATCGAGGATTTGGTTGAATATGGGGACCGCCACTTCGCAGGGAATGCCGCCTTTGGTACGAATCAGTTTCTCCAGTGTTATCCCTGGCACATACTCCATGACCATGAAAAAGTCATTTCCCTGGCGAAGAAAGTTGAAAAGCGTTGCGATGTTAGGATGGATCAACTTTGCGAGGGCGATGGCTTCCGCGCGAAACCTCTCGACAATGTCTTGATGTCGGGCTAATTCCGGGCGCAGAACTTTAATCGCAACTTCTCGCTCGATCATGAATTCAAGCCCCTTATAAACCGTTCCCATTCCCCCTCCGCCGATCATCTCCTGAATCTTGTAGTTGCCAACGATAGTATTGATCATCTGGCCACCTCCAGTTCACGGGTGTCTTTCATCTGTTTAGCGCCCTGAGCATCCTTCGATTTGACTTCCAACAGACCGACAGTGATGTTGTCGGGCCCGCCACGCTGTTTCGCCAGCGCCACTAACCGATCGCAGGCGGCGTATGCTGATACGGTAGTGACAACGTCCCTGATTTCTTCATTCGTAACAAGGTCATGGAGCCCGTCCGAACACAAGACGAATTGATCGCCCATCCGCAGCGGAAAAGGCTGCTCCCACATCGAAACCATGACTTCAGGGCACGTGCCCAAAGATCGCATCAACACATTCTTGTCGGGGTGGCGTTGTCCGGCCTCGTAGTTGATGAGTCCCTGTCGGACCATCTCCATGACGGCGGAGTGATCTTCCGACATCAAATATATCGCCCCGTTACGCACTAAATACAATCGGCTGTCTCCAACGTGGGCGGAAATAGCCAGCCCGTTATGAACGGCGAGCGCAGTACAGGTTGTGCCCATGCCCGCCAGATCACCCTCGGTGTGTGCGGTTTCATAAATGAGTCGGTTGGCCTCCAAGAAGGCCTGCCTAAGCGATTCTTCCGCTTCTCCCGGATGGTCATAGTAAATTCTCCCTACGACTTCCACCGCTAATCGGCTGGCGACTTCGCCCGCAGAATGACCGCCCATGCCGTCAGCGACAATCGCCAAGACGCCTTTGCTTGCGAGTCTTTCGGATTGGCCCGGGGTGATGCAGGCGCTACTGTCTTCATTATTGTCCCGCAAACAACCGACGTCCGTGATGAGGCTGACGGAGACTTCGTAATCGGTCAGCTTGAAACTGCCGGTTTCGTCAGCAGATGACGCCGCCAGATTTTCCAAAGTCTGCGCTGGTTGATCCCAAAGCTTTGATCTGTGGTTATGTCTCCATCTCTTCCAAAACATATCCGCCCCCCTAGTTCACTCCTATTTCATGAAAATGTTGGGATCTGTCGGCAGATGAAATTCACGTCGGCGGTCAGTGACTTGGAAAGGTTCAACTGGCACAGTTATCCCGTTTTTCTTGAGCTGCAATGTCACCATCTCTCCCGGTAGAGCATCAACATACAGTTGATCACTTCCACAGACGCCGATCGGCAGCGACTCACCGCCCACTACCCTTAAAACCTCAACGCCGCTCTCGTTACAGGAAAGTTGAGTGCGGACAAGCCCATCAGCTACCGGCCAGACGTTCGCGGGGAAAGGCAACCACCAGAAGAGTCCGGCGATCAGCGCCGCCAGCGCCAGGGCCGCAAGCAGCGCGGCGCGACCTCTCCCTGACGGCGACGAACTTTCCTCCAGCCCTGCTCGCTGTGATGGCGCGATGGCTTTCTGGACTTTTTGAACGACCCAGATGACTATCTCGCGCGTTGCGGATCTAGTGTAAGAAGCTTTCGGCGGGGCAATCAGTTTCTCCACATCATTCAGGAGATGCTGAGAAGACTGATAACGCTGCGCCGGGTCTTTTTTGAGGCAGCAGGAGATCACTTCCTCGACCTGGCGCGGCACTGCCGGGTTGAGCACCGAGGGCGGCAGGTGCGGCGATCGCATGATTTTCACGAATAGTTCATCAGTAGTCGCAGCCTCGAAAGGTGGCGCGCCCGTAGCCATTTCATAGAGGATGACGCCCAACTGCCAGATATCTGTCCGGTTGTCCGAAGCGCCGGATTGCAGTTGCTCCGGCGACAATCTGTCCAAGGTGCCGGAGACCTTACCGGTAGTGGTCAGCCTTTGACCCGACCTCTGTCTCGCGATCCCGAAATCGAGAAGCTTGACCTGCCCTCCAGAGTTAAGCTTGATGTTATTGAGCTTAATGTCACGGTGGGTGATGTCGTGATTGTGCAGATGATTGATGGCGAGTACAACCGCATGAAAGATCTGGAGAATTTCCCCGACTGCCAAGCGCCCGCCTCCCTTCAATCGCTCCAGCAGAGTATGTCCGTCGACATACTCCATGACGATATATGGTTGCCCGGCCTCTTCGAAGAATTCATACAGCGTGGCGATATTCGGATGATGCAACGTCGCCTGAATGCGCGCCTCATTGCAGAAACGCTGGATATCTTTGGCGCGGTCCATCCCGTCGGTCTTCAGCTCCTTTATGGCGACCCAGCGATCCAGGGATTCATCATAACCCCTGTAGACCGCGCCCATGCCACCCTGGCCGAGGAATGCCTGCACTAAATATTTCCCTATCTTCCTGTTTTCTTGCATCATCTTGCTTATGAGCGTCTCGGTGACATGGCAACGAGACGTCTTATGGCCTCCATCAATCTCTGCTATTACAGCATTTTCGGCTTCGATGTTCAGGAATCGCCCGCTTAGAGCGGATTGCAAATCAATGTGCCCATACTGAGATGACAGTGCAGATCAGTACCGCGAGCGGTAGCGAGCGGGTCCGGA
>Ga0154003_1000420_pt1 | contig 13229 bp, 11 predicted proteins | sample TSFL087MetaG_FD_104679 | JGI IMG/M metagenome (GOLD analysis project Ga0154003, IMG submission 104679) | Attine ant fungus gardens microbial communities from Florida, USA - TSFL087 MetaG | ecosystem: Host-associated > Fungi > Mycelium > Unclassified | place: USA: Florida, Lake Talquin State...
ACCTGCCTGATCTCGCGCTGGTTCAACCCGACCAGCATCGGCGCTAGCGCGAAGTTGACCGAATCCCATGCGAGCGTCTCGCTGAAATAGCCCTGCAACGCCGCCGTGTAAGTCACCAGGTGCAAAACCAATACCTCGGCTCGTTTGGCCGGACGCGATCCCGCGAAGCCGCCTGGCAGCCTGACGCCGTGGCGCTTTATGAAATCCACGGACCCGATCATCGTGGTCGGGCGGTCGACCTCGCCCAGGTTTTCGATGTGCAGATCCCCCACCAGGTGTGCGCTCGACACTGCGTCGGAAAAGACGTTTCGGATCGCGTACTCGCGCTTGATGGCTTCGGCCAGCGCCAGGCTGCTGCCTTCAGGGCCGTGCGACGTGGCCGTCTCGCCGGAGACGGATTGGATGACCCGGTCGACGTCGTAAAGCGGGACGCCCAGGCGCGAATGCAAACGGTACTCGTTCATCAACCCGCGCTCAAGCAGCTTCGCGTCAACCAGCCCGCGGATCAACGGCGCGGTCAGGGCGCGTATGCCGGAAAGCCTGATCAGGTCTTTGACCTCAAGCGCGATCTTGTGGGCGGTTTCGGAGGCGAGATTGGTTTCGCGCACCAGCGCGTCGGTTATTCGCTGCGGGTCGAACAGCTCGACGTTTTCGTCCGACTGCCTCACGAACAGCTCCGATTCGGTCAACGGGATGCCTCTTTCCTGATTGCTGGTCATAAGTAGTGAGAATGAGAGCAGTTCTTACTTCAGTCTCCACGTTCATGAAGGTAAAGACGCAAAACTGTGGGAAATTTGCCAACTCGCATGACAATTTCCGCTCTCCGACCTGACGTCGGGATACATTTGAAAGATCGGCCTCTCAAGGCTTTGATCACTGATTCGGCCGTCAACGGAAGACCTTAGAACTGATCCGTCGATATTTTTCTGTCCCACATCTTTCTGTCGGCAAAACCGGAACGGAAAAATGCGGGACAGAAAAGTACGGGTCGCCGATTTCGCATCCGCCTCCTCAATCATCCACCTGCCAAATCACCGATGTCTACGCCCGTTCGAGGCATATGGTTCAAAAGCCGCGCCCCGCGCCCCAGGTCCGGGGCGACGCGCAATATCTCCGACAGATATTGCTTCGCGCGTGCGACGGCTTCGGGGATGTCGCAGCCCCGCGCCAGCAGCGCCGCGATCGCCGACGAAAGCGTACAACCTGTGCCGCGAGTCTCGCGCGTCGCAATCTTCGGCGCTCGAAAAATGTGGAACTCGCGTCCGTCGAAAAGGACGTCAGTGGCCTCGTCTTTCATGTGCCCGCCTTTGACCAACACCGCGCGGCTAGCAGTTCTCCGCAATTTCGGCGCGGCGCTCATCTCGTGAATCCGCCGCGCCGCCCTCTTCATCCCGTCAAGGTCTTGCGCATCCAACCCTGTCAGCCGCTCGGCCTCGGCCATGTTCGGCGTTATCACGTCGGCCAGAGGCAGCAGCCGTTCGATCAGAGACCCGACTGCTTCTTCGTCGATCAGATCGTATCCGCTGGTCGAACGAATCACTGTATCAACTACTACATTGGGGAGGCGTTTTATTTCGACGATCTCTGCGACGGCCTCTATCAGTTCGCGCGTAGGCGTCATCCCGATCTTGACCGCCGCGATCTCGAAGTCGTTGATGACAGGCTCGATCTGTGAGCGCAACACGTCAGCCGTCTGATGCGAAGCGCCGTAGACGGCCACTGTGTTTTGAAACGTCAGCGAGGTGACGGCCGCGGTTCCGAAACACCCCATCGCCGCGAAAGTCTTTATGTCGGCCAGCGCGCCCGCGCCGCCCGATGGATCTAAACCCGCAATCGACATTACCGTCAACATCTTCAGATACACTCTATGTAGTAGGCCCGCGGCGGATCATAACATCATCTTGGGCGTCAGCCAAATTCATTAGCGGGGTCCGGCCATCTGCGCGCTTTATTCGGCGCGGGTGGAAAAATTCCGAAACTCGACTTGTACCATTGTCGTAGTACAATACGACAAACAAACCCGGGTGAAATTTGAGCGATGGAAGACCGTTTTCACATCGACACCGAAGACCCCACGCCGATCTACGCGCAGCTCGATCGGGCGATCCGCTTCGCGATCGCCACGGAGCGATTGCGCGTCGGCGAACAGCTTCCGACCGTGCGGCAGTTGGCCGTCGATTTGAGGATCAACGCCAACACCGTGGCGAAGGTCTACGCGGAGCTCGAGCGCGTGGGAATTCTGGAGACGCGTCGCGGCGTCGGGACCTTCGTGCGCGCGCGACAAGACGGAATGTTGAAGCGCGCGAGCAAACAGAGCCGCGAACGGGAGTTGCGCGCGTTCGCGGACCGGATTCTGGCCGAGGCCCACGACCTCGGATTCTCGCTCGACGAGGTGGTCGAACACCTCGTGGGCAGGCGCAAAAAAGGAGAATGAAAAATATGGCGGGTTTTATCATATCCAATCTCAATAAACCGGCATCAGCGGACAAAGGCCTCCCTGCGCCTTCTTCGTCCGCGCCGAGGCTGAATGTGGTTTCGTCGCTGCTGTTGCTGGGGCCGCTCGGTTTAGGAGTGTTGCTGAGCGTGTTGATGTTGAACCCCCTTCCCGCGATTGTTGGGACGTTGTTGGGGGCGGTCGCCTCGCTGGCGCCGCGGGTCGCAAAGCAGTGGGAGCGCGCGGTCGTGCTGCGGCTGGGCCGCTACGTGGGACTGCGCGGCCCCGGGCTGTTCTGGGTCATGCCGCTGATCGACTCGGTTTCGACTTACGTCGATCAGCGAATCATCACGACCAACTTCGCCGCCGAACAGACGCTGACCGCCGACACAGTCCCAGTGAACGTTGACGCGGTGCTCTTCTGGATGGTCTACGACGTCGAGAAGGCCGCGCTGGAAGTGCAGGATTATGAACAGGCCGTGAGTTGGGCGGCGCAGACGGCGCTGCGCGACATTATCGGCAGGACGGCGCTGACCGAACTGCTGCGCGGCCGCGATCGGATCGAAGACGAGTTGCAAAGGTTGATAGACGAGCGCACCACGCCCTGGGGCGTGACGGTTCAATCGGTCGAGATGCGCGACGTGGTGATCCCCGACGCCTTGCAGGACGCGATGTCGCGCGAAGCCCAGGCCTCGCGCGAAAAACAGGCCCGCATCATCCTGGGCCAGGCCGAGGTCGAGATCGCGCATATGTTCGAGCAGGCGGCGAAGTCCTACCACGGTAATCCGACGGCCCTCCACCTGCGCGCGATGAACATGCTTTACGAAGGGCTGAAGGAGAAAGGCGCGATGATGATCGTGCCCAGCACCGCCGTCGAATCGATGGGAATGGGCGGGCTGCTGGGCGCGGCGGCGATGCGCCAGCATCAGTTGGCCAAAGGCGAAGATGAAGAGAGACTGGTTCCTGTAGAATAATCACACTTGCCACCGGTCGGTTCGATCTATCCGCCGTGGTCCGTTCGCCGATGCTGAACTGTCACTTTCGCGGGGTCTTGTATGGTTTGGCTCAAAACATTGATCTTCACGATCGTCGTGCCGGGCGCGATCATGACGCTGATTCCGCCGCGCAGATTGGGCCGTTCCAGACCTTCGGCATGATTCCGTTGGCGATCGGCGCGGCGATCTATCTCCGATGCGCCGGGGATTTCTCCTCGGCGGGCAAAGGGACTCCCGCGCCTATCGATCCGCCGAAGCGTCTGGTCGCGCGCGGACTATACCGCTTCGTCAGAAACCCGATGTATGTCGGCGTACTGCTGGCGCTGCTCGGAGAGGCATGGTTTTTCAGATCGCGGGCGATTCTCGTTTACGCCGCTATCGCCTTCACTTGGGAACATCTTTTCGTTGTGTTTTACGAAGAGCCTGCGCTGAGGCGAAAATTCGGCGAATCGTATTCGGATTATCTCGCCAGGACGCCCCGCTGGATTCCCCGCTTCAACAATTCGGCGGGACGATCGGGACAATGAGGTTAGCCGCGGTCGTCAATGTCTGCTTGCGCAGCTCGTGTCTCTGATTGAAAGACTAAGCGGCGGACTATGCGATCGGGTTGCTGATACGGTCGACGAAAAATGCCTCGCCCGCGAAAACGGGCAAGGCATCGGCGTTGCTGAGAGGGTCGTGTTATCGAACCATGATCACTTTTTCGGCTTGTTTGCCCTTTGGCCCCTGCACCAGTTCATACTCCACCTCCTGTCCTTCATCCAGAGTCTTGAAGCCGTCCATCTGGATGGAGGAGTAGTGGACGAAAACGTCTCCGCCGCCTTCGGGCTGCTCGATAAAGCCGTAGCCCTTGGCGGGGTTGAACCATTTGACCTTGCCTAACTTCTTCTCTGCCATGGTGAAACTTCCTCCTGGGGATCATCGAAAAACGAATCTCGACTCCGGCGTTCGCGCCGGCTCCGAGCCTCGTAAGGTTAAATTCACGTCCCGCTCGCTCAGTAATCAGAGCTTGAAGTCTTCGGCTAAACTTCTGGCCGGACCTCCGGGAAAAGCCGACGCCTGAATCTGCGGGGCAACCACTCAAAGCAAAAAAACCGCCTGCGAAACCGAGAGCTTAGGGCTTGCGGCTTCGTGTGCGGCTATTGCTCTGATATAGATTGGGGTGTACACGACGATATTATCGTTATCCTAATCGTTCTTATTGTGCATTGGGCTGCGCCAGAATCGGCGCGGTGACAAACACGGCGCGCATACTACTTAACGTCCAATTTACTGTCAAGCTCTAAATCGATTTTGTAGCTGTCTCGGCTCATCACGTAGTAGACGGCTTCCACCCCATTGATCACAGCCTTTCGGGAGAACTTCATCCCCAATTTCTCGATCACACGGAAAGAAGCGGCGTTGGGCGGGTCGGCGCCGGCGTAGATATGCGTCAACTCACATTCCTCGAAACCGTAACGTAGAATCGCCCCGGTGGCCTCAGTAGCAACGCCCCTCCCCCAATGCTCCGGCGCGACGCCGTAAAGAATTTCGACTTCGCTCGTGACGCCGCCGTCTTCGGTGAAATGGCGTAATCCGCCGAAGCCGATCAACTCCGGATCATTTTTGAAACAGATCGCCCAGAAACCGAAGCCGTGATTTACGAAACTTTCAACGCTGCTTTCGACAACGGCTATGGCTGTTTCTCGCGAAATGATCTGGTCGTCCCACAGGAACTTCCTCACGCCGGGATCAACCCACAGACGATGCAGATTATCAGCGTCTTCCATTGCGGACGGGCGCAAAATCAACCGCGCTGTTTCAAGTCGGGGAGAACTCATAACTGCAAATCAAGGGGCGCAGAGAGAGCCGAGAGTAAAGCTTTCCGAATCGCTCTGCGCCTACTCTGATTCGACCGAGGGCTTCAGAACGTAAAACGCGCTCCAAACTGCGCTTGGAACGGATTGTCCGCGCCGCCCATGTAGCCGGTGATGACTTTGAACAAATTGCTGCGCGAATTCGTGCCGAAGGTGTTGCCAGGATTGAGCGCGTTGAAGAGATTGAACGCCTCGAAGAACAATCCGAGTTTTGCCCTTTCGTTGAACTTGATGTATTTCGACACGCGAATGTCAGTTAGGAAGAAGCGGCCTGAAATCTCTTCGCCCGCGACAATGTTACCTTGCCCATCGAGCGCGCGCAGAAAGCCTCCGCGTTGCGAGCCGCGTGGAACCGGCTGGTTGTTGACTCTGAACCTGTCGTTGTTGATGCCGTCGCCGTTTCGGTCAGTCCCGTCCGCCAACGTGTAGGCTCGCGGTGAAGCCAATTGCATGATCGGTGAAAACTGTACCCCCCACCACAGGTCGAAGACGCCAGAAAAGACGAAGCGATGGCGCTCGTCTTGCGGCGTCGGGCCGAGTTCGCCTGGAGCGAGAATATTGTTCTGATCTTCCGCCACGCCGCCGAAGGCCGCCGCGTTGCCGGCATAGGCCAATCCGCGCGAAAGCACATAGGAGGTCTGGAACGTGAAGCGTTTTGAGAATCGCTTCTTGAGCTGGATGTTCAACCCGTCATAGCGGGAACGTCCGATGGAAAACTCGGACACTATGTCGTTCAATCGGTTCGCAGGTAACCCCGCCCTGACGAAATCCGCCGCCAGCAATCGCGCATTGGTAACCGTTTGCCCGTTTATATTGATGACCGTGTTACCCGGCACAGTCGGGTTTAATCGCCTTCGTATGAACTCGTGCAAACCGAGCACGTGCACGTAATCAATCTCCAGCGCATAATCATTCGACAATTGGCGGCTATAGCCAATGTTCCATTGTTGTGTGTAGGGCATCACCGCATCCGGGCTCATGATTCGCCCGACGGAGTTGTTGGGCAAATTAGCCGATGCCGCCGGGATGTTAATCGGGTCCACTCCGAAGCGGAAGGTTCTCAGGAATGGATCAGAGTTTGTCGCCGGACCGCTGCCTGTGCTGGTCAGGTTCAGCACTGTGGCGAAGATTGTCTGGTTGGTGTGCTGTTGAGCGAAGAGCGGGATATTCTGGAAGACTTGCGCGTAATAGATGCCGTAACCACCACGCACCACGTTTTTCGCGTCGCCGCCTATGTCGTAAGCGAATCCGAGGCGCGGCGCTATGTTGTTGGTGTCGTTTTCGAGCAGTTTCTGCGTGATCGGATGATTGATTTGTTTGAGAATCAAGTAGGTCTTGTTGTCCGGCAGACCGGGCAGGAAGTTGACGTCCAGGTCGTAGCGCAAGCCCAAGTTTAGAGTGAAGCGTGGGTTGATTTTCCAGTCGTCCTGGAAATACGCGCTGAACATCGCCGTGTCTTCGTATCTAAACTCCGGATCGCCAGCCGTCGCCGAGAGCGACTGCACCGCGCCCGGCGTAGCGAACCCCTGAGGATATTTCACCTTATCAGTGGCAATGATGCTCGCCCGGTCGAAGAATGTGACGTTCGGCGTCGCGTTGAATTTGAAGAATCCTCCCAGTTTCGGGATCGCCACGTAATCGACGCCTGTCTTCAACGCGTGATTACCGATGGTCCAGAAAAGATCATCCTTGAACTGATACTTCTTCTGAATGGATTGCTGTGGGACATTGACATTAGTGCCGAAACCGCCGGTTGGGAAAGTGACGCGAGGCGCGAAGACGTCGGTGTCAATCAGGTTATTCCAGTACTGATAGGCGAAGGTGAACTGATTAACCACCGCCGGCGTGATCGAAGAGTTTAAACCCAGCACGCCTTGCAGCAGATTGTTGCGGTTGAAATTTCCACCAGTCTCGTCAGTGATGCCACCCTGATCGTTTAGCACCTTGTTGCGCTGCTCGGCCCATTTGACGAAGCCGGTGTGTTTATCACTCAGTTTGCCGTCGAGTCGGGCCTGCCACAGATTGTCGCGGTAAGGCGTCGGAACTACTTGGAGGGGTTTCGCCCCAATGCTGCTGGCGAATTGCAATTCATCGAAGATCGACTGATCCACATTGAAGCTGGTCTCCTCACGCGTGCGTTCGTAGGTTCCGAAGAAGAAGAAGCGATCCTGCTTGATCGGGCCCCCGAAGCTGCCGCCAAACTGCTGGCGACTGAATGGCGCTTTCGGCCGTTTACTGAAATCCGAGATGTAATCATTCGCATTGAACTTCCGGTCGCGCTCGAAGATGAAACCTGATCCGTGAAAACTGTTCGATCCGCTCTTGCTGATCACATTGAGCGCCGCGCCCTCGCTGCGCCCTGAAGCGGCGGAGAATCGCTGCGTTTCGAGCTTATACTCCTGCACGCCTTCGAGCGAGAACTGCATCACGATGCCGCCGACGGTGTTATCTTTATTGTCGCCGCCGTCAACCGTGGTGTTGACGTTGCGCCCGGTGCTGCCGTTGATCGAGAAAACGGCGACACGCTGTTTGGTCGGGTCATATGAACCTGTAGGTCGCGCGCCGGGAATCAGGATCGCGAGGCCGGAGAAACTGCGGCCGTTGAGCGGCAGGTTCTCGATCTCGCGGTTACTGACGACGCCTGCGAGTTCCGTCTTACTGGTCTCTATCAGTGGAGTGTCCCCGGCGTTGACGATGACAGTTTCGGCGGTCCCTCCGGGTTTGAGCGAGGCGTTGATTGTCAGCGTAATGCCGACGTTGAGGGTTACGTCTTCGTTGATTTGTGAGGTGAAGCCTTTAGCTTCGATCTTGATCTTGTATACGCCGGGATTGATTCCGGCGATGCGGTAATAACCGCTACTGTCCGTGGTGGCTGTGCGCTCGGCGCTGATGGCCTTATTGGTGGCCGTGATTGTCGCGCCCGCAACGACGGCGCCGCTCGTGTCGGTGATGGTGCCTTCAAAAGCGCCGGCTGAAACGGCCTGCCCGAACACGGTTGAGCCGGCGACAGCTACAATACAGCCGAGGAGGAACAAACACTTGATGCGTCTCATGGCTAGTATCTCCTATTTTTATAGAGTTTGATTTTTGGTTGGTTCTTCAGATGTCCGGTTGAAGACTAAACTAAAGCTACGATCAAAACCTTTTGCCATAGTGGAAAGGTCTGACGGCGACTAGAATGAAAATCACGAAGCAATTCGAGAAGGGACTAACTGGCCACACCAAAAAAAATGGCGGTGAGGTCCTTTCGAACCCCACCGCGCCGAGGGCTTTGCTGGGATGAAAACTCAAAAGACCATGGAGGACAAACTGTTCAATTTCGTCCTTAAAAATTTAGGCCTGATATTTTATGAAAACTGGCCGCCGGATGGCGGTTAGGCGAACGCCACATGAATGAGCAACTTTGGCGCCGCGAATATTCATTTGTATGCGCCTCGGCTTAGCCACTTCGCTTCAAGCATTTAGCCTTGCGCTCTTGTATTCTTTCGATCAAGCAATCTGCGAAACTATGGATTTTCATCCATTTTTTCGTATCCGCATGAAGTTATCGCCGAGAAAAAAAGAGGCGATGACGCTGATTACGCCATCGCCTCTTTTGATCAGCAGGACAGACTTTGAGCTGTCCGTGACATAAGTCTCAGGCGGACAGACAAAAGTCTATCCCACCCATGTTTCTAGAACTCACCCATTCCGCCGCCTGGCATGGCCGGGGCCTTCTTCTCCTCAGGAATCTCGGAGACCAGGGCCTCGGTGGTGAGCATCAGCGCGGCGATCGATGCCGCGTTCTGCAGCGCAGTCCGCGCCACCTTCGCAGGGTCAATGACTCCGGCCTTGACTAGGTCCTCGAACTGTTCCGATTCGGCGTTGAAGCCCATGGCGTCGTTCTTCTCGGCCTTGACGCGTTCGACGATCACGGCGCCTTCGTGGCCTGCGTTCTCGGCGATCTTGCGCAGCGGCTCCTCGAGAGCGCGCTTGACGATGTTGACCCCGATCTGCTCGTCCTCATCCTTGAGCTTGAGGCTGTCGAGCGCCTTCGCCGCGCGGACCAGCGTCACGCCGCCGCCCGGCACGATCCCTTCTTCGACCGCCGCGCGTGTGGCGTGCATGGCGTCCTCGACGCGGGCCTTCTTCTCTTTCAGCTCGGTCTCGGTAGCCGCGCCGACCTTGATCACGGCGACGCCCCCGACCAGCTTGGCCAAACGCTCCTGCAACTTCTCGCGGTCGTAATCTGACGTGGTCTCTTCGATCTGCCGGCGGATCGTGGCGACACGGCCCTGGATGTCGGCGGCCTTGCCCGCGCCCTCGACGATCGTGGTGTTGTCCTTGTCAATAGTGATCTTCTTGGCCTTGCCCAGGTCTTCGAGCTTGACGTTCTCGAGCCTGATTCCCAGGTCTTCGCTGATCACCTTGCCGCCGGTCAGGATGGCGATGTCTTCGAGCATAGCTTTGCGGCGGTCGCCGAAGCCCGGCGCCTTGACGGCGCAAACTTGCAGCGTGCCGCGCAGCTTGTTGACGACCAACGTCGCCAAAGCTTCTCCCTCAACATCTTCCGCGACGATCAACAGCGGCTTGCCCAGCTTGGCAACCTGCTCGAGCAGCGGCAGCAGATCCTTCATCGAGCTGACCTTCTTCTCGTTGAGCAGGATCAACGCGTTCTCGAGCGTGGCCTCCATGCGCTCAGGATCAGTCACGAAATAGGCCGACAGGTAGCCGCGGTCGAACTGCATGCCCTCGACCACTTCGAGCAGCGTGTCGAGCGACTTCGACTCCTCGACGGTGATGACGCCGTCCTTGCCGACCTTCTTCATCGCCTCGGCGATGATCCCGCCGATGGTCTGGTCGCCGTTGGCCGAAACAGTGCCGACCTGGGCTATGGCGTCGCCCTTGACCGGCTTGGATTGATCCTTGATCGCCTCGACCGCCCTCTCGACGGCCTTCTCGATGCCGCGCTTCAAGGCCATCGGGTTGGCCCCGGCGGCCACCGTCTTGACGCCCTCTTTGAAAATCTGGCGGGCCAGGACGGTCGCCGTGGTCGTGCCGTCGCCGGCCACGTCCGAGGTCTTCGAAGCGACCTCGCGCACCATCTGCGCGCCCATGTTTTCGAGCGGCTCTTTCAACTCGATCTCCTTGGCCACCGTCACGCCGTCCTTGGTGATCGTCGGCGAGCCGAATTTCTTATCGATGACCACGTTGCGCCCTTTGGGTCCGAGCGTGATCGCGACCGCGTCGGCCAGTTGATTGATGCCGCGCAGGATCGCCTGTCGTGAATCTTCTCCGTGAATAACTTGCTTTGCCATAACTTCTAAATTCCTCCCGAATGTTTAGGCTTACTTCGCGCCCTTGCCTTTGGCCGTGGTCTCGACCACGCCGAGGACGTCGTCCTCGCGCAGGATCAGGTAATCCTCGCCGTCGAGTTTGATCTCGGTCCCAGAGTACTTGCCGAACAAAATGCGGTCGCCGGCCTTGAGGTCGATCGCGATGCGCTGCCCGCTGTCGAGCAGCTTGCCGTTGCCTACCGCCAGAACCTCGCCTTCCTGCGGCTTCTCTTTAGCCGTGTCGGGAATGTACAAACCTCCGCGCATCTGTTCCTGCTCCTCCATCCGGCGCACGATGATGCGGTCGTTGAGTGGACGAATGCTTACTGCCATCGAAAAACTCCTTTCAATGTTTGATTGTGATTGATGTTTTGGCCTATCCCAAACGCAGCGAGACTCCTTGAGTCTCTAACACTCAAGTTTTATAGCCAATCATATATCAAGCTATTTGGTATTAGCACTCTCCGTTTGGGAGCGCTAAGTATATGAATCGGGTGTGGCCCTGTCAACAAGCCGAGTAAAAAATTGAGGATAAATGGTCGGGATCTTCCGATTGAGGAGTGTGGATTGAGGATTTGAGAAGGCGAGAATCAATAATCAATACTATGCAATGAAATAAACGCAGCGGCAAAAAGAAAGCGGAGAACAGTAGTCGAAAATCCGCAATCCGAACTCCTCAATCCGCAATTCTCGATCCTCTTCGTTTCGGCTGCGCGCGTTTGTGTCCATTCATGTGTCCGTTCCCGTTCCCATTCCCGTTAACGCCATTTGCGTATTCAAGCATGCGTTTGCTGAGGGTGTTGCGGTGAATGCCCAGAGCTTCGGCGGCCTTGGAAAGATTGTTGTTATGGCGGCTGAGAACTTTAAGAATGAAGTTCTTTTCAAACTCCTTCACGGCCTCATCAAAGAGAATACCGCGATTGATCATCTGGTCGATAATCGCTTCAAGCTCCATTTTCATAGGCTTCCTCCTTCGATTGCGGACTGCGGATTGCGGATTTTTGATCCTCAATCGGCAATCTGAAACGCAAAATGCGGAGAACGTAATTGGAAGCTCTCTTCAATCCGCAATCCGCAATCCGCAATCCGCAATCAAGAGATCGTGGCCGGTGAGCAGGCGATATGCTTCGAGATACTTCTCGCTGGTTATCCTCGTAACTTCAGAGGGGAGCGGGGGCGCAGGAGGTCGCTTGTCCCAATCGAGTGTCTCAAGGTAATCGCGCACAAATTGCTTATCGAAAGACGGCTGCGGTTTTCCAGGCGTGTAGGCGTCCCGCGGCCAGAACCTGGATGAATCCGGGGTCAATACTTCATCCACTAGAGTCAATTGTCCGTTTATCAATCCGAACTCGAACTTGGTGTCGCAAACAATTACGCCGCGCGTCTTAGCGTACGCGGCGGCCTCGGTGTAAATCTTCAAGCTGATCTCTTCGAGCCGCCCGGTCAAGTCCCCGCCTAGCGACCGGGACATCTCATCAACGGTGACATTGATGTCATGTCCTTCTTCGGCCTTGGTCGCCGGGGTGAAGATCGGGCGAGGCAACTCGGCCGACTCGACCAAGCCTTCGGGCAGACTATGGCCACAGACGGCGCCCGTCCGCAGGTAGTCCTTCCAGCCCGATCCCGCCAGATAGCCACGGACGACGCATTCAAAGGGGATCACTTCGGCGCGGCGCACGAGCATCGAACGTCCGGCGAGCAGCGCTTTCGATTCCTCCGACAGCGGCGCCAACAGTTCCGCCGGGAACTCGTTCACGTCAGCCGCGATCATGTGATTTGGGACGAGCGTCGAGAAACGATCGAACCAGAATCTGGAAAGTTGAGTGAGCGCCCGGCCTTTATGCGGAATGGCGTTCGGCAGTACGCAATCGAAGGCAGAGATGCGGTCGGTCGCGACGATCACCAGACAGTCGTCGTCAACTTCATAGATGTCTCGAGCCTTGCCTCTCCGCAGGAAACGCAACTCCGGTATCCGCGTGTTCCCAAGCTCTCGCGAGATCATATTCGTCGTGATGTTCGATGACGACACTGGCGCTTCTCTCCCCGATTCAGTACCGCGAGCCGTAGCGAGCGTAGCTTCAATTGCGAGACCCGCCCGATACCGCACGCGGCGTCGAATCCACTCCAATCAAAGCTCGCTGCAAATAATAAATAGTGATGATGGCGGACAAAGGTTGCAGAGATTCCAAATATTTTTGTGCTTGCTGAGCGCAGATCTGATCCGGTCAGCTCGTGGGGTCTGGCATTATTTTCGCGGGCGCCGTCTTTGTCAAGTCATAACGAGTTCCCGGCTTTTCCCTTCTTGCCTTTTCTGGCAGGCTCCTCCTGTATCTGAGGTTTAGTTTCGACCGTCGGTCTGATTATCTTCGGCTGCTCTGGCCGCGGAGCTTCGATCCGCTCTTCGCGGATGGGCGGGGCCTGTTTGACCGGCGTCGCCGGCGCTTTATCGCGATTCGTAGGTCTGCCCGCCAGAGGGTCGAGGTTCGGCGCCTCGTCTAAAGAGCCTGGCAGAATGTCGCCTTCTTGGGCGGCGATGCGCGCGAGTTCTTTGGCGTGCTCACGCGCGCGGTTCGCCTGAACCAGTCTGAGGTCGTCGGGCAGCTCGGGGATCTTGCCGAATCTGTCTTTC
>Ga0154003_1000422_pt1 | contig 13183 bp, 8 predicted proteins | sample TSFL087MetaG_FD_104679 | JGI IMG/M metagenome (GOLD analysis project Ga0154003, IMG submission 104679) | Attine ant fungus gardens microbial communities from Florida, USA - TSFL087 MetaG | ecosystem: Host-associated > Fungi > Mycelium > Unclassified | place: USA: Florida, Lake Talquin State...
ACCTTCGAGCAGCGGCGTGGTCATGATCACCTGAGGCTCTATTCCGTAAGCGCGTTGAATCTCGCGCGCCATCAGCAAATTGAATTTCTGATCGGTCCCGCCCAACTCCACATCGTTCCTCAGCGCGACCGAGTCGTAACCTTGCGCCAGCGGGTAGAGCAGTTCGTGAAGTCTGATCTCAACGCCGCTCGAGAACCGCTTCGAGAACTCGTCACGTTCGAGCATCTGCGCGAGCGTAACCTTCGAGGTCAGGCGGAGGAAGTCCTCAGGCGTGAAGGCGTTCATCCATTTGGAGTTGAACTCGATGATCGTCTTTTCGGGATCGAGCAGTTTGAAGACCTGCGATTTGTAAGTTTCGGAGTTCTCCTCGATCTGCTCGCGGGTGAGCGGCGGGCGCGTCGTGTTGCGTCCCGTAGGATCGCCGATCATCGCGGTGAAATCGCCTATCAGGAAGATCACGTCGTGGCCCAGATCCTGAAAGGCTTTCATCTTGCGGATGACCACCGAGTGGCCGAGATGAATGTCGGGGGCGGTGGGGTCGCAGCCGAGCTTGACGCGAAGCTTGCGCCCTGTCGCGGCGGAGTTTTCGAGTTTCTTCTTAAGCTCTTCAATCGGGATTACATCGACGGTTCCCTTGGTCAGAAATTCGAGTTGTTCGTTCAAAGTCATTGTTTGGTTGTCCAAAGATACAGCGCTTCTAGCCACAGGCGCCGCAGAGCACAGAGAAATATATGTTGCCCTCTGTGCTCTGCGGCGCCTGTGGCTATTCATCCACATGAAACTGCTGTAGGCGCGCTGTAACCTACCAGTTTAGCCCCTCATTGAACCGCCTCGCGGTAGCCGAGTCTAGTTCGCGCCGTGAGGTCGGCCTGTTCGAGGTTGACGCGGATCGTGCGCCATCGCCCCTCCCGGCGCGCGTTGCTAGGCTCGTAAGCGATCGCGTACTGACTGTGCAGTTCGCCGATCAGGTCGTTGAAGATTCGTTTCAGCTTCATCCGGCTGGGCATCAGAAAGAATCCGCCTTCGGTCGTGATGTAGCGCCCGCCGCTTTCTTGCGCGATTTGCTTCAGGGTTTGCGCGGCGGCCTGCCGCTCCGGCGAACGGCGCGCGCTCTTTTCGGTGTTGACCAGATCGATGGCGTAGACCGCGACGCCCGCCAGGAATGTCTGCTTTTCGACTTCGCGCAGCGTCGCCTGACTGGCGCTGTCCGCGCCGTCGGAGATCAGGATGAGCGCGCGGCGGCGTTCGGGGCGCACGCGCAGCTCTTTGCTCGCCAGCAAGATGGCGTCATACAGCGGGGTGTTGCCTTCGCCCTTCAACTGTTTGAGCAGCGGCTTCAACCCCGCGACCGTCGACGAATAGTCGCGCACCTTCTGGACGCCCTTTTCGTCGAAGGTGTAGAGAGCGAGCGTATCGTCGGGCTTCAGCCGGTAGGCCAGATCTAGCGCGGAGTTGCGATAACGATTGAGGTCTTTTTCCAGGACGCTGCCGGAAATGTCCAGCACCACGGCGACGGCCATCGGCGCATCCTCGCCGAAAAATTCCGCCACCTCCTGCTCCCGGTCATCTTCGAGAATCGTGAAGGCCTGCCGATCCAGAGTCGAAACGTATTTGCCACGCGAGTTCTTTACCGAGACGTTCACGATGACCTGAGTGGTCGCGATGCTGATTGTGTCGGCGGTGATGCCCGACACCGGTTGGTCGGACGGGAGAAAAACGTCCGTGAACCGCTCGCGCATCTCCGGCGTTATGCGGTAGCTATTGTTTTTGAACTCGGCTCCGAATTCGGTCAGGAAGTTCGGATCTTTCGCCTTCGCCGTCGGCTCGTGGCAGATCGCGCATTTTGCCCGCAATTCTGGCTTCGACCGCGGGTCGTTGGCGAAAAGGTCGAGATACGCCGGATGGCCGATCGCTCGCCAGCCGGCGAAGACTGTGATTGTGACTACGACGAATATTTTCGGTAACGCTTTGATCGACATGGGACCACTGCAAACAAAGGTTAAAAGTGGAGGCGAGAAGCATTCTGCCATCCGCCGCGCGATTTGCCAAATTGCGCGGCGAGCGTAGGCTCTGTTAATATCCGCACTTCGTTTTTTGGCGCCATCATTCCCGATATTTGCCAAAACATATCTTCATCGAGAGGTTTCGGTACTGAAAATGGCAGCTCCAAGCATGGAAAGGGTCGTGAGCCTGTGCAAGCGACGCGGCTTCATCTTCGCCAATTCTGAAATTTACGGCGGCATCGCTTCAACCTGGGATTACGGCCCGTTAGGCGTCGAGCTGAAGAACAACGTAATGCGGGCGTGGTGGAGTTCGGTCGTTTACGAACGCGACGACATGGAAGGACTGGACGCGGCGATCCTGATGAACCGACTGGTCTGGCGCTATTCGGGTCACGAGGCCACATTCTCCGACCCGTTGGTCGATTGCCGCGAATGCAAATCGCGCCAACGCGCCGACCACCTGAAGGACGGCAAATGCCCGAACTGCGGCTCGTCCAACCTGACGGAGCCGCGCAACTTTAATTTGATGTTCAAGACGACGGTCGGGCCGGTCGAAAGTGAAGAGAACGTCGCCTACCTCCGCCCCGAAACGGCGCAGGGCATCTTCGCCAATTTCGCGAACGTGCAGCAGGCGATGCGCCGCAAGCTCCCGTTCGGCGTCGCGCAGATCGGCAAAGCCTTCCGCAACGAGATCACGCCCGGAAACTTCACCTTCCGCACGCGCGAATTCGAGCAAATGGAGATCGAGTATTTCTGCAAGCCGCCGAAATACCTCCAGCCCGGCGAGAAGAACGACGTCAAGTTGCACGAGGAATGGGTCGAACAGCGGTTCAACTGGTACGTGGCCCTGGGGATCGCGCCCGAGCGATTGCGGAAACGCGCGCAAACGCCCGAAGAGCTGGCCCATTACGCCAAGGCGACCGTGGACATCGAATACCTGTTCCCGGGGTCGCTGTCCTGGAGCGAACTCGAAGGCGTCGCCAACCGGCAGGATTACGACCTGACCGCGCACAGCAAAGAAGTGTCAGACGAAGACCTCGCGCGTTTGAGGCTGCAGAAGAACGCCGACAGTACGACTAAGCTCGATTATTTCGACGACCAATATGTCGATCCGGAAACCGGCAAGAAGGGCGCGCGATACATCCCTTACGTGATCGAACCCTCGGCGGGCGCGACGCGCGCGACGCTTGCGTTCCTCTGCGAAGCCTACAACGAGGAGCTTGTCGGCGAGCCGAAAGAGGAAGAACTCGCGCCCCTGCGCTCTGGCTTAGCCGCCGCGCGCAAGAACATCGACAAGAAGATCGCCGAAGCCGAGAAGGCCGCCGCGAAGGGCGAATTGAAGGCCGACATGCCGACCGTCGCCCAGTTGCGCGCAATCAACGAGGCGCTGGCCAGCTGCGAAGCCGAATTGCCGCAATCGCTGCTCGCCGTCGAGGACGCCTGCGACCTGCCGGGCGCCGACCGCGTCGAACTGCTCAAGAAAGTCCGGCAGGCGGCGGCGAAACTCTGCGACGAATACACCCGCGTCGTGTTGAAACTCCACCCGCGACTCGCCCCGATCAAGGTCGCGGTCTTCCCGCTCAAGAAGAACGAGCCGCGAATAGTCGAGATGGCGAAGCGGATCAAACGCGACCTTCAACCGGCGGTCCGCGTCGTCTATGACGATTCGGCCGGCATCGGCAAACTCTATCGCCGCCAGGACGAGATTGGCACCCCGTTCTGCGTCACCGTGGACTTCCAATCGCTCGAAGACGACACGGTGACCGTGCGCGACCGCGACTCGATGCTCCAGGAGCGCGTGGCCATTTCACAACTTGAAAGTTACCTGACACAAAGATTGAAGTAATGCGGAATGCGGAATGCGGAAAGAAGAAATCCTTGAATCACGTTCTCCGCATTCCGCGTTCCGCATTCCGCATTCCGCATTTTTATGAACCTTCTTCACGCAATCATTCTGGGAATCATTCAAGGTCTCACCGAGTTCATTCCGATCAGCAGCACCGGCCATTTGATCCTCGCCGAAAAATGGATGGGGCTTGAGCGGACGATGACACCGGAGCAGATCACGGCTTTCATAGCGGTCATACAATTGGGCACCCTTGCGGCTGTGATCGTATATTTTATACGCGACATCCTATCCATCACGATGGGCTTTCTGCAGGGGAATCTGCTCTGGTTACGTGGCATTCGCGACGCCTCTCCCCGCAAGGCCGCGCGGCTGGGGTGGTTGATCATCATCGGCTCAGTGCCGATCGGGACTGTCGGATTGCTCGCGAAAAAGATCATCGAAGGAGGTTTGACTAAGAACCTGACGGTGATCGGTGTGAGCCTCATCGTATGGGCCGTCATGCTGTTTTTGGCGGAGCAGTTCGGCAAACGCCGCAACGAAATCGAGCACATCGGAATCCGTGAAGCCTTGATCATCGGCGTGGCGCAAGTCTTCTCACTTATTCCCGGATCGTCGCGTTCAGGGACGACCATAACCGGCGCGCTCTTCGCCGGGATGAGCCGCGAAGCCGCCGCCCGCTTCTCTTTCCTGCTATCGATCCCAGCCATCGGGGCCAGCGGCCTGCTCGAATTTAAAGAGGCTCTCCATCTTCTGTCCGGCGTGAGCATGGTCAACCTGGCCGTGGCGACTGCGGTCTCCGCGCTGGTCGGCTACGCCAGCATTGCGTTTCTGATCAGTTACCTCCGGCGCCATTCGACCTACGCCTTCATCGTCTATCGGTTGATCGCGGGAGCGATCGTCCTCGGAGTGGCTTTTTACAGCGTGTAGACTGAAATGGTTCGGCTTTTCCAAAAACATTGACGGCGCCGCTTTATTTAATTCGCACAGGCGGTTGTTCGACATGCGACGGCGATCCTTAGATGGGCATTGTCAGCCTAATGCCGAATTCAACAGCCCGCCTGAACATTAAAACGGGCCGTGGCGCCACATCGACTCCAACCTTAAAACTCCTTGCGTCACAAGTTGATAAACCGCCTCTAAATCCCGTATCATTGGCGCGTTCTTTTTCGATAATTCGACAATATTTTCAATCACCGACGTTCTGAAACTATCGCGAAAAAAAACTGGCGCAAGCGTTTGGCGCCAGGGTACTGATTGTGGCCTTTGTTCATTACCGAAAGGCGGCAAAATATATGAAAAGAGCGATCAACGTTCTGATTGCGGGCTGCTTGCTGGGGGCGCTTGCCCCGAGTTCATTCAACACATCAACTTCTGGAGGTCTGGCGGTCGAAGCCTCGCCGTCGCTGGCTTTCGTAACCGGCACGGTGAGAGACGAACGGGGTACTCCACTGACCGGCGCGACGGTGGCGGTGCACGAACCGAGGCCGGGGGGGAAAGAGATCAAGAGCGCCAGGACCGACGGGCAGGGTAGGTTCCTGGCCGGCGTGCTTCCTGGTGTTTATAGCATACGAGCCATAGCCGAAGGCTTCATACCGAAGTCCACTCGCCTTGCCCTCAATCGTTCCGCGAAGACCAGTTACGACTTCGAACTCAGAAAAGACAACACGCTGGTTCAAAAACGCGGCGACAGCGCCGATTATCGGTGGATATCGCTCAGCGCGCCGGACCACGTCTTGCGCCTGAACGAGGACGCCAAAGAGGAGGTCGTCGATCCGTCGAACGACGCGGAGTCGAAGAGCCTCTTGGCGACCCAGTCCTCGATCCGCGGCATGGCGCAATTCGTGGCAGTGACGTCGAGCGCGCCCGCCGGATTGCCCGCGCCTGATTTCTTCGGGACCAATTTCGCCGTCTCAGGCTCGATGGGCGGCAATTTCGAAATGGCCTTCATCGGCCAGCGCGGCGTGGGAGATTTAGCGCCGCAGCGGCTTGCGGCCGTCGCCACTGTCCGCCCCGCCGCGGCCCACCAGATCACGGCGAGGATCGATTACGGGCAGGTCGGACTTTCCGGAATGCGCCGTATGGCTCCCAGACTCGACCAGATTTCGCCCGACCGGATTTTTTTGGATCAAATCTCGGTCTCGGCGACCGACTCCTGGCAGGTCTTCCGGCCGCTGCTGTTGATTTACGGATTCGATTATTCGCGGTTCGTCGGCTCTATAAACGATCGCGACAGCGTGTTGCCGCGCCTCGCGGTTCAGTATTCACCCTCGGCGCGCTTGCGCGTGAACGCGGCGGTGACGCCGGGAGCTAGTGAGCGACTGAATTCTCTCGAAGGCCTCAATTCCGAGAACATTCGGGCGTCCTTCGAATCGGAGCCGGCCGAGATCGCCGGCTCCGGCGTCCCGATTCTCGACCGCAGCCAACGCTTCGAGCTAGGAGTCGAACGGATGTTCAGCGACGGAGACGCTTCGATAGAGGCGTCAGTCTTTTACGATCTGAATTCGGGGCATGGGGTCGGTCTGATTGCCTTACCGCTCGAGGCTTCGCCCGAGACGCAGGCGACGTTTCAGCAAGTAGCCCATCAAGTGACGGCGATGAACGGCGCGGCGCGCGGCGCCCGCGTGATGCTCAACCGCCGCCTCAACGGCCACGTGACGGCTTCGGCGGGCTACAGCTTCGGGCGCGGCAGCAGGCTGGGCGACGCGCCGGTTTCGCAGGTCACGCCGGCTCAATTGTTCAGGGGCGGCTTCTTCCAGGTCGCCACGGCGAAACTCGATCTCGATTTCACCGAAGAGACGGGCACGCGGGTTTCGACCGTGATTCGCCTGTCGCCCTCGGCGGTGATCTTCGCGATCGATCCGTTCGCCGGACGCATGAGCGTTTATGATCCGAACATCAACGTGTACGTCACGCAAGAGCTTCCGAGCTTCGGGCTGCCTGTGCGGTGGGAAGCGCTCGTCGACGTTCGAAACCTGCTGAACCAGGTCCTCGGCGCCGAAGATGGCGGAGTGCAACTCGCCAGCGCGCGCGCGCGCCGGACGTTGCGCACAGGACTGGCTTTCAGGTGGTAAAACCTAAATAAAGTGAACTCGCAAACAGGAATGACCAGGGTCACGACACGCACGCTGGTGCTGCTCTTCATCGCCTTTCTGGCGTTGACGGCCGGCGCGTTCAACCTGCGCGACCGATTGAACCAGAAGCCCGTCTACAGCGACGGCGTGCTCTGGCGCGACGTCGAGGGGCCTGACGTGTTCGCCGACAGTGTCGAGTCTGGCGGCGCGGCGCCACTTCGAAGGTACGTGGTCGCCGACAAGGTCGAACCTGGCGGCCCTGCCGCGCTCGCCGGCGTCTATCGCGGCGACTTGCTCCTTGGCGTCAGCGTCAGCGTGAACGGCGACGATCTTGAAGAGATAACCAAGGCCGAGCACGTACAGATATATCTCGATCAGGTCAAAGGCCAGCCCGGATTCCCGGATACGGTGAATCTCCACTACTGGGTGGCGCGCCGCAACGATAAGGGCGACGCGGTGATCAAGGATGGCATCGCCGATCTGCAAAACTTGCAGCTCCGCGATCCGCACGCGCGGCGCAAGCTTTACCATACGCTGATAGGATTGATCTATCTGGGCATCGGCGTCTACTTCCTGCTCAAACAGGGGCGCGCGCCTTACGTCACGCGCTTCTTCATCATCTGCTTGCTCGCGTTCATCATGCATTTCTACAGCCCGACTGAGGAAATGCGTACTCAATTTGACAAGGGCATCGACCTGGCCGACGCGATCGCGCTCGCGCTCCTCGGCCCGTTCTTTGTCCACTTCGCCGCGCTCTATCCGCTGCGCAAACGTCTCGTCGCGCGCGGCCCATGGCTGAGCAGGGTTGTGGCCGGATGTCTATACATCCCCACGGCGATTCTGATCGTAGGCGAGGTCGTGTTGCGCGTGGCCAGGTTCCGCGATCTGGTTCCGGTTCCCCCCATCGACTTCAGAATCATTTTGTACAAAGCCGAAGTCGCGCTCTTCGCGGTATCGCTCGTCTTGAGCGCCGCGCTTTTCCTTCGCGCTTTCCTGCGGGCGCGTTCGGTCGTAGCGCGCCAACAATTGAAATGGGTAACCTGGGGGATGAGCGTCGCCGCCGCGGCGTTCGCGATCTTCTATCTTCCCACCTACCTCACGTCGTCCTCGGTGGCGCCGCTGCTGGAATCCATCTCGATCGCTCCTTTCGTCCTGGTTCCGCTCACGCTGGGCTATTCGGTCGTGCGCTACCGCTTGAGCGATATTGACATAGTGATGCGGCGGTCGTTGGCGTATATCGTGGCCACGTTTTCGGTCGCCGCGGTCTTCGGCCTGGTGATGGCCGCCGCCTATCTGTTCATCAGCCCGCCGACGGAATCTCCGACAGGGGCGTTTCTGATCGCGGCCGTGACGATGTCAGTGCTGGCGATGCTCTTCGCGCCGGTCAAAAACTGGGCGCAGGAGCGCATCGACCGCGCCTTTTACGGCGGGAAGTACGATTACCGCGCGACGCTGCAGGATTTCGGGCGGGCGCTCGCCTCGACCATCGAGCTCGAACCGCTGCTCGACAGTTTGATGCGTCGTCTGAAAGAAGTGCTTTCGGTCGAACAGCTGGCGGTCTTCATCGAAGACGCCGACGAAACTTCCGGCTTCCGCGTGGCGCGCGCCGAAGGCGTCGCAGCGCGAGTCGCGCTGCCCGACGACATCCTCTCGATCCTCCGCGAGCGCAGCGGCGCGACAGGCGTTGTTCTGGCGGACGAGCCGTGGCTGGCCTGGGCTGAGTCTGAAGGCGACGAATTTGAACTAGACGAACCGGCGAATCATTCCCAGGGCGCTTTGGCCGGCGCCCCGTTCAGCTATTACACGCCTTGCGCGGCGCGTTCGCGCGTCGTCGCCGTCCTGGCGCTGGGACGGCCGACTGACGGCGCTCTACTTTCGTCGGAAGACACCTCGCTGCTGCGCGCCATATCTGGTTACGTCGCGGTGGCGATTGAAAACGCGCTGCTGCTCGAAGAGCAGGCCCGGCGCGCCAAAGAGCTGGCCCGCCTGAAAGATTTTAACGAGAACATCGTCGAATCGATCAGCGTCGGCGTTATGGTGGTCAACCTGCATGGGCGGATCACCAACTGGAACGGCGCGCTCGAACAGATTTACGGGCTCAAGCGCGAAGAAGTCATCGGCCGTCGCATCGCCGAGGTCTTCCAATCCGAAATGCTTCGCGCGCTGCGCGACCTGATGGGCCGCGGCGAATGGCGCGAAGGCGAGCCGGCCAACATCTACAAGTTCCGCGCGCAAACGCCCGACGGCCGCGACCTGACTTTGAACATTTCGCTCGCCGCGCTGCAAAGCAAGACCGCCAAGATCGAAGGCTTGCTCGTGGCGATCGAAGACGTTACCGAGCGCGTCGGCCTCGAAGCCCAGTTGCAGCAGTCCGACAAACTGTCGTCGATCGGGCTGCTAGCCGCCGGGGTCGCGCACGAGGTCAACACGCCGCTCGCCGGCATCTCGTCCTACTCGCAGATGCTGATGCAGCAGATTCCTGACAACGACCCCCGGCGCCAATTGCTCGAAAAGATCCACCGACAGACTTCCCGCGCGTCGTCGATCGTCAACAACCTGCTCAATTTCTCGCGCCTCACCGAGGCGCGGTACGCGCCCGTGGACCTGAACCGCGTGATCGACGACACCATCCAACTGCTCGAAGCGCAACTGCGCAACACCGAGATCGAAGTCGTGCGCAGCTACGCGGACGACCTGCCGCTCGCATTCGGCGACGCGCCGAAACTCCAACAGGTGCTAATGAACCTGATCCTCAACGCGCGCGACGCCATGCCGCACGGGGGCAGGCTCGAAATTTCGACCGAGGGTGATGAAGATTCCGCCGTGGTCGAAGTACGCGACACCGGCCTCGGCATCGCTCCAGAACATCTGGCGAAAATCTACGACCCGTTCTTCACCACGAAACAGATCGGCAAAGGGACGGGGCTGGGCCTCGCCGTCAGCTACGGCATCGTCCGCGATCACGGCGGTCACATCGACGTCGAAAGTAAGCTCGGCGAAGGAACGCGTTTCCAGATCACCCTGCCTCTGGCCGCCACCCGCCAAATATTCGCCACGGCAAGCGATTAATAATTGTAAGCGAGGAGCTTTGGAGCGGCATGGCTTCGACGCCGCGCTCCAACGGCTGCCGCCGATATTGATGTCTAGAGCGGTTCTCATCTGCTTATACGGGAAGCCGTAGCCAGCGTTCGTAATAAACCCTAGAGGGCGTTTCAATTGGACGTACGGGAAGGAGCGCTCCCGGTACCATACCGCGCCGCAACCAGGGCGATTAAACGAATCGCCCGACACCGTACACTCATTTGCAACTCGCTCTAGTTCAATGGAACGTGGATAAGGCGGATGGAGCGGATTTACGCTGATCTCTTTTAGTTCTTATCCGCGATGATCCGTTGTATCCGTGTCATCCGTGTTCCATTAACCCGCACGCCGATATTTAAAGCCATTGGATTTAAAAAGCCGAGCCAGGCGCAAGCGCTCGCCGCTGCGGCCGGGAAATTAGCCTTGCGGACATTTATCCTAGATTTATCTTCCATGCGATACGCTCCGATACTCTGCGGCGCGTCGCCGAAAGCTTGCCGGGGGTAGGAATGTAAGAATGCGGATTCTGCTGGTCGAAGATGAGCCGAGCGCGGCGCAGATGCTTGCTAAAGGATTACGCGAGCAGAGCTATGCCGTAGATGTGGCGACGGACGGCGAGGCCGCCGTTTATCAGGCTGGAATCAACGATTACGACCTGGTCATTCTAGATGTCATGTTGCCGCTCAAGGACGGCTTCGAAGTCTGCCGCGATCTGCGCGCGGAAGGATTGACTTTTCCGATCCTGATGTTGACGGCCCGCGACGCGCCGCCGGATCGCGTCGCGGGCCTTGACATGGGCGCGGACGATTATCTGACCAAGCCGTTCGATTTCCATGAGCTGCTGGCGCGCCTGCGGGCGTTGTTGCGGCGCGGCCCCGCGTTGCGCCCGGAGACCGTAGAGATCGCCGATCTCAGCATTGACATGCGGGCGCGCCGGGTAAAGCGTGGCGGAAGTCAAATCGAGCTGACCGCGAAAGAATACGCGCTCCTTGAATACCTGGCGCGGCGCGCCGGCGAGGTCGTTACCCGCGCCGAGATCGCCGAACACGTCTGGGAGGAGAATTTCGATCCGTTCTCCAATCTGATCGAGGTCTACGTGCAGCGGCTGCGGCGCAAAATAGATGAAGGTCACACGCCTAAGCTGCTTCGTACCCGTCGCGGCGAGGGTTACGTACTGGCCTCCGCGAAAGAAGATTCCGATGCTTGATTCGATCAGAACGAGATTGACGCTTTGGTATGTCGGCGTATTAGCCCTGGCGTTGATCGTTTTCAGCGCCGGCGTCTACCTGCTGCTGGCGCGAAATCTCCACCGCCGGATGGACGAGAGTTTGCGGACTTCGGCGGAATCAATCACGATCTCGCTCGTCCGCGAGCGGGCCGAGGGAGAGACGGAATCGGAGGCGGCGCACAGCACGGTCAATGATATGCATCTGCTCAACCAGGCGATGGCAATCTTCGACGCCGGAGGGCGATTGCTTGCGGAAAAGCCCACCCCCGGTAATGATCACGCGCGCTTGCCTCCTTTGGATTCGATTCTCGCCGGCGACCTCCGTCTCTACACCGCGCCAGGGGAGGACGCCAAGGGCCAACGAGTGGCGACGCGGCGCGTCAAAATCGGTGAGGCCGACCCACCTTATCTGATCGTGGTGAGCCAGCCGTTGGAGACCGTCACGGAAGAACTGGCGATGCTCAGGCGAGTCTTTCTGATCGCGGTCCCGCTTGCGCTCCTGCTCGCCGGGCTGGGCGGTTTTTTCCTGGCGCGAAAGAGTCTGGCTCCGGTGGTGGCGATGTCGGAGCGGGCGCGACAGATCAGCGCCGAAAACCTCGAGCGGCGGTTGCCCGTCGCCAACCCGCGCGACGAGCTGGGGCGGCTTGCCTCCACGTTCAACGAATTGTTGGCCCGCCTCGACTCGTCGTTCGATCTGCAGCGGCAATTCATGACTGACGCCTCGCACGAGTTGCGCACGCCGCTTTCAGTGATGCGCACAGCGACGCAAGTGATCCTGGAAAGACCGCGACGGGACGAGAGCGAATACCGCGACGCGCTGGCGATGATCGACGATCAAACGCGCCGGCTGGCGCGCATCGTGGACGATATGTTCACGATGGCTCGCGCCGACGCAGGGCGTCGTCCGCTGGCGCACAGCGCCTTCTACCTCGACGAGTTGATCGCCGAGACGGCGCGCGCCGCTGGCGTGTTGGCCGCTCGTAAGGGGGTGGCGGTCGAGACCGCGCGGTTGCCGGAAATTTCCTATTACGGCGACGAGCATTTGCTGCGGCAGATGCTCTTGAATTTGCTAGATAACGCGATCAGGCATACTCCGGCCGGCGGCGGCGTTCGCGTGAACCTCAATCAATTCGAAAAACGATACGAAGTGGTGGTCGCGGACACCGGCGAGGGGGTCCCCGTCGAGGCGCAGCCGCACATCTTCGAGCGTTTCTACCGCGCGGACAAAGCGCGGACGCGATCAGACGCCAATATCCAGGCCGCCAGCGGGGCGGCCAACGGCGCCGGCGGAGGGGCGGGACTCGGTCTGTCGATCGCGCGGTGGGTCGCCGAGGCTCATGGCGGGACTATCAGGCTCATCCGTTCTGATCCTGCCGGGACCGTGTTCGCCGTCACGCTTCCGCTCAGGCAATCCTGAGCGCGCGGCGGCGCATTTTCCTTTGCGCATTTTGCCCTCATCGGGTAAAGTTACGGCAACATCGCTTCCCATTATACAAAGCCAGTTTGTAACTGTTGTGCCCCTCTTAGTTCCATAGGGACGGTTTGAGTTCAAGCAGGTGTTTCAACGCCTGCATTAGACATAAAGGTGCATCCGTATATTAAAGGAGGTGTGTTCACCGATGAAACGCCGGGCTTTTCTGGGTCTGATCTCCGCAACAACTGCAAGCGCTTTAGCTACAACTGCATCCGCCAATGACACATTGCGAACCATAGGCGACGGCCTCTCGCCGGCGACGGCCTTGTCGTCCGACGAAGTCGTACGCTTCATCGTTTTCGGCGATTCGGGCAAGGGAGATACCGCCCAATACAAGCTGGGGCATATGATGTCGGTTCACCAGTGGGATCAGTCATTCGATACGGCGCTTATGTGTGGCGACAACATCTACCCAAGCGGCGATCCGGAGGATTTACCGGCCAAGTTTGAGCAACCATACGCGGATCTGCTCAAGCG
>Ga0154003_1000423_pt1 | contig 13179 bp, 8 predicted proteins | sample TSFL087MetaG_FD_104679 | JGI IMG/M metagenome (GOLD analysis project Ga0154003, IMG submission 104679) | Attine ant fungus gardens microbial communities from Florida, USA - TSFL087 MetaG | ecosystem: Host-associated > Fungi > Mycelium > Unclassified | place: USA: Florida, Lake Talquin State...
ATTGTTGGCAAGGAGCCGCTCGCCACTGCTCGCGGCGCTGACTCGCTTGTCTGGATCAGTACCGCGAGCGGTAGCGAGCGATTGTTGGCAAGGAGCCGCTCGCTACCGCTCGCGGCGCCGACTCGTCGTCTCAAGTAAAAAATATGTCTGGACATCGGGCTCTTATCTACAAAGGAGATTCGCGTATGAAAACCAGATCAGCGATTATTGCGGCCTTTATGTCGGCGATTGCGATTTTCAGCGGCGCCCAGCGGCCTGGCGATTCATTCGACTTTGTCACGGTTCATGCCGCGAACGATCAACAGCAGCAGCAAAACGATCAAAAAAAGAAAGAGGCCCCGGAGCAGAAAAAGCAACCCGAAGATAACGTCACCGTCCGTGTTGACACGACGCTGGTCACCGTTCCGGTGGTCGCGATGGATCGCGACGGCAAGTTCGTGCCCGGCCTGACTAAGGAAGATTTCAGCGTCTATGAGGGAGGAGTGAAGCAGGAGATCACATTCTTTCTTTCAGCCGAAGAGCCGGTAACCGTCGCGTTGATGCTGGACGTGAGCGATTCGGCGGAATCGAGTCTGGAGGAAATCAAAGCCGCCGCCAAAGCCTTCATTGATCAGCTTCGGCCGGACGACCGGGTCACGGCGCTCTCGTTCGATGGCGGGCTCCACCAGTTGACGCCGATCACCAGCGACCATGACGCCATTCGCGGCGCGATTAACAGCGCCCAAAGCGGCCGCGGCACGCTTCTTTATGACTCTCTCGATTTCACGCTCACTAAACTGCTCAATCCGGGGTCTGGCCGCAAAGCCGTCGTTCTTTTCACTGACGGCGTTGACGTTGGCAGCCGCATTACGATGGAAAAGAGTATGCGCACAGTGGAAGAGGCCGGAATTTTCATTTATTCAATACATTACAAACATCCTGAGAACACAACTGCGCCGCCAGATGCGACTTTCGGGACGCCAACCCGCGTAGGGGCTTATAAAGGCGATCAGAAAATGGCTAATTTCTATCTGCGTGGAATCGCCAAAAGCACCGGGGCCGGCTACTACCTGGCTGAAGGCAAAAAGGGGATGGAAAAATCCTTCGTGTCAATCGCCGAAGAGTTACACAAGCGATACGACCTGGGCTACTATCCGAGCGCGCCCGCCAGGCCCGGACAAAAGGTGAAGATCAAAGTGAAGGCCGAAAAGCCCAACGTGGCAGTCAGAGCGCGCGACAGTTACGTCTACTCCCCGCAGAACGCTGATAAGTGAGCCCCATCAAATTCCAGGGAGACACATCTTGAGTCAGAGTGAAAACAAAGTGAGAGGCATGCTGAGTCTCAGCCGTTTGCGCGAGTTGGTCTCGCAGAACCAGATCGAAACCGTGATCGTCGCCTTCACCGACCATTACGGCCGTTTGACAGGCAAGCGATACGACGCCGAGATGTTCGTCGAAGAGACGGCCAGTCACGGCTCGCACGGCTGCGATTATCTGTTGACGACCGATATGGAGATGGAGCCGGTGCAGGGCTATAAATTCGCCAATTGGGAACTCGGCTACGGCGACTTCCACCTGGCGCCCGATCAGGACACGCTGCGAGTGGCGAACTGGCTCGACAAGACGGCGATCGCGCTGTGCGACGTGAAGAGCGAAAAGACGCGCGATTATGTCTCCATCGCGCCGCGCTCAATGCTGCGCAAACAGGTCGAGGCCGCGCGCGGACTGGGTTTCGAGAGCTTCGCCGCTTCGGAACTTGAGTACTATCTGTTTCAAACCGGTTACCGCGAAGCCGCCGCCGATGGCTGGCGCAATCTGGAACCCGCCGGCTGGTATCTTGAGGACTACCACATCCTGCAAGGCACGCGCACCGAAGCCTACACCGCCGCCGTCCGCCGCCATCTAAAACATTCGGGCGTGCCGGTGGAAAATTCGAAGGGCGAATGGGGATTGGGCCAGCACGAATTGAATGTGCGCTACGCCGAGATTCTGGAAATGGCCGACCGTCACATAATCTTCAAACAATGTTTGAAAGAAGTGGCCGAAGCGATGGGTGTGAGTGTGACCTTTATGGCAAAGTTCGCCAGCGACCGCGCCGGGTCGAGTTGTCACATTCACCTCAGCCTGTGGCGGGACGGCAAGAACGCGTTCGCCGGCGATAAACAATTCGGCCCGGTGAAATGCGCTGACGTTTTTCGACATTTTCTTGGCGGCTGGATAGCGCATGCGATTGACGTGATGCCGTTTTACGCGCCGACCGTCAATTCATACAAACGCTTCGTGGACGCCTCATGGGCGCCGACCCGATTGGCGTGGAGTTACGACAACCGCACCGCCGGCTTTCGCGTGGTCGGACACGATCAATCATTGCGCATCGAATGCCGAATTCCCGGCGCCGATTGCAATCCCTATCTCGCGTTCGCCGCCGCGCTGGCTTCGGGATTGGACGGCATAGCCAACAAGATCGAACCGCCCGAATGCTTCGTCGGCGACATTTACGCCGCGAAAAACCTGCCCCGTGTGCCCTATACGCTGGCCGAAGCCACTGACAGATTTTCCGCGAGCGAATTCGCCCGTCGCGCGTTCGGCGAAGACGCGGTCGAGCATTACACGCATTTCTTCCGAACCGAACAATCCGCGTTCAACTCAGCGGTGACCGATTGGGAGCGCAAGCGGTACTTTGAACGAATCTGAAAAATGACCAGCCACCGCAGCCACCGCAGCCACAGAGATGAAGAGACGGAGAGACAAAAACTCCATCTCTGTCTCTCTCCGTCTCTGTGGCTGCGGTGGCTGGTCGAACATTTAAAGCGTGAGCGTCGGCAATCCGGCCTGTCGCAATTGTTCGTTGATTGATTTCACGTCTTTGTTCTTGACCTCGCTCCAACTCGACAGCGTCTCGGCCAGCGATTTCCGCAAGGCTTCTGAGGCCGCGACGGCCTGTGTGGTCGGCGTGGCGTCGACTCCTTCGACCAGGTTCATTACCGAAAGCAGTTCGCTCGCCAGTCTCGCCAACCCCGAGCCGCCGCCACGAGGGGCGCCGCCTCCCGCCCCGCCTTCAATGGCGGCGGCCTTCTGATCCAGCGCGGCGATCGCTTCGGCTGTAGTTCCCTGCCCCGCTTTCTCCTTCAACGCCTTCAACTGATCGCGCAGCTTGCGAATTTCGGCCTGGGCCGCGCGGGTTTTCGCAATGCCTTCGTAACAGCGCATCGAAACCTCGAACATTTTTGCGACGCCAGCCGGAGGCGTCGTCACACGCGGATCAATTTTCAGCGTCAGAGGCTGCGTGTACTGTTTTCCGTACACTGTCAGCTTCACCGTGTATGCGCCCGGAGAGGCGAGCGGACCTTCGGGCTGGCTGGGCGTGTCGCGGTATATGGCCGAGATCGGGAATGTGCGCGGGAAGCCTTCGGGCGGCGGATAACGCAAATTCCACACCCAGCGCCACATCCCGGCTTTGGACGAAATTATTCGCGGCGGGCGGAGCCAGTAGGTCGGGTAAGGCAATTGATTCTCGTTGATCTTCTCCGGCTCGTCCTTGCTCGAATAGCGCCGCACGAGCCGCTGCTGGTTGTCTAGGATTTCCAGCGTGACTTCGCTCGCGTCGGATTTCAAGTAGTAGTCGATGATCGCGCCGTCGGGCGGGTTCTGTCCCATTGGCTCTTCGGGCGGGATCGGCGTGTCGGTGTTGACGCTGCGGCGAACGCGGATCGCCGTCTGCGGTTTGAAGAGAAACGCGTCGGATTGCGCGACCTGATCGTTGACCTGGCGCAAGGGCGTGATGTCATCAAGAATCCAGAAGCTGCGACCGTGCGTGCCGACAACGATGTCGTCGTCTTTCACGACCAGATCGCGGATCGAGGTCGCGGGCATATTCAGTCGCAGCGATTGCCAATGCTCGCCGTCGTCAAACGAGACGTAGACGGCTTGTTCCGTGCCCGCGTATAGCAAGCCTTTGCGCAGAGGATCTTCGCGCACCACGTTGACTATGCCGCCGTCGGGGATGCCGTTGGCGATGTGTTTCCACGTCTTGCCGCCGTCATGCGTGCGATAAATGTGCGGTCGCAGGTCGTCCAGGCGAAATGTGTTGATCGCCGCGTAAGCCGTATCGTCGTCGAAATGCGAGGCGTCTATCAGCGAAACTTTGGCCCACGATTTCAGTTCGGGCGGCGTGATATTTCGCCAGTTCTTGCCGCCGTCGCGCGTAATGTGAATCAAACCGTCATCGGTTCCAGCCCAGATCGTGCCGATGTTCTTGTGCGAAGGCGCGACAGTGTATATGACGCCGCGTCGCGCCATCGCCTCCATTTCAGGCGAGCGGTATACGCCGATGTTATCCGGCACGTCCCATTTCTCGCGCGAAAGATCGGGGCTGATCACCTCCCAGTTCTGCCCGCCGCTGGTCGTTTTGAACAAGACGTTGCCGGCGTAATAGAGCGTCTTCTGATCGACCGGCGAGAAGATCACCGGCGCCGTGCGAAGGAAACGATATTTGCCGCCGCGCGAGGCTTCGGGCGCGATGTTTTGCGCCTGGCCAGTCGCCCAATCGTACCTCGTGAGCTTGCCACCGTATGTGATGTTGGGGTTGAGCGGATCGGGCGCGACGTAGCCGTATTCTTCAGCGCCGACGGTGCGCCAATCGCGCCAGGTGATCGCGCCGTAATCGCTTCGGCTGGCGACGGCCGCCGAGCCGCTCTCCTGTTGTCCGCTGTAGACCCAGTAGGGCCAGCGATTGTCTGTGATGACGTGATACATCTGCGCCGTCGGCTGGTTGTACCAACTGCTCCACGTCTCGCCGCCGTTGACGGTGATCGTCGCGCCCTGATCGGCGCCGAAAATCATAATGTCGGGATTGTCCGGATTGATCCAGAGGCGATGATAATCGTCGCCGCCCGGCGCGCCTTTGAACCCGACCCAGGTCTTGCCGCCGTCAGTTGATTTGTAAGACCCGATGTTGGCGACGAAAACCGTCTCGGGATTCTTCGGATGAATCTTGATCTCGGCGAAATCGGAGCCCCGCCCCCAGAGCCGCGTGTCGCCGCTGATCTTCCGCCAGCTTTCTCCCGCGTCATCCGAACGATAGACGCCGCCCTGTTGCGGATTGGCGTCTACTGTCGCGTAAAGAATTTTCGGATCGCCGCGCGAGATGTCGAAACCGATGCGCCCAAGACCCTGCTCGAATGTGGGCAATCCATTGGTCAGCTTCTTCCAGGTATCGCCGCCGTCGGTAGATTTGAAGAGACCGCTCTCCGGCCCTTGCCACGCGCCGTTCTCCCACGGGCCCTGCCGTCCAGCCCACAAGTCGGCGTAAACGGTCTGCGAATTCGTGGGATCGAACGCGACCTGAATCGCGCCGGTATTTTCGTCTTTGTACAACACGCGCCGCCACGTCGCGCCTCCATCGGTTGAACGATATACGCCGCGCTCTTCATTCGGGCCGTAAGGGTGTCCGAGCGCGGCGACGAAAACACGGTTGGGGTCTTTCGGATCAACGATGATCGAGCCGATCTGCTGAGCGTCGCGCAGCCCCATATTTCGCCAGGTCTTGCCGCCGTCGGTAGATTTGTAGATTCCATCGCCGGTCGAAAGATCAGGGCGTTGCAGACCTTCGCCGCTGCCGACGTAAATGACGCTCGGATCGGACGGCGCGATCGCCAGATCGCCTATTGACCCGGTCGGCTGGTCGTCGAAGATAGGTCGCCACGTCAGACCGTAATCGGTTGTCTTCCACACTCCACCGTTGTTGACGCCGATGTAAAAGACGTTCGGCTGCCCCGGAACGCCCGCCGCGCCTACTGTGCGTCCAGCGCGGAACGGCCCGATGCAGCGCCAGCGCAGAGCTTGATAGAGATTCTGGTTGTACTGTTGAGCGGTTATTTCAAACAACCTCGGAGACGCCGAAGCCACGAACGCAAACAGAATGATGATAACCAGTACACGACGAACTGTGATCATAGACTCCTCCACGAAGAATCTGTTTTGAAATTGGTATCGTTGTTGATGAAGCTCGGCAGATTCTACACTCGTCTCACTCACCATTCACGCCAGGCGCCACATTGCGGCCTGAATCCGGCGCCCCAATCGGTCCGTATCCCTCATCCGCAAACCCGGCAATGGCGCGGGCTAAAACTTCAGTTCAAGCAGGTTGGCGGGAATGTTCCGCAAGGACATCCTTTGCGCTCTGGTCGCATTCTCAATGGAAAGCGTTCGCAAGAGCGCCAGCTTCGCAAGCGGCTCCAAATTGCCAATTGGGCTATAGTCTGCGATTCAGGAAGCTCTTTTTTCCCCGCGCGTCGGCGCCCCAGGGAATTTTCGTTTCAAAGCGTTCGACCAGCCGCAGGTCATTCCCTTTCATCAGGTATTGCGAACGCTCGCCATTTTTCCGCCAGACCAGAAAAGCGTTCTCGAATATCGATCTGGCCTGATCCACTTCGGCCAGCAACTTGCCCGTCAACCGATAGAGCGCCGGGATCAGGCGTTCATGCGACAGCCAGTATTGCGCCGACGACTCGCCCGGCGTCGTTACGATTTCGAGCAAACGGGCGTCTCGCTGCGCCAGTCGGTCAAGCAGCGGTTTCAGGAGTCGCGCTTCCGCGCCCGCTTCTTCGGCAAGTTCGTCTATGGTCAAGCCTTCGGCGATGCGCTCACTTGTTTCAGGATTGCGCAGCGCCAGCATCGCTTTCAGGATAGTTTCCTGGTCTTCTTCGGCGAAGAGTTCCAGACAGCGGCTGATGTATTGCGTCAGCAGACCTTCGGCGCCGCCGGCAAACTGGTAATCGCGGATCGTGACGGTCCTGCCGCTCTGCCGCTCGTGCAATTCGGCCAGCGCCAGCAAGCTTATGCCGATTTCCACGGGCGATACTTCGCCTTCAACCGTAGCGGCCTCGATCAGATTGTCAACCACGGATTGTTCAATGGAAAGATTGGATTCGTTGACCAGTTGGCCGATGACTTCGCGCGCCTGCTCAGTGGTGAACAATCGCAGCGACAGGTCTTGAGGCGGGCGGAATCCGCGCTCCTGTTCGGGACTGACGAAATCCATCCAGTCCGCGCTGAATTCTCGGCGGAAGGCGATCACCCACGTGATGCGGTGCGGCGGTTTGGCTTCGCGGGCGATCTTGCGCAACAATCGAAAGATCGGTTTGCTTCCGCGCAACTGTTCGAACTGGTCGAGTACGATGACGTGCGCTTGACGACCAAGCTCGTCGGACGGATTGACCAAGTCATCGAGCGTGGAGGGCCTGGTCGCGCCATCCGGCCAAGTCTCTCGAATCGCATGCAACAACCACTTGTCCGGCTCGGTCGGCGCGGCTTCCCAGTAGTGATATTTCACACCCTTTTCGGCGAGGATGTGAGTCAGCCCCGCCCGCAGCAACGAAGTTTTGCCCGCGCCCGACGCTCCCCGGACAATCACCATCACCACCTGGCTGTCCAGGATCAGCCCCAACAGCTTTTGCAGATCGCTTTCGCGCCCCAGCTTCCGGAACAGCGCGCCGTCATCTTCCGTGAAAGCCATCGGCCCTTTGATCGCCGAAGGACGATCCTGGGGCGGAGGCAATGGGGGAACATAGACCAATCGGAAGATTTTGAATGCGGCGTACAAAATCAATCCGACGCCGGCGGCAATAAGAACGCTTCGACCGATTACATCGCCTTTCCACGATGCGACGAATTCATCCACACCGACTTTTTCCAACCATTCGGGAAAATAGATCCCCGCCCAAATCAAAAAAGCGCCGACAGTGATTGACGCCTCTTCACGCCGTCGCGCTTTGATGAAGCGAATGACTGCATTAATGATCCGTCTGAAATGCTCTTCAAGCCGCTTCCAGGTGAACATAGAGTGTTGATGGGATGGGTACTGCTTTGATGACGAAGAACGCCTTGCCGAAATAGGCTTGAGAAAAACGGGTGGATGCTACACTGAAGTCGGCGCTAAATCAACATCGCCGTTCTTGCGGCGTTCCTTGCGCGCGGAACTGTGATTCCTCAGACTTGACTTGCGCGCGCAGTCGGCCAACACTGCCGCCTCAAAATCAACTTCGAGGTTAAATGATGACAGACGCATCGCGCGCGCCGCGTCTACTGGCCGCAATGGCTCATCCTGACGACGCTGAGATACTGATTGCCGGAACGCTCTTCAATCTCAAATCGCTCGGCTGGGAAATTGGAATTATGACGATGACCAGCGGCGATTGCGGCTCCGCCACGCATACCAGCGAAGCGATTTCGCGCATCCGCCATGCCGAAGCGAAAGCCGCCGCCGATTATCTGGGCGCGTGGTATGGCTGCGCCGGCTTGATGGACGTTGAAATATTCGCCAACGCCGAAAATCTGCGCAGCGTTGTCGAACTCATGCGACGGTTCGATCCCGACGTCGTAATCACCCACTCGCCGGCGGATTACATGGTCGACCACGAAGAGGCGTCGCGGCTGGCGCGGAGCGCCAGTTTCGCGCTCTCAATGCCGCTCTACCAGACGCGCCGGATCGCGCCCGCGCCCGCGCCGAAATCGACGCCAGCGTTGTATTACGCCGATCCCGTCGACGGCGTCGACTCGATGGGCGAGCGCGTCCTTCCCCATTTTTATGTAAACATCACCGGAACGTTTGAAAAGAAGCTCGAAATGCTGAGCCATCATAAATCGCAGCGGGACTGGCTGCGCGCTCATCACGGCATTGACGAATATCTGGAACAGGCGCGGCGCTGGGGCGCGAGCTACGGCCGGGAGAGCGGTTTCGGTTACTCCGAAGGACTGCGACAACATCGGGGACACGGTTATCCGCGCGAGCCGCTGTTGCAAAATGCCCTGGGTTTAAATGTCCGACGAGTTTCCAGCTTGTCGCCGGCTTGTGAAGACATCGCTTAATAAAGACCATGAAGCTTGTCGGAAATTTTTTGAGGAGCAATTATGTCGCGTTGCGACGCCCTGAAATAATGAAAATCCTAGTTCGTAGTCCCGCCTTCAGGCGGAATCGTTTGGCGTCACGGAATGGTTTTGCGTCCGACGCTTCCGCCTAAAGGCGGGACTACGAACCGATTTTTTGAGGAGAACGCATCAATGAATGACATCAATGTCGGCATAGTCGGACTTGGTTGGGTCGCCGGGGCGCATATCTCGGCCTTCAACAAGATTCCGGGGGCTAAGGTCACAGCCGTCTGTTCGCGACGGAGGCAGAATGAAAAAGAGCTGGAGCGACAATATGGGACTCCGCTCAAGGTCTACAACGATTATGACGCCATGCTGGCCGATCCTTCGATTAACGTCATAGACGTCTGCACTCCGCATCCGCTCCATGCCGAACAGTCAATCGCCGCCGCTCGCGCGGGCAAACATTTGATCATCGAGAAACCGATCGCGATCAAATACGAAGACGCGGTCGCCATGCGCAAAGCCATTCACGAAGCGGGCGTGAAGAGCTGCGTCTGTTTCGAAGTGCGCTTCAGCCAGCAGGCCAACGTCATTCGCGCGACAATTGACCAGGGGTTGCTTGGCTCGCTGCATTACGCCGAGGTCGATTACTATCATGGCATCGGCCCCTGGTACGGCCAGTTCGGATGGAACATCAAGAAAGATTTCGGCGGGAGCAGCCTGTTGACAGCCGGCTGCCATGCCCTCGATCTGTTATTGATGTTCATGGACTCCGAGGTCGAAGAAGTGACCAGTTACGGCGCCCGCAGCCACTCCCCCGTCTTCAAGCCCTACGAATACGACACGACTTCGTTGACGCTGCTCAGATTCAAAGACGGGAGGCTCGGCAAGGTCGCTTCGGTGACGGACTGTTTGCAGCCCTACTATTTCCACATCCACCTGTGCGGCAGTGAGGGCAGCCTGATCGACAACCGCTTCTACAGCTCGAAGCTGAAAGTGACCAAAGAACGATGGAGCACGCTCGAAACCAGCCTGATCGATTCGGGCGACGTGGCGCATCACCCTTACCTGCCGCAATTCCAGGCTTTCGTTGATAGTTTGAGGAAGAACGAGGAGATGCCGCTGACGGATTTCGACACCGCCTTTGAATCACACCGCGTGGTCTTCGCGGCCGACTTGTCGGCGGATGAGAAGCGAACGGTCAAGATGTCGGAGATGACCTACTGATCAGCGCCGCGAGCGGCGCTGATTCAATCAGGTCATTTCTTCGGCTTTGATTCCATCTTCCCGCAACGCCTTCAACAACTGTTCGACGTGGTCGCGTCCGCGCGTCTCAAGGATCAGATTGATCTCGACTCCGCCGACCTCCAGGTTGGCGAAGGCGCGGTTGTGGGTCACATCGAGAATGTTTGCGCCGACTGAGGCCGCGCGCTGGCAGACGTGGGCCAGTTCGCCGGGGCGGTCACGGCCCCGAATGCGGATGCGAACCATGCGCCCGTCCTTGGCCAGGCCGCGCTCGATGATCTTCGAGAGCAGATTCGGATCGATGTTTCCGCCGCTGACGATTATTGCGACGTTCTTGCCTTCGATCCCGGCGATCTTGTCGAAGAGAACGGCGGCCAGAGAGGCGGCGCCACCGCCTTCGACAACGGTCTTTTCGATTTCGAGCAGCTTCAAGATCGCGCTGGCGATCTCGTCTTCGCTGACGGTGACGACGTCGTCGACGTAACGCCGCGCGATTTCGACAGTGCGGTCGCCCGCGCGTTTGACCGCCAGGCCGTCGGCGATGGTCGGTTGCGTGGCGATCTCCACGCTCTCGCCCGCGCCCAGCGCCGCTTTCATGCAGGCGTAATGCTCAGGCTCGACGCCGATGACGCGAGTATTGGGGCGATTCTCCTTGATCGCGACGGCGACGCCGCTGATCAACCCGCCGCCGCCGACCGGCACGATCACGGCGTCGAACGCCACGTCTTCTTCAAGCAGTTCCAGGCCGATCGTCCCCTGCCCGGCGATGACGGCTTCATCGTCGAAAGCGTGGATGAACGTGATCCCCTCTTCAGCCGCGATATGTTGGGCGTGAGCGAGCGCCTCGTCGTAATTCGCGCCGTATAACTCGACCTCTCCGCCCAGATCGCGAGTGTTCACGACCTTGATCAGCGGCGTGGGCCTGGGCATGACGATGGTCGATTTAACTTTGAGCCGCGTCGCGTGATAGGCCACGCCCTGCGCGTGATTGCCCGCGCTGGCGGCGATCACGCCAGCCCTCTTTTCCGCTTCGCTCAACTGCAAAAGTTTGTTGAGCGCGCCGCGCTCTTTGAAACTCCCGGTCATCTGCAGGTTTTCGAGCTTGAAATAGGTCTGGCATCCGCATAGCCTGCTCAGCGTCAATGAGAGCGGACAGGGCGAGTGATAAATGGCGCGCCCAAAACGCGCGCGCGCGTCTTCGATGTCTTTAAGTTCAACCATTTTCGCCCCTCGGTCTTCGATCCCCATTGTAACGCGTAACCGACGCCCCGTGCGCAAGCGCGCCGGCGAGTTCGCGCGCCTCGTCAATCGGCAGGTTGTTGATCCGCGGGCCTCCGCCGGTGTAAGCCTGTCCCGCCGTGTCGACGCTTAACGTCGCAAGGCCGAGCCTGCGGTCAAATGGCGATTGACTAACCTCGACCGCCTGGATTTTGTCGATCGGCACGACGTGAGTCGAGCGCCCCGCCCATCCGCGCCTCGCGCAAAAATAACGCCCGCTCAGCGTATATCCCAGGTTCCGGTAATTCGCGACGCTGATGAAATAAACGAGCGGCAGCAGCGCGAGCGGCCACAAGGCCGCAATCCGCCAGTCGGCCCCGAAGAGAATCGCGGCGGCCAACGCGCAAACGACCGCGCCTTTGATCGCGCCACGCCTGATCGCGAGACGCGAGACGCGCCGCCACTCAACCCCTCCGGCCCCTTCCGTCGCGCCGGCGTCGAAATCCGGAAAAAAGATCGCGAGCAGAGGGTCAACGGCGCCACGGCGCGTTATCGGCAACAGAACGTCTCGGCCCGAATCATCATCCTCGTTGTCGCGTTGGCCGCCCGACGTGTCGGCGCGCAAAGTCGCCAGGCCGAATAGGCGGCGGAACAATTTCTCTTCGATCTTCAGAACCTGAATGCGGCGCCGTGGCAGGCTGCTAGAGCGCCGCGTGAGCAGGCCGTAGCGGCGATGCAGGTCCTCCCCGCTGAGCGAGAGCGTGAAGCCGTAGAACCGGATGATTGCGACGGCGGTTGAAAAGATCATGCCGATCAGTATGACCGCCAGCGCGACGGCGAACGCCAGCGCGACCGTCGGCGCCGCGTTGCGCATGAAAAATCGCGACGATTCGCGGTATAGAGTCTCTCCCGCCCGCTTGTAGAAATTGTCCTGGAGAAGGTCTTCGGCGAAGTTCCAGATCGCCCCGGCCAGCGCCAGCGCCGAGATAAGATGATTTGTGGTCAGCCCGATCAGGACCAGGTCTTTCAATCCGAGTCGCCGAATGATGACGCGCCCCGGCGCGACGGCGATTCGCTCTTCGCCCCGCTCCGCTCCGGCTTCGCTGCGGATCTTCGCCACGCGTTCGAACACGGCCCGCCGCAACCTTTCGACTTCGGAGCGCGAAAGCACGGAGAGGCTCGCCTCGGCGCCCCCGCCCCCGCCCGTCTCGATCTTCGCGTCAACGACGTCGAAGACGCGATGCAACACGCCCTGCTCGACGCGGATCTCCTGAATTCGTTCGAGCGGAATGCTGCGTTGTTTGCGTCCGAGAATGCCCTCCTGCGTGATCAGTTCGGCGCCTTCGATGCGATAGGTGAATGAAAAATAGCGTGCGAGCGCCGTCGCGATCGTGCTGGCGATGACCGCCATCAGCAATATGAAACCGTATATTTTATTGCCGAAAAACAACAAGGATATGGCCGGAATGATTCCGCGCGCCGCTTTCAACAAACTAAAGGCGATAGTCAAGGGATGCAGGCGGCCTTCAAAAACCGAGGCGGCGAGAGACTCAGACCGCATCATCGCCTCCGATCTCGATCAGGCGCCCGCGCAACCGCATGGCCTCGGCGGCTTCCAGCCCCGGAATCCTGATGTTGGCCGAATGAGTCCCCGCCGTGTGCAGAATCAGCGCGGCTAGCCCGAACATCCGTTCCAGCGGCCCCCGCTCGATGTCCACATGCTGCAACCGCGAGAGCGGCAGTAGCCGCGCCCTTTGAAATACCCTTCCGCTGCGCGTCTCCAGCACCTTCGCGTCAATTCGGTAGCCCCACGATCGGTACAAACGCGGCGGATACCACAGGCAGAACCAGACCGCCGCCGCCGCC
>Ga0154003_1000425_pt1 | contig 13161 bp, 14 predicted proteins | sample TSFL087MetaG_FD_104679 | JGI IMG/M metagenome (GOLD analysis project Ga0154003, IMG submission 104679) | Attine ant fungus gardens microbial communities from Florida, USA - TSFL087 MetaG | ecosystem: Host-associated > Fungi > Mycelium > Unclassified | place: USA: Florida, Lake Talquin State...
GATCAGTACCGCGAGCGGTAGCGAGCGGAGCCTTCGCCAACAGCTGATCAGAGCCACGCTCGCTACCGCTCGCGGTACTGACTCGTCGCCTCGATCCAGATCTTGGTATGCCGGGCATATAGGATCCTGATGTGTCTTTCCACCGCCGTCCTTGTCCGCGCGATTCGATTTATAAGTCAGAATCTCAAGCGATCATCTTAGCTTCGTGGCGCCGGGCCGGTCGGTACAACAGCGCACCCAGCCGGTTTCCTTTCGCAGAAGCCGCGCGCCGATAGCCACCCCATCGTGTACCGCGCTCCGGGAAATCGGCTGACTAACGCCCGATGTCTGTAGACTATTTTCGTTGCGTCTGACGCCGTACCGATCGATTGCCGGATTCGGCGTATAGTCATCCTCAGACTAAGCGTTATCCGCCTGATTGTCAGAGGCGCTTTCGTTATCGCTGATCGCATGGCGCAGTCCGATTCCGCTTGGGGTAGCGCGGCAAACAATATCAAACCTCAATTCACAAGAGGGGAGGGACACCGATGAAGTCAACAGAATTGCGCTTGAGTGAGCGGCCGCCGGATGTCAAAGAGATTCATATACTTTGGACCCCAGACGGGATGAGTTGCGACGGCGACACGATCTCGGTCACGAACGCCGAGCAGCCCAGTATCGAGGATGTGCTCCTCGGAGTGATCCCCGGACTGCCTAAGGTCCACCTGCATAACCGCGTGCTGGCCTACGAGCAGGGCGGCGAAGAGTTCCTGGAGTATTGGCGCGCAGCCGCCGAAAACCGGCTCGACGCGCCTTTCATACTGGTGGTTGAGGGCTCGATCCCAAATGAAGAGATCAAGCGCGAGGGCTATTGGGCCGCCTTCGGCATCGACAAACAAACAGGGCAACCCATCACGCTCTGCGAATGGATTGACCGATTGGCGCCTAACGCATGGGCGGTCGTGGCGGCCGGCACCTGCGCCACCTACGGCGGCATTCATGCGATGGCCGGCAACCCGACCGGCAGTATGGGGCTGGCCGATTATCTGGGTTGGAACTGGCGCTCGAAGGCGGGACTGCCCATCGTTAACGTGCCCGGTTGCCCTGTTCAGCCGGACAACATGATGGAGACACTCACCTATCTGTTGTACCACGCGGCGGGACTGGCTCCGTTGATCCCGCTCGACAAAGAGCTGCGGCCCACTTGGCTCTTCGGCAAAACAGTGCATGAGGGCTGCGACCGCGCGGGTTATTACGAACAAGCGGATTTCGCGCACGAGTACGGCTCGCCCAAATGCCTGGTGAAGGTTGGGTGCTGGGGGCCGGTCGTGAATTGCAACGTGACCAAACGCGGGTGGATGCGCGGGATCGGCGGTTGCCCGAACGTGGGCGGCATCTGCATTGCATGTACCATGCCGGGCTTCCCTGACAAGTTCATGCCGTTTATGGACGAGCCGCCCGGCGCGAGTCTTTCTTCGACAACAGTGAGCGTCTATGGCCGGGCGATCCGCGCCATGCGCGGATTCACCAACTCGGCGGCCAATCAAGAGCCGAAGTGGCGGCGGCGTGGCGCGGAACTCACCACCGGCTATCGCCCCAAATACTACTGAGAGTGACAAAGGCGGCTATGATCAATACAGCTACTAAAGGAATGCCGGCAGTTCTGCCCAAGCGGGAGAATGAGAAAAAAGACCTGGTCGAGATGAACTGGGACCCGATCACGCGCATCGTCGGCTCCCTGGGTATCTACACCAAAATTGATTTCAACAACAAAGAGGTGGCGGAGTGTTACTCGACTTCTTCGATCTTTCGCGGCTACAGCATCTTCATGCAGGGCAAGGACCCTCGCGACGCGCCTTTCATCACCAGCCGCATCTGCGGCATCTGCGGCGACAATCACGCGACCTGCGCCGTCTACGCGACGAACATGGCCTTCGGCGCGCATCCGCCGACTTTGGGTGAATGGATCATCAACCTGGGCGAGGCCGCCGAGTACATGTTCGACCACAACATCTATCAAGATAACCTGGTCGGCGTGGACTTCTGTGAGCAGATGGTCAAAGAGACCAACCCCGGCGTTTGGGATAAGGCGCAGAAGACTGACGCGCCGCGCGCCGCCGATCATGGCTACCGCAAAATCTCCGACATCATGACCGCGCTCAATCCTTTCAGCGGCGAGTTCTACCGCGAAGCCTTGCAGATGAGCCGCCTGACGCGCGAGATGTTCTGTCTGATGGAAGGCCGCCACGTGCATCCTTCGACGCTCTATCCGGGCGGCGTTGGCACGGTGGGGACGGTTCAGCTTTTCACCGACTACCTGACCCGGTTGATGAAGTACGTTGAGTTCATGAAGAAGGTCGTACCGCTGCACGATGACCTCTTCAATTTCTTTTACGAGGCCCTGCCCGGCTACGAGAAGGTCGGCCAGCGGCGCATCCTGCTCGGCTGCTGGGGCGCTTGGAATAACCCTCTCTATTGCGATTACCAGTACCAGACGATGGCGGAGTGGGGGCGAAAGATGTACGTCACGCCGAGCGTGATCGTGGATGGCAAGGTGATCACTAACAACCTCGTGGACATCAATCTCGGCATGCGGATTCTGCTCGGCAGCTCTTATTATGAGGATTGGCAGGATGCGAAAACCTTCGTCCGCGAAGACCCGCTCGGCAACCCCGTGGATCAGCGGCACCCATGGAATCAGACGACAACTCCGAAGCCACAGAAGCGCGACTTTGGAGACAAGTACACATGGGTGATGTCGCCGCGCTGGTTCGACGGCCAGGATTATTTGGCGCTCGACACTGGCGGCGGCCCCATCGCGCGTCTCTGGGCGACGGCGGCGAACGGCCTGGTGGACATCGGCTATGTCAAAGCGACCGGCGATAGCGTCCAGATCAACCTGCCGAAGACGGCCACGAAAGGAGAGGTCACCTTCGAGTGGAAGATTCCGAAGTGGTCAAACGCCATCGAACGTAACCGCGCGCGCACCTATTTCCAGGCTTATTCGGCGGCGGCGGCGCTCTACTTCACCGAGCAGGCGCTCAAAGAGATGTACGCCGGAAGGACGACGACCTGGTCGGAGTTTACCGTGCCTGAAGAGGCCATCGCCTGCGGCTTTCACGAGGCGGTGCGCGGCGTGCTCTCGCACCACCTGGTGATCCGCAACGGCAAGATCGCCAACTATCACCCATACCCGCCGACGCCCTGGAACGCCAGCCCGCGCGACATCTACGGCACGCTCGGTCCCTACGAGGACGCGGTGCGGAACACGCCGATTTTTGAAGAGAACGGCCCCGACAAATTCAAAGGCGTGGACATTATGCGCGCCGTCCGCAGCTTCGATCCTTGCCTGCCCTGCGGCGTGCATATGTTTTTAGGCGACGGCAAAGTCTTGGAGACGCGGCATTCGCCGATGTTCGGCGCAATGCGACAAGAATGATCAAAGAACTCGCTGAGCGAAGATAGGAAGCGAATATGACGGCTATAGAACTTTTCAAGCAGGATCATGACGAAGCAATGAGGATGATCGAGCAACTTGAGCGCGTCGAACAGGGCGCGCAGTTGCGCGGTTCAAACCTGGCGCTTTTCGGCCGGCTGAAATCCGCGTTGACGCTGCATACGTTGATCGAGGAGCAGATTTTCTATCATCCCCTGGCGAACCTGGAGGAGGCTAAAGAACTGATTGAGGAGTCTTACGATGAGCATCGGACGGTGGATGAATTGCTCGTTAAAATGAGCGTGCCGAGCCAGGACTGGCAAGCCGTGCTCAGCGAGCTTAAAACCGCCCTCCAACACCACGTCAGAAAAGAAGAAAGCGAATTGTTCCCTAAAGCGGAGCTCCTGCTCGGCAGGCAGCAGCTTCAAGAGATGGGGCGCCAGATCATGAATATCAAACGCGGGAAATCGGCGCACGCTTGAGGCATGCGCCGTTCTTCGCGCATCCCCGCATCATGGAAGAGAAAGAGCTGCAACAACGGCTTCAACAAATCGAGGAGTTGATCAGCGAGATCGAAGCGATAGCCGACCCTGCGGCGCGGGCCAAAACCGTTGATTTGGTACGACTGCTGATGGATTTCCACGGCGCGGGGTTGGAGCGTATGACTATGATCATCATGCGCGCCGGGAAGCAAGGTCGGGAGATTCTCGAAGACTTCGCCAGCGACGATCTGGCGGCGCATCTGTTGTTGCTTTACGGGCTGCACCCGCAGGAAGTAGAGGCGCGCGTGCGCGGCGCGCTGGACAAGGTTCGTCCGTATCTGCAAACGCATGGAGGCGACGCGCAACTGCTCAGTGTTGACCATGGCGTGGTCAGGCTGCGGCTGGACGGGAGTTGCAACGGTTGCCCCTCTTCGACCGCGACGCTCAAACTCTCAATCGAGCAAGCGATTTTTGAAGCTGCGCCCGATGTCACCGAGATCGTGGCGGAAGGCGCGGCCATACAAGCGGCCGCGAGCGGCCTGGTGCAAATCGCCAAGATCTCACAGCCGTAATCCGCGATAAGCGAGTGAAATCAACGCCCCTGACGCGTCAAGGGGCAGGAGGAGAACGCGCATGGCAAAACAAGATGTTTCACCCGACACGCCCGCGCACACGCCGGGCACAGCAAAAGGCGAAGAACAGTCCCGCAGAAAAGGCAAAGAGCCAGGGCGCGATAAGCCATACATTGCGCTACGCACGGCGCGCGATTCGACGAGCATCAAGCCCGAGGAGGTGGAGCCGATAGACCCGCGCATGCCGCACTTCCCGCCGGCTTGAGTCGCGGGATGAGGAAGGCTGCGATGCGTGACACAGAGGTCATTAATCACTTGCGCTCGCTGGTTTCCGGGTTGGGGCCCGCAAACCGGCCGCCGTCAACCGCGCTGGCCGCCTTGCGGCGGTTCGCGCAACCGCGCGCTGTCATAGAGCGGTGTGAACTGTGCGGCCTCGCGCTACCGGCCGAGCATCCGCATCTGGTTGAGCTGTCGAACCGGGGCCTGGCCTGCGCCTGCGCGGCTTGCGCCGTGCTCTTCGATAATCAGAACAGGGCGCGTTACCGGCGCGTTCCGCAGCGCGTTCGCCATCTTGCGGACTTTCAATTGGACGAGGCTCAGTGGGCGGGGTTGGCGCTTCCGATCAATCTGGCGTTCTTCTTTCACGGCAGCGCGGCGGGCAAAATGTTCGTTTATTACCCGAGCCCTGCTGGCCCGACCGAGTCGTTGCTCGACCTTGAGTCGTGGGCCGGGATCGTGCGTGACAACCCAGTCCTGAATGAAATGGAACCGGACGTGGAGGCGCTCTTAATCAACCGCATCGGCGAGGCGCGCGAATATTACCTCGCGCCAATTGACGAGTGTTACAAGCTCGTCGGCTTGATCCGCACTAACTGGCGCGGACTCTCCGGTGGGGCGGAGGTTTGGGCGGAGATCGAACGCTTCTTTGCGAGCCTGAAAGAGCGGGCGGCGCACGCGAATCTGGGTAGCAGGAGGGACGCCGGCTAGTTCCGGCGGGCGGTAGGAGAGATGAATTCCTACAATCGCCCATCGCGCCACAGTTTTGTTGCGTTGCCCGGAGGCTGCCGGCGAATAGCAAACCCGGATGGCGGAACAGCAGACAGAAACAGAGCAAAACAGTAACGAGAGCGCGCCGAGGCAACATCCCGATATAGAGCGTCCGATCAACCGCTATCTTGGAAGAGTCATACTTTTATTCCTGGCTGTTTTGTCGATCGTGATGCTGGTGGCAGCCGCCGTTACGGCATTCGATACGGTGATCCGTGAGTTCCCAAAACTCTGGCAACCTACCGATGAATATGTGGCCTTACAGAGGATAATTGAAAATGTTCTGCTCGTCGCGATAGCCGCCGAGCTGGCGCTATTGCTTTTGTCCCACCGAACGAGCGCGGCGGTGGAAGTAGTGATCTTTATTATTGCGCGCAAGATGGTCAACCCAACTATCTCCGCATTCGACCTGATGCTGGGCGCGGCGGCGCTCGCCGGGCTGATCATCGTTCGGCATTACTATCTGCCCGGCGAGACGAAACGAGATGCGGCCGCTCGCTGACGTAACCGTTCCGGCTGAACGGAGGCGCAGAAATGGAGACGTAGATCCTCCAGGCGGTTCGTAATGACAGTCTATTTAACAAGATGGTGATTCCATGCCTGACTTGGGCTTCCAAGTGGAAGGAGCCGAAATTGTACCTTTCGCGGCTTCTCCGCTGCTGGCGCTGAAACTGCGCGTCAGCAGCGCGGACGACCTGGAACCGGTTCAAACGGTCGCGCTGCGCTGCCAGATTCAACTCGAAGTGGCGCGCCGCCGCTACAATGCGGAGGAGCAGAGACGGCTCCTCGATCTGTTCGGCGAGCCGCAACGCTGGGGGCAGACGCTGCGCCCGCTGCTGTGGACGAATACGAGCCTCATTATTCCACAGTTCACCGCCAGCAAGGTCGTTGACCTGCAATTGCCTTGCAGTTTCGACTTCAACGTGGCCACGACGAAGTACTTCGCCGGACTCGAAGAAGGGGACATCCCGCTGACTTTACTTTTCAGCGGAACGATATTCTACAAAGCGGAAAGCGGCGCCTTGCAGATTGCGCAGATCCCCTGGGAGAAAGAGGCCCGATACCGGCTGCCCGTGCGTGTCTGGCGCGAGTTGATGGACAGTTACTACCATAATATGGCCTGGCTCTGCTTGCGTCGCGATGTCTTTAATCGGCTCTCCGGCTACAAAATGCGCCGGGGCTTGCCGACTTTTGAACAAGCGTTGGAACGGTTGCTGGCAGTAACAGACGAGTCGGAGTTTGCAGAGACTCAACTTGAGGGGGCGAATGACGAGGGGGCCCAACATTGATGAATCAGACAATCGCGGAAAAGATCGCCAACGCCGTGCTCTACGAGGGCTACATTCTATACCCTTACCGGCCCTCGGCGTTGAAGAACCAGCAGCGTTTCAACTTCGGCGTGTTGCTGCCGCCGCTCTACAGCGCCGCGCAACCGGGCGCGGAAAGCTGGCTGATGCAGACAGAGTGTCTGGCGCTGGGCGCGGCGAATACCACACTTGAAGTGAAGTCGCGCTTCTTGCACCTGCGCGAACGCGCGACGAATACGCCGAACGGCTTGCGCTGGCAGGAAGCGGCCGAACGCGAGATGGTTGCGCCTAGCCTGAGACTGCGAGAACTCGGCGAACGACCGCAAAGGTGGCCGTTCTTCTTTCCGGCGGCGCGGGAAACCGAATTCCTGCGTGACGAGCGCGGCGGCATTACTGGCGAAATCTTGCGCAAACAGGCGGCGCTGGAAGCCACAGTCGAATTGCGGTTGGCGGATTGCGGCGTGCGCACCGAACGGGGGCAGTTATTCCGGTTGACAGTCAGAGTCTCGAATCAGACGCCTTTTGAAAATGCCATTTACAGGAGCCGCGACGAGGCGCTGCTCTATTCGCTGGTCTCTACTCATACGATCCTGCGCGTGCGCGGCGGCGAGTTCATCTCGCTGCTCGATCCGCCAGCGCAATTTCGCGAGGAGGCGGCGGCTTGTTACAACTTCGGCGCCTGGCCGGCGCTGGTCGGCGAAGAGGGCGCGCGCGATACGCTGCTTTTATCACCGATCATTCTTTACGATTACCCGCAAATCGCGCCGGAGAGCGCAGGCGACTTCTTCGACGGAGCGGAGATCGATGAAATGCTCACTCTTCGCGTGCTAACGCTGACGGAAAAAGAGAGACAAGAGGCGCGTGACGGCGACGCCCGCGCGCGAGAGATTCTCGAACGTACTGAAGCCTTACCGGCGGAACAATTGATGAAGCTGCACGGCGCGCTGCGCGGGATGCGGCGAAGCGGGCGGCAATGAACGAATGGGAGTGGCAATTGCTGGAAGACACGCCGGGGCCTAGAGCGGATTGCAAATCGATGTACGGCATACTGAGATGACCGTACGGATCGGTACCGCGAGCGGTAGCGATCCAGCCAGCCTTCCCGTACACGCAATTGCAAACTGCCATAAGAGCGTCAACGTCGGAGGCGTGGAACTCAAAGCGGGCGCCCGCGGGCGCTTGCGGCCACGCCGGTCGCTCGTGGCGGAGATACTCGAAGCGCATCGTCACGTGGCGATGCGATCGTCATGATTCCGAAAAAGGAGAACGCTGATTATGACTTTTAGTTTTAGTTTCGATCCTTTCGCGCGCCGGAGGAGGAACAAACACCTGGGATGGAAAATTGTCGGTGGTGTGGCGCTGGCCGCTGTGGCCGCCGGGCTGATCGCCAATTTCCCAGACCTCAGACGATACCTCAAGATCGAGATGATGTGACGCGCCAACCGTTGAGCGAAGATATGCGCGAATTGTCCCCCGTTGGAGATTTAAGCATGAAGTGGCCAACGCGCGTCTCGACGCAGGGAGGATTTAAGCGATGTGTCTGGCGATACCCGGAAGAGTCGTCGAATTGATTGACGGGGAGAATCAGCTTGCCAGAGTTGAAGTCGGCGGCGTGCGGCGCAACGTCAACATCGGGCTGCTCGATGATACGAAAGTCGGCGATTACGTGCTGATACACGTCGGCTTTGCGCTGAGCAAGGTTGACGAGCGGGAAGCGGAAGAGACGTTGCGGCTGTTACAGGAACTCGGTTCTTACCAGGATGAAATGGCGCAGTTCGCAGGCGCCGGAGAGTGAGTGGCGATGAAGTTTATAGACGAATATCGGCAGGGCGGGTTGGCGCGGCGTCTGGCCGAGCAGATCGCGCGGCTGACCGACCGGCCGCTCAAGCTGATGGAGGTCTGTGGCGGCCACACGCATACGATCTTCAAATACGGCATCGAAGACCTATTGCCGCCCAACATCGAAATGATTCACGGGCCGGGCTGTCCGGTATGTGTCATCCCGATAGGACGTACGGACGACGCCATTTCCTTGGCGCGGCGGCCCGGCATGATCTTCACCACCTTTGGCGATGCGATGCGCGTGCCCGCCTCGAAAACCAGCCTGCTCGACGCCAAGGCGGCGGGCGCGGACGTGCGCATGGTCTACTCGCCGCTCGACGCGCTGAAGCTTGCCAAGAAGAATCCCGCGCAACAGGTCGTCTTTTTCGCGCTCGGTTTCGAGACGACTTCTCCTTCGACCGCGTTGACGATTTTGCAGGCGGCCAAGGAGGGCGTCGAAAACTTCAGCGTCTTCTGCAACCACATCATGATCGTGCCCGCGCTGAAGGCGCTGCTCGATTCGCCTGATTTGAAGCTCGACGGTTTTGTCGGTCCCGGTCATGTCAGTACGGTCATCGGCACGCGCTGTTACGAATTCGTGTCGCGCGATTACGGCAGGCCGCTGGTCGTGTCGGGATTCGAGCCGCTCGACGTGTTGCAGTCGGTCTACCAGATCGCCAAGCAAGTCGTCGAAGGACGCGCCGAGGTCGAGAATCAGTATGCGCGCATGGTCTCACGTGATGGCAACCGGCGCGCGCTCGAAGCGCTGTCCGAGGTCTTTGAGCCGCGTGATTATTTCGAGTGGCGCGGGCTCGGCTCGATTGCGCACAGCGGCATAAGGCTGCGGAAAAAATACGCCGCGTTTGACGCGGAACTGAAATTCGGCGTGCCTGGCTTGCGCGTCGCCGATCCGAAGGCATGCCAGTGCGGCGAAATTCTCAAGGGCGTGAAGAAGCCCTGGGAGTGCAAAGTCTTCGGCACGGCCTGCACGCCCGAAACGCCGATCGGCTCATGCATGGTTTCATCCGAAGGCGCGTGCGCAGCCTATTACAATTTCGGGCGGCTTTCCAAAGTCGCCGAACGCGCCGCCGCGCAATCCGGCGCGCCGAGGAGTTGAGATGACTACCGCATTCACAGCTTCGCCGTTATTCGAGCGCGTCGAGCGCTCGCGCCGCCGCAAGCCGCGCGTCAGAGACGAGTTCATCACGCTGGCGCACGGCGGCGGCGGCAAGGCGATGCATGAATTGATCGAAGGTCTGTTCCTCGATTATTTCAACAACCCGCTGCTTGCGCCATTGGAAGACCAGGCGGTGTTTGATCTGGCCGGCGACGGGCGCCCGTCTCGGCTCGCCTTCACGACCGACTCGTATGTCATCACTCCTCTCTTCTTTCCGGGCGGCGACATCGGCCGGCTGGCCGTCAGCGGCACTGTCAACGATCTGGCGATGAGCGGCGCGCGCCCGCTCTATCTCTCCGCCGGTTTCATCATCGAAGAAGGCTTTCCAGTCGCCGACCTGCGGCGCATCCTCGAATCCATGCGCGCCGCCGCGGTTGAAGCCGGCGTGCAGATCGTCACCGGCGATACGAAGGTCGTGCAGCGGGGCTGCGCCGACAAGCTGTTCATCAACACGGCTGGCATCGGGATCATCGAGCACGACGCGCGCATCTCCGCCGCAAATGCCCGTATAGGCGACAAGATCATTCTGAGCGGGATGATGGGCGATCATGGCGCGACGATTCTCCTTGCGCGCGGCGAGTTGGGGCTTGAGACCGAGATTCAAAGCGACGCCGCGCCGCTCTGGTCGCTCGTGCAGGCGATGCTCGGAGTGACCACGGAGATTCACGCGCTTCGCGATCCGACGCGCGGCGGCGTGGCGGCCACGCTCAACGAGATCGCCCGCAGTTCGGAGGTTTGTCTTCAGCTCGACGAGCAGGCGCTGCCGGTGCGCGAAGAGGTCAAAGGCGCCTGCGAGATTCTCGGTCTCGATCCACTCTACATCGCTAATGAAGGGTTGCTGGTGGCGGTTGTCGGCGCGGAAGTGGCGGAGGAACTCGTCGCGAGGATGCGCGAACACCCGCTAGGACGCGCGGCCCGCATCATCGGCGCCGCGCGCGCCGAACCGCCGGGAATAGTCGTGTTAAATACGACCTTCGGCGGGACGCGGATAGTGGACCTGCTGGTTGGCGAACAATTGCCACGCATTTGCTGAACCTGCGCTTCGCCAAAACTCCATCCGGACTGTATTTTCAATAACTTCATCAAGCTGGATCAGTACCGCGAGCGGTAGCGAGCGCGGCGAGAGTGTGAAGCGCGCTCGCTACCGCTCGCGGTACTGATCCGTAAACTTATTTCTGTGTCCCGTATATTGATTTGCAATCCGCTCTAACTGTACCGAAGCTCTGTCCGCGCAATCTTCTCATAGAGAGTACCGGCGAAGTAGACATAATTGACGCCGGCCCAGCGCAGCGCGCTCTCGACATTCGGAAAGAAGCCGGAGCCGTTCAAGTTGGCGCTGGTATTGCAGAGTAGAGGGATCCCGGTGAGCCGGTAGTACTCATCGATCAGACGATAGACGACCTCGTTCTCCTGCGCGTTGATCGTCTGTAGCCGCGCCGTCCCATCCAGGTGGCAGATCGCCGGGACACGTTTTTTCCACTCCTCGCGGACATGGTGGTCAAAGAGCATGTATGGATCATGGGTTCCCGGGTCGAATATTTGCGGCGCGTGCTCCTGGAGGCAGATTGGGGCAACCGGACGGAAGTTCTCTCGCTTCTTGATCCGGTTCAAGATTTCCTTCATCTCCGTTCTGGTGGCTGGCGCCAAGATGCTTCGGTTACCGAGAGCGCGAGGGCCGAGTTCGGCGGCGCCGTTGAGGAAAACCACCGGCTCGCCTTCAGTCGCCAGCATGCGCGCCAGTTCGGCGAGATCGCAGGGGCGCTCGGTCCAGCCCGGGACCGGCGCTCCAGCATCGATCAGCGGCCCGCTATACACGCTCCATTCGAGCGCAGTCGGCCCCCCGTTGGTCAGCATCTCGCAACTCGCCGTTCCGATGGCGCTCCCGGAGTCATTGGGAAAAGGAGGAACCCAGGTGGCGCGGAAGAGGCCGCTGCTGCGAATCGCGCTGTTCCACTTGATATTGAGCGCCGAGCCACCGGTGAAGCAGAAGTTCTGAGGAGGCAGGCCGTCTTTTTTGACCTTCGCCTTGAGGCTGTTCACCAACAGACGTTCCAGATAGACATGCTGCGTCAACAGCACGTCGGCGTCCGAATATCCGCGCCTGGCGACGTGCTCCGAGACCGCCTTTTCAAACCGGTGCTCGAAGGTATTGCCCACCTCGAAATTGCGCTCGTAGATCACCGGCAGTTCGGCCAGCAGTTCGGCCTGAACGGCGCCGAGAGCGATGTATGACATCAACTTGCCGGCGATCGAATAGCCGCCGAAATAGCCTTCTAACGCCTGCTTCGCTCTCTCCTCCGCGAGTTGCTCGGCTGTCCGCCGATATGGGCCGAAGTAATGGCCCATGATGGAGTAGATCGTTCCGAGCAGGCAGAAGAGCCGCCCTTTGTTGATAACCGACCGCTGAGCGGGATTGACGAAATAGAGTCTGGGGTACTGGCCGCCATCCCAAGACAGTACGTAAGCGGGCTCGCCGGCCTGCGCGAAGGGGCTCGCGCAGTACGCCCCCATGATATGGCCGGCGACATGCATATAGCTGGCATAGTCGTAAACCTCTTCTCTGAACGGCAGTCCGCCGGCGAAATATCTGCGTTCGAGGACATTCTCCTTGATCGACTCTTCGTTGTATGAAGCGACTGGAAGCGTGATCTCGCGCCCGTGGCTGCGCTCGAACAGTACGGCCTCCCCTCTCCAGTACGCGCCTTTGCCGTGCCAACCGTCGAGCGCGTAACTGTCGATGTCGCGCGGAGACAGGCCATACATGGCGAGAATCTCCGCGACCAGCGAGATGTCGCCCATCTCGCTATAGCGTTTGTTGTTATTCAACTTCTCGACCTCGACGCAAAACCGAAGGCGGCCATCCTCGATGACCGCGACGGCAGCATCGTGTGTGAGCTTGATCCCGCAGACAATCATTTTCTTCCCCAGCGCCATCTCCATGCGCAGCGCCGAAATGTCTTGGATGGCGTGATACGTCCGACTGGATTCGTCTCTCGTTCAACTTATGGCGCTTAACAATTGCGTGTACGGGTCAGTACCGCGAGCGGTAGCGAGCGCGCTTCGCATTGAGCCACGCTCGCTACCGCTCGCGGTACTGACCTGGCGCGTCTTCCCGTGGTTTTTCTGGTCATTCTAAGGCCCTCCTCGGTTGGCGACGCCGTTTTGGCGTTTCGTTTCCAAAGTCCTCAGTTGCAGGACTCAATCAGGATCTCTTTCTCTCCGATTAACGGTTTCTGGCGCTAACGGATTTTGTGGTTGTGGTGATTTCCCAGCCCCGGAGGGGCGAAATGTTTATAGTAACGTGGGCAAATCGAGCTTTTAGCCCCAGCGGGGCGGCATC
>Ga0154003_1000427_pt1 | contig 13140 bp, 6 predicted proteins | sample TSFL087MetaG_FD_104679 | JGI IMG/M metagenome (GOLD analysis project Ga0154003, IMG submission 104679) | Attine ant fungus gardens microbial communities from Florida, USA - TSFL087 MetaG | ecosystem: Host-associated > Fungi > Mycelium > Unclassified | place: USA: Florida, Lake Talquin State...
CTGGCAAGGGCTCTGACCTTGGTATAGCCTGCAAATCCGGTACTCGCCCCTCTTCCAATTGTTGAATATGCTGAACTCTTTGTTCTAGAGCAGCCCGCTGATTCCCAATGGTTTGCAATGTCTTCTCGATCCACTCTCGACATTTACCATAGAAGTGTTTCAGCTCCTCTAGTTTTTGCAAGGCATCCTCAGCGTCATCATCCTCTGCAATCTTCGTGTGATGAATGGAGCCGCACACAGGGCAAGGCTCCCCTGCTACAAGCTGTTTTGTCAATTGCTGAGCTAAGACATGCCTATAGGTCACTTGATACCGTTCTTCCCGTTCAGATTCCTTCATAGATAACCAATCTCGCAGTACATGAAGCTTAGAGTCTGTATCAGCTAGCTGTAGAAAAACAGTCTCATAGCGGGAAAAGCTTTGCAAGAGTCCTGCCAAAATGCTGTTAGATTGCTGATCCAACCCAACCATCTTTTCCTTAACAGCTTGTTGTTTATCTAATGCTTCTTCTAAACGTTGTTGCCACGCCCCCAAATTCTGCTCATCATGCTTCATTTGTTGTTGATCCACAAGCGCTTGTTGTACCCGTTTTCGATATTCATGCGTGACAGTGACCTCCTGCCTGCTTGCTTGCCACTCCTGTAATTGCCCTCTTTTCTCCTCAATCTTCACCAGAAGCTGCTGTTGGCGTTGTTTACTTTCCTGGAGCTCTTGTTCCTGTTGCTCAAGTTGCTGTTGTAAAACGTTGACATCCCTTTGTTTTTCCAAAAGCTCAGTTTGTAGATGCTGTGCCTGTTGTAAAGCCACTTTTTCCTTATCATATTCAGGCTGTTTTGCAAACAAAGCCGATTGAGCCTGCTCGTAAGCTTCGGCGGCTATTTGCTCGGCTTTTTGACTGTTTGTAAATTGTTGTTTTGCTAACTCTACATTCTTCTCACCTTGCAGCTCTGCTTCCTTCGCTTCTTCAAACACGGTGACATATGGCATTACTTTAGACGCACGCTCTGCCTGTTTGACCTGCTGTCGAAACTGCTCTATTTCTTCCTGCTCACCCTTTAATGCTTGTTCTTTCTTTTCATAATCGAAAAGAGACTGTTGCATCTCCCAGTGTATCTTCGCCTCATCAAAGCGCTGTTTGATATCATTTAATTGCTTTTGATAATCATTGACGGCTTGCGATGCTTCTTGATATTGCGCCTCCCTAGCCCGTAACGCCTCGTCAGAAGCATCTCCTAACCCATATTCTTCAGCTTCGATCGCTTCCAATCGTCGCTCTGCCTGTATGACGCGTTCTCGGATTTTTTCATTCAAGCGATCCCCATATTTTTCGAGATGGAAGAGACGCTGTAACATACGCCGACGTTCTGCTCCCTTTAATGTGAGAAAATCTGCAAATTTACCTTGTGGAAGGACAACCGCTCGTGTAAAATCATCGTGACTCAAGCCAAGAAGATTTATGATGGCTTGCGTGACTTCTCTTTCCTTATCTGCCAACACCTCACGTGTCGAGCCTGACAACAATTGCAGACGACAGCTCCCAACAGTCAATCCTCCACTTTTAGATCTCTTATAGACACGCTCCACACGATAGTGTTTAGGAGCTGTGACACCGAGATCGAAGGTGAAGGCAACTGAGAGCTCATTCTCTGCGTGATTTAAAATACCTTGCGTATTCCCTGTCGCTCGCTCGACCTTACCATATAAAGCCAACGTCATCGCATCAAGAAGAGAAGACTTCCCACTCCCCGTAGGACCGAAAATACCAAAGACACCTCCATCGACTAATTGAGAAAAATCAATCACTTGTTTTTCTCGAAAGCTATGAAGACCCGCTACTGAGAGCTCAATCGGTCGCATCCATCCCACCACTTTCTTCCTCAGTTTCCTTGACAATGTCTAAAAAAAGCTTGATCAAGTCTTGATCAGGCTCAGCACCCGCTGTTTGCTGACGATAAAAGCGTCCAAATATATCCTGTAACGGTAGATCTGCCAGCCGTGTCAACTGTCCATCAATTTTTGTCTCTAAATAGACGGGTCGAATATGTATCAATCCCTCATGAGCCTTACGTAAATTCTGAATATCATGAATATCTAAATCATCCTTAAGCAAGATTTCGAGATCAACCCAAGCATTCGCATCCCTACCAGCCTCTATCCATTGGTACACTTCCTCTAAACCTTGCTTAGCAAACCAACGAACAAGGGGTTTGCCTGATTTCAAATAGATTTCCCGGATATCCGCTGGTTTTCCAGGCTCACAATCAATAATCGTCACAGACTTTGGTTGATTAGCTTCAGAAAAGCTATAGGATAAGGGCGAGCCACTATAGCGACCTGGTGTTTGACCAAATGTTAAGCTCTGAGGACGATGGAGATGACCTAAGGCAACATAATCCGCACCAACACTTAACGATGAGGGAGATACCGTATAAGCACCGCCGATTTGAATAGGTCGTTCAGAATCCGATTCTCTTCCACCCGCAATAAAAAGATGGCTCATGATGATGTTAACAGCCTGCTTTTTAAATGCTTGTGCCTGCGCATGGAAAAGCACAGACAAGCGTTGATCATAGGCAGAACGGATCGCCTCTTCCTCATTCATTTCACTTAAACATTCGTTAAGCCGTGATTCAGATGGATAGGGAACAGCGCTAATAACGAGTTCCTGATGACAGAAAGGAACAGCGATGGTATATGTCTCCCGTGACGGACGTCCCACCAAGGTGATCCCATGAGTGAGAGCTAATGGTGACGCCGCTTCAATCCGATCAGGACTATCATGATTCCCAGAGATAACAATAATGGGCCGTTTTCCATCAAGGGAAAGCTGTTTCATCGTTTCATAGAATAATATTTCAGAAATGGCAGGCGGATTCACCGAATCATACACATCCCCAGCCATTAAAACAACATCAACCTTTTCCTCATCAGCAATATCGATGATTTCCGCAAGCACCGCTTCCTGTTCTTTTTGACGTGAACGGCCCTCCAGATTGCGACCTAAGTGCCAGTCCGCCGTATGTAAAAGTCGCACGCTTCTCCCCCCTTATATTAGCCAAACATTCTCCTAGCACCACGACTATAATGTGTATAAATAACCACCATCAAAAAAATACAGTCCGAGCTTCTCTACTTCTTGTTTCCAAATGCGCTTAATGGCAAACCGATAAAGTTCTAACTGTGTGCGATAGCGAGCAATGAGCGCTTGCTGCTGAGCATCTAGCGATTGAAACTGCCCTGCAACCTGATCTGTTTTAAAATCTAGCAACACCAACCCGGACTCTGTTTCATATAAACAGTCGACAACACCTTGGACGAGTACCGTATCTCCCTCCCCTTGCCAATCTGAATAGATATCCTCTGTCTGAACAGCTAAAGAAAAAGAAAGTTCACGCACCACACGTTTAGCATGCAAAAGATCTTGTCCAATTTCCGTTTCAAAAAAATGCACAACCCTCTTGAAATCTATAGCCTCAGACTCTTCTTCAGTCAACAACTCCTGTTGCACCATGCGCGTTGCCTCAAGATCAAGGTGGCTCTGAGACATGGGCAAGGTGAGCTTCACATGCTGCATAAACTTATGCACAGCGGTTCCCCGTTCTGTAGGTGTCAATTGCTTACCTCTTAAAAAACGAGGGCGATCACCTAACGGTCGCCTAAGTTGCTCGATAAGTGCTTCATCATAGCCTTCGTTAAAATGCTCCTGCTGACGCTTAATTTCGGTTACAGTTTGCTTTGCCATGTATACCGTGGCCTGTTGATGAGCATACCTCCACGCTAAATGTTCAGCCACACGCTCATCCTCATAGGCATCGACAGGAAGCCAATTCTGCAATTGCCTTTCTTTTTCTAGGGGTTTCTCTTCTTGCTGCTCAAGCTCCCCAACAATATTGCCGCCTGCGTGAAGAACAGCCAACCACTGGGAAGGGTGTTGCTTCACAGGTTCATTGGTAGGGGAAAATCCTGCAAGATCATGAAGAACTGTAGCATCTTTATGACGTAAAATACTGGGGCCAAGCCAATCTAAAAAAGTCTTTGCCTGCATACGAGCGTAAGCAGATAACGTCCATGTCCCTTCACTCGCACCGTCACTCCATTTTTGCATCGCCTTTTCAGCATCTCTTAAAGTGCCTACAAGAATCAACTTTTCTCGGGCACGTGTTAGTGCCACATACAGAATGCGCATTTCTTCAGCTATGGTTTCACTTGCCATTCTTCTTTTAAGTGCAACATGTGGTAAAGTCAGCGTCGTCAATCGCTGCACCGGATCAATATTTTTCGTTCCAAAGCCTAGCGTTTTATGCAACAAAACCTTAGCGTTCACATCTCTAAAATTAAAGCGTTTATTGATGCCAGCAACAAAAACAACTGGAAATTCTAGCCCTTTACTCCTGTGAATCGTCATGATGCGGACGACATCCTCTTGCTCGCTCAATGCTCTTGCTTCCGCTAGATCTCCGCCCCTATCTTGAAGTCGTTCAATAAAGCGCAAAAAGCGAAACAATCCACGAAAAGACGTTTGCTCATATTGACGTGCCCGATCATAGAGTGCACGTAAATTCGCTTGGCGCTGCTCACCTGCCGAAAGACTCGCAACATAATCATAATAGCCCGTTTCTCGATAAAGCTGCCATATCAGATCTGCTAAAGCACCACGTCGAGCACGATCACGCCAACCTTCCAACCTATGATTAAACTCTCTCAATGTATGAGCCAAGTCATCAGTATAGCTCTCACTATAATGCTTCATCGCCTCATAATATTCTCCCCCTTTTTGAGCAATGCGAATACGAGCAAGCTCCGAACCCGTCAATCCTACTAAGGGTGACCGTAAAACAGAAGCAAGAGGAATATCTTGAAAAGGGTTGTCAATCGTTCTAAGCAAGGCCATCATCACAGCAACCTCAGTCGCTTCAAAATAGCCCTTCGAAAGCTCGGCATACGCGGGAATACCTTTTTGCCTGAGAGCATCTAATAATGTTGGCACCCAGCCTGCCCCCGAGCGCAATAAAATGACAATATCACGGTATAATATCGGTCGATTGACCTTTGTTTCCTTATCATAGACCTCTCTCCCACCCTGAATCATCTCTTTAATTTGACCAGCAATGAAACGCCCCTCTAATTCCGCATTTTCATAGTCTTCTACAGTCTCATCCTCTATCCCATCTTTGTGCTCTTGACGATTGATAAGATGGAGCTCGGTCTTCTGTTCCCCTTTAGGGTAATAGGTGGCGCCAAATAGCAAGTCCGCCTTATCATCATAGGCAATCTCACCGACGGTCTCATCCATGATCTGCTTGAAAATAAAATTTGTACCGTCCACTACTTCTTGGCGACTTCGAAAATTTTGCGATAAATCAAGGCGATACCCAGACGGTTCATCAACAGATGAAGTGTTCCCAAAACGCTTGTATTTTTCCAAAAACAAGCCAGGTTCAGCCAAACGGAACCGATAAATGCTTTGCTTAACATCACCAACCATGAACGTATTATCACCTCTAGCAATATGGGAGATAATCGTCTCTTGAACAAGATTGGTATCTTGATATTCATCAACGAGTATTTCGGCAAATTGAGAGCGATATTGCTTAGCAACCTCTGAAGCCACCTCATATCCCGGCTGTGAGGCATCATCTCGTAAAATAGTCAGAGCAAAATGCTCTAAATCATCGAAATCAACCACGGCTTTTTCCTTTTTCACCGCGGTATAACGCTTCGAAAAATCCTTGACAAACTGTGCCAACAACTGAACATACGGAGCCATATCTTGTAGATCTTCTAAATAACTTGCGGGCGGTCTAGAAAACAGCTCTTCTCGAAGCTGATTCAATCGCTTTTTGACTTCATCTCTCAATCCTTTGACTCGATCCTTCAAAATCGAGTCGATATCATCACCTTTACAAGGCTTTAACTTCATGAAAGAAATCTGAGAAAAAGCTTGATAAAGAGCCTCCCACGAGCCATGCACTTCCACAGAGAGAGCTTGAAGCATCTGACGATCCGCTTGTAACGTTTCTATATAAGGATGGGGCCCCCCCGGTCCAGAAGCAAGCGCTTTCGCTGTCTCCAATACACCGAGTAAGCCCTGCACAGTTACTCCCACTGCTTGTTTTAAGTCAGGTGTCCATGGAAGGGTATCAATGGACGTATCCGCAGTCACTTGATACCCTTCAGCTATTTCATCTAGCCAAGCTTCTGGCCACGGATGACTACGAGAAAAGGTATACAACCTTTGAACGAGACCCATGAGCTCTGAATCACTGCGATCGTTAGAATAGCGATCGACAAGCTCATAAAAACGCTCAGCATCGTCAGCACCATAGTAATCCTCAAAAAGACTTTCTAGGATATCCTCACGAATCAACGCCATTTCCGCCTCATCACCAATGCGAAAGCTCGGATCAATATCCAATTGGTAATAATAGCGTCGAACTACAGATAAACAAAAAGAATGAGAAGTCGTAATCGCCGCTTTATTTAATAACATAAGCTGTTGCCGCAATCTCAGATCGCTTGGATGCTCTGCCAGTTCTTTCTCCAATGCACGTCCAATACGGACGCGCATTTCTGTAGCCGCCGCATTCGTGAAGGTAACAACTAACAAACGATCTACATCGACAGGCTCCTTTACATCTGTGATCTTTCGGATGATTCTTTCAACAAGTACAGCTGTTTTACCAGATCCAGCCGCTGCTGCCACTAGCACATCCTGCCCCTTTTGCACAATGGCCTGCCATTGATCGTCTGTCCATTGGCTTTCGTTCGGCTTCTGTAGGCTCATGATCTAATCGTCCTCCTCTTGCTGATCTAGTACTGTCACATGCTGAGCTTTTAATTGCTCCAAAAAAACATCGTCCGCTGCTTTTTTTAAAAAACGATAGTTGTTTTCTGGCTGATTAACATCAAATTGGCAGAGTGATTTAAAAGCACAGTACGTACAAGGTTTGCGATCCTTTAATGTATACGGTGAAATATCAATATTGCCATCGGTAATCTCGGTTCCTACCCTTTGCATCATGCTCCTAACATGCTTACGAAGTGCAACAAAAGCTTCGTCACTAGCAACTGAGGATTGCTTAGTGAACATCCCATCCATTTTAAAAGAAGCAGGAATGATGTCAGAGCGCTTAGATGTCAGTGTCTCATCCATTAGCGTCAAGGTCTCCTCATCTTCAATCAATAACCCCTTCATTTTAAATTCCTTAAATAATCGCTCCTCCAATTCTACATCCACAGGCTTTTCGGTTTCAGTCAGCATCGGATTATGAACATGAAAGTAGAGGACACCAGCAGGATCCGCTGTCTCACCTAACCATTCTTTAGAGTAAGTCAGCACGACATCTAGATAGGTGAGCATTTGCAAGGCAATCCCATAATACACCTCAGCCATACTCAAATCCTTAGTACTTGATTTATAATCGATTATCCGCAAAACAAGCCCTTTACTCGTCTCTCCTTTATCAACACGATCAATTCTTCCAACAATCTGCATCGTACAACCATTAGGCAACGTGAATTTTAAAGGTGGTAAAGGCTGATTAGGACCAAAAGGCAATTCGATGCCTACAGGTGAAAAGCCACTTGCCTTCGCCTGACGATTCAATGCCAAGGCCACTCGGGTAACAACATCCCGCATTTTCCGGCGCAAATAACGATAACGTGCTGAGCTTAATAAAATCTCCCGTTGCAATCTTGGCGCTATCCGCTCCACTTGTTCAACAGCAAGAGCTTCACATTCTTCTTTAGATAGATCAGCCCATTGCTTATTTTCCTTAAGCAACGTCTCTGTCATTGTCTTGATAGTAGCATGAAAAAGCTCACCAATATCTGGTGACTCCAGTCGATAAACATCTCTCTCTTTTAAGCGCAACCCATAATTAGCAAACTGGGCAAACGGACAGGCATTAAACAGCTCCATTCGCGATACACTGGTCTGAATATCTGTTCCATAAAGCTCCTGCGACGTTTCTACTGGTAAACGTTCTTCAAGATTCACATAAGAACGACCGCTCAACACACGAATGGTTTGTTCTCGCCACTCAGACTGAATAAACCAATTATAAGTGGCCCACCAAAGATCCGAAACAGGATAGCCTTTCTGCCAGCGTCGAATTTGCGCAGCAACATGGCCTAATGTGCGCGCTGACGGTAAGATATAATCCCATTGTCTCCCTTCAGTAACTTCGTGTGATTCACCTGAGGTGAACTGCACGCTAGTCTCTAAAAAATAGCGGGGTATCTGTGAAATCAAGGAAGAAGGCATGAGCGATTGCCCCTCTTCGCTTGCTAGAGGATACAAAATGTACAAGCGCTGACTTGGGCTGGTCATTGCGCGATAAATTAAAAATTCTTCATTAAAAAGCAAATCCCTACCACTAGGCGCAAGTTCTACTCCATGACGACTCAACCATTCTCTTTCTTCATCTGATAGAATGCTATCCTCCGAATGCTTAGCCGGCAGGATACCTTCATTAGCACCCAAAATAAATGTCGCTTTAATAGCGTCTGTCCGAGTTCGGTCAACTGTCCCCACTAACACCTGGTCTAGCGCAGGAGGAACTAGAGCAAACTGCAGAGCATCTAGCCCCGCGCCTAAGATTTCGGAAAAACTTTTTAGAGAAAGCACCTCATCACCTATGGCTTCGACAAGCTGATCCAAGCAATCCATCAATGCCTGCCATACTTGATCATGCTCACGCGCCTCATCAAGACGCCCCTCTTTCTCAGCTTTAGCACGTAAGATTTCAATCTTACCAGATACATCCAAAGACTCCAGAAACAGAAAAAGCTCTGAACACTTTTCTCGTACCGCCGCTGCCTTTTTGATCTTTTTCTCAAATCCCACTAGCGGATCGGCAAGAGCCGTTCGCCAATCGTCTAATTTTTTCTGCATTTCCTTTTCTTCACGGCTTTGTGGCACATCCTCTTCTGATAAACCACGATATTGACGGTACTCCCATGGCGTGCTATTTTTCCAATGCCTGCCGTGAATACCAAAAGCGAGGACATAATTCTCCAGCTGCGCAACCGCTTCACGCATCTCTTCGATGTTCTTATCGCTAGGGCAAAGCAAGTCGGTTTTTAACGCACGGAAAACAGCTTCATATCTCCAATTTTGCAACACTGTATCCAATAAAGAACGGACCAATTCAATCAACGGATGATGGTACATGTCTCGTTTTTGATCCAAAAAAATAGGAATAGCATAGTCTGCAAATATGGTTGCAAACAGATCTCGATAAGCGGACATATCACGCACTAACACAGTGATATCTTTATATCTTAATCGTTCATCACGAACAAGCCGACATATTTCACGAGCTGTCGCTTCGATTTCTTCACGACGATTGACGGCTTCAACAATCTGAACAGCACCATCATTAAGTGTTTGTTTAAAAGGACGCTCTTCAAATGTCTGTTCCAAATGGGCGAGACTACGTTTTTCAAAACGCCGGACGTCCTGTAAAACTTCTGGTGTTTCAATCGACACTTTCGCCTCCCGAGCCAGAGCTATTAATCTTCCACAAGTAGCTGATGTTACCCGAAACAACGTCAAATCTCTAGGAGCAGGTTCTTCATAAATCCTATCTAGCGTTAGCGTCACCGTAACACGCTTTGCATGACACATCAAAACAGACAACAATGCTTGCTCCTGAGGCGTAAAACTATCAAAACCATCTACCCAAACCTCAGATTCTTGTAAATTATTCCATTTTGGTAGCTGTTCGGTAGCTATATTTAAATAATCATCACTATCAACATATTTATTTATCAAGGATTTTTCCAGTTCATTATAAATAAGCTGTAAATCATGAAGTTTGTTAAGTAGAATAGCATCTGTGCTATCTTCCTTTAATAATCCCCACGTTACTCTCAAGTCTTCTGCTGATAAATTATAGCGTTTAAATTCGCTGATAGCATGGTGAAAAATGTCATAAAATCCTTGTTGTTCAGCAGCTTTTTGAAAGATGCGGAATTCATGCTTATTAGCAAGCATGATCTTCCTCAACAGCATCGTTAAACCAATTTGGTTGAGATGCAAGCGTGCCGACCCACCCACATTTTCTAATATTCTTAAAGCAAATCTTGAAAAACTATAAACGTCTAGGCGTGTCATCCCAGCAAGATCAGGAAGCTTAGCGAATGAAAATTCGGTATGAAACGTCATTTGATCAGGAACAAGGTAAATAAGCGGCGGACCATCTGGTCTTTTTCTAAGCTCACTCTCTATCTCTTGAAAGCAGCGATTGGTTTTCCCCGTTCCAGCTCGTCCAATCATAATTCTCAATGACATCTTTATCACCACTCCATCGCAGAAATTCTAAATCTATTATCGCACGGTGAACAAATGAGAACAAGCAATCGTCTTAAGATGTTAAAGAGAAATAGCCAAAACATAAAAAACAAAAAAACAACTTCGTCAAGCACCGCTTCCAACGTACAAGGCATACTGGATTTAGCTGAAGTTCCTGCATATTGAACCAATGGATGTCCGCCGACGCACACGACGTGCTAGCTTTGGCTAATGTTTGTATTGTATCATCGAAAATTGACAACCATTTTCGTTTGCTCGTTTTCGTAAAGGCAGTGTTAACATTCAAGTGGATGGGAGGATGAGAGCGTAAGAGGCAAGACTCCTTCGGAAACAGCACAGCCCGAAGATCCACTTGGGAAAGTGATAACGCATCCCAAGTTAGCTGAGGCCGTCGTGCCCGAGGAAAGCGAGCATTCTAAATGCGAACATCCAGACATTCACAGCATTCAAGTGGGTAAGAGCGTAAGAGGCAAGACTCCTTCGGAAACAGCACACCCGAAGATCCACTTGGGAAAGCAATCAAAAAAAGAGTGGTGCCTACCAAAATGTATTGGTGCATACCACTCTTTTCAATGACGAGGTTTTGATTTTACCCCAATTTTTTTATTTTTCTCTTACTACTTAGTCTTCGTCCCAGACGTGATATAAAGCCGCAAGTCACAAAAAACAGCGTTGTTATTGTATTTTTTAATATTACACAACGACCAAAAACCAAAAATAATCATATTTTAAAACATTATCGGTATCATGTGGGGTATCACGATATTAGATTATATGTAGACAATATTGTCGATTATTGGTAAAATCCTCCTGATAATATATAAAGGGAGGAAGTACTAAGTGTCTAAAGAAAAAGTTAAAAAACCAATCTATAAAAGATGGTAGGCGTGGGTCATTGCTATTATAATCATCATTGCTATTATAGCTAATATAGGCGGTGGAGGGTCAAAAGATAACACACCAAAAGCTTTTACAACTACTGTTAAAACACCGAAAGTAGCCACTGCTACTAAACCTAAAGCAACACCAAAACAAAAAGAACCTAAAGAAAAAACAGTTGGTGTTGATCAACCTGCTACAGTTGGCGACGTAACATTTACTGTTAATAAGGTACAAACACTATCAACTATTTCATCGGGTAATCAATTTATAGACGATGCAAAAGCAAAAGGTCAATTCATTGTATTAGATATGACTGTCAAAAACGATAAAAAGAAACCTATAAGTATTACCCAAGATTTTTTTAAGATAGAATCTGATGATGGAACAACCTATGATACAAGTGATGATGGAGATGTATTTACCATTTTAACATCTAAAAAAACAGCCTTTACGTTTGATAAAATCAATCCGGGAAATTCCGAAAGTGGTCAAATCGTATTCGATGTCCCAAAAAATATAGATTTATCTAAAGTACATCTCACTGCACAAACAGGATTGTTTGGTACAGAGCAAGTGAAAATTAATTTAAAGTAGATAAATAAACCTACATACAATTTAAAAACTACTTACGATCATAACCCCTAACAACTCGTTAGGGGTTAAATTTTATGTATGCTATTATATTTTTAGTTTAATAAAAAATGAAAGGATAAAGATAAATGACTACGAATAAAGTTATGAAGGAGATTTGTATAAAAGAAGACGAGCAGAAATTTTTTACTGACTTTTCACCTATGAATGGTGAATATTCATTTTTGTTTAATATGGATAGATTTATTTTTAGAGGAGAAAGATCAGAAAACTTCGGAAAACTTCTACCTACGTCATTAAGAGAGGACAATAAAGAAAAAATATACCTACTGGGGCAAATGAGTGGAATGAATCTTACACGCCAAAAATTATGATTTAGAATTTCTCCAACAGTATGCTGAGTTTAATATTTTAAAGACTTTTTATCAAAAATCTAATTATAAAGGGCTTAATCTTCCTGATGTTCCTTTACTTAGAGATTCCCATGTAAGTTCACATTTTTCTTTTTATTCATTAGGAATTGCAGATGTATGGTTGCCAAATGATGTTTTAGATTTGGCTGCATTAGCACAACATTATGGACTTCCAACCAGATTAATTGATTGGAGCAGAGATATTTACACATCATTATATTTCGCTTCTTCAGGCGCATTGTACGCAAGCAATGATAAATCACAATTTATGGTTTTATACGTATTAGACACTTATACCATTGATTATTTAAGAGTGTCAAACAAAATTCCAATCAGACTAATAGTTCCTGAACACTATAAAAATCCAAATGTTAATTTTCAAAGAGGTGTATTAAGTGCATGGGAGTATAAATCTAAACAACCACTTGAAGAAGACGCAAATTCTTCGTACGTTAATCGCCAATCCTTAGAGACTTTAATGCAAGAATACATCGATAAAAATAATATTACTTGGGGATTTCCAGATACTGCAACTCAGGAACCGATCATATATAAATTCTATATTCCAATCAACATGTCACTCCAAATATATGACTACATTAAAAAATTAGGGTATGGTGCTGACAGACTGTTTAACGGATATGAAGGTGTATCCAAAATGATGGAGGATGATATGACTTATACATCAAAAATATTAAAAAATGACCCCAACCGTTAGGCTGAGGGCTCTACCGATTCTAGCTATGTGTTAATGCTTTTATTCCATCGAAAAACCAATAGCAACATTTTCCTCAGGTGCTCCAAACCAATGGCCGTAAGATAGGGATACTTCAATAAAATGCTGTATAGCCTCTGGATCAGGAGGACCCGGTTGTACAGAATCTACTGGTCGACCGACTTCGTCAATAAGACGACCCATATTTGTTGTTGTTGCAATC
>Ga0154003_1000428_pt1 | contig 13123 bp, 8 predicted proteins | sample TSFL087MetaG_FD_104679 | JGI IMG/M metagenome (GOLD analysis project Ga0154003, IMG submission 104679) | Attine ant fungus gardens microbial communities from Florida, USA - TSFL087 MetaG | ecosystem: Host-associated > Fungi > Mycelium > Unclassified | place: USA: Florida, Lake Talquin State...
CGCGCCGGGTTCGGCGATGTTGAAATCGCCGAGCATCGCGTAACTGGCGGTCACGCCGCCGGTCGTCGGGTTGGTCAAGAGTGAGATGTAGGGCAGTCTGGCGTCGTCAAGCCGCGCCAGCGCCGCCGAAATCTTGGCCATCTGCATCAGACTAAGCGCGCCTTCCTGCATACGCGCGCCGCCCGAACACGAGACGACGATCAGTGGAAAACGTTTCTCGACGCAGCGTTCGATCGCCCGCGTGATCTTCTCGCCGACGACCGATCCCATGCTCCCGCCCATAAAACTGAACTCCATCGCGCAGATCACCAACCTTCGTCCGCCCATCTCGCCCTCGCCCGAGAGGAGCGCGTCGAGCATCCCGGTCTGCTTCTGCGATTTGCGCAGCCGGTCGACGTATGGGGCGTTGTCGACGAATTCGAGCGGGTCGGCCGGCGCGACTTGCGCGTCGCGCTCGGCGTACTGTCCGCCGTCGAAAAGCATTTGCAAACGCTCACGCGAACTGAGCCGGAAATGATGGCCACAGGTCGGACAAACGTTCAGATTAGCTTTTAGATCTTTGCGATAAATCGTCACCGAACAATCCTCGTTCTCACATTTGACGAAGATGCCTTCGGTCTTGACTGTGCGTTCTTCGGGCGGGGCCGGGGCGCCTATTTTGTCGGTTTCGCGCTTGAACCAAGCCATAGGTCAGCCATTCTACGCAGTGGCCTCAGGAGTGTCAAAGTACGAAATCAGCTTCGAAAGGTCCACGTTGCCGCCGGAAAGCAGAACGCCGACGCGCCCGCCCTTCAAATCGAACTTCCGATGAAAGACTGCCGCCGCCGCCGCCGCGCCCGACGGCTCGACCAAGGTCTTCATTCGTTCGAGTATGAACCGGATGGTCGACATTAGCTCCCGATCATTGACCAGCAGGATGTCTTCGACGAGTTCGCGGATGATGGGAAAGGTCAATTTGCCGGGCGAAGTCACTTGCAAACCGTCGGCGATGGTTTTGGGGACGGGAATCTCGACGCGCTCGCCTTTGCGGAATGATTGCCACGTGTCATTGCCCGCCTCCGGTTCGACGCCGAATAGGCGGATTTGGGGGCGCATGTGTTTGGCCGCCACTGCGCAGCCGGCTAGCAGCCCGCTGCCGCTCGTCGGGACCAAAAGGAAATCGAGCTCGGGAACATCTTCGAGCAATTCCATGGCCGCCGTCCCCTGCCCCGCCATGATCGCGTAATCGTCGAACGGCGGGACGAGCGTCATCCCGCGTTCGCGGCAGATTCTCTCCCCCACATCTTCGCGGCTCTGGTTGTAGCGGTCGTAAAAAATCACCTCGGCCCCGTAAGCGCGGGTCGCCTCGATTTTGATCTGGGGCGCGTCCTGCGGCATGACAATCGCCGCCTGAACGCCTAAAAGCCTCGCGGCCAGCGCCGTCGCCTGCGCGTGATTACCCGATGAGTAGGCGAGCGCGCCGCGTTTGCGCTCCTCATCGCTGAGCGAGGCGAGTTTGTTGTACGCGCCCCGGAACTTGAACGCCCCGACGCGCTGCAGGTTTTCGGCCTTGAAGAAGACCTCGCAGGCCGAACGCTCGTTGAATTGCCTAGACGTAAGGACCGGCGTGCGATGCGCCACGCCCTGCAGTCGTTCACGGGCTTCCAGGATGTCTTTGAAAGTCAACATAGTCGTTGTTGTCCTCACAGTAAATGGGGTGTAAAAGTTTGTTCGTAGCCATTCAGCGATTATCGGCTAATCGAAACCAGAGACTTTTGAAATCACAGGATAAACTAAAGCGGGGCGCAACCGAAATGCGGTCGCGGCTCTTGGCCCATCCATAGATGCTTCCGAATGACGCATCCAAAGACGAGAGGCGGGCGCCGCGCCGGCTGACGAACGGCATGCGACTGTGCGCAGGGGTGAGCATAACAAATGACACTCGCGAGTTGGTTTTCACTGAAAAGAGCCGATATGCGAACGTTTGGGTGACTGCGCCTGACGCCGCAAGCCGGGTGACGAAAATTACATCGGGCGCGGGCCATTACGAAGACCTGACGTGGACACCTGACGGACGGCTTCTTTGAGAAGCGAGACTATACATCGGCGTCAGATGAAGCGGATTCAGATCGACGACGATCAGGTCGGCCCGTTTGCCGGCTTCGAGCGAGCCGATCTCTTTCTCCAGATGCAGCGCGCGCGCGCATCCGATGGTGGCCATTTCGAGCGCCTGCTGAGCCGTGACGACGGTCGGGGTCATCGTCGCCAATTTGTGAAGTTTCGCCGCGGTGTCCATCTCCTCCCATATGCTCAGATCGTGATTCGACGCAGCGGCGGAAAGTCGCATAAGCCGAGAGACAAGCTCCATCTAGAATCGCGGAGCGTCAGCGCAGCGATTTAGATGGAGTAGGTGACTTAGGTATTATCTTTAGGGGATCAGGGCATTCAGACTCTTCAGCCAGAGATAGCTGGCCTCGTTGAATTCAAGCGTCGGGACGGCAGCCATGGCTTCGGTATAGCCGTTCCAACTATTAATCGTAATTCCCTTCACTCCAAACGCGATCATCTTGGTCTGCGCATTTCGCCACTTATCGTTATTGCCCCAAGCCAGCGCAATCGGGTCTTCCGGTCTTTGCTGTGGAAACACAATATGCGCGTCATAGCCTGGCGCGACATCCAGGATGACCGGGATACCGGTTTCAACCCAGGACCCCACGAAATTTTCCTTCCAGGAAATCAGCCTGCCAAGATCGAGGGAGTCGATCAAAATTGGTTCCCCCTGACGTGGGCCAGGACCGTATACGTGGCCTGATGGACGTGGTTGATTATTACGGAATCCCCCGGCAGCAGAGATTTCCGGAATGAAGCATTCAATTGCCAGGAGTGACATGGCGCCAGGGAGTCCATGCGGCGTACCCCCAGCTGAATCTGGCGTTGGATAATAACCTGTCGGCTGAGGAATCACATCGAGCGTGAATCCGACCCGCACACCGCCAGTTCTCTCCGCCACCTTGCAGGCGACCCGGTCCAACCCTTCCGCAAACAGACGATCATCGACGCCTGGCTGCCTGGACGAAGCGTGGATGATGGAAACCACATAGCGCTTTTGGCCGGAGTGATCGTACATCTGCGCCCATCTCGCAGGCCATTCCGGCTTCTCCGGATGCAGTAAGTAACGATTCACAAGGTCTACGATCTGCTCGACCAGCGCCGGGGATGGGTCGGACCGGGTCCCGGGAAAGTCGTCCGCGAATTCGAACGCAGGGGAGTTCCCGCCTCTCGGTTGGCCGGTTCCGGGATCGTTGCATTCGGTGCAAGCCCCCCCTTCGATGTAAGGAGCGATCAGAAGATTTTTCTCGACTGCGACATCAAACAATTCGTCGTGAGCAAAGGTTGAAGTTTGCATCGGAGCCCAATAGGCCCACCGGTCTGTCCCACGCTTTCCCCAATAGGACATGTTGACCACATTCACCCCGGCCGCAGCCATGCGGTCGAGGGCAAACCTTCGGAAGTTTACGCTTTCAGACCAACCGAGGTCCCGCGCGTCGGAAGGATGAACGGTGTAGAAGAAATCATTTGGTCCTGTGCAGTACTCGTAGAATTTGCTGAAACCAGGCAGGCTATTACATTGGGGGTCTATGAACCCACTGAACTTCCAGTCACCTGCAAAGAAGAAGGCGCTCTTCATCGGCCTGCCATTAAAACCAGGATTGGCTAGCAGGCCCCAAAGCGGGTTCCGCCCGAGCGCATTCCCTGGCCTGCCACTGGCGTAGTCAACCGCGCCGGTCTCGATCGACCAAAAGATAGAGCCGCGCTCGAAGTGATTGAAGCGCCAGAAGCCGTCGGCCGTCCCCTGTTCATCGGTTGTGGGATACCCTAGCCGGCCGTTTTCCCAGCCGAGGTCCGCCCATTTTCCACGAATCGCCCCAAAAATCGCGTGGGCTCCTGTCTCCGGCGTCCAGTAGATCGAGCGACCACCTTCAAAGTGATTGTACCGCCCGCGTCCATCAGGCGCCGGCGCCTCATCAGTGATCGGGTAACCATAGCCACTCTCCCACCCAAGGCTGGCCCACTTGTCGCGGATCGCGCCATGAACCTCATGGGCGCCGGTCTGCGGCGTCCAATAAATGGAGCCCCGTTGATAGTGCCTGTATCGCCCGACACCATCAGGCGCAGTCCTCTCAGGGGAAGTCGGCGAGCCCAGAAATCCCTCTGCCCCGCCGAGGCTTTTCCACTTGTCGTGGATCGGGCTATGAGCTTCAACCTCCTGGGCGCTGGTCCGTGGCGCCCAATAAATGGAGCCCCTATGATGGCGATTGTATCGCCCGATACCGTCAGGCGCAGTCATCTCGGGGGAAGTCGGCGAACCCGGAAAGCCCGGCGCCTCGCCGATGGAGTAGAATTTCTGATCAATAAAGCTTGCGGCGCCTGCGAATGATGTTACTGCTATCAGACATAGCATGAGCGCTGACGATATCAATTGATATACTTGCCAGGCAGAAGCCCTGGGGTTCATGTTCTTTTCTCCTCCATGGATATAAGTGAAATTTTCTAACTGGACCGAGCTGGCGTTATTACAGCAGTTTCAACTCTCGTGTTCAGTCGAAAACATATTGCCGTCCAATATTGACGGGCGATTGCCCCTGAACACCTGTCTTGAAACCGCCGTAGAGGATTGTTTCGGGAGCGCGATCGAGTAATTCTTTTCTCAATAGAAAAGTGCGGCGATGGTCGAAACAATTTCATTATCTTTCGGAATAATGTTGCGGGAAGCAGATTGAAGTAATCTGCTGATTATGAATGATGATCGAATCCGGCAGGAAAATGAAAATGGAGACTGGAAGGTCCGATATTGGCGCGGTGTTCAGATTCTCGAACCTGACTTTTCTCTATGGCTGATAAACCAGTCTAAACAGTATGAAAGCTCCTGTGGAAATCAGATTCCATTGGCCATTGCGCATTTATTCGTAGGAAGAACGATTGGAGAAAGCCCTCCCTAAGTGACAACGCGCAATGCGCAATGCGAAGACAAGTGCGACGGCTCAACGTTGGCCGTCGAGATTGGCCCATTCCCCTGATTGAATGAAGGCCGCCCAGTAAAACGGATGCCGATGGCCCTTGCTCCGCAGCATTTGTAACTGCGCCTGTCTCAGTCCATCGCTTCGTCCCTTTCCTTGCCGCAGCGCTTTGTAATAAGGGATCATCAAATCCATCGCCGTATTGTCCAGCACCGGCCACAGACTCATCACCTGGCTCTCCGATCCGGCCAACACCAGCGCCCGCCGCAATCCCTGAACCCCTTCCCCGTTCTTCACTTCTCCCAAACCCGTATCGCAGGCTGAAAGCACTACCAATTTCGTTCCCCACAAATCCAATCCCGCCACCTCCAGCGCTGTTAACAGGCCGTCATCATCTCCACTCTTGCCCTGATTGGCTCCCGCCAACGCCAATCCCGAACGAAGCAGTGGATTTTCGATCTTGGCCGCCCACTTGATGAACCGCAGGTCGGAGGAACGCCGCGTGCCACCGCCAAAGACGCCACCACGCGCCTCAGCCGGCGGCGCCTCCTGATCATTGAGGAAGAAGCCGTGCGTCGCGACGTGCAAAATGCGGGGCGCTTTGACCTGTTTGAGCGCCGATTCGGTAGCTTGTTCTCTCACCAGAACCGACGCTTCCGGCAGCAGAGACTTGATCGCCAATGCTTCGCGCCCAGTGCTCGGCAGCGGTTGGAAGTAAATCTTAGTTGAATAACTTTGTGTCCGCCCCGGATTGCGAGACTGCAAGGCTACGGCGCTTCGAGTTGCTTGCGCGACGACGGCCTCAGCCCTCCCGAAGGCGGGATTAGCCATGATCATCGGAGCGTTCTCGCTCGGCTGAGATATTTTCAGCCGCAGAAGGTCACGCCCACTCGTCAAGTAGCTGATAGTGTAGCGCTCGATTAGATACCGATTCTGTTCATCCACGAGAGCTGCGAAAGGAATGAGGTTGAGCGAGCCGTCGGGCGCAATCAGCAGACGGCGCGTTTTGCCCAGCAATTGCCGCACGGGACGCATCACCTTGTCATCCACGGCGCGCGCCAGTTTTTTGACGTCCGGCCGGTTTGGGTCGCGCAGAGCTTCACGCCAGGCATCGACCGCGCGATCGATCACGACGGCTTCGCCGAGGTCTATCCATCGGGGCTGCCCTGTCGCCTCGAGCGCATAAGCGAGGTAGCGTGGCGGTTTGCGTTTCTCGGTTTGCGGCTCCCGGGGCGTGTAGATGGCGAACTCAACCAGGGCGCCGTCCGCGGGAAGAGCAGCCAGGACTGCGGCAAGCGTGACCGGCTGCGTCTGGGCGCGAAACCTGTCGCTGCGAACGCTCAGCTCCGATTCTAATTGCTCGACTTTTTCTTCAAGCGGTTTGAGTAGGGTCTTATAGTTATCAGGGGAGTCCGCGCCGGATTCTTTGAGTATGAGCTCGGCCAACTTTGAGCGGGCTTGAGTGAGTTGATCGAAGACCGCTCGATCTTGAGGACTGGAGTTGCGGCGTAATGTGGCGATTGTATCGGTCATTGCATCCAGCCCGCGTCCTTTCCGGCGCAACAGGGTTGTGAACGCCAAATTGAGGGCCTCCGACTTATCCGGAGCAATTTGGCTATGCAGCGAGAGTGTGAAATCGGTCTCTTCTGAGAACAGCGCAAGGTAAGCGAGTTTCTGGCGTTCGGAGCCGGCTGCGAGAGTGTGCGCGAGATTGCGTTCGCTGACTGCGTTGGCGCGCGACTGAACGGTGATGGCTTGAGCGATGTCGCCTTTGGCTGTGTAAAGCCTGGCAAGGTTGTTATAGGACTCAGCGAGATATGGGTGTTCCGGCCCCAACGCCTTTTCAAAAATGGCTAGAGCGCGGTGATAGAGCGGCTCCGCCTTTGCATAACCGCCCATGTCATCGTACATGTCAGCGAGATTGTTGAGAGTACCGGCGACATTAGGGTGTTCCAGCCCCAGCGCTCTCTCCGAGATATCCAGCGATCGTTTATAGAGTTGTTCCGCCTTCGCATAGTCTCCTCTGTCATCGTACAGGTCAGCGAGATTGCGGAGAGTCATAGCGACCTCAGGGTGTTCCGGCCCCAACATTTTCTCCCGGATCTTCAACGCGCGTTGGAGCAGCGGTTCAGCCTTCGCATCCTCGCCTTTATTACGGTAGAAAATCCCAAAATTATTGAGAGAATCGGCGACACCCGGGTGTTCTGGCCCGAGCGATTTCTCATCGATAGTTAGCGCGCGAATAAACAGCGGTTCGGCCTTCTCGTAGTCGCCTCTGTGGTAGTAGATGATCGCAAGGTTGGCAATAGGATCAGAAACAAGACGGTGTTCCGGCCCTAACGCTTTCTCCCGGATCTTCAACGCGCGTTGGAGCAGCGATTCGGCCCCTACATAGTCTCCTTTAACAAAGCAGATGCTGGCGAGACTATTGAGAGGAAAAGCGACAAGAGGGTCTTCCGGCCCCAAAACTTCCTCGCGGATGGCCAGAGCGCGTTTATGCAATGACTCGGACTTCTCATAATCGCTTCTAGAGAAGTGAAGGACTCCGAGGCGGTAGAGAGTATTAGCGACTTCCCGATGTTTAGGCCCCAGCGCTTTTTCCTGAATGATCAGCGTGCGTTGAAAGAGCGGCTCAGCCTTCGCATACTCGCCTTTGTCATAGTAGAGAGTGGCTAGACCCCGGAGAGCAATGGCCACATCGCGGTGTTCCGCCCCTAATATCCTTTCACGAATTTCCAGCGCGCGCTCAACTAACGTGAGGGCATCATCAAACTTACCGGCGAGATGCAGTTCGTAATACTTCTTATACAACCTGCGGGCTTCATGCAAAGCGCGGTCATTGTCTGCCGCGACACGCAACTCCTCAATCCAAATTTCATATCTTCCCGCAGGGGCCTCCTTCTGTGTGGGTCGCACGGTCAGGCGATGGCCGCCAGTCTCTTCCGCCACTAGCGTCACCGACTTTTGTCCTTGCGGCCCGCTTTCGGAGTCGAAATCTGCGATCTGCTTTCCGTCCGGCCCCAATAGTTGCGCGACTACATCAATGCCGCGTTGCTCAACCACGAGTTTCACATATTGACCAGCGTCGAGCACAAGCTGATAAGAGTGAGAGGCGCCTGCAGCCAACTCTCGTTCAATCGGTTTGCCCGGTTCGAGGCGTCGAGTTTGTTGGTTATCTTGCGCCGCCTCGTTTGATATCGCCCAGCCGGCATAGAATCCGGAGTGCAAAGCCGGAACCCGGATAGATGGCATGCAGATAAACAGTACGAGACCGCAATGAATTACCAGTGATTGAGACTTGGCTCGAGTTGGTGCCGGTGTAAGCGAACCAGCCATTACGATACCTCCTTACATGAAATCGCGGTTCTTGAGAAGCCTTTACGTCGCGTTGCGACGCCCTGAAACAATGAAAATGCGCCACGTAGTAACGAATTTATTCGTTACTACGTGGATATTTTCTGAGGAGCGATAGACGCCGTATCGAAAAATCTTTCGACATGCGGAAGTCATTTACTTACTGAATAGTGACGGGTCGAAGCGGCGTGATCACGCCGCCATCCTGTATTGATCGAGTTTTTTTGCGCCATTTGGCCTCAGGACGGCCGAGTTGTTCTTGCCAGGCTTCGTCGCAAAATCGCTGCTTGAGTTTGTGTTCTATCTCCGCATAAGTGGTGAAACCCGAACTATTTCCTGGCGACTCTGAAGACATGGCGGTTGATCTCTTCCGTTTTGCCATTGGGAGTCGCGGCTGCGACCGTCAGGATGTAATCGTTCACAGCTTGTTTATCAGCGGGAACGTTGACGGTAATTGCGCCTGACCGTTGTTATTGTCGAATAGCGCCGCTCGGCTTGTTCTTCAACCTCTACTGGCGAGCAGCGCGAAAACATGTCAAAGGTCTTGAGGATCAAGCGCGAGAGCCTTTCGTTAGCTTCTCACCCGTCGCTTTTCAGTACTTAGTCAGCGCACGGAAGGCGTATGTGGCGACCGGCACACGGTCTTCTTGCGCAGTGAACCCTTCGAGAGTGAGCAAGTAATCACCCGGCTTAAACAGGTTGGAATCGAATCTGAGAGCTAGCCCGTTCTTGGAATTTGGTTTCAGGCCATTCTTTGTCCAAATGCTCCGGCCGCCGGCCGTCGAGATGGCGCAGCGGTAGGAGCGAAGTTCGGGATCAGGCTCCAATTCGAGCAAAAGAATCATCCATTTAGCTGAAGGCGCGAGCTCGATTCGATTGACCGGCTGAGACAGGTCGAGGCTACCGCCTCTTACTACACTCAAAGCGAAGACCGGCGCTTCAGATTGGTATTCCGCAGCTTTGCGTGACGGTGGGAATGGAGAATCGCCCTCTTTACGCATGAGTTCGAGTTGGGCGACAAGTCGCTCTCGTTGCAAGGACGATTCCCGCTGACGCGTCTCCATCTCTTTTGCCAGATCGCGGGCCGCTTGCTCGCCTTCTTCATATTTTCGCCGCCACTCCGATGAAGCCTGTATAGCCTGAGTCAGATCGCGGCGCGCGCTCCTCCATTCCAGAATCAGCAGAGCCGTCGGGAGCGCGACCAGCAGAATTAACACTGCAAGCAATGGCGCTTGTCGCCTTCGGATGAGCCATGCGACCCGGACCAATACTCCGGCCCGCCTGACCTGCAGGTAGGCGCGGAATCGCATCGCTTCTTCCGCCGCGACAATTCGGAGACCGGCGCGGAAGTTTTCGGTCGTCCGCAGCAGGTCGTGGCACTCCGCGCAATCAACAAAGTGCTCCTCGAAACGCATCCGCTCTTCTGCGGATAGTTTGCCCGACAGATAACTGTCGGCAATATGATTATCTTTTATATACGAGTGCTCCATCGGTAAAAGATAAGTATTGGCGCCAGCCATGTTGTCCTCCGCCAAAGAACTTGGCTTACAAATAAAGTGCGGCCAGGCGTCCCAAAATATCACCACTCAGGATAAAAATCGCAGGCGCAATACCGTGCAGGCTTATTTATCCCGCATGGCTTGTCTGTAAAGCTCTCTGAAGCGTTCGCGGGCACGGTGGAGCACAATGTTGAAATGAGGGATCGTCAATCCCAGATCTGAGCAAATCTGTTCCTTGTCATCATCGGCGATATAGAAGCGATAAAGGGCCTGGATGTCCCGTTCGTTCGGCATCTCTTTGAGGACTTGCCGGACGAGATCGGCTTTCTCTTTCCGCAAGATCTCTTGGAGTTGATCGGGCGCAGGGTGAGGTAGAGGCGCCGCTTCTTCGATTTCGGTCATATTCTCCTGACGCGCTGCGCGGCGGAAATAATCAATAACAAGGTTCCTGGCCACGCCGCAAACGAATCCGGAGAGCCTCTCCGGCTCTCGAACATCTCCATTCCGAATCTTTTCAAGAATGATGCGGAAGGTTTCCTGGTAGAGGTCCTCGGCGGCGGCCGTGTCACGAACTTCCCTGCGGATAATGATCATTACGCCACGGCTATAACGCTCGACCAGTTCGGTTTCCGTTTGCCGATTGCCGGCCCTGATGCGGCTTACTAAGTCAACCTGAGCGCAGGTGTCGTTTCTGGCTCTCATCTCCATACAAGAATATTTGTATAAGGCTCATTTGGAGGATAGAAATGCTGACGGCCGGCTGGTTACGGAGGAGCTGTGGCTGCTACATTCATTTTTAGAGGTCAACGTTGATTGAAATCACTGAGTAATCCCAAATGGGGCGAAACCGGATAGTAGACATCACTCCTAACTTGGCCAAAAGGGTTTATAACCTCATAGTCCTGGCAAAATCCTATAAAAATTCTCTGTTTTCAATAAATATTTCTCCAATATTTCTCCATGTTATTTTTAGACGGGTTTCCATAGCCGATCTTTGAGATTGTTGAGCGGTAAGTGGTGAAGAACGCAAGAGTCGGCGACGAAGCTGGCTGAAGAAGCGCCCCTCAATTAAAGATTTTCTTGACCGAGTCGGTATCGAGGTTCGCGCCGGTCAGGATGTTGACGATGTTCTGTCCTTCGAGCCTTTCGCGCAATTTGACGGTCGCCGCCGTCGCCGCCGCGCCTGCGCCTTCGACTAAATTATGCGTCGTCCGCCAGAGCAGCCGGATCGCACTAATGATCTCGCTGTCGCTGACCAGCGCAATTTCGTCGACCCCGTTACGGATTATGTCGAAGGTCAACGCGGCGGGGATTCGCGTGGCCACGCCGTCGGCGATCGTGCGCGCATCACTGGTCTCTACGATGCGGCCTTCTTTCCAGGAAAGATAGACGCTCGGCGCGCCTTCGGCCTGCACGCCGTAGATTCTGGTTTCGGGCGAAAGAGCGCGGAAGGCCGTGATCACCCCGCAAACGCCGCTGCCCAGTCCGATGGGAACGAAGATCGCGTCGGCATGAGCGCCTCGCTCGGCGAGAGCTTCGATGATTTCGATCGCGTAAGTTCCGACGCCGTTGATCAAATGCCGCTCGTTGGCCGAATGGATGTAGCGCAGGTTTTCGGCTTTCGACAGGCGTTCGGCCTCTTCGCGCGCCTCGTCAAAATCGCGTCCGTATTCAATCAACCGCGCGCCGTAGGCCCGCATCGCCTCGTTCTTTTCCGGGTTATTGCCGAACGGGACGACGATCGTGGCGGGGATCGAATAAACGCTCGCGGCCAGCGCCACCGATTGCCCGTGGTTTCCCCGCGTGGCCGTGACCACGCCGTCGTGCGAGCGCTCCCGCGCGAAGTGGCTCATGAAATTCAGCCCCCCGCGAATTTTGAACGCCCCGGTGACCTGGTGATTCTCGTGTTTGAGGAAGACGCGCGCGCCGATTTCTCGCGCGAGCATCGGATATTCGATTAGCGGCGTCGGCTTTAGCGCGCGATAGACGACCTCGCCCGCGGCGCGAATTTGTCCGATCGAAATTTGGGCTTGCATACCTTTGTGATCTTAGCATTGTGTCGGGTAAAATGCCTGTCGCAACCCTGATGATTGTCGATCAAGAGTCACTGCCGACCCGCGATCCGCAATCCGCGATCTAAAGTCAGAAACCCCAAAATATGATCACCATCGGAATTCATTATCTCGGAACTGTCGCCTCGCTTGACATGCGCGGGAAGTTCATCAAAGGGCAAGGCGGTTTCCAATTGCAGATGCTCGTCGACAAAGTTTTGCAGGCGGGCACGAGCAAGATTCTGCTAAACCTGACCGAAGTGCCGATCATCGATAGCATGGGCATCGGCGAAATCGTCCGCGCCTTCAAGCGGGTTCAGGAAGCTGGAGGGACTCTCAAACTCGTCGGCGTGACCGACCGCGTATACGGCGCGTTGAAGATAACGCAACTGCTCGACCTGATCGAAAGCTTCGACACCGAGGAATCGGCGGTCGCGAGTTTTGGTAAGGAGAAGAAAGGCAGAAGCAAAAAGAAGAAATCGAATGACGAGTCCGAAGAATCGGGCGACGACAGCAATGATAAAGAAGAGTGAAGCGGGCTATTTAATGACGCCAATGGCGCCCGCGTAATAGCCCTCCTTATGCTTCACCTTCAGGTTTGGCCATCCTTTCGGTGGTTTAACGTTAACCTTGACCTTGCGCCACTGGCCGTCGTTTTTCACGTTGGTCGGGTTGTAGCCGATGCTGTATTGATGCCTGAGTTCGAGCGCGATGCGGGTCGTAATCTCCTCTAGTTCCGCGCCCGATTTTGGGAAGAAGGCTTTACCGCCCGTGGTCTGGGCTATCTCCTCCAGGATCGCCTGCCCATGCATGTCCAATGTTCCGCCCGCTCCGCCGCCCAATTCCACAATCCCGATGCAGTAAATTTGCACGCCGGCTTCCTTCAGCAGTTTGCGCAATTCGCCGTAGGTGTAGCGCGAGGAGTTGTCCTGCCCGTCCGAGATCAGGAGTATCGCGCTGCGGTTGTGGCGGCCCTGTCTGACCTTCTCGATCCCCAGATACGTCGCGTCATAAAGCGCCGTTTGACCGTTAGGGTCAATCAAAGTGAGTTTGTTAGTCAGCGTATCACCGTCGGTGAACTCGGCCAGCAGATTGGCGCGCTGATTGAACCCGACCAGGAAGAAATCGTCGTCACTGTGCGAGGTCTGGATGAAGGCCTTGAGCGCGTCTCTGGCGCGGTCGAGCTTGCCTTTCATGCTCCCCGACACGTCGTAGACGATCC
>Ga0154003_1000429_pt1 | contig 13093 bp, 10 predicted proteins | sample TSFL087MetaG_FD_104679 | JGI IMG/M metagenome (GOLD analysis project Ga0154003, IMG submission 104679) | Attine ant fungus gardens microbial communities from Florida, USA - TSFL087 MetaG | ecosystem: Host-associated > Fungi > Mycelium > Unclassified | place: USA: Florida, Lake Talquin State...
ACCTCACTGACACTACAGTCACACTCGACGCGAACCACCTCCTCGCCGGCGAGACGCTGCATTTCGCTTTGACGCTGGTCGAGATCGCCGCTTAGAGATATTAAGGCGTAATCTCCACCGCCCATGACTTCAATTTCATCGCACAGGTGGGATCTGACGCCCGGTGAAGCCATCGAGGTTCAGCAGCGGCTGCGTAATCTGGTTCGCCTGCAGCCACTCGCGCGGCCCATGGGCACGATCGCCGGGGCGGACATCTCGTTCAACAGGTTTTCCGAGACGGTTTACGCGGGCATAGTCGTTTTGAGTCTACCCGATTTGCGAATAGTCGAAACCGCCGGCGTCCGCAGCGTGGCGAAATTCCCTTACGTGCCGGGATTGCTGAGCTTCCGCGAGGCCCCTTCGCTGCTCGAAGCGTGGGAGAAGCTCAAAACAAAACCCGACGTCTTGATGCTCGACGGGCAGGGGATAGCCCACCCTCGCCGCTTCGGCATCGCCTGCCATATAGGCGTGTTGCTCGATTGGCCGACCATTGGTTGCGCCAAGAGCATTCTGGTAGGCAGATACCGCGAGCTTGGGCTTGAAGCGGGAAGCCGGTCGCCCCTGGTTGATAAGGGCGAACAGGTGGGCGTCGCGCTGCGGACGAAGAGCAAAGTAACTCCAGTCTATGTTTCACCCGGCCATCTGATGGATCTTGATTCGGCTGTGGATCTAGTCCTGCGGTCTACAACCAAATACCGATTGCCTGAACCGACACGGCAGGCGCATTTGTTGGTCAACCGGCTGAGGGTTGAGTCTGGAGAGAATAAAGTCGCGTAGCGCCAGTAAGCCGCGCGACATGTGTGTTGTAAAAGTTGCTCTTACGCCAGTTTGTCCAGGTTCGGATGCATCATATTCCATTTCGTCGCGCGCTCGTAAGCCAGGGCCACGCGCAGCGGCGCGGCTTCGTCGTATAGATTGCCGGTGAACATGATCGCCTGCGGCAGGTTGTTGATGAACCCGCATGGGGTGACGACCGCCGGGTGGCCGGTCAGGTTCGTGATCAGCAGACTGGCGCTGCCCGGGGCTGGAGTGACGAAGACGTCCCACTTCGACATTAAGGAGTCCATCTCGCGCATCAACAGAGTGCGCGCCCGCTGCGCTCGGATGTATTCGACCGCCGGGATGAATCGCGAAGTGCGGAAGCTGTTGGGCCAGTCGCTGGCGCTCTGTCCCGACAGTTGGTTGACTCGACCGTCGCGCGTGATGTCGTCGAAGGCGGCCGCGGCCTCCGCGTTCAGAATGATCCGCAGGCTCTGGGCTGAGAATTGCGGAAGCTCCATCGGTTCTAGCCTGGCGCCGGCCTGGCGCAGGGCGTCGAGAGCCTCCTGATACATCTTATTCCGCTCCTCGCCGGCGCTCTGGGCGCCACGCTGACCGGGGCCTCGCTCAAATTCGGCTTTGACGTAACCGATGCGCAATTGCGCCAGTGGACGTTCTGGGTTCCAATTGAACGCGGCGTCGCCGACCGTGATGTCGCGCCCGTCGGGGCCGTAGATGGCGCCAAGCGCTAGCGCGCAATCTTCCACGCCTCGACAGATCGGGCCGATCTTGTCCATCGTCCAGCTCAATCCCATTGCGCCGTATCGGCTCACTCGCCCGTAGGTCGGGCGCAGCCCCGTCACGCCGCAGCGCGATGACGGCGAAACTATCGAGCCTAAGGTCTCGGTGCCGATTGAAAACCCGACCAGTCCGGCCGAGGTGGCCGAAGCCGAGCCTGCGGACGATCCGCTCGACCCGGTATTGGTCTCTTCTGGCTGCCACGGATTGCGCGTCATTCCCGCGAACCATCGCCCGCCTTGCGCCAGCGCGCCCAGCGAGAGTTTGGCGAGGAGCACCGCGCCGGCGTCGCGCAAGCGTTCGACCACCGTCGAGTCGTAATCGATCATCTGATCGCGGAATGGTTCGGCGCCCCAGGTGGTCTTAATTCCCTTCGTCGCGAAGAGGTCTTTCACTCCGCAGGGGATGCCGTGGAGCGGGCCGCGATATTTACCTCGGCGGATTTCGCTCTCGGCCTCTTCGGCCTGTTTCAGCGCCGACTCTTCGGTAAGCGTAACCACGCAGAGCAGCGCCGGGCCGTACTTTTTCAGCCGCGCCAGATACATCTTCGTCAGTTCGACAGGCGAAACCTGTTTCGTGCGGACGAGTTCGGCGAGCTGCGTGACAGTGCTAAACGCGAGTTCTTCGACCGATTTGAATTTAGGCGGCTCGACCTTGCTCGCTTTAATCTTCGTCTTCGCGGCGCTGAACTTTTTGCCGGGCGGCGCGGGGTGAAAAGCGATCGCAGGCTCGGTGTCGAGCGGCACGTCGATCTTGCGTAGCGCCTCGTAATTCGCCAGGTTGCGGTTGACGCCGGGCAGGGCCATCGCCTCCTGCGCGTCGGCCAACTCGATTCCGATCAATTGTTCAGCCGCGCGAAGCGTCTCCTTCGTGACCCTCTGTGACGGTTGTAGAGCTTGCTGGGCCTCCGCGATTGCGGAGCCGGGACGGGCGTCGAGATTAGCTATCGCGGCGCCGGCGCCTCCGGCCGCGGGGAGCAGTTTGACGAACGATCGGCGATTTATCTTCGCGTTTTTTTCGGCGGAGTTTACCGGGCGACGTGTTCGGGTGTTTTTCATAGGCCTCCTGTGGGAAATCCTTGTGAGCGTCACGAATGGGACTTACTAGGACCTATAGGACTTATGGGACCTCCTACTGTCCCATAAGTCCTATAGGTCCTAGTAAGTCCCATTAATCGTTCTCAGTTCAATCTTCCGCCCGTCCAATCGTCGAAATTCTGTTTGCGCGGCGTGCGCTCGGGAGTGACGCGTCCATAGCTGATGTCGCCGTGTTCTTCGGCGCGCGCCAATTTCTTCATGGCGCAAAGTCCTTCCAGCGCCAGTTCGCAAGCCGAAACGAGCGCGCCGTCCGCCTCCTTTTCGACCTTGCCGCCGCGGACGGCTTCGACGAGGCCGCTCACTGCCTGAAATTCCTTGAGAGCTTCTTTGTCGGCCGTCATATCGCTGACCGTCAGTGTGTTTCCTTGATTGAAGTGGTCGAGCGTCTGTCGAAAATCGATCCCGGCGAAGATCGAGCCGAAGACTTCTCCGCAGGCTTTGCGAATCAGGTCGCGCGCGACTCGTTCGGCCCCGATCTGTTCGCCCTCGTATTCAAGCTCAATCTTGCCGGTGATCGCCGGGATCGCGGCGTAAACGTCGCTGACGCGCGGGGTGGCCACGCTCTGATGGTTCAATAAGGCGCGCCGCTCGGCGTTCGACACGACGCTCTCCATGACGGTGATAGGCAGGCGCTGGCTAACGCCGGAGCGCTTATCGACGCGTTTGTCCTCGCGCGCGATGAATGCGATCTGTTCGACGATTTCGCGGATGGCCTTCGGGATCAAAAAAGTCAATTGGTAATAATAAGGAGAGCCGCGGTAATCGCGATGGCGATTGGTCCACGCCTCCTGCTTCGTGATCTCGACGCCTTCCTTGATCGAGGTAGGGTAATGGGTCTGAATTTCGGAGCCGATGCGGTCTTTGAGCGGCGTGATGATTTTGCCACGCGCCGTGTAATCTTCGGGGTTGGCCGAGAAGACCAGCAACACGTCAAGCGGCAGCCTAATGGGGTAACCCTTAATCTGCACGTCGCCTTCCTGCATGATGTTGAACAACCCGACCTGAATCTTCCCGGCCAGATCGGGCAGTTCGTTGATGGCGAAGATGCCTCGGTTGGCGCGCGGCAGCAGGCCGTAATGTATCGTCAACTCATCCGAGAGCAGATGCCCCCCACGCGCAGCCTTGATCGGGTCGACGTCGCCGATGATGTCCGCGATGGTCACGTCGGGCGTCGCCAGCTTTTCAACGTATCTCGCGTCGGGTGTGATCCAGGCGATCGGCGTGTCGTCCCCTTTTTCGGCGATGAGTCGTTTGCCGTAAGCGCTGATCGGACGGAGCGGGTCGTCGTTGATCTCCGACCCGGCGATGATAGGGATCTCGTCATCGAGCAGAGAGGTCAATTCGCGCAGGATGCGGCTCTTGGCCTGGCCGCGCAGCCCGAGCAGGATGATGTTGTGTCTGGCCAGCAGCGCGTTGATGATCTGTGGAATGACGGTGTCTTCGTAACCGACTATGCGGCTGGTGACTTTTCCTTTGTCATCTTTACGCGAAAAAAGATCGTCGCCGCCACGGAGCGCCTTGATCAAGTTTTGACGGATTTCGTCTTTAACCGGGCGAGTGCGGAATCCCGCCGCTTTCAACTCGCCCAGAGTTTGCGGTAGAGACATTGTTATAGAAATCCTTGAAGAAAAACTGTCGCCACGTACGGCGCCCGGGAGCGCGGGCATCCTTGCCCGCGCTCCCGGGCGCCGTACGGCATATGGTGTTTTGATCTTAACCCTCGACGGCGGGAGGCGCAAGAAAAAGGGCCGCCGTGATGGCAGCCCCGAGAGAAAGACTGTGTTTGCGGGCGTCGGCTTAGGCCGCCGTCCCCGGAAACAATCAGTCGCGATTGCGGTTCTTGATCACATGGTACAACGCGCCGCCGCCACCGCCGATCAACGCTCCGGCCGCTGCGCCCCTTCCTCCGCCAGCTGCCGCGCCGATGCCGGCGCCGATGGCCGCAGGGGCGGCTATCGTCAGGACGGTTTTCAGCTTGGAATCGCCACGGCGTCTTACGGACCCACCCGACGAGCGATAGACCACTTCCTGTCGGGCGGCGCGGCTAGCAGGCTGCGCCACGCCCTGTTTGGCTCGCGCCTGAAAACCGTCGGCGTATCCATCCTTGAACCCGTCGTTATAGCCGGCGCGTGTGGTATTAGTAACGCTGGACGATTGGCCACTCTTCCCGGCATTGTAGCCGTCCGTGTAACCCGTTTTGAAATCACTCAAATAGAAAGCCTGGTTCTCGCTCGCGGCCGCAGTTGTCTCTGCGGATGCCACTGGCGAGGCTTCGGGCAATGGCGAACTCGACGGCGCCGCCGTCGTCGCTAAGACGGCTTTGCCCTCTTCAGCCGTCGTTTTGGGTGTTTCGGCCATTCGTCCGAACGCGAAGCCCGAAATCAGCATCGCCGCGCCCAACACAATAGCCAATATTCTTTGCGATTTAGTCATCGGTTATCCTCCTTCAAAAATGAAGTAAGTAAAAATGGAGACCCTGAAGAGTCGCAGCAAACATGGCGCCACGACCAGGCCTTGAATCTTGCCCCGGTCTTGATAGAGATAAGTCCCGATATTTTTCAACATACGCGAATCGGGGCTGGAATTGCGACTACCTCTAATGTCGCTTTCTTGTACCCATATCGGATGAACGGTCTAAAAATTACACGATAAGGTCGGCTCAAGCGTGAAACTTTCATCGTGGTTCCATCACCTACCTACTGTCGAAATGTATAGACCGCGAACGCGGTGAATCCGATTTCAATACCAACCCATTCCCAAGGAGAGAGAAAATGTCCAAGAATAATTCGCCCGCGTATACAGTCGCCGGGATTTTGTCATTGGCGATTCTATGTTTGGCTTGCGGCCCGGCGCTCGCGCAGCGCGGCGGACGCGAGGATCGCAGTAAAGAAGAACGAGGGCTTTCGTGCAACGACAATTGGGGCGGCGACCGCGCCTCGCATTGCGTAATTAAGGAGCAGACGGTAGCCGCGACAGGAGGGACTATCACCGTTGACGGCAGGAAGAACGGCGGCGTGACGGTGAAAGGCTGGGATCGAAATGAAATCCTCGTGCGCGCGAAGATCCAAACCTGGGCGGACACTGACGCTGAGGCTCAGGCCCTGGCAGGTCAGGTCAGAATTGAGATCGGAGGCGCGAATATTCATGCCGAAGGTCCGGAGACGAGAGATCATCATGGCTGGGCGGTGAGTTTTGAGGTTTCCGCCCCGCGCAATTCGAATCTTTCGCTCAAGGCGCACAATGGCGGCATCGGTGTTTCTGACGTTCGCGGTCAAATAGAATTCAGCACGATGAACGGCGGCGTCTCGCTGCGCCGGCTCGCGGGGAGCGTGAAAGGCGAGACTATGAACGGCGGTCTTTCGATTGACCTGGCCGGCGCCGGCTGGGACGGTGGAGGAATGGACGTGAGAACGACCAACGGCGGCGTGACCCTTTCAATTCCCGAAAATTATTCGGCTCACCTTGAGACCGGCACGGTCAACGGCGGATTGAAGATCGATTTTCCAATCACATTGCAGGGCGAGGTCAAACGCGAGTTGTCGCTCGACCTCGGCGGCGGCGGCCAGACCATTCGCGCCGTTACGACCAACGGCGGCGTTTCGATCAAACGTAAATCGTAGAATATCGAGGATCGAGGATCGAGGATCGAGGATCGCGCTATCGCGCGTAAGGCGATCTTCCATCCTCGATCCTCGATCCTCGATCCTCGATCCTCGATCCTCGATCCTCGATCCTCGATCCTCGATCCTCACTCAGCGGCTTGCGCGCTTTTCGGCTTCTCGTTATATTTCCCGCGTTTCCAGGTCCCACACACAGTCAAGTTTTTGAACCCCTGTTTGGCAGTCCACCTGAATATCGAGAGGAGGTTTTCCATGACGCAAGAGGCCGAAATCACGACAAGCAGAGAAACATTCGAAGGCGACGGTTTGGAAATCGAGGCGTTCGTCGCGCGCCCGGACGAGGTTGAAAAAGCTCCAGCCGTCATCATCATTCATGAGTGGTGGGGGCTCAACCGGCATATCGAAGACGTCGCGCAGCGCTTCGCAGAAGAGGGCTTTATCGCCGTCGCGGCCGACCTTTACGACGGCAAAGAGACGAAAAACGCTCAGGAGGCCGCGAAGCTGATGGGCGCGCTGAAACAGGAAGACGGCCTCGCCCGGTTGCAGGTCGTCCTGAAGCGCTTGCGCGCAATGCCCGAAGTGACCGGCGTCGGCGTAACCGGCTTCTGCATGGGCGGCACTTTCGCTCTGCTGCTGGCCTGCAACGCGAAGGTCGAAGCCTCGGCGCCATTCTACGGCGACGTGCCCGTCGAAACAACGGTGATTGGCAAGCTGAGTTGTCCGGTCCTTTTCATCGGGGCAGAGAAGGATCAATGGATCACGGTTGAAAAAATGAACCGCCTGGAGGCCGCGCTCAAACAGTTCGGCAAGGAAGGCGAAGTGCGAATTTACGAAGGCGCCGACCATGCCTTCTTCAACGATACGCGGCCAGAGGTCTACAACCAAGCCGATGCTGAAGACGCATGGGAGCGGGTGATCGAATTTTTCAATAAACACTTGCGCATCGGACAAACGGCCACTGCCTAAATCTAATGCTACGAGTCGCCCGAGCCTGATTCCCGAGCGGAGGCGCCGCAGAACGCCGAGGGCGCGCAGAGTCGATCCGGAAGCCACTTTATCTTCCTCTCTGCGAAGCCTCCGCGTTCTGCGCCGTCTTCAGCGGAGAGCTCAACGCTATACTTATGATTTACGAGTTATCGGCAAACACCGTGGCGATCATTACCGGCGCCTCGTCAGGAATCGGCCGCGCGGCGGCGCTGGTCCTGGCCGAAAGAGGGGCGCGACTTGCGCTGCTGGCGCGTTCGGAGGTAGGCCTTTCCGAAGTCGCGGATGAGGCCAGGGGGCGAGGCGCGAGCGACGCCGCTTACTTTATTTGCGACGTGCGCGATGAAGCGGCGGTCGATCGCGCGGTCGCCTCGACCCTGGAACGCTTCGGGCGCATTGACGTTTTGATCAACAGCGCCGGATTGAGCTTGAACGGCGAGGTTGATGGTTACTCGCTGGAAGATTGGAATGCGGTGATTGGCGCCAATCTAACCGGTACATTTCTGGCCTGTCGCGCGGTGGCGCCCGCAATGAAACGCCAGGGCGGCGGCCAGATCATCAACATTTCATCGGGCGCAGGACGCAACGGCATCAAAGGGATGGCGGCTTATTGCGCGTCGAAGTTCGGCGTGATCGGTTTCACCGAATCGTTCGCGCTCGAAGTCAGAAATCAAAACATCCGTGTTTCAGTCCTGCTTCCTGGGTCGGTGGCGACCGATTTTTCCAGAGTCGCGAAACGCGACCGGACCGCATCTCCCGGCGGATCCAGAGAGCTCGGCTATTCGATGCTGGCGGAAGAAGTGGCCTCGGTGATAGTCGCAATGCTGGAGCAGCCCATACAAGCCTGGATGAGCGAGGTCACGTTGCGTCCACTGAATCTGGAATTGAAGCGGCGTATTTCCTGACATCGACGGAGAGACAACAGAGATGGAAAGACAGAGAGACGGGGCGACGGGGCGACCGGGCGACCGGGCGAGAGGGAGAGAGGAAGACAGAATCTCTTTGCCGCCCGGTCGCCCGGTCGCCCCGTCGCCCCGTCTCTCCCTCTCTCCCTCAGAGCTTCGCGAGAAAAGACGACTGGTCAAATACATCACGCAAAACCTCGAAGCCGCATACGGCGTCCCTGTCAACGACAGCCCTTACGACCCACTGAGCGAATTGATCCTCACGATCTTGTCCCAATCCACAACCGACAGCAACAGCCGAAGAGCCTTCGAGAATCTCAAACTGCGTTTCCCCGACTGGGAATCGGCGCGACGCGCGCGCGCGTCATCCATCGCCGCCGCAATCAAATCGGGCGGATTGGCCAACGCCAAGTCGATGGTCATCAAAAATGCGCTTAACGAGATCATAATAAGAAGGGGAAATCTCGATCTGTCTTTTTTACACACATCGCCGATCGAGGAGGCCAGGGAATTTCTTACATCACTCGTGGGCGTAGGACCTAAAACGGCAGCCTGCGTCTTGTTATTCGCGTGTAATAGAAAAATATTTCCGATGGATGTCCATATTCTGCGAATCACAAGACGAATTGGGTTGGTTAATGAGCGCTTCAGCGACGAACAATCGCACAAAAGGATGGAAAAATTGGTTCCACCGAATAAGCATTACTCACTTCACGTCAACCTTATCAGGCATGGTAGGCAAATTTGTCGTCCGCAAAACCCGAAATGCGATAAATGCCCTTTGATCGAGCAGTGTGATTACGGCCAGTTACAGCTTTGATTTTCCCATGGGATGAGGGCACTGAGTAAAAAACGATCAAAGCGTGATCTTTTATGTACCATTTTATTCCAAGATTGTGAGTCGGCTCCGGTTGTCGATACGGCGACATCGGCGACAAATCAATCTACTAAAGTGCTGATAAAAGGCCGGTTAAGAAAATTAGAGAGGCGGTTGTTTGCGAAGAATAAGGCAATGGTATGCTCGTTGCACTAGTAGCGTATCGACAAGCAATGCTTCAGCAGTTTAGGTAAACGCTCGGAGGCGGGAGATGTTGGGGGACATCAAACGTTGAAGAGCAAAGTTAGGATGGCTGCTAGGTTACGCATGGTTCTTGGGGGAGGCCATACGTGATCAAGTAGCCATTCTTCCTTTTATAGCCTATCTTTTTCCCATGCCAAAAATTCCTACTAAAATTTTAGTCCAAAGCTGGGGATTGGCTCTCTAAATTGGCATAATTACACAGATGCTTTTCGATTGCGGTATGATTTAATGCGTTCCGGATTTGCATTTGTGTGCAACGTGGCCGCTATAGTCGGCTGTGAGGGAGGGGTGGCCTCTGATGAGAGTAGAGTTGATGAGGCGCACGCGCGCTCTCCGCCGGGCTTACGGTCAGTGGGAGAGAGTCAATGTATAAACAATCAGACAGAGCGATGAGGTTCGTTGCCGCCCTTCTGGCGTTTCTTCTGGCGATCGGCTCGCCGGTTGGCGCATTCCAGGAGGCGAAGAGTCAAAAACAAAAGGGCTCCCAGGCGTCGTCTCAAAGTGTCGCCGCGAAAAAATTGACCGAAGAGCAGAAGGTTGCGCACTTGCTCGATCGTGTCACATTCGGCGCGCGCCCCGGCGACGTCGAGCGGGTGATGAAGTTGGGGTGGGAGAAATATCTTGACGAGCAATTGCATCCCGAACGCATCTCCGATCAAGTGGCCGAACAGAGGTTGAAGAATATCGAAAGTATTCATATGAGTAGCGCCGAATTGGCGAAGAACTATCCTCCGCCACAAGTCCTTCAACAGGTCTTGAAAGAGCGCGGGATCGAATTGCCGCGCCCGAATCAAAACGCGGGCCCGGCCACAAAGAAAGACGCGAAGCAGAGCTTCAAACAACTGGGCCGAGAGGCGAATCGGAAGAAAGGCGATAGCATGGACGATCAGCCGCCAGCCCGCCAGCCTGCGCCGTCGTCGGATAATCCGCAGGCCGGCAACCCACAAACTGGCGTCAATGACGTGGCCAAGCGGCGCGAGGCTTATCAGGCCCTCCGGGAGATGGGCTACAGGCCGCAGCAGGAGGTCGTGCAGGAGTCGCAGCAGGCCAAAATCCTGCGCGCGGTATACAGCGAGCGACAGTTGCAAGAAGTGATGACCGACTTCTGGTTCAATCATTTCAACGTCTACGTTCAAAAGGGCCCCGACCGAATCCTGACAGCGTCTTACGAGCGCGACGCGATTCGACCAAACGTCTTCGGCAAGTTCGAAGATTTACTCAAAGCCACGACGGAACACCCGGCGATGCTCTTTTACCTGGACAACTGGATGAGCGCCTCGCCGAACGCGAAGATGCCCGACCGTGACGATCTTCGCAGGATGAGACGTGAGCGGCGGTTCGGCGGATTCGGCGGCCGCATCGGCAATCGCGCCATGCGGCGGATGGAGATTGACGAGATACGGACCATCAACCAGAACGGCAAGGCGCCGAAACGCTCTCGCGGGTTGAATGAAAATTACGCGCGCGAAATCATGGAGTTGCACACGCTCGGCGTTGACGGAGGTTACACGCAAAAGGACGTGCAGGAGGTGGCGCGCTGCTTCACCGGATGGACGATCCGCAACCCGCGCGCTGGCGGCGACTTTTACTTCAACCAGTATATGCACGACGACGGCGAGAAGATTGTGCTAGGCAAAAAGATTCCTTCGGGCGGCGGGATCAAGGACGGTTATGCGGTGATTCACATGCTCGCCACGCATCCTTCGACTGCGAAATTCGTCTCGACGAAACTGGCGCGCAAGTTCGTCTCGGACAATCCGCCGCCGGCGCTCGTCACCCGCATGTCGCAGACGTTCCTGAAGACCGACGGCGACATCCTCGAAGTGTTGCGAACGATGTTTAAGTCGCCGGAATTCTTCGCGACTGAAAACTACCGCGCGAAGATCAAAACCCCGTTCGAAATGACCGTCAGCGCGGTTCGCGCCATAGGCGCCGACACGAACGGCGCCCCGCAATTCCACCGGTGGTTGGCGCAGATGGGCGAGGGGCTGTTTATGTGCCAGCCGCCGACCGGCTACCCGGACGCCGCTGAGCGCTGGGTCAACACCGGCGCCTTGCTTGAACGCATGAACTTCGCGCTCGCGCTCAGCGAAAACCGCATCCCCGGCGCGCGCGTCGACCTTCAAAATCTCCTTGCGGGCGCGAACACTTCGCGACAGTCGCAGGTCGTCGATCATTTCGTCAAACTGTTATTGCGCGGCCAGATTTCGCCGCAGACTCGCGAGACAATTGACAAGAGCCTGGGCGCCCAACGCCTGGCGATGGCCGGCGGCCAGGTGGATGTGGCTAAAGTAGTCGGACTGATTCTGGGGTCGCCGGAATTTCAAAGGCAATAGGACTTATGGGGCCTATAGGATCTATAGGTTCCATAAGCCCTACTGGGGAGGAGGAAAACAAATGAACAGAAGATTTTTTCTGAAAAGCGGCGGCGTCGCTTTGGCCAGCATCGGCGCCGCGACGACGTCTCCCTCGTTCCTGAGGCGCGCGTTGGCTCAAACGAGTGAAAAGGGGCGGAGGAAGATTCTGATCGCGATCTTTCAACGCGGCGCGATGGACGGGCTGAGCGCGGTCGTCCCTTACGCCGAGCAGGACTATTACAACCTGCGGTCGTCAATCGCGGTTCCGCGCCCCGGCGCCGGAGGGGCGCAGCCGAACCAGGCCCCGGCGATCGATCTCGACGGCTTTTTCGCCCTTCACCCGGCTCTTGCGCCGTTCAAGCCGATCTATGATTCGGGCCAACTGGCGATCATTCACGCCTCAGGCTCGCCCGACAACACGCGCTCGCATTTCGACGCCCAGGATTATATGGAATCAGGCACGCCCGGCGTGAAGAGCACGACTGACGGCTGGCTCAATCGCTACCTGCAATCGAACGGCGCGGCGGAGTCTTCGCCGTTTCGCGGCGTGGCGATGGGACCGACCCTGCCGCGCGTCATGCAGGGCAAGGCTTCGGCCATCGCGATGAACAACATCAACGACTTCACCATTCGCGCGGGCGGTGGCGAGACGGGCCAGGCCGTGCAGGGTGGGTTCGAGGCGATGTACGCGCAAACGGTAAACGACGCGTTGCGCGGCGCAGGCAAAGAGACCTTCGACGCCATGAAACTGCTCAAACGCGTCAACCCGGCTCAATACAAGCCGTCGCCCGACGCCGTATATCCTCGCGGGGCCTTCGGCGACCGCCTGCGCCAGGTCGCGCAGTTGATCAAGTCGGACATCGGCCTTGAAATCGCCTTCACAGACGTCGGCGGATGGGATACGCACGCCAATCAAGGCTCGTCGCAAGGCCAACTCGCGTTGCGCTTGACAGATTTCGCGCAGGGGCTGTCGGCCCTCCACACCGATCTGAAGGAACGCGCCGACGACGTGGTGATCATGACGATGACCGAATTCGGCCGCACAGCGCGCGAAAACGGCAACCGCGGCACCGATCATGGCCACGCCAGCGTGATGTTCGCGCTCGGTGGCCCGGTCAAAGGCGGCAAGGTCTACGGCAAATGGCCCGGACTCAAGAGCCATCAACTCTACGAAGGCCGCGACCTGGCGGTCACCACCGATTTCCGCGACGTCTTCGCAGAACTCGCGAAGAAGCATCTTGGCGCGTCCAACCTCAACGCGATCTTCCCCGGCTATCAGATCGACGCCTCTAACTTCAAGGGATTGATTTAATCCTGAAGGCGTCGTGGCGGTAGCCCTCCCTCACGGCCGGGCTGCCGCCACAACATACCGTGTAAAGTTTCCATAGGGCTAGGCAAACATCACAGCGCAAAGTATGATAGCCAGGTTTCCACGGCTATCGGCCCGCATATC
>Ga0154003_1000430_pt1 | contig 13082 bp, 10 predicted proteins | sample TSFL087MetaG_FD_104679 | JGI IMG/M metagenome (GOLD analysis project Ga0154003, IMG submission 104679) | Attine ant fungus gardens microbial communities from Florida, USA - TSFL087 MetaG | ecosystem: Host-associated > Fungi > Mycelium > Unclassified | place: USA: Florida, Lake Talquin State...
AACACCGCCACGCCATTCAGCGTGTCGCGCGTGAGATCCTGCCCAGCCGCGAGCGCGGCCTCCGCCAGCCCGGTCTTCTCAAGCAACGCCGGTAGCGAGCTTAACGCCCCCGCCCCCAGCAACGCCTGGACGATGAACCTGCGGCGCGAGAATGTAGTCAGATCGGAGAGGCCATCGACGGCTTCGCCATTTCGCATCGAGTCTTCCCCCATAATTATGATCTCCTTCGCTTCGGCTGTTACAGGCGGGTGTTTCCACTTCCCATCCAAATAAGATGGAACGCCGGACATTGTATTAACCTGTCCGCCGCCAAAACTGGCTTCATCCGCTTTTTCAACAGCTTAGCTTTTCTTTCTACCTGCCAAAAATTTCGAGATCAAAATTCGACCCTAGTGTAGAAAGATGGTTAATAACGGCAAGTTAACTGTTAGCACTGAATGTTCGTAAGGGCATGAAAATAATGAGAGCGAGGATTTTTACTATGGACAGGATGGAAGTGTCAATAACTGTGTGTAGAAAATGCGCCAGAGCCATCAATATCGGGCGCGAACGTACGGCCCAAAGCAAGCTTCACGCCGAACATGTCAAAGTACGGAGCCGAGACCACGCCGGCGCGCAAGCTGATCGGCACGCCGCCCGATTCCCTTGCCTGGTAACTCATCGCGGGGCCAGTCTGCGCAGCCATCGATTCAAACGAGCGGCTTTGCCTCGTCCAGTCGATGTAGTTCGCCGGGGCGATAGCGTTGCGCCCGCCGTCCGGGCGCTTCTCCCACAATTGCACGACACGTTCCGGCTCCGGATAGCCTAAGGACAGGCTCTGCTCAAATTTATTCGGCTCTCATTGAGCGGCGCCAAAATGGCTAATAGTCATTCAGCAGGAGCGCTAGAACCTCTGCGGCTGATGCCTTTTTCTTCGCCTTGTATAGGTCTTGAGCCTTTTACGCTTACTTCCCATTCCATGCTGAGGCCTTTTATCCGTTCTATGCCACCAGCCACACTAAATGTTTGTGTTTCTGACACATTGGCTTGTATAGGGGTTTTAAGCCTAACAACTTCTTCAGATGGCTCAGTTCTACCCGCATGATAGTAGAGCATTTTGCACGCGCCTTGTGTCATCATCTCATTTATTCGAAATCCATTGGTCGCAACTGTAATATTCAGCGAGAGAGTCGCTTTGTTGTACGTGTATCTCCAGCGCGGGGCTGCGGGTTTCGGCACTTTAATCGTACCTGTTTGAGTGATTGCAATAGATCTCTCTGCATTTAGAGGGATTAACATCATTATCACAGTGAAGGCTACGGCGATTCTGGGCGTCATTTTGATTTGTCCTCCTCAGGTGGAGTCTCTCCTCTGCCAGGCGCGACAGATACAAGCTTCACCTTAAGATTATGCGTCGCCTCGCGGGCATATTCATCCCCAAATTTTACAGCAACGGCTGAAACAGTTAACGAGCCTTCTCTATTTACTTTTTGTTTGAGCGCAAAGTTTACGTCAATTTCAGCCTCTGATAATTGAAAGAGCGGAGCTTCCTCATTTCTAACACGGCGGTCTTCACTGCGCCGTAATTCTTGCGACAACTTCTCAATAAGGTCGCTAATATCCACATCGCTTGAACTGTTAGACGCATTGCGTTGGCTCAGCCCTATTCTTGCCAAGACGATAATGATGAATAAAGCAGCGATACCAAGTAGGCTTAGATCAAGTTTTGTCATTGGGCTCCGGTGTTAGTAACGACCTTTCCTTTTTATATAGAAAGGGATTTCTGGATTACCTGTATTCCCTTCACTCGGCGCTTCAGTGATAGTCGCCCCTTGCTGCACAATGTAATTCAGCCCGTTCGCATAGGCGATAGCCCCATATGCAACATTGCCTAGAGCATTCAGGTTGAATCCCGCTTGAAAAGCATTGCTGCGTTCTGTGGGCATACCGTGATGTCCTTTGTCGTTAAACGCATAATCTCCTTTATTGTAAATGCTGGTGAGTGAGGCCATCGGGATTGAGGCGCGAAATCGGCTTCTATGAGCAGTGAACCAACCTGCTAAATAATCCGCGTGTAGTTCTTGCCATTTTGTGTTCATGTCAGGGAATTTATATTTGTATTGCATGATATGGGCGAACTCGTGAGCGAGAACAGAAGGAATTCCCCACCCTTGCCCATTTTCATTTCGGTATTCATTAGCTAACAATTTAACCCCAAGGAACACCGTTCCATCCGGTCGATTATCATCAATTACAAGATTTGTTCCCACTGCGTTTGGCGAGCCATCTTCTTCTTCCATAAACATCATCGGGGCGTTGACGCCGAACACCCGGCGAAGTTCATTGCAGTCTTCTATAAGCGCAGCGCGCATAGGCCCAGCAAGCGGCAGATCATCAACAAGCTTTCCCAACCCTTTTATATAACGAGGGTCATCTCCGGAAACGCTGAGCTCCATAGCCCCTGACTTAGATACACACCCGATGACACGAAAGGTTTTTCTCAGCTGTGAGCTTCTTGCCTGTCCAAGCTGAGCAGTACTGGGCGGTGTTAGCCACAGCATTAACATGGCCGCAACGCCGAGGAAAAAAATTGTGACGACTTTCTCCAAAGTGAATTTCATAGACCCCTTTCTAGTGAACGAAGGTGTTCACTCGCTGGCTGCAATAATGACAGGATGTCAGCTACACATTTGGCTTATAAGATTTCCGGCAATCCGCCTATGCCACATACAGCCGAGATTCTTTTACGGATTTGATGGCGGTGACTGAGAACTCCCAAGTTACGCCACAAGCAAAGGCGAAGGCTTATTGTACGCGATATTGAGCGCCAAACCCAAGAAAAATATGAAGGCGGGAAAAACGAAAAGACGGAGTGGCGCTATCAACCGAAACGTATGCTAAGCCGCAATAGCTGAATCCAGTTAGAGTTGCGTATGACCTGGAGACCACAAATACGCTACTCAATTCTTTCTGGTACGAGTTATTTGGAGACCGAAAAAAAGCTGGGGAGATAGTCGAAATCAGGTTGTGTTGCAAAAAACATGCTGGGACACAAACATACTGAACGTCACTTCAGTTCAGGGGTGAAATTGAGGCGGCGCAGCAGGTCCGCCGCTCTCGGGTCTGACTGTAAAGACGCGAACAGCGGCTCTACCTTCAGATAGATCAGCCAGCTCGAGCGGTCCTGGAAAGCCTTTTCCAGCCATTCGAAGGCGCGATCCTTGTCGCCGAGCCCGGTATGGATCAGGGCGATGCCGTAAGGCGAGGTGTACTGCCGCCGGGCTCGTTCATTCAATTCGGCCAGGACGCGCCGCGCTTCGGTTCGCCGTCCTGCCGCCGCATGGACATAGCCGGTACAGGCCAGCGCCTGTGAATCGCCGCTGAGATCGAATGCGCGCTGAAATTCAGCCAGCGATTCTTCATACATCCCTTTGTGAGCGTAGGCGAAACCGAAACGCAGGTGGGCGCGGGCAAAGTTGGGATCGAAGAGCAGCGTTTTACGGTACTGTTCGATGGCCTGGTCGGCGCGGCCCGACAGGTAATCGATCCAGCCGACATTGGTATTGATGATCGGCGAGAGAGGATCGAGTTCCAACGCCCGTTTGATCGCTCGTTCGGCTTCCGCCGAACGTCCCTGCGCGATGAGATTGAGAGCGGCCCAACCATAAGCCGTAGAGTAGTTGGGATTGAGTTCGATGGCGCGTTTAAATTCCCGCTCAGCTCCCACCCAATCCCATTGATAGAAGGTCTTGATTGCGGCCAGTGAGGTGTGGGCCTCAGCCAGGGCGCCATCAAGCTTCAGCGCCTGCGTCGCGGCGGCCTCGGCCTTCGGAGCGGAATCCTGGGGCGCCAGCACCGTGTAGAAATTGAGCAGCGCGTAGGAATCGGCCAGGCCGACATAGGCCAGGGCGTAATCCGGATCTTTAGCGATGGCCTGCTGGAAGTATTCGATTCCTTTGCGCAGGCCGCTTTCGTTGCGCTGGTTCCAGTGGTAGCGGCCTCTCAGATAGGCGTGGTAGGCCTCATCGTTTTCGGTGGAGTGTTTGGTGAGTTGCGCTCTCTCGCTCTCCGAAAGTGTGCGCACGATCGCCGACGTGACCTTCTCGGCGATCGTATCTTCCACCGCAAAGAGGTGAGTGAATCGTTCATCGAACGCGTCGGCCAAGAGTGGCGCGCCGTCGTCGGTCCGCACCAGGTTGACTGTTACTCGCACGCGGTCGCCGGATCGCTGGATGACGCCGTCGAGCACGGCGTCCACACCCTGCTCGCGTCCGACCGCCAGCGGGTCGGCTTTGGTGTTGGCGTACTTGGTGATGGTGCTCGTCTGCCGAATCACCAGTCGCCGGGTGTTGTTCAGCCTGGTGATCAGGGCATCGGCCATCGCCACCCCTAGATACTCGTCGTCCGAGTCGACGCTCAAAGTGTTGAACGGCATGATGACCAATGAACGGACCACCCGCTGGTCGGGCATCCGCAGCCAGAATATCGTCGCGGCGATCACGGCGATCAGCATCCCGGCAAGGAGCGACATCCAACGGGGCCGCCGGCTCAGCCATCCCGCTCGTCGGTCGCTCGATTCCATCACCGAGCCGGCAGGAAGCGCGGAGTCGATGCCGGAAGGCTCTTGTAGGAGCGGATCGGTTTTGCCGGCCGGGATTACTGTCGGGGCTGAAGATCCGGGTAAAGCCAGTTCCTGCCTGCTCCCGGGGACTTTCATCTCGGCCACGAAGCGGTAGCCGCGTTTCGGAACGGTCTGAATATAGCGCTGGTCGTGGTCGTCGGCTCCGAGCGCCTTGCGCAACCGGCAAATGATCACGCTGAGATTTCCCTCTTCAACGATCGTGTCCGGCCAGATCTTCGCCAGCAGTTCATCTTTCCCAACCAAATGCCCGCTGTTTTCGACGAGCAACACCAGGACTTCGAAAGCCTTCGGCGTCAGGGACACTTTCACCCCGTCACGCTCTAACACCTTTTCCATGAGGTTTAGGCGGTAATGGCCGAACTCGTAAATCTTTCCGTCTCCGGTGCTCATGTCAGGGCTGCAAGGTTTTTTTAAGGTTTTTGCAAGCCAGGCTAAAAGACTTAAATCCGTAATTTTACTACCGTGAGGCCCGTCATTTCGGATCGCTGGAAAAAGAGGCTGCATAACAGAGACACTCGATTAAAAGCGCCGGTAATGACCTTAGTTAGGCTGGAACAAATAGGATAACCGCAGTCGATTCGGATCGCAATATTGTTCGGTTTTCTAACACATACATTAACTATTGACTGCTTCAGAAGCATGAGGAGGAACCATGAATCCATTTGATCTTAGCGGACCCGACTTCCTGGTCTTCTATATTTTTTTCAGCGCCGTCGTGCTCATTGCCGCCTGGTATTTTCGCCGGCAGGCCGAATCAGGCCCAGTTCCCAAGATGGATCTTTCCGATCCATATCTGATCGCCTGCTTGCGAGGTGGCGAAACCGAAGCGCTACGGCTGGGGGTGCTCGCGCTGATCGATCGCGGGCTGTTGATCGCCGACAATACCTGGATCGAGAGGGCCGCTCACGCGACCCCAAAGGACACTCACAACGCCATCGAAGCCGCAGTGCTGAGGGCGGTCGGCGCCAGGACTCCGGTCGCCTCAATCCTCAATGATATATCGCTGAAGAAAGAATGCAGGCCCTATCTAGAGAAGTTGGAAGCGGGAGGACTGCTGCCGGATGAATCAATGAAGAGCCAGCGGAGGCGAAGATTCCTGCTGGCCTCGACGGCGCTCGCCGGCGTGGGCGTGATCAAGATCGCGATCGGGATCTCGCGCGATCGGCCGGTCGTCTTCCTGTTTATCTTGATGATCGCCGCGGTCATCGTCCTGGCTGTCGCCTCTTTCTCGCGGTTGACCGCCCGCGGCCGTCGGGCCATCGATGATATTCAGGTCATCTACAGCGGCCTGAAAGATCGAGCCTCCGACATCCATCGCGGCAGCGCCACTGCGGAGATGTTGATTCTCGTGGCCGTCTTCGGCGTCACGGCGCTACCTCCGACGGAGTATGCGTTTGCCCAAACGATCTTCCCACAGGCCGCCAGCTCATCCGGAGGCGGCGGCAGTTGTGGAGGAAGCGGCTGCGGTGGAGGTGGCTGCGGTGGAGGCGGCTGCGGTGGCTGCGGAGGATGTGGAGGATGATCATGATTCCAGATTCGACCGCCGCCGGAAGTGATCGCTTCGGATTGGGCTGGAGACGAGAACTGGCCGTGGGAATCCTCTCTAATCTCGACCGGATCGACGTCGTCGAAGTGATGGCTGACGACTTCTTCGACGCTCCTCGGCGGGAGCGTCGCTCGCTGCGAACACTGGCGGCGCAGACATCAGTAGTGTTGCATGGAGTGTCGCTCGGGGTCGCGTCGGCGGCGCCGGTGGAGACCGAGCGGCTGGACAAGATCGCCCGGCTCTGCGCCGAGGTCGAGCCGCAATTCTGGTCGGAGCATCTGGCCTTCGTCAGAGGCGGCGGCATCGAGATCGGGCATCTGACCGCGCCGCCGCGAACGCTGGCGACGGTCGAAGGCGCTGCTGCGAACCTGAATCGCGCTCGATCCATCGTCGGCGCCGCGCCGCTCGTCGAAAACATCGCCACCCTGATAGATCCGCCGGGCAGCGACCGCGACGAGGTCACGTGGATATCTGAGATCCTCGCGACCTCGGATTGCCCGATGCTGCTCGATCTGCACAATCTTTACGCCAACGGATTGAACTTCGGCGCCGATCCGATGGAGGCTCTGGCGCAACTGCCCATGGATCGCGTCGCCGCGGTTCATCTGGCGGGCGGGAGATGGATCGGCGCCAGCGGGGCGCGGCGATTGTTGGATGATCATCTGCACGATGTCCCCGAGCCGATCTACGACCTGCTGGCCGAGGTCGGCGCGCGCGCGCCGTACCCGGTGACCGTCATTCTCGAGCGTGACGGTCGATATCCGCCGATAGAGACTCTACTCGACCAACTCGAACGGGCGCGACGGTCATTGGCTGCCGGGCGCGCTCGGCGGGCGACTCGAACCGACCGGGGGGCCGCATGAGCACGGCGCGATTTGAAGCATTCCTCGCCAGGATCTATGTGGATGCCGAAGCCCGCACCCGTTTTCTGGCCGACCCACGCGGTGAAGCGATGCGCGCCGGGCTGGCGGAGCGAGAGGTCTCCGCGCTCGAAAAGATCGATCGTGTCGGATTGGAGCTGGCGGCGCAAAGTCTTCAGCGCAAGCGCCGCAGCCGATTTCGCCGCCTCTTCCACACCCGTTAAATGATCCGGCATTTTTTCGGTTCGGATGGATTGCGCTGTCCATCGAAACAGCATTATTGATTGACCTCGATGCAGTCTGCCTCAGCGATGGAGATGAAACGAGAGTTGAACTTGTAGACGATTTCACGCGCTATGCCTTGACAGCCTAGGCTTATGCGGCCTACCTTACACCTAGATTTTCTAAGTATGACCAATAAGCGACTCAGATTTGGAGGCGCCGTTTGACTCAAGAGAGTAAACAATGCGCCGCCGAGGAAGAGAGCCGGGATCGGCTCGCCCTGGCCATTGCGAAAGTCGGAAAAGCAGTCTGAGGAGGGTGATAATGGGATGGTTCAACATTTTCAGGGCGCGGCTGCGCGCGCTGTTTCGGCGCGAAAGCGTCTTGCAAGACATCGAAGAAGAACTGCGCGCCCACGTTGAGATGGCGACCGAAGAGAACCTCAAGCGCGGACTGCCGCCTGACGAGGCGCGGGCCGCCGCCTTGAAAAGTTTTGGTAACCATGGCCGAAACAAAGAGCTGGGCTATGACATTCGCGGCGGCGGGTGGTTGGAGAGGCTCTGGCAAGACATGCGATACGGCGCGCGTGTGTTGTTGAAAAAACCTGGCCTCACATTGATTGCCGTACTGACGCTTGCGTTGGGGATTGGCGCGAATACAGCCATTTTCAGCGTCGTGATGGCGGTGTTGGCGCGCCCGTTACCCTATCAGGATTCAGGGCGCCTGGTCTGGCTGTCCCAGAACAACGCCTCGCTCGGCGTCAGGGAGACCTTTCTCAATCCGGCGGAAATTCTTGACCTGCGGGAGCAGGCGAAGAGTCTTGAGCAGGTCGCTTCATGGGGAACGCTAGCCGTCAATATTTCGGACTCCGGCGTCGGCGCGCCGGAGAGACTGGAAGGCATCTTCGCCACAACTAATTTCTTTCAGACGCTCGGCGCGCCGCCCATGCTCGGCCGGGATTTCACGACCGGAGACGGCGAAATGACGGGAGCCGCGGTCATCATCAGCCACGGCCTGTGGCGGCGGCGATTCGGCGCAGATCCAGGGGCGATCGGACAAAAGATCAAGCTGGGGCTTCCGAATTGGATGCAGGGAGTCGGCGTGATCGTCGGCGTGATGCCGCCCGAATTTGAATTCCCGCCGCGCGTCGAGGTCTGGATGACGTATCAACACGAAGGAGGTTGGCGCGGCGGCTCGCACAATGAACGGACGATCGCCAGGCTCAAGCCTGGGGTGACGATTGCGCAGGCGCAGGCGGAAATCAGCCTCATCGCGAGAAACGAGGCGCAACAGTACCCGGACACGAACGCGGACTGGGGGATCACGGTCACCCCTTTTCGCGATTATCTGTTCGGCGGCGCGAATGTCGCACTGCCGTTGCTATTCGGCGCGATTGGATTCGTGCTGCTGCTCGCCTGCGCGAACATCGCCAACATGCAATTGTCGCGGGCGGCGGCTCGCGCCCAGGAAATTGCTGTGCGCCTGGCGCTGGGAGCTTCAAGGGCGCGCATTGTCCGGCAATTGCTAACCGAAAGCCTCTTGATGTCTGTCGCCGGCGGCGCCGTCGGCTTGCTGCTAGCGCTGGGAGGGCTGGAACTACTCCGGGCGCTGGGACCGGATTCGATCCCACGTTTGAAAGACGCCGCGCTCGATTCCCAGGCGATAGGATTTACAGTCTTGGTGTCCGCGCTCACGAGCCTGCTCTTCGGTCTTGCGCCAGCCTGGCAGGCGTCCGGGCCTGATTTGCAGTCAGCGCTCAAAAACACTGGTCGCACCTCCACGGGCGCGCCAGGATCTCGCCGCATTCACAGCGCGCTGATCATTGGGCAAGTCTCCCTGGCCCTGACGCTGCTTACCGGCGCGGGATTACTGATCAAAAGTTTCTGGAAACTGCAAGCGGTCAGCCCTGGGTTCGTTTCGGACCACATTCTCGCGGCTGGCGTCGCGCTCAGTTTTGCCGATTATCCGATTGAGGACCAGCCGCGCCGCGAGGCCTATTTCCGGCAGGCGCTCGAACGAATTCAGCGGCTGCCCGGAGTCGAGTGCGCAGGCGGCATTTCGCACCTGATGTTCGGCGGGCGAACGTGGCAATTCCCTTTCGAAATTCAAGGCCAAGAGCCCGCCGCTTCGCGCCAGGACACGCTCGCCGATTATCGGGTGGTGACGCCGTCGTTCTTCGAGACGCTGCGCATCCCACTCAAGAAAGGCCGCGTCTTTACCGAACGCGATACGCGACAGACTTCGTTCGTCTATCTCATTAACGAGACCTTCGCCCGAATGTATTTCCCCGGACGCGACCCGCTCGGGAAAATACTGATAATCGATGGGATCGTGCCCGCCGGCCAAATCGTCGGCGTGGTCGGGGACGTCCGGCATCGCGGGTTTGACGCCGAACCGGCGCCGACGATTTACGTTTCCTACCAACAACACGCCACTTCGCCGTACATGTACTTCCTGATCCGCGCGTCGGCGAATCCGGAACGTCTTGCTTCTGATGTCCGCCGCGAGCTTCAACCCATCGATCCCAATCAGGTGGTATACAACGTCCAGCCGCTACGAGGCTTTCTCAGCGATTCAACCGCCCAGCGCAGATTCAATACGCTGTTGCTCGGCCTGTTCGCCGCGATGGCTCTGTTGCTGGCGGTGGGTGGGATTTATGGGGTGATGGCTTATGCGGTCACGCTGAGGACCCACGAGATCGGTGTCCGTATGGCCTTGGGAGCGCGGCCGAGCGATGCGCTCAAGCTGATTATCAGGCAGGGAATGACGCCTGCGCTCATTGGCGTGGGAATCGGGCTGCTGGCGTCCGCCGGACTGACTCGACTGATGGCCAATTTACTATTTGAGGTGAGCGCATCCGATCCGATGACGTTTGTGATGATCGCGTTATCGTTGACGTCGGCCGCTCTGCTGGCTTGTTACGCGCCGGCGCGGCGGGCGACAAAGGTGGACCCGCTGATCGCGCTGCGCTGCGAATGAGTCCGACTCAACTGACCAACAAGGTTTTTTATTTGCACAGTCCTCAACACAGTGTTAACCAAGTTTCTAGACATTTGTCTGGATCAGTACCGTGAACGGTAGCGAGCGATTGTTGGCAAGGAGTCGCTCGCTACCGCTCGCGGTACTGATATTTGTATGGGCAGGCGCCGAACCCTTATTTCAGGTCTCTCGACTTGAAAGTGAGAGGGTGTCTGCTCGTTGTTTCGTCTTCATTGCCGATCCACGCCACCGCGACAGTATTGGCGTCCTTGAGGCGCTTTCTGTCAGGTAAAAATGCGACAAGTTTATCCTCCCCTGTCGCCCAGGAGTCTTGAAGCTGCTCTTTATTGAGGATTATTACCGGGGAGCTCGTGCGAGCCAGATTTCCCAATGGCTTTTCTGTTTGTACTTCTATTACCAGAGGGTCAGTGGCGGCGCTGAGAAATTCCGGTCCGGCCATTTTTGCCAGCGTCGTGTCGAGGCGGCTATCGAAGCGGCGGATGGTTACCGATTTGAGTTCCACAGGAACCTTTCCTTCAGCCTGATCCAGCGCCGGCGGCCGGGCGTCGCCCTTACTTTCTTGCGGACGCGGAGCGTCCGGAGGCGTCGGGTCCTGGGCGCCAAAGCCCATCCAATACGAAGCCGTGGTTATGCCAATTGCAAGGCAGACAAGCAATATAGCTATGCGAGATAAGCTAACGTGAAAATTCGATGTCGTCCACATAGATTTCTCCTGTAATCGGGCCCAAAAATCGGATTCGGATCGTGTCGATATTGCTGAGATCGACTCCGGAGTTGTTCATGATAAACGAATGCAGCGGGACCCGAATCGTGGTCATTACGTTATGGTTTTGAGCGAAGAATGGATGATCATAAGGTTTCGGGATGGCTCCGAAGCGGCTCGCATAGACAGTCTTGGATGCGCCGCCGCTGACGAGCTCAACCTGGAAATCCTGATTGCCGCTAACCGGATTGGTTCCGGAGTTTGTCTGCGCGACTCTGAAAGAGAGCACTTCGAAGCCGGAGGCGTCCTGCTGCGACGCAGGGACAGCATAAGTAACCTGGGCGGTCGAGGCGGGCCATCCGACCCTGATTGCCTGCGTCTGATGAACAGACGGTGAACTCACCGAGACTACTGTCGCTCCTCCGGAAGGCGCGGCGTTGACTCCGGTTCCACCCTCATGCTTCGAGTGAGATTTTTCATGCCGCATAGGGTATATTTTCCGCCCCGCGAAGGATGGGAATTTTAGCTTACCCCGGAATAGATCTTCATAAACAACCTCATTTTTCAGATGTACCAGGGCGAAAGCGATAAGATAGGTTTCGCCGAGGCGTTGCTGATCGGCAGCCGGGATGTAATCGTCTCGGCTGGCGGGAGAGTCATCCCCGTCCGCGGCCCAAACGGTATTGAAGAGATTGTGGCTTGCCCCATAAACGTCAATTCCGCTCTTGTTCGTACCATCGGGCGTCATCAGCGCGCTCCCGGCTCTGTCATAGATTCGCATCCCACTCAGGCTGGACACGTCACCGTCCGCGGCGGGGAGGATGACAAAATATGGCACGTCAGGAAGGATGTAAGCTTGTCCATCCACCGGAGCGATCGAGGAGACCGAGTTGATGCTGAAAGGCGTCGCCAACAAGGCGTTCCGCATGTATGCGCCGACTGAAGCTTCCCCTCCTCGGGAATGGCCTGAAACAGAGATCTTTGTCATATCCACATGACCGATAAAACGGCCGGAGAAAAAATCAGGGTAGCTTGGATATGTGGCCAGGTTATTCATATGAGACAACAACTCAAGATGCTTTAAAATGAGGTCGCTACGCTCAGGTATCAATTGCGGCACAAATCCCGTCAGGTCATAGGCGTCAATTGATATTGCGATTATCCCCTGGCTGGCCAGGCGGTCGAGCAACCCCATATACCCCATATGATTCAACTCTCGATTCGGGCAGCCCGTATGATTAGCGTCATACGCGGGGACTCCATCGAATCCAGGCGTATTACATGAAGTGTGGTTGCCGTGTTCGATGATGAACACAGGGTGTTGTCCTGGAGCTACCGGAACGCCCGCGCCGGCGACCGTGGCCGGATAACGAACCACCGCCCGGAGGTCGACATTTACTCGGCTTCCCAAAGTGGGGAAAAAGTCGTCCTGGCTGTAACTGTCCTGGCCGATTGCAAAAGGCCCGAACTCGTAAGGGTCCTTGGCGACAATGAATCCGATCTGATCCGCTCCGTCCAGGAAATCCACGGTGTCGTTGTAATGGCCGTCGGTGGAATAGTCGCCAGGGGTCGCGGCCGCCGTGCTGCCGAAATCGACCACCACGTCGTATTTTCCGATAGTGAGAGGCTGATTCCAGATAATGGTATCCGTGCCGTTGATACACCCCGCTTTGACTGGATGAATTTCGATGCCTCCTGAAACATCCGTCAAATCGGTTGAACCGCCCATTCCCGGATCCCATCCCGCCACTGTGCGGTGATTGACGACGTAATAAGCCGCGTATGTTCCCCCCGGATGAGACGGCGGGACATATGTAGGATCGACAGCCCCCCAAACAGGATCATTCGTCTCGGCGAACGAGTCGGCGAACTCGAAGTATGGGAAGCCGCTTATCGGTCTGCCGGCAAGATCCATCGTGGGACCGCCGACCGGGTAGAGCAAATATAGAACGAATCCTGTTTCAGCCGCGTATGAGATGATGTCATTGTTCCCTACCAATCTGATGGGAGGCTCTCCCGGCGCCGGTCGATGAGCGACGATGTCATACACGCCACGCTGTTGATTCTCCCGATCCCAAACTCTCAAAGTGAAACGGCCTGACGCGTCCGCCGTTACCAGTTCAGTTTTCG
>Ga0154003_1000433_pt1 | contig 13052 bp, 12 predicted proteins | sample TSFL087MetaG_FD_104679 | JGI IMG/M metagenome (GOLD analysis project Ga0154003, IMG submission 104679) | Attine ant fungus gardens microbial communities from Florida, USA - TSFL087 MetaG | ecosystem: Host-associated > Fungi > Mycelium > Unclassified | place: USA: Florida, Lake Talquin State...
AATTGCCTATTCAGTTTTACAAGTTTTCCGGTGACCGTATCGGAGGGGTCACACCCGTTCCCATCCCGAACACGGAAGTTAAGCCCTCTTGAGCCGATGGTACTGCGCGGGCAACTGTGTGGGAGAGTAGGTAGTCGCCGGATTTAATATAGCGAAGAGGCCGTTTCAGATTATTAAATCTGAAACGGCCTCTTCGCTTTTGCGTGACTGGGGATGTGAAGGATTGAGTCTGCGCGTCACGCCGCATATGTAGGCAATCCTGGCCAATTCAAGATTGATCTGACAGAGGGCTCAATGGGCGTATCTGGTTCTGGCGATGTTGATCGAGCTTTCGATGATGAAGTCCATGTTTTCAAAACCAAGATCAAGCCCATGGTGTTTCTTCAGCTCGTACAAACAATCGTCAATCTGATTTCGCATCTCGTTTTGGACGTCGGGTTTTGAAGTCCAATCGACGACCTTGGTCTCCCGAATGATTCTGTCAATCTTGAGCGCAGTTTCAGTCGCGATCCTCCGCGCGTCTGGCGGCGGAGCTTTCAATCTGCTGAAGACGCCATTGACTATGCCGTAAAAAGCCTCAGCCGCGTCGTTGTCCTGCAACTCTGGCGGTAGGTTTGCGCTTAAACGATCCCTGACCTTGTTCATCACATCGGTGACCTGTTCCAAGCAGTCTGCGTCGGAGATACGTCCTAAGCGCCAAGCCCCAATTACATCATCAAGAACCTTCGAGAAACTGAGGTAGAAAGACGGGTCTTCTTCTATCTTCTCGGCGATCGCCCTCTTCGTGCGGTTGGAGATGGTTTCGGCCTTGGAGGCCATGGATTGAAGCCTGTCGACCTGAGCCTGAAACGCCTCTTGATCGGAGATCGGGGCGAGCGGCGCGATCCGCAAGAAATTGCTTGAAGAGGCTTGAGAATCAATCAGCTTCTGCACCTTAGCTTCGTGTTCGCGGAAATCGATCTCCTCGGCGTGGAGTTGTTTCACGCTCGCGCGCAGCTCTTGAAAGAAGATCAGGTCTTTTTTGTATCGTTCCAAATCCTCGCGCGGCGTGTCGCTGATGAATTTTGAGCTCGAAAAAGCCACGCTCATCGTTCGGTTGAACGCTGAGAACTTCTCATAAAAACGCGCGCGCAAACCCGCGTCGGACAATGATCGTCCGAAAGTTTCTTCACTCCCGGCGTCCGCCCCTTTGAAGACGTCCAGAAGCTCGGAGTGTCGCCGCGGCAGTTTGGCTGCCTCTTCAGACATCTTGGTCAGCGCCGACGTCAAATCCTCCTGCTCGAATTCTGGCAGCGACGCATAGATGTCTAAGGCCTCGCCGAGTTCACCCAGCACACCGAAATAATCGATGACGAAGCCGAACTCCTTGCCTTCGTATAAACGGTTGACGCGCGCGATGGCTTGCAGCAATGCGTGGTTTTTGAGGCCCTTGTCGAGATACAGGACCATGTTGCGCGGCGAGTCGAACCCGGTGAGCAGCTTGTCGACGACGATGATGATCTCCGGCTCGTCGCTCTTGTTGAAGGCTTCGATCACCGAGCGATTGTACTCTTTCTCGCTGCCGTAGCTCTCCACTACCCGCCGCCAGAAGGCCCGGACCTCCACTTCGCCGGCGCGCTCGAAAGCCTCTTCGCCTTCGCGCGCCTCGGGGCCTGAGATCAACACCTCGGAGGTGACAAGACCGATCTCATCCATAAACTGTTTATATTTTATCGCGGCGGACCTCGATTCGGTTGCCAGTTGAGCTTTGAGAGGCTTCGGGACGTTCCTGCTGAAATGCTCGCTAATGTCCCGCGCGACCGTAAGGATCCGCCGGTCGACGCCGCGGGGGACGCGCCGGTCTTCGTAAAGCAGCGGCGTGACGGCCTTGTCGCGCACCGCCTCATTGATCGTGTAGGCGTCAATAATACCGCCGAATTTCGCGGCGGTGTTCTTGTCCTTTTTTTTGAGCGGTGTGCCGGTGAAGCCGATGTAGCAAGCGTTCGGCAAGACCTTCTGCATCCGTGCATTGGTCTCGCCGTACTGGCTGCGATGGCTTTCGTCAACCAGGGCGAAGATGTTAATGGAATCGCTCTGATAGTTCGAGGCCTTCACCGCCGTCTCGAACTTGTCGATCACCGTGGTGATGACCACGGCCTTCTTGCGCGCCAGCAGTTCGAGCAGATGACGGCCGGTGGTCGCCTTCACCGGCTCCTTGCCGCAACTGTGGAAGGTGGCCCAAATTTGATCGTCCAGATCGATGCGGTCGGTCACCAGAACGATGCGCGGATCGGCGACGCTCTCTTCCAGCGCGATCGCCTTCGCTATCATCACCATCGTCAAAGATTTTCCCGACCCTTGCGTGTGCCAGATGACGCCGCCAGCCCGTTTGCCGTCCGCCCCGAGGCGCTTGATTCTCTCCAAAGTCTTCTTGACAGCGAAGTACTGCTGATAGCGGGCGATCTTTTTCTGACCGGCGTCGAAGACGATGAACTGGCGCGACAGATCAATCAGCCGCTCGGGCCGGAGAAGGCAATAAATCGCCATGTCCTGTTCCGTGACCGCTCGCCCTTCCATTTCTGCTTCGTCGAAATATTGTCGCGCATAGGCGAACCGGTCGGCGAAGAGCTTATCTTTCTGCCCCTTCGCGAGCGGTTTGTTGACCAGCCTGCCGACCTCTTCATTGACGTCCCCATTGACGCCTGGCCGTTCCCGCCACCGCGCCCAGAATTCAAGCGGCGTTCCCGTAGTCGCGTATTTCGACTCGCTCCGGTTGATCACCAGGAGTATTTGCGAGTAGGCGAAGAGCCGTGGAATGTTTTCACTTTGTTGATTGCGCAGATGCTTCGCTATGGCGTTCTTGATCGCATCCTTCCCGTCAGGCTGGTCGCATTCGATCACGGCGAAAGGAATGCCATTGACGAAGAGAACAATGTCCGCGCGGCATGTCTTCGGTCGGGCGGCGCGCTCGACCTCGATCTCTTCGGTGACATGAAAGACGTTGTTCTCTGGACGGCTCCAATCGATGTAATTCAATGTGAAGCTCTTCGCGTCGCCGTCAATCGTTTGCTCGAAGCTCCTGCCCAAAGAGATCAGGTCGTAAAGCCGTTCGTTCGCCCGCATCAACCCATCGGCCAAGGCGGCGTCCCTCAATGTCTGAATCGCAGCCTGAATGTTTGCGTCGGAAAATTCATGGTCGGCGCCTTTGAAACTGATCCGATTCAGGCGGCGCAACTGTTTTTCCAGGACGCCTTCTAGCAGCGTATTCGACAGTTTGCCCCCGCGCTCCAGATACACCTCCTCCCGCCGCAGGTAGACATAACCCAGGTTTTGAAGCAATTGCAGCGCAGGAATCTGCGAAACATGGTCTTCGAGGAATGAAGGCAATATCGAAATCCTCCTTAGGCTCCTACATACTCTGCTCTTACCCTGATCTGTCCCGTCAGCAGTTTCTGCATCAGCCCCCACTTCTGTAGTTTGAGCGCCGCCAGGCGCCGTCGCAGCAGATCAATTTCGCGGTCGCAGGCGTTGAGAATTGCGGCGATACGGTGTTGTTCTTCAAGCGTGGGAAGCGCTAGTTTGAGCGTCGCCAGATCCGAAAAACTGACCCTCACACGCACGCTTCCGGTCCCCGCCCCCTCGACGAACTGTGTCCATTGGTGTGACAGGCGGAAGTGATTCAGGAATTCCGGGTCGAGCCGACTCTCATCGCACCTGAAGACTATATAATCGGGAGACGCCAGCGCGGAAACTGCGCCGCTCCACTTCGCAATCGACCCGGCGCCCAATCGCATCGGATCGTAGATGAACCAGCCTTTCCTGACCACCTTGCACGCGTGCGCGCTCTCGCCTCGGATTCTTTTACGCATCGGAACCATTCCCTCGGCTTTAGCGCCGATCTAGAGGTTTTTTTCGGCGGGGGCGCTACCACTTCTCAGTTTCGATTCGAAAATAACATCGCCGAGTCTGACGCTTTCCCACTCCTGGCGGTGAAATTCATCGAGGCGCTTTCGCCCCGCGAGCAGTCGCCCCAGCAGGCCACGCTTGAGACGGTTCTCGGCGGCGACGCGCAGGTCGGCGCGCTCTATGGCGCGATCCCAGGTCAATAGTATGTCCGCGATTTTACGCTGCTCTTCTATTCCCGGCAGCTCGATTTCAAAGGACTGAAGCAGATCGCTCGGTAATCTCCCCGCGCCATGGCTCGCTTGATCCACTAACGTCAACAAGCGGAATTTGTTCGCCGCCAGGTAGAATCCCAGGTAATGACCGTGGACCTCTTTGTTTGGGATCAAAGCCTTCAGATCCTGGTTGAAGGCGACGGCGCGCTCGGTTACTCCGACAGGGACGTCTTTCAGAAGCGTCATTCCGCGAACCAGAATCAGGACGCTTCCCGCCTCAATCAGACGCGTCCCGTTATTGAGCCCTTCGCGCGTAACTTTCTCTATCGAATCATTTAGCCGGAACTTCTTCAAGTCTTTAGCGCTAAGCCAGGGAATGTCGCCGTTCCAGAAACGAGGATCCTCACGGCTTGGCGTGCCGCCGGAAGCGAACCTCACTAGCTGGCTCAAAGGAGCCGTTCTCCATTCTTTTGCCTTGTTTGTCATATGCCAGGATGTTACAGACCCAATTCTCTCAGATACCGTTTCATTTCCGCCCGCGCCTCGGCTAGCTGCGCCTCAAGCTCATCTATCTCTTTCTGCGCGGCCTGAACATCGACCTCCTCATCCTCTCCGAAGGTGTCGACGTAACGGGGAACATTCAGATTGAAATCGTTCTCCCTGATCTCCTCATATGTCGCCCGACGGGCGTATTTCTCGACCGACTCGAAATTTTTATAGGTCGCCGCGATCTTCTCGACGTCCTGCGGGCGGAGTTTATTCTGGTTCTTAGCGTCCTCGTATTCGCGGCTGGCGTCGATGAACAGAACGTCGGTCGTCTTCTTACCGCGATTGAACATCAGGATTGCGGCCGGGATGTTTGTGCCGTAAAAGAGGTTAGCGGGCAGGCCGATCACAGCTTCGAGCAGATTCTCTACGATTACCTTATGTCTGATCCTTCCCTCGGAGCCGCCGCGAAAAAGCACGCCGTGCGGGACGACCACGCCCGCTTTGCCTGTGTCGGCGATCAGGGTCTCGATCATATGCGTGATGAAAGCGTAATCGGCTTTGCCACGCGGAGGCACACCGCGGTGGAAGCGGCAGAAGAAGTCCTTGGCCGCGTTCTCGGCGCCCCACTTGTCGAGCGAGAACGGAGGGTTGGAAACGACAATGTCGAACTTCTTCAGCGAATTACCTTCGAGCAACTTTGGGTTGTTGAGCGTGTCGCCCCATTCGATGCGCGCGCCGTCTTTACCGTGCAGGAACATATTCATACGACAGAGCGCCCATACGCTGCCGTTCGACTCCTGTCCGAAGAGGGAGAAATCGTTGTCGCCGACTTCTTCGGCCACACGGATCAGCAGCGAACCCGAGCCGCACGCCGGGTCGCATACGCGCGCGCCTTTCCTCGGACGGAGCAGCTTGGCCAGCAGTGTCGAGACCTCAGGCGGGGTGTAAAACTCGGCGCCCTTCTTGCCGGACTCCGAGGCGAAATATTCGATCAGTAACTGATATGCGCCGCCGATCATGTTGCGATCGCCCACGCGCGACGGGCGTAGGTCGAGGCGTGGATCGGCGAAGCCTTCTATCAATAGCCTGAGGCGGCGGTTGCGCTCCTTCGTCTCGCCGAGGTGAGTTTCCGAATTGAAGCTAACGTTGCGGAAGACGCCCTCGAGCTTGACTTTGTTGGCTTCTTCAATCAAGGAAAGCGCGGTGTCGATGATGGCGCCGATATTCGGGTCATGGCGTCTCCTGTAGACCGTATCGAAATCGCCGCCTTCGGGCACGATGAACCGCTCGCGGCTCAATCGGCGTCGAATACGCTCCTCGTCGTCTTTGTACTCCAGGTGGTACTGTTCGACCTTGTCTTTCCAAACGTCGCTGACGTATTTGAAGAAGAGAAGGACCAGGATGTAGTTCTTGTATTCGGATGGGTCTACCACGCCGCGAAAGATGTCACAGGCTTTCAGGGCGACGGCGTTTATTTCCGCTTGATTGATTTCTTCTTGGATCGACAGTGACTGGCTCATCGAATAATTGCTCCATCGGGATCGGAACAGCGGCGACTAACCGATCGCTTTGAGTAAGGTCATTTCGATCAGCGCGCGGCGTTTATTTTGGATCGCCTCCATCAGCTCTTTTTCGCGCAGGCTGAGTTGATGGATTTTCGTGATAAGCCCCTGGGTCTCTGCGGGCGGAGCTTCAACGGGCAAACTCTTCATCGCCTCCAGATTAATGAGGCTGGCGCTGGTTCCGGTCGAATACTCCTCGATGTAACGTTGCGCCGGACGTTGATTGATATACCAAGCCAGGAATTCGGGCGATACTCTTTCATTGGGTCGCAGAACGAAGAATTGCGAGGTGGCTATGGTGTTTTCGATCGGCCATGTGATGGCAATCGCCTGTTTACGCGGCCCGCGCGAGATAAACAGGACATCGCCTTTTTCGAGAACCTGACTCCGCTTCACATCCGGCAGGCTGACGCGAACTAGCGAGTTGCCCAATAATCCAGCGTCGGACAGGATGTCACCGGCCTGAACGACCAGATATTGCCCCGACGCGTCAGGTTTGATCCTCTCGCGGAAAAGATAGCCGGAACGAATTGTGGCGATGTCTATAAGATAAGGCATTGAATCACTCGCCAGCAGATTGGGAGACAGGGAGAAGGAGAAATTGATTTTCTGGGTGTCTCTCCTGCATCCCTGTCTTTCCATTCCGCCAATGTTTACTGATCGAAATCCGATCCGACCAAGGCGCCTGCAAGCAGATTGCCAGATCGTTTCAGAATCAGGTCTTCGGGCGGATTAGGCGCGTAGCAGACCCAATCCTGATGTATCTGATCGGCCGAATCCTGCCAGCTCAAGACGATCTTGTCGCCGCAGCGATTGTTCAAAATGAATTTGTCGCTTTCAGCGTAACCGTGCCAATCGGCCCCGGCTTGATCCTCTGGCGTCATCCGGTAAGCGTCTTCCCGACGTCCGCCATGTATACGCAAGACTTGACCAGGTTTGAAGGGGGCGCCGTTGTCGCCTATCCAATAAAGCTCGAGATCGCCCGTGGTGTGGCAGTCCTCATCGAAAAGCGCATGGCGGATCTGCATCGTCTGGAAGCTAACCGCGTCGTCGCCGATGTTCTTCACATCTACCCATTCTCCGAAAAGCGCTTCCGGACAGCTCACTTCGAAACCGCCCTGATCTTTGCCACTATCTTTGCCCGCCGGATTCGGCTTGGCCTGAATAATTTCTAGGCTCATCAATCTGGTTCTCCTTTCCGCTTCGATCGGAAAATTATCGAAGCGCTCTGAGGGTTTGTATGAAGGGCCAGCGATGAGCTAGAATTCACGCGCAACCTAGAATCAGCTCAAAGCTGACCTGATTAAGCCCGGACATTGTTGAGATCAAGTCCGGGCTTAGCCATTTTTGAGGGGGCTAATCCTAAACTCCAACTTTTTGCCTGTCAATTAAGTTTTAGTACGCAATAAACTTTTTCGATAATGCGGAGCAGTTTTGAGTAAACTGTTCGAAAATATTGGTAGGCGGCGTGTTGTGGCAAATCATTAAAAACCAAGGCTTCGGCACATGCCACACTGATCACATGGTTTATTCTTTTCGATTGAGCATAGTTTCAATTCAGCGAATTCGAGCAGGTCGCCAGTGGAGACGGTCGCTTCTCCAATGTTGAATTGCTGGCGGCTGGGGTGCGCCTCGTACTCGACGCCGGTCCATGGAGCATAGTAAGAATGAGATCGGGAGTTTTCAGGCTTATAAGTCCCGTCAGTCTCATAAGTCTTATGAAATTCCGTCAAAGCCTGCCGCACGATTTCTCGAACGATGTTTCTGAACACATCTTCGTTAGCCATTACTACAACTTCCTCGTGTCCTGTTCAATGAAATCGACTACGCCTATGATTGCGCAGTCAATCGCCGCCCCCGCTTCGCCCGTGGAGGCCGTCGAAGCGGACCAGCCCTCCTGAACGACTATCACAATATCGCCCTCACCGGCGTCCACGGAATCGAGAGCGAGCATCGAAACGCCGCGCGGCGCGCCGTCGGGATTGATCGGTTGAACGAGCATTATGCGCGCGTTGCCGTAGCGCGAATTCTTTTGTGTGGCGACGACGTTGCCTAGGACGCGAGCCAGAATCATTTGCGGTCTCCCTTCATCGCGCCCTTCTTCGCTATTGATTTCACGTGCGATTCAGAATCGACGATGCCTACGATTGTGCAATCGGTTGGCGCCTCGACTCCATCGAGCGCGAAACTGGCCTCTTTGCCGCGGCACCAGAAGACAAGCTCGCCGGCGCCGGCCCCGACCGAATCGATTGCGACGAGCGGTTTGCCCACTGGGCGCAGATCGCCGTCGAGGACCTGGATGACCAGCAGCTTACGGCCTTCGAGCGAGGCGTTTTTGACCGTCGAAACCACATTTCCTATGACGCGGGCGAGTTGCATATTATAACGCCTTGATCACGACCAGAGTTAGGTCGTCATGTTGATGCGCGCCGGTGGTGAATTCTTCTATGTGATTGAAGAACGCATCGATGATAGCCGACGCGCGCAAGTGGCGATGTTCAAGCAGGAAATCGAGTATGCGCGCCTCGCCGAATTCAATGCGGTTAGGTTGTGGCGTGTGCGCCTCCGTCAATCCGTCGGTGTAAAAGAAGAGCGCGTCGCCTTTTTCCAGGCGCAAGGTCTCGGTCTTATATTGCTGTTTGTCGAAGACCCCGAGCAAGAGGCCGCCGGTTTTCAGGGCCTTCCATTTGCCCGACGCCTTGACCAGCAGCGGCGGGTTATGGCCCGCGTTGCAGTAATTGAGAGTCTTCGTTTTGACGTCGAGGACGGCGTAAACGAGTGTCAGAAGCAATTGCCGGCCCAGGTCGCGGTGAAGTCGCAAATTGGCGTCCCGTAGGACGCGCGAAGGGCCGCCCCCACGCCTGGCCACGCTGCGCAGGATGCTGCGGGCGGCCGCCATGCCCATCGCCGCGCGCACGCCTTTGCCCGCGACGTCACCGACCAAAATCCCCACACGGTCGGGCGAGAGCGGGATGTAGTCATAAAAATCGCCGCTCAGGTTCAGCGCCGGCTCCAACCGCGCGGCTATGTCGAAGCCCTTAATTTGTGGCGGCGCGTCGGGGATCATCGCGCGCTGGACGTCGCGGGCCATCAGGATTTCGCGCTCCAACTGCCGTTCGCGTAAGACGTGTTCGGAGTAGAGCCGGGCGTTGACGACGGCGATGCTAAGGTTGTTGGCGATGTTTTCGAGCAACCGGCCGTGATATTCGTCGAAGGCGTTCACGCGGCTGCTTTCGAGCGCGAGCGCGCCGATGACTTTGTCCTCGCATACGAGCGGGACGGCGATCTCGGAGCGCTGCCCCTGATCATCCCACCTGTCCGATACGTAATAGTCGGGGTCGCGTGAGACGTCGCCGACGATCTGCGTGCGGCGCTCGCGGACGGCGCGCCCGACCACGCCGTGAGAGACTTTCGTGCGACTGGCGTGTTCCCTCTTCGTCGCGCCGTAACCTTCCTCGACGTGCCAGATGAACTCTTCGCTCGCCTCGTCGATCAGGCCGACGAGCAGGAATTCGTAATCGATTATCCGGTCGAGCAGGGCAGCGATGTGATTGAGCAGCCGGTCGAGGTCGAGGATCGAGGCGATCTCGTGGCCGATCTCAATCATCGTCCTCATCTCGCGCGTCCGTCGGCGCAGTTCGTCATAAATGCGGGCGTGTTCAAGCGCGACCGCCAGGTGGGCGCCGAGCGCGCCGAGCGTCCGCTCGTGGTCGCGCGTGAAATAGTTCGGCTCCAGGCTCTCCATAGTCATAACGCCGATGACCCGGTTCTCGCGCGCGAGCGTGAGGGGGACGGCGATCTCGGAGCGCGGGTGGCTCCCCTCCGCCGTCGCGACCGGCAAATAGCGCGAATCGCGCGCCACGTCGCAGACGTTAATCGTGTGCCCTTCGCGCCAGGCCGCGGAGGCTACGCTACGGTCGAACGGGATGATTTCGTGCGCCGCGACCTCTTCCGGGTTGTACCCGACCGCCTTCTTCCACACCAGCCCCCCCCGCGCCTCGTCGATCAGAAAAAGGCTGAAGAACTTGTGGTCGATCATTTCGCCGACGCGACGGGCCACATGTTCGGTCAACTCGTCGAGGTCGAGGATGGAGATGAATTCTACGCTCAACTCGTTGACCAGGCGCGCGAGGCGCTGCCCCGAGAGCGCGGCGCCCGATTGGCCGCCCGATTGGCCGCCCGATTGGCCGCCCGATTGGCCGTCCGATTGGCCGTCCGATTGGCTGCCCGATTGGCTGCCCGATTGGCTGCCCGATTGGCTGCCCGATTGGCTGCCCGATTGGCTGGTGGATGATGTGGAGTCGTTTGTGTAGAGATTGGGGAGCATAATCAAAAGCTGTTCAGGATTTATTTCGAGGCCTCATTGATCGCGTCGAGGACTTCGTCGTCGGTAGGACGGAAGATCGGCATCACGACTTTGCGGAAGCAGATGATGCCCTCCCTGTCTATCACGATCACGCCGCGCCGCGTGCCGATCAGGTTCTTCATGTCGAAATCGCGAACGGTCTTGCCCTCGGAATCAGAGAGCAGCCGCATCGGCAGCTTGTGATTCGCCGCAAAGCGGCGGTGCTTCTCCACCGAGTCGGTGTTGACGCCGACGACCTCGGCGCCCGTCTGCTGATAACGCGCCCAGTTGTCCCGCACGCTGCACAACTGCTTGGTGCAGACCGGCGTCTCATCGCCCGGGTAGAAAAATAGCGCGACCACCTTGCCGCGCGCGCCGCTCAACGTCCATCTTTCGCCGTTGCCGTCCAGGAGATCGATCTCCGGCGCCAACTGGCCGATATTCGGTCCTGTAGTTGTCATAGCCTATCCATTTCGTTCGAGTTTGGAAGAGGGGCCTGCTGCGCCTTGTCACTGTGATCAGATTGGCATAACCAAGCCATAATTGTGCAATAGCGCGGGGAAATTTGCCAGACGCCATGTTTGGCGATTTGGCTACAATCCAACACAGGGGCGCCTCAGATATTCAGAAATAAGGAACAACCAGCGACAAAAGATTCGCCGGGGAAATGAATACGAACTTGAGAAGCGCGTTGATGAATTGAGGAAGGAAGTGGAGCTAAGGGGGTTCGAACCCCTGACCTCTTGAATGCCATTCAAGCGCTCTTCCAAACTGAGCTATAGCCCCACATCTAGCGGTTCATATCCTAATGGTCGAGAACGTCGCCCTTGTCCAAGGGCGACAATATGTTAGCCAATCTACTTTAGCGCGTCAACCGTGGACCAAGACTTTTGCAGGTGCAGATCACATTGCTTTTTCCAGATCCTTCGAGTTGAGGTGGCCTATCAGTAGACCGTCCTGATCGATGACGGCCAGGAATCCGAGGCTGTTCATGTTCAGTTTATACTGCGCATGTTCGACGGAGGCGCATACGGTGATGAACAGAGATTCGTCTATCGGGTTCATCACCTCGCCGACGGTCAGACGCTCCCATTTCTCCTGCGGCTGTTCGCGTAATCTGTCGAGCGAGAGGACGCCGTGCAACCGCCCGTCGCGCGCCACGGGAAAATGGGTGTGGCGGTGGGCGGTGAGGATTTGATCAATAAATTCCGTGACCGAGAGTTCCGGCGGCACGCTCACGGCGGGCGACCGCATCACAGCGCCGACCGTGCCGTCGATGTTCCACTGCTTGCCGTCATCGCGCCGGGTTTGCTCGCCTGCGGATTGCCGTTCGCGGTAGCGGTAATCGTTTTCCGCCGCCGATTTCAGGAATACGCCCAGTACCAGCAACCACGCCGCGCCCATAAAATCCTGCCACAATCTTCCTCGCATGACTGCGGACGCGGCCAGCAAAAATCCGTAAGAGATGAGAAGGTAGGCCAACCAGACGCCGAGTTTCATGGCCGTGCGCGTGGCTGAGAGAATGTCTTTACGCCTCTGCCAGAGGATCGCGCGCAGAGCTCTTCCGCCGTCGAGTGGTAACCCCGGCAGCAGGTTGAACGTCGCCAGAAAGAAATTGGCCGCGGTCAGATAGAGAAAGGCCGCGCTGGCGGCCTGCGCCGCCGTAGACTCGCCGCTCAGGCGTTCCACCGCCAACAGCCACAGCCAGAAGAAGGTCGCTAGCAGGAATGAGCTTATCGGCCCCGCCACGGCGATGCGCAGTTCGGCCATCGGCGTGGGCGGCTCTCCGATGAGCCGCGCCCATCCGCCGAAGATGTGTAATTGGATGTCTTGAATACGGATGCCATCCATTTTGGCCACGAGCGCATGTGAGAGTTCATGAATCAGGACAGAGGCGAAGAAGAGCGCGGTGATGGCGCTTCCGATGATCAGGTTGTGCCAGGGCGAGAGCGGAGGTTGGACTTCGGTGACCAGCCAAAATCTCGACACCACCCAGACGTGCAACATGGCGACCGGCAGCCAACTGTAATCAATAATCAACGGAATGCCGAAGATGCGCCCTAGTTGAAACTGTTTTAACAGCATAACAAATCACCGTTCCTTGACAATCGTGGAGTCGCCGACGAAATTCTTGATGGCCCGCATCAATTCAACGGCATGATTATCGAAGAAATGTCCGGCGCCAGCGATTCGTACTAACTTCAAGTCGCCGTCGGCGGGCAGCGTGGACAGAAACTCTTCGAGCGGCGCTAGTGGCGCGACATCGTCTTCGGTCCCGTGGATGAAGAGTATCGGTTTCGCGCAATTGGCGATGAAATCCAGATTGCTCATCCGCACGGGCGCCCCGATGGCGATCAATCTGTCCACGCGCTCGTCCGAACAGCCCACTCTCAATCCGACGATCGAGCCGAACGAAAAACCGGCTACGATGACTTCGCGCGCGTTCGGCTGGCTGTTGAGCAGGTAATCGAGCGCGACCTGAGCGTCGGCGCATTCGCCGCGCCCCTCGTCGAACTCGCCGGTGCTCAGCCCGACGCCGCGGAAGTTGAACCGCAGAGT
>Ga0154003_1000434_pt1 | contig 13039 bp, 17 predicted proteins | sample TSFL087MetaG_FD_104679 | JGI IMG/M metagenome (GOLD analysis project Ga0154003, IMG submission 104679) | Attine ant fungus gardens microbial communities from Florida, USA - TSFL087 MetaG | ecosystem: Host-associated > Fungi > Mycelium > Unclassified | place: USA: Florida, Lake Talquin State...
GCAGTTCATCGAGGGGGTCAACGGGTACAGGCATTAGAAAAAAGTCAAGCGCAGGGCTTTGGGATCTATCAAGCAAGTTAATTGTAGGCAGTCTTCAACCCTGAGGGTCTTGGGAACTTGTTTGCCAAGGGGTCCATATTAACGGATTCTTCTCACACGTGTTCCCACCCTCCCGCCGAGGAACCATCAGACCCCTTAGCCCCTTTCAGGATATCCCTCTCCAATAAGAAAGCAAAATTATCACATACATCAGTCGGATAATCATATGCACGTACAGATACACAGTGGAAATCTCCATAAGCACGATCTCTCCTATTTCACCCTCTCTTCCCTTTTCTGACTTACCAAGTCGTATGACTACGACAATCAAAACAACCACGGTCCAACTACAACCATCAGTCATTTTCTCAGCAAAAGCCAAGCCAAGCATCGTTGTTTCCCATACTCACCTCGTCCCAGCGATCCCTCAGGTTTAATTTGCAAACAACTTTGGTGAATCAGGTTCAGGGCCTTGACAGCATCGCGGGCTTCGATAACACAAGAAATGTTAATCTCACTAGCACCTTGACTGATCATCTCGATGTTGACATTTCCTTGCGCAAGAGTCGTGAACATCCTCCCTGCAATGCCCACCATGTTCCGCATGTGCTTCCCCACGAGGGACAAGATCGCCATGTCCTTATGCACCGATACCTATAGATCACTATCAGATCAAAATGCCCACTGTGACGTGTCTCGAGGAACTGTGAAAGAGGCACGAATTGCTCCCGAAACAAAAGAGAACACACACCGTTCCACTCTTCTTTAGTTCCCTAATCAACCTATCTAACCGCTTCTGCCCTAACCCGTCCTCAATAGCCATACTCACGTGTACTTCGCTCGTCGTAATCAGATCTACAACGACTCCAAATCTATCCAACGTCGAAAATAGTCCTGCTAGGAAACCATGCGAAACGCTCTTCCTATTCGAATGCACGTTCAATACCACAATGTTCTCTTTAATTGTTACTGCTGTTGGCAATCTTTTCCTGTTCGGTGACGAATCTGCTTCCGCTTCGAGATATGCAGACACAGTTTGGAGCAGCATTGGCGATGTTGATGCCGTCCCCGTTATTAGACTCCCCTCTCCCTCATCCATTCCTGCATCCGCTCCATCAGGACCTGGATGAATAACCGTGCCCCCGCCTCTTGGATTCTCGACGTTCTTTATCCTAATCGGAATCCTTTTCCTAATAACCTGTTCCATTGTAAACGGATGAATGACCTCGCTCCCGTAATACGTCAACTCCGCTGCCTCATCGGGTGAAATGATTGGTATCAGTCTGGCCGTCAAGACCTTCCTTGGATCAGCAGTAAAAACCCCGTCTACTTCTTTCCATATTTGGAGCTCAGAGGCGGAGAGGCCTACGGATAGGAGGGCAGAGCAGAGGTCGGTGTAACCTCGGCCAACCTGGCGGAGAAGAGAGCCGGGGACCGGGCCAAAGAAACCTATTTCAATGTCATTAATTTAGTTCCGCAGGGAAGAGATGAAAACACGCGGAAGAGAGAGGGGTGTATCAGTTTGAAAAAGAGGACGCTTACCGGTGACAACAGGTACACGTGGTGCACATTGTTCGACTCGTTCGCCCAAAGCAACCGTAAGTCTATCATAGAAGTTTTGGTCCAGCGCTGTCGAATCATCCATGTCAAAAACATCTGTTGGAACTATATCCTCTAATGAAACGTATTCAGCGTCTATGCCCTGTTAAATGAAGCAGAGCATGATGATTAAGTTAGATTAGCTTATTGTTGTAATGAATTGTACGTACGCGATCCCGAAGTATAGTAGTCATCATTTTACATGCTAGCTTTTCTCCAAGCCCTATGACTGTGTCTCTCGATCGTGGTGATATTTCATCAACGAACTACACTGACACGATCAATGATAACAATCACTCAAAAGAGCCAAACGTGCCTTGAGCGCATACAGAAAGCTTGTCAGCCAGTCGCAATCGCGTTCAATCTCCTCTTCCAATTCTCGCAAAATCTCCTCATGCTTTGTCACACATTCCCTAGCAGCATTCAAATGTTCCTGTCTCAACAGTTCCACTGTATTCACAAAATCCGGGACTTGATGCACCTTCTCTCCCTTCTCTCCCTTTCCAGTGATTGGTGTGAATGTCAAGTTGCCACGAAAGTCAGACGATGATCGACTTATAGGGCTTGACGGTGGCGATTGCGATACCGATCTATGGTTTGGAGTCATACCGTAAACACCAAAAAGACCGCGAGTGACAGGTGTAACAGTCCCGGTGCCAGGATTTTCGGGAAGAGAATTCTTGTTGCTACCGTTGCCACTGCTGTTTGAACTGTCACGACGAAGAGCCTCGGCAGAGGCGCGAAGAAGCAGGTTTGTTGTGCCCGATGTTTTTGTTGAACCCGACCGAGCGGAGCAGACGAGTGCGACTTTGTGCTGGTCAATATAACCCCTGTTTGTGTTGTATGATTTACAAGTGAGCATGTACGCGCGGTTGTACAGTAAAATGGAAAAGTAGAATCATCGAATAGAAAAAAAGCGAACATCGTCAGTTGTGCTCTCTCAAACAGCGTAAATGTACTCACGCGACGATGTCCTCAGCAATTCTGACTGCAAATTTTCCGACGCTCGTACCCCCATACTTTTGGACCAGCCATTTTGCAGAGGGATCTATCGTATTTTGATGCAAATTTGGAGGGGTAAGGAGACCTGAGGAAGACGGAGATGACGAAGAAGGATCTGTCAACATTGTTTGATCGCAAATCAAAAACCTTATATCCTTCTGGGTTTTTGACAGTCAGGGTATCAGAGGATCCAGATCAAGACTAGATTCTAGGATAGAGTGACAAGCTCTTGGTGAGTGAAATTTGTTTTGTCGGGTACTTGGTCATTAATGGGATATCTAATCACATGATCACAAAATCAAGATCATGAAATTTTTATTATTATCAAAATCTCAAATCATGATGGCTGAGACGTAGATGAAATTGTAACAAATTGATGACCCCCAAAAAAAAGCTGGGATACTCTTTCATTGTAGTTCGAGTGCACGCGTGCCCATTTCTGGTAAGATGCCTACAACAACAGATGATTCCGGTAGTCTCCGTCGGCTTCCATTGAGCTTACTCTAAGAAACGAACAGTAGTATTTTTGAATTTCGTTATACCAGAACGTTCATACCTATATGGTGCACGAATCAGACTTTTAAGCTGTCTTTCCGAAATTAAGCTTGAGTTGACATCCAGGTATTAGTTAGACTCCCGTGACGGATAATTTAATTGATGTACTTCCAGAAACTAGGGATAACATCCTCATCCGTCGTTCAATAAATACATGTGTACGGCATAAATGGCTGGAGAGATTGTTCAGCCCTCATGAATTATTCACGATAGCAGATATCTATCACGATAACGATCGAAGAACCTATCGTTCTTGATCCTCGAGATTCTTATCAGAGTAATCAGGGTCGGCTCTGCACTTTTGGGTGACATGGGGGCGATCCTGACGGGATATGACTTAGATACCGTAAATATCGTATGGGCCGCAGCATTCATCAAGCATTCATCATCACACTACTTATGAAAGCTGTTTTTTTAAACCCAGCAATCACTCGCACTCCATATGAGCATGGTCTTGGCTGCACCCGAAGAGCTCCTCACAGCAATGAGATAAGGTGACAAGACAAATGTAACCCATCCCAAACGATGAGACCTTGCAAAATGCTTCTGTTCCAGCTACAACTTCTGTAAACTTGCACTCGATCAATATTTAGGAAATGCTAAAGATATTAACTGACAGACTTAAGGAATGATTCAAAAGTATATATCATAGGTCACCAACTGCCTTGGGATGACACAGAAAGATAGCTAGTACCAAGATCATTATCGTGGCCTTTCAGGGTGAAGTATATTGTTACTACACGTCACGTCACACAACATTGAGACGCGTCATTGCCTAATTTACGCTCTCCTTCATATCCACGTCCATGGCCGCCGTCGCAGTACGAGCACCATCCACTCAGTCTTGTATCAAGCAGTATTATAAGGCAAAGATAGAGTCTGCAGAGCTTCTTATCAACCAGAAAACCCAAAATTTACGTCGATTGGAGGCTCAGCGAAATGCACTGAATGCTCGGGGTAATGCGTGCTTTCGTCGAACGGATGAACTGTTTATACTAAGCTTGTATCCTAGTGCGGCTTCTGAGAGAAGAACTTCAGCTGCTGCAGGAGCCAGGCAGTTATGTTGGAGAAGTCGTGAAGGTCATGGGCAAGAACAAAGTCTTGGTGAAAGTACAACCGGAGGGCAAATATAGTGAGCCTTAACGATTGATCTTTGTCAGGATCATGAACTCAGTTATCACTTTCTAGTTGTCGACATCGATTCAGACATTGAACTCGGTGCACTTCAACCTACTTATCGAGTAGCTCTCCGTTCAGATTCATACACCATCCACAAGATTCTACCAAACAAAGTTGATCCTCTGGTGTCGCTGATGATGGTTGAGAAAGTACCTGACAGCACATACGAAATGGTCGGTGGTCTGGACAAACAAATTAAAGAAATCAAGGAAGTCATTGAACTCCCTGTGAAACATCCAGAACTATTCGAGGCATTGGGTATCGCCCAACCCAAGGGCGTCCTTCTATACGGCCCTCCTGGAACGGGGAAGACACTTCTGGCACGAGCTGTCGCCCATCATACTGATTGCAAGTTCATCCGTGTCAGTGGCAGCGAACTTGTGCAGAAGTACATTGGCGAGGGTAGTCGCATGGTCAGAGAACTTTTCGTAATGGCGCGAGAGCATGCGCCAAGTATCATTTTCATGGACGAAATTGATTCTATTGGAAGTTCGAGAGGAGAGAGCGGGAGTGGTGGGGGTGATTCAGAAGTGCAGCGGACTATGTTGGAGCTTCTCAACCAACTCGATGGCTTCGAGTCGACCAAGAATATCAAGGTCATCATGGCCACAAACCGAATTGGTACGTCTTCCTCTCACTCCTTTCAATGAAGTTATTCTTGCTCAGCTGCATGCCATAGACATTTTGGATTCTGCTCTGCTGCGGCCGGGGCGAATTGATCGTAAGATTGAATTCCCTCCTCCAGGCCCTGAGGCACGTGTATCAATCCTTCGCATTCACTCTCGAAAAGTGTGTATCCTCTCTCTCAGAAGCATGCGGACGCCCGTTCAATAGGTATCAATAGATGTCACTACAACGCGGGATTGACCTGCATGCATTGGCGGAGAAAATGGGGCAATGTTCTGGCGCAGAAGTTCGTGGTATCTGCACAGAAGCAGGTGCACCTTCCATCTTCCATCTTTTCTGATGGGTCTTGCTTATTTATAACTCATGCAGGCATGTACGCCCTTCGAGAACGACGACAACACGTTACCCAAGAGGACTTTGAATTTGCTGTTGCAAAGGTCAGTCGGTTCTCCCAAGATTTTTGTGGTCGAAATTAATCGTTTTTCTTCTACCAGGTCTTGAAAAAGAATCAAGAGGGCAATACTTCAGTTAACAAATTATTCTCATAGGTGTATACTACTTAGTTGGTACTGGATTAGGTTTCTCCAACGCATATCCCACTTTATCACCGTTCGTTTCCTTATACGATTGCTCTAGACCGATTCATCCGATAAAAGATATGATCCCGGTGGGAATATAAAAGGGCTGTGTATCGTGGACTGGCGCCTACCACTTTCTCTCTGGTTTCTCGATGAAGAATTGTCCAAATCTACTTACCACCGGATCGTGCAATGATCCAGCCTGCTCTCTTAATCACAATGTCCTCGCGTGCGACGTGTGCAGTCGAGTGTGTCGGGGCATTCACAGTTATAACGCACATTTAAAAACCAAGAAACACCTTTCCAGAGCTGCGGGGACTACCTCCCATGGTCTGATATACTGTCCGACATGCAAGCGCTCAATGCCATCTATTTCATGGTCGTCGCATAAGAAAGGGAAAAAGCATGCCAGGAAAGCTCAATCTCTTGGGGTGTCCGTTCAGGTCAAACCCGAAACTGACATTCCTCCCGAGAGTCAGAGCACTCACCAGTTCTGTCCTACCTGCCAGATATACGTCGCTCACCATGATTGGTCTCAACATGCCAAAAGTCGCAGGCATCAACGCGGTCAAGAATACACCGCATTCAAAATGGCACAAAGTGAGGCAGAAAAGGACAAGAACGATGTTGCAATTCAGGGTGATCTGAATTTCAATATTGTTGAGCCCACTACTGCCAGGACGGGTGTTACAAAAACCATCGATATCCGTTCGACTGCCCCCCTCAGTAAGATCAATCTTAAATCGGCCAAGCTGAGTGCGGAGATTGGGTCTTCGCGTCGGAGAATAGTCTCACCGTGGGTTATTTCTTCTGATTATTTACGACTGCCAATAGTTTGCTTAGATTCACTGTGACCATTGAGGGAACTAATTATCAGCTGTCCATGAGCCGAACTATCAAGATTGTGGTCAAGTTCAAGCAGGAGTTTATTGGTCGTTATCAAGACAGACTCGAAGTTCAATTCGAGGACGTTGCTTTGAAAAAGCAATTCATCATCTCCCGGATGGTCGGAGCTATTGTTGGCGACGCCTCTGTGCATGACATACTGAGGCCTCGAGCACCTTATGTTCCTCATGTGCGAGCTCCCCGAGAACCGGAACTTAAAGTCATCGAAGGCGTTAAGCCGCCTGCCCAGAAAGCTATCCCATATGTTTCAAAACTCCCGAAAGCTCCCATTCCTCAACATCTTGTGTCAACACTCACAACGTCTTCTGCTGCTTCGAGAGAGAATATCCAGGCAATCGAACGTGCATTCTTGCCTAAGTTACTTGATGCAGAATCGCATGGCCGCTTTTTCAAAATTCTGTTGTGGATCGAGGAATTCAAGATGGAGTATGCTTTTCATTTGTTTTCTGATTTTTTTTTCATGCTGTTCTAGACAGGATCTCGAGCGTTATGATATGGTTGATTCAACTTTGATTAGAAATCTACCATTTTACCAGTAAGTTTGCAAGTTCTTTTGGATCCTAGGCATGACGCTCTTGCAGTCTTCCGGTTCCGAGTTTAGCGGAGAAACGGCCAAGTGTTTTGATTGGTACGCCAAATGCTTCTACAAACCTCTTCAACAGTCTGAGTCCTTCCAGGCGATCGCATCCTCGTCCGTAAGCAGGACGCTGAACAAGGGCACTGGTACGAAGGTCATGTGCACTTTGTCCATCAAAGTGAAGTTGGTCTCCGATTCCATGAATCATTTGGCGGCTGGAAATCGAATCAAAAGTACCATGTTCGCTTCAAACTCAACCGTATCCCGGTCAAGCGCCAGCATCAGGCTCTCGCTACGGCTTTCACTGAGTCTCGTATTTTGTTCCCAAATTCTTCTCATATTCCAATGACCCCAACCCCTCGCCCACCTAATAAATTTTTCAATCCTCTCATTGGGAGCAACCCACCACAAATCTCTGCTGTCGCAGGTATACTCAATGCCCCACCCGGGTCACTGCCGTTTATCATATTTGGACCGTACGTATCCATTTAGTTTTCCCATCTTGGACATCACTAATAGATTGATTATTCAGACCTGGGACAGGGAAAACGATCACTATAGTTGAGGCTATTAAGCAGTTGCTTAAGAAAGATACGAATATCAAGATCCTAGCATGTGCTCCATCTAATTCTGCTGCTGATCTGATTGCATTGCGCCTCCGCGACACCATTCCAAAGATACAGATGTTCCGCCTATACGCCCCCTCTCGCTACAAAAATCAGGTCCCTGATGAACTGGAACCTTACACATATTACCGCAGTGATCTTGACGATCGGCCCTCTTTCAGCGTACCTCCTTTTGCTGTCATGAAACGGTTTCGAGTCATCGTCTCTACATGTATTTCTGCGGCCATGCTGACTGGTATTGGGATGACTCGTGGCCACTTCACCCATATTTTCGTCGACGAGGCTGGACAAGCCACTGAGCCCGAAGTATTTGTCTCTGTAAAAGCTTTGGCAGATACAGCAACCAATGTAGTTTTATCGGGTGATCCCAAACAACTTGGGCCTATAATTCGTTCCGATATTGCGTGTAGGCTCGGTCTCGAGATCAGTTACCTCGAGCGTTTGATGGCACGTTCACCGTATGATCTGCAGAACGGCTCGGGAAAAAGGTAGGGTTTGGGATAGATCTTCTTCGGCCCATGTTTGTTGACTCTTGAATTAGTATTGTCAAGCTTGTTCAGAACTTCCGGTCCCATGAGGCCATTCTCAGATTCCCGAACGAACACTTCTATGGAGGTGATCTCATACCAAGGGCACCCTCTCAAGATATCAATACCTACCTTGGTTCATCCTATCTTCCCAACAAGAAATTCCCTATTGTGTTTCACGCTATGTTCGGGAAGGATGACAGAGAAGCCTCTTCTCCTTCGTTCTTCAATATAGACGAAGTGATTCAAGTAAAGCTGTATGTGGGACAATTGAAGGAGGACCGTACTTTCCGAACGCGTTTGTTTTTTTTCCTATTTCACTATGAGTTGAAATTCAAGATGGTTCACAGGCGAACAGGATATTGGTGTCATTGCACCTTACCATGCCCAATGTAAGAGGATTCGTCAGCAACTTGATGCTGGATCTAGCGAAGTCAAAGTCGGTTCTGTCGAGGAATTCCAGGGTCAGGTAAGCCCTGAAACGAAGCTTTGACAACTCGGTTATCTCATGAGGTTTGACAGGAACGCAAAGTCATCATCATTTCAACAGTACGAAGCAGCAAAGAGTTCGTGTCCTATGACATTCGTCACACCCTTGGATTCATCGCCAGTCCGCGGCGCTTCAATGGTAACAACATGTCTCTGACCTATGGCGTGAGATGTACTGACCTGAACGCCAATTAGTCTCCGTTACCAGGGCCAAATCTCTCCTTATTATTATCGGTGATCCCAATGTTCTTGGGCTGGATCCTCTTTGGAGGGCATTCCTCAACTACATACATAATAACGGCGGTTGGAAAGGACCCAATATTCCATGGGATCCTTCTGAGCCTGTTGATAAGGCTGGTGGGTATGATGTTGCAGCTAGAAATACTGCAGTTCTAGATATGAATGACTTCACTCGCCGATTGGAAAGCCAAACAATGGAAGGTGTTGAAGAGGACTTGGATGCAGGCGTCGATAAACCCTGGCGTGAGATGGAATAGGTTTGCACAGATATTTACATAATGTATTTCTATCTCTTGTACAACAAAACCAAATATTGACTTCAACAATTGCAGCGCTCGTTCTGATCAATGATCCTCGCATCATATGTACAATCACGACTGTTGCATTATACTTCGATTTGCGATATTTGTGGTCTTGTTTATTCTCCCTTCAAACCCAGGTCGCACCTCAATCACGTAAAAAAAGGCGTATGAGATATTTGGTCATCTCAAGAGAAAAATTTATATCGCAGCAGAACAGGATGTACCCGAGATGATATGCACCAACACTATAGTGTGAAGGCTCCCACAGTCAATATCCAATCAAAACTTAACTTATGATCCATTGGTTGATTAGCTCCTAGACATCAGGATCATAACACAACCCGTGAATAACTTCAGTATATGCAAAAAAGAAATCAAAGCGTCATCGTTCAAAGTGGACGAGCCCCTGAAACACGCTCAATCACGCTTTCACAACTCTGGTCGCGCACCACACTCGGCCATCCGACATTTACGGACCGAAAGAAAGAAGTTACATGGGAAGATTATGATGCAGTGCAAATGGATGAGGTAAAGCAGGCTCGTGAGTGACCACAAAAGTCTAGAATTTAGTCGTCCTGTGTGGTTTATATCAACTAAAATACTCAAAGCAGGAATATATTTGATTCACATCCAATCATGCCATGCTCATAACTTGACCACGTTCGACTCAGATTCATCACGCTTGTCCACACTCGTCTGTGCTCACGTCAAATTCTGTGTCCCGCCGACCCTGCGTGTATTACATCGTGTATTACATCCTGCACGAAAAAGTGCCTTACTAAGACAAGGCATGAATTGGGATCAGGTAGAGAGTCCTTGCTCAGCTCTGCCATCTTTACCAGTACAGGAACAGTGTACCTTTGGTAATTTGGAAGTCAGTGGGTCTCGAATTTGAGATCCAAACAACAGTGCCCTTGGCGACGATGGCTTTCGCTTCTGAGGATTTCAAAAGCCTCTGCCAGATCCAGGAGCTAGACTATCAAACTTGAGGAAACTGTCCTCGATGTCGATGTCAGGCTACGACAACTCTTCAGAATGAGTTAGCAATGTGGCGGGTCTGAGAGTGATTTGACAGCCATTTGTCCGCTGTGTGATGTGACAGCTACTAGAAAATGAGCATCGGTTCACGAATTTGAACAGTTTCTATTCAAGCTCCACAGTGATTTTCACTGAAACAACCAGGAATTCTACGATTTATCTCGGCCGTCGACGGTTTTTACAATACCAATGAACAGTATGGTTCACTATATAGACCGTTGCATCAATTCCTAATGTGTTCCCATAGATGGTGACCTTTGTTCCACCATCATTTTTGTTTGTTTCTTTCGTGACTATTGGTCCGGCTAATTCCAGATTGGCGGCAAAAGGATACAGCGTGAGATTTCGTGCGCTGGTTTGTGGCGCACTCAGAGCCCTTGAAGAGGTTGCTGATACTGGTCTTTGTTACTATCACTTTCATGCAAAATTGCCCCAACATTATCGCGTCTGGCTCTTGTCCAGACGCACGTTGCATTTTCAATCACAACATTACAACCTGTGATCCTTGCGGCTACGTAGCCTCTGATCCCCATGAATATCAAGCTCACCTGCAGAGCAAGAAGCATAAGAAGGTGCTCATGGGCAATATCCATCAGACCTGGTATTGTCGTATTTGCCAGCGTCCAATCAATTCTGAATCATGGATGCAACACAAGAGCGCTAAACGACATCGACAGAAGGCCAAACTCAAAGGGCTGGACGCTGATCTCGAACCCGACCCTGTAGTCTCTTCAAATACTCACACCTTCTGTACGATTTGCCAACTGTCGATCGCAACCTTTCGCTGGCACTCACATATCTACGATCGAAGCCACTTGGCAAAGGAGCGATATGCATCATTCAAGAGTGTCCTGGACGAGGCCGAAAAAGAGAAGAATGGTGTGGTGATTGAAGGGGAGGTTGATCTGGGTATCCTGGAACCAGCAATAGCCGCCATAGGAAAGACGATGATCCTCAAAATTTCGTCGAATGTGCCTTCGGCGAAGATCACTCTAGTTTCAGTCAAGCTGAGCGCTGACTTAGGGGTGCAGACGAGAAAGAAGGTCGCTTCACCGTCAGTGTTCCCATGTCGCTCTCTGATCTAATCGATGTAATGAGGGGGTTCTTCACAGATTCGTCTTTAAACTCGAGGGCAGAAATCGCAAAGTCTCCTTGCGACCCATCGTTCTCAGCATTTCGTTCACCCAGCAATATATTGGACGGTATCAAGATAGACTTGAACTCCAGTTTTATGACGAGCATCTCAAGAAAGGCTTCATTATCACCAGAACACTGCGTGCCGTTGTAGGGGATCCAGTCGCGCATGAACAATTAAAAGCACGGATTCTCTACATCCCTTGGGTCCGTACAAGGAGAGAGCCTGAGATCAAGGTAACCGAAGGCATTGCACCGCCTTCACTGAATGCTATCCCTTACGTCACAAAGCTTCCTCGTGCATCTATCCCTGCCCAACTTCTCACAACCCTCAATCTTTCCTCTCAGCCCACTCAGGAAACTCTCAATTCAGTCAAACGTGGGTATTTACCAAATGCCCTCAACTCTGAGACACACAGCAAGCATTTTAAGACGCTCATCTGGATCGAGGAACATAAAATGGAGTATGTTCGATATCTACCGCTCTAGTGTTTTCTAACATACTGATAGTGAAGAATTGGAGCGGTATGACATGCAGGGATCAACTTTGAACAAATACAATCAATACTACTTGTCAGAAATTTCTCTTACATATCAGATATAAATTTTCGATTCTTACACTTCGTTACAGCCTGGCTGTTCCTGGGCTCGCAGAAAAACGACCGAGTGTTCTTTTGGGTAAGCCCACCTGACTGTATCAGTTGACAATATGCTCTTACAATCTATAGGTGACAGGATACTGGTTAAGAAGCAGGAAGATCTTCAAGGGCACTGGCACGCGGGCCACGTGCATGTCGTTCGTCGTGATGAAGTTGGATTAGTTTTTCATGGATCATTCCGAGGGTGGTCAACAACCCAGAAATATAATGTTCGCTTTAAACTAACCCGCATCCCGTTACAACGCCAGCATCAAGCTCTAGACACCCTGTCTACCGAGTCGCGTGTCTTATTTCCAGAAGAATCCCATCTTCTAAAGACGCCAGTTCCTAAATTACTCTCAAATACCGTTAACAAACTGATTCTTTCCAATGCCCCGCAATTACAAGCTGTGACATCTATCGTGGCTGCACCTCCAGGCTCATTACCTTTTGTTGTTTTTGGGCCGTAAGTAATATTACCTACGATGAAATGATCCAAACTCGCATCCTATTGATAGTCCCGGAACTGGGAAGACAATTACCATCGTCGAAGCCATTACACAACTGACCAAAAAAAATGATGATATCCGTATACTCGCATGTGCACCCTCGAATTCTGCTGCCGACCTCATTGCTTCCCGGCTTATCAATAACTTTAGGACGGACGAATTGTTTCGCATGTATGCGCCATCAAAGGATGAAAGAGAGGTGCCGGATGTCTTGAGGGCATATAGCTATTACCGTGAGGATGGAAGCTCACGGCCTTGTTTCTCTGTCCCTCCTATGGCTACTATGATGAATTATCGCGTCATTGTGTCGACTCTCATTTCAGCCTCTATTGCTTTTGGAATAGGCATACCGCGGGGACACTTCAGCCATATTATCATTGATGAAGCTGGCCAAGCGACAGAGCCTGAAGCCTTTGTTTCTATCAAGACATTGGCAGATCCGAAAACCAATATTGTTCTCTCTGGAGATCCAAA
>Ga0154003_1000436_pt1 | contig 13002 bp, 10 predicted proteins | sample TSFL087MetaG_FD_104679 | JGI IMG/M metagenome (GOLD analysis project Ga0154003, IMG submission 104679) | Attine ant fungus gardens microbial communities from Florida, USA - TSFL087 MetaG | ecosystem: Host-associated > Fungi > Mycelium > Unclassified | place: USA: Florida, Lake Talquin State...
GCCGTAGCGGCTCACTCGTCCGTAGGTGGGGCGCAGCCCCGTCACGCCGCAGCGCGACGATGGTGAAACGATCGAGCCTAAGGTCTCGGTGCCGATTGAAAACCCGACCAATCCGGCCGAGGTCGCCGAAGCCGAGCCCGCGGACGAACCGCTCGACCCCGTCTCTGTCTCTTCGGGCTGCCACGGATTGCGCGTCATCCCCGCGAACCATCGCCCGCCCATCGCCAGCGAGCCCATCGAGAGTTTTGCGAGGAGCACAGCGCCGGCGTCTCGCAAACGTTCGACCACCGTCGAGTCGTAATCAATCATCTGATCGCGGAATGGTTCGGCGCCCCACGTGGTCTTGATTCCCTTCGTCGCAAAGAGGTCTTTCACGCCGCAGGGGATGCCGTGGAGCGGGCCGCGATATCTGCCTCGGCGGATCTCGCGCTCGGCCTCTTCAGCCTGTTTCAGCGCCAACTCTTCGGTCAGCGTGACCGCGCATAGCAGCGCCGGGCTATATTTTTTCAGCCGCGCCAGATACATCTTCGTCAGTTCGACCGGCGAGACCTGTTTCGTGCGGACGAGTTCGGCGAGTTGCGTGACCGCGCTGAACGCGAGTTCTTCGACCGATTTAAATTTCGGCGGCTCGACCTTGCTCGCTCTGGTCTTCGTCTTCGCGGAGCTGAATTTTTTGCCGGGCAGCGCCGGGTGAAATGCGATTGCAGGCTCGGTGTCGAGCGGCACGTCAATCTTGCGTAGCGCTTCGTAACTCGCGAGGTTGCGGTTGACGCCTGGCAGGGCCATCGCTTCCTGCGCGTCGGTCAACTCGATCCCGATCAATTGTTCGGCCGCGCGAAGCGTCTCCTTCGTGACTCTCTGCGGCGATTGCTGTTGAGCTTGCTCCGCGTTCGCGACCGCCGCGCCGGCCGTGGCGTCGAGGTTGGTTATCGCGGCGCCTGCGGCGCCTGCCGCCGGGAGCAGTTTGACGAACGAGCGGCGATTGATCTTCGCGTTGTTTTCAGTGGCGGGCGCAGGGCGGCGTGTGCGAGTTTTTTTCATAAGCCTCCTCCTCAGAAAACCGGTTCGTAGTCCCGCCTTTAGGCGGAATCGTCAGACGCAAATCCATTCCGTGATACCTAACGATTCCGCCTAAAGTCGGGACTAAGAACTGCGCTTTTTATTTTTCTCAGTTCAATCTTCCGCCCGTCCAGTCGTCGAAATTCTGTTTGCGCGACGGGCGTTCGGGAGTGGCGTGGCCATAACTGATCTCGCCGTGCTCTTCGACCCTCGCCAATTTCTTCATGGCGCATAGTCCTTCCAGCGCCAGTTCGCAGGCCGAAACGATCGCGCCGTCGGCCTCTTTTTCGACCTTGCCACTGCGGACGGCCTCGATCAGACCACTCACGCTCTGAAATTCCTTGAGAGCTTCCTTGTCGGACGTCATATCGCTGATCGTCAGCGTGTTTCCCCTATTGAAATGGTCTAGCGTCTGTCGGAAGTCGATTCCGGCGAAGACCGAGCCGAAGACTTCGCCGCAGGCTTTGCGGATCAGGTCGCGCGCGACTCGTTCGGCTCCGACCTGTTCGCCCTCGTATTCAAGCTCGATCTTGCCGGTGATCGCAGGGATCGCGGTGTAAACGTCGCTGACGCGCGAGGTGGCCACGCTCTCATGGTTCAATAAGGCGCGCCGCTCGGCGTTCGATACGACGCTCTCCATGACGGTTATCGGCAGGCGCTGGCTGACGCCGGAACGCTTATCGACGCGTTTGTCCTCGCGCGCGATGAACGCGATCTGTTCGACGATTTCGCGGATGGCTTTCGGGATCAAAAAAGTCAATTGGTTATAATAAGGAGAGCCGCGGTAATCCCGATTGCGATTGGTCCACGCCTCCTGCTTGGTGATCTCGACACCTTCCTTGATGGAGGCCGGATAATGCGTCTGAATCTCGGAGCCGATGCGGTCTTTGAGCGGCGTGATGATTTTGCCTCGCGCCGTATAATCTTCGGGGTTGGCCGAGAAGACCAGCAACACGTCTAGCGGCAATCTTATCGGGTAGCCCTTAATTTGCACATCTCCTTCCTGCATTATGTTGAACAATCCGACCTGAATCTTCCCGGCCAGATCGGGCAGTTCGTTGATGGCAAAGATGCCGCGATTGGCGCGGGGCAGCAATCCATAATGTATCGTCAGCTCGTCCGAGAGCATATGCCCTCCGCGCGCGGCTTTGATCGGGTCGACGTCGCCGATGATGTCCGCGATGGTCACGTCGGGCGTCGCCAGCTTTTCAATGTATCTAGCGTGGGGATCGATCCAGGCGACCGGAGTATCGTCGCCTTTTTCGGCGATGAGTTGTTTACCGTAAGCGCTGATCGGGCGGAACGGATCGTCATTGATCTCCGACCCGGCGATGATCGGGATCTCGTCGTCGAGCAGAGAGGTCATTTCACGCAGGATGCGGCTCTTGGCCTGGCCGCGCAGTCCGAGCAGGATGATGTTGTGTCTGGCCAGCAGCGCGTTGATGATCTGCGGAATGACGGTGTCATCGTAACCGACCAGGCGGCTGGTGACTTTTCCTTTGTCGTCTTTACGCGTAAAAAGATCGTCGCCGCCGCGAAGCGCTTTAATCAGATTTTGACGGATTTCGTCTTTGACCGGGCGAGTGCGGTATCCCGCCGCTTTCAACTCCCCCAGGGTTTGCGGTAGAGACATTGTTGTAGAAGTCCTCGAAGCTCTTAGGAAAAAGAAAGTGAATGCTCAGCCTCCGGCGCAATACGGGAGCGTAAGCGATCTGCGGTACTGTTCGGGCAGCGTAAGAGACCTGAGACTCGTCAATACGCTCTTTCCTTGAAGCCCAGGTCGTTTACGCTCCCAACACAGCGCCGGAGGCTTCGCGGCGCCATTTTATGTCAAGCGGTTCGATCTTAACCCCCGATGGCGGGCGGCGCAAGAAAAAGGGCCGCCATGATGGCGACCCTGAAAGTAAAGACTTTGTTCGCAGGCCCCGGCTTGCGCCGCAGGCCTTCGAAACAATTAGTTGCGATTGCGGTTCTTGAGCACATGGTATAACGCGCCGCCGCCGCCGCCGATCAAAGCCCCGGCCGCTGCGCCCTTCCCACCACCGGCAGCCGCGCCGATGCCGGCGCCGATGGCAGCAGGAGCGGCGATCGTCAAAACGGTTTTCAGCTTGGAATCACCACGACGTTTCGCGGGCGCGCCCGAGGGGCGATAGACCACTTCCTGTCGGGCGGCGCGAGTGACGGTAGCAGACCGAGCTGTCGTCTGTTTAGCCCGCGCCTGAAAACCGTCGGCGTATCCGTTCTTGAACCCGTCGTTATAGCCGGCGCGGGTGGAATTGCTGACGCTGGACGATTGGCCACTCATCCCGGCGTTGTAACCCTCCGTGTAACCGGTTTTGAAGTCGCTCAAGTAAAACGCCTGATTCTCACTCGCGGCCGCAGTTGTCTCTGCGGATACCGCTGGCGAAGCTTCAGGCGATGGCGAAGACGCCGGCGCCAGAGCCGATTTGCTCTCTTCAGCGACTGTTTTTGGTGTTTCTGCCATTCGTCCGAACGCGAAGCCTGAAATCAGCATCGCCGCGCCCAGCACGATAGCCAATATTCGTTGCGATTTAGTCATTGGTTATTCTCCTTCACGTGAAGCAAGTAAAAATGGAGACCCTGGAAAAGCGCAGCAAACAGGGCGCCACGACCAACGCCTTGAGCCTCGCCATGATCTTGATAGGGATAAGTCCCGCTATTTTTCAACATACGCGCATCGGGGCTGGAATTGCGACAATCTCTAATGCCACTTTCTTTCCCCCATATCGGATGACCAGTCTAAAAATTACACGATAAGGTCGGCTTATAGTTGAAACCTTCGTCCTTGTTCCATCACCTACCTACTGTCGAGATGTATAGACCGCGAACGCGGTGAATACGATTCTATACCAACCCATTCCATGAGGAGAGAGAAAATGTCCAAGAATAATTCGCCCGGATATAAAGTCACCGGGATTTTGTTATTGGTGATCCTGTGCTTGGCTTGCGGCCCGGCGTCCGCCCAGCGCGGCGGACGCGAGGATCGCGGTAAAGAAGAGCGAGTGCTTTCGTGCAACGACAATGGGGGCGGCGACCGAGGTTCGCATTGCGTGATTAAGGAGCAGACGGTCGCCGCGACAGGAGGGACGATCACCGTTGACGGGAAGACGAACGGCGGCGTGACGGTGAAAGGCTGGGACCGAAACGAAATCTTCGTGCGCTCGAAGATTCAAACATGGGCGGACACCGACGATGTGGCCCAGGCCCTGTCTGGTCAGATCCGGATCGAGACCGGGGGCGCGAATATTCACGCCGAAGGCCCGGAGACAAGAGATCATCTGGGCTGGGCGGTGACTTTCGAAGTGTATGCTCCGCGCAATTCGAACCTCTCGCTCAAGGCGCACAACGGCGGCATAGGCATTTCAGACGTCCGGGGTCAGATAGAATTCGGCACGATGAACGGCGGAGTCACGCTGCGCCGGCTCGCGGGGGACGTGAAGGGCCAGACGATGAACGGCGGTCTGGCGATTGACCTTGCCGGCGCCGGCTGGGACGGCAAAGGAATGGACGTGAAAACGACCAACGGTGGCGTGGCTCTGTCGATCCCCGAAAATTATTCGGCCCACCTTGAGACCGGCACGGTCAACGGCGGATTGAAGATCGATTTCCCGATCACCCTGCAGGGAGAGGTCAAACGCGAGTTGTCGTTCGACCTCGGCGGCGGCGGCCAGACCATTCGCGCCATGACGACCAACGGCGGCGTTGTGATCAAACGCAAATCGTAGAAGATCGAAGATAGTGGATGGTGGATAGTGGATAGTGAAGAAATCAATAGCGCCTACCATCCACTATCCACTGCCCACCGCCCATCGCTCACTATCCCCTATCCCTACTCAGCGGCTTGCGCGCTTTTCGGCTTCTCGCTATATTTCCCGCGTTTCCCCAGGTCTCTCAATACCAATCAAAATTTTGCCCCTTTTTGGCAGTCCAACTGAATATCGAGAGGAGGTTTTCCATGACGAAAGAGGCCGAAATCACGACAAGCAGAGAAACATTCGAAGGCGACGGTTTGGAAGTCAAGGCGTTCGTCGCGCGTCCGGACGATCTTGGAAAAGCGCCGGCGGTCATCATCATTCACGAATGGTGGGGACTCAACCAGCATATCGAGGATGTCGCGCAGCGATTCGCAGAAAAAGGCTTCATCGCCGTCGCGGCCGATCTTTACGAAGGCAAAACGACGAAAGACGCTCAGGAGGCCTCGAGGCTGATGGGCGCGCTGAAACAGGAAGACGGCCTGACCCGGCTGCAGGTTGTACTGAAGCGCTTGCGCGCAATGCCCGAAGTGACCGGCGTCGGCGTGACCGGATTCTGCATGGGCGGCACGTTCGCGCTGCTGCTGGCCTGCAACGCGAATGTCGAAGCCTCGGCCCCGTTCTACGGCGACGTGCCCGGCGACACAACGGTGATCGGCAAGCTGAGTTGTCCGGTCCTTTTCGTCGGGGCGGAGAAGGATCAATGGATCACAGTCGAAAAAATGAACCGCCTGGACGCCGCGCTCAAACAGCACGACAAGGAAGGCGAAGTGCGAATCTACAAAGGCGCCGACCACGCCTTCTTCAACGACACGCGTCCCGAGGTCTATAGCCGGGCCGACGCCGAAGACGCCTGGGAGCGAGTGATCGAATTTTTCAATAAACATCTGCGCAAAGGGCAAACGGCCGCCGCATAGAATCGGCGTCATAATCGACTTCAAGATGGTTTACGAGTTATCGGCAAACACCGTGGCGGTCGTCACCGGCGCCTCGTCGGGGATCGGACGCGCGACAGCGCTGGCCCTGGCCGAAAAAGGGTTGCTACTCACGCTGCTGGCGCGTTCGGAGAGCGGCCTTTCCGATGTCGCGGATGAGGCCAGGGGGCGAGGCGCGAGCGACGCCGCTTATTTCATTTGCGACGTGCGTGATGAAGCGGCGGTCGATCGCGCGGTAGCATCGACGCTGGAACGCTTCGGGCGCGTTGACGTCTTGATCAACAGCGCCGGATTGAGCCTGAACGGCCAGGTTGACGGTTATTCGCTCGAAGACTGGCGCGCGGTGATCGACACCAATCTGACCGGGACTTTTCTGACCTGCCGCGCTGTGGCTCCCATGATGAAGCGTCAGGGCGGCGGCCAGATCATCAATATTTCGTCGGGCGCGGGCCGCAACGGCATCAAAGAGATGGCGGCCTATTGCGCGTCGAAGTTCGGCGTGATCGGTTTCACCGAATCGTTAGCCCTGGAAGTCAGAAACCAAAACATCCGTGTTTCAGTCTTGCTTCCCGGGTCGGTGGCGACCGATTTTTCCAGAGTCGCGAAACGCCAACAGGCTGCGTCTATTGGCGAATCGAGAGAGATCGGTTATTCGATGACGGCGGAAGAAGTAGCTTCGGTAATAGTCGCAATGCTTGAACAGCCGTCCCAGTCCTGGATGAGCGAGGTCACGCTGCGTCCACTGAATCTGGAATTGAAACGACGTATTTCCTGACAGCGAGGGATAGATCGCAGAGATGGAAAGACAGAGAGACGGGGCGAGAGGGCGACTGAGCGACGGGGAGAGAGGGAGAGAGGGAGACAGAGTCTCTTTATCGCCTCGTCGCCCCGTCGCCCCGTCTCTCTGTCTTTCCATCTCTCCCTCAGAGCTTCGCGAGAAAAGACGCCTTGTAAAACATATCACGCAAAATCTAGAAGCCGCTTACGGCGTCCCTGTGAATGACAGCCCTTACGACCCTCTGAGCGAATTGATCCTCACAATCCTGTCCCAATCCACAACCGACACTAACAGCCAAAGAGCTTTCGAGAATCTCAAACAGCGTTTCCCCGATTGGGAATCGGCGCGCCGCGCGCGTGTGTCGTCCATCGCCGCCGCAATCAAATCGGGTGGATTGGCTAACGCCAAATCGATGGTCATCAAAAACGCGCTCAACGAGATCATAAAAAGAAAGGGAAGCCTCGATCTGTCTTTTTTACACACATCACCTGTCGAAGAGGCCAGGGAATTTCTTACATCACTCGCGGGCGTCGGCCCTAAAACGGCGGCATGCGTCTTGTTGTTCGCGTGTAATCGAAAAATATTTCCGATGGACGTACATATTCTGCGAATCACAAAACGAGTTGGGCTGGTTCCAGAGCGCTTCGGCGACGAACAATCACACAAAAGAATGGAAAAATTGGTTCCACCGAATAAGCATTACTCACTTCACGTCAATCTTATAAGACATGGCAGGCAAATTTGCCGTCCGCAAAACCCGAAATGCGATAAATGCCCTTTGGTCGAGCAGTGTGATTACGGCCAGTCTCAATTTTGACTTTGCATGAACATGGGGGAACTGAGTAAAAAACGATCAAAGCATGATCTTTCATGTACCATTTTATTCCAAGATTCTGAGTCGGCTTCGACTGTCAAAACGGCGGCAGCGGCGACCAATCTGCCTACTAAAGTGCTGATAAAAGGCCGGTTAAGATAATTAGAGAGGCTATTATTCTTGAAGAATGAGGCAATGGTATGCTCGTTGCACTAGTAGCGTGACGACAAGCAATGCTTCAGCAGTTTAGGTAAACGCTCGGAGACAGGAGATGTTGGGGGACATCAAACGTCGAAGGGCAAAGTTAGAATGGCTGCTAGGTTACGCATGGTTCTTGGGGGAGGCCATACGTGATCAAGTAGCCATTCTTCCTTTTTAGCCTCATTTTTCTTGCCCAAACATTCCTACATTTTTCTTGCCCAAACATTCCTACTAAATTTTTAGTCCAAAACCGGGGATTGGCTCTCTAATTGGCATAATTACACAGACGTATATCGATTGCGGTATGATTTAAGGCGTTTTAGATTTGCGTTTGTGTGCAACATGGCCGCTGGCCTTATCGTGAAGGATGGCTGGCGTTTGATGAGCGTACATTTGATTAAGATGCGCTCCCCCTTACTAGAGGACTGGCGGCCAGTGGAGGAGAGTCCATGTATAAACAATCAGACAAAACAATGAGGTTCATTGCGGCCATGCTCACGTTCCTGCTGGCGTTCGGCTCGCCGGTCGGGGCGTCTCAGGAGGCGAAGAGCCAGAAACGAAAAGGCGCTCAAGCGCCGTCTCAAAGCGACGCCGCGAAAAAATTGACCGAAGAGCAGAAAGTTGCGCACCTGCTCGACCGCGTCACATTCGGCGCGCGTCCCAGCGACGTCGAGCGGGTGATGAAGTTGGGATGGGAGAAATATCTTGAAGAGCAATTGCGCCCCGAACGCGTCTCCGATCAAGCGGTTGAACAGAGGTTGAAGAATATCGAAAGTATTCATTTGAGCAGCGCCGAATTGGCGAAGAATTATCCTCCACCTCAAGTCCTTCAACGAGTCTTGAAAGAGCGCGGCATCGAATTGCCGGGCCAGAATCAAAACGCGGAGCAGGTCACAAAGAAAGACGCGAAGCAAAGCTTCAAGCAACTGGGCCGGGAGGCGGAACGAAAGAAAGACGATAGGATGGATGATCAGGGGCCCGCTCGCCCATTGGATAATCCGCAGGCCGACACCTCACAACCCCGCGTCAATGACGCGGCCAAGCGGCGCGAGGCTTATCAAGCCCTTCGAGAGATGGGCTACAGGCCGCAGCAGGAGGTCGTGCAAGAGTCGCAGCAGGCCAAAATCCTGCGCGCTGTTTACAGCGAGCGCCAGTTGCAAGAGGTGATGACTGACTTCTGGTTCAATCATTTCAACATCTACGTTCAAAAAGGCCCCGACCGGATCCTGACGGCGTCTTACGAGCGCGACGCGATTCGACCGAATGTCTTCGGCAAGTTCGAAGATTTACTCAAAGCCACGGCGGAACACCCGGCGATGCTTTTCTATCTGGACAACTGGATGAGCGCCTCGCCGAACGCGAAAATGCCCGATCGTGACGAGATTCGGCGCATGAGGCGTGAGCGGTGGTTCGGCGGCCTCGGTAATCGCGGCATGCGACGAATGCAGATCGACGAGATGCGGACGATCAACCAGAACGGCAAGGTCGCGAAGCGCTCTCGCGGGCTGAATGAAAATTACGCTCGCGAAATCATGGAGTTGCACACGCTCGGCGTTGACGGAGGTTACACGCAAAAAGACGTGCAGGAAGTGGCGCGATGCTTCACCGGATGGACGATTCGCACCCCGCGCGCCGGCGGCGATTTTTACTTCAACTCGTTCATGCACGACGACGGCGAGAAGAACGTGCTAGGCAAAAAGATTTCCTCGGGCGGCGGGATCAAGGACGGTTACACGGTGATTCATATGCTCGCCACGCATCCTTCGACGGCGAAATTCATCTCGACGAAACTGGCGCGCAAGTTCGTCTCGGACAATCCGCCGCCGGCGCTCGTCGCCCGCATGTCGCAGACCTTCCTCAAGACCGACGGCGACATCCGTGAAGTGGTGCGAACGATGTTCAAGTCGCCGGAATTTTTCGCGGCTGAAAACTACCGCGCGAAGATCAAAACCCCGTTCGAGATGACCGTCAGCGCGGTCCGCGCCATCGGCGCGGACACGAACGGCAATCCGCAATTCCACCGGTGGCTGGCGCAGATGGGCGAGGGGCTGTTTATGTGCCAACCGCCGACCGGCTATCCCGACACCGCCGAGCGCTGGGTCAACACCGGCGCGCTGCTCGAGCGCATGAACTTCGCTCTCGCGCTCAGCGAAAACCGCATTCCCGGCGCGCGCGTAAACCTTCAAAATCTTCTGGCCGGCGTGAATACTACACGGCAGTCGCAGGTCGTCGATCATTTCGTCAATCTGTTATTGCGCGGCCAGATTTCGCCGCAGACGCGCGAGACGATTGACAAGAGCCTGGGCGAGCAACGCCTGGCGATGGCCGGCGGCCAGGTGGATGTGGCGAAGGTCGTCGGACTGATTCTGGGATCGCCGGAATTTCAAAGGCAGTGAGAAGATGGTGGCTGGTGATTCGTGGTCGGTGATTGGTTGTTGATTTCGGCCCACCACGAACCGCCAGCCACCAAGCACAGGAGGTTATTTATGAACAGGAGATTTTTTCTGAAAAGCAGCGGCGTCGCGTTGGCCAGCATCAGCGCCGCGACGATGTCCCCCTCGTTCCTGACGCGGGCGTTGGCTCAAACGAATGTAAAGGGGCGCAGGAAGATTTTGATCGCCATCTTTCAACGCGGGGCGATGGACGGGTTGAACGCGATCGTTCCATACGCTGAGCAGGAGTATTACAACCTGCGTTCGGCGATCGCGGTTCCGCGCCCGGGCTCCGGAGGGGCGCAGCCGAATCAGGCGTCGGCGATTGATTTAGACGGTTTTTTCGCCCTTCACCCAGCCCTTGCGCCGTTCAAACCGATATACGATTCGGGTCAGCTCGCGATCATTCATGCCGCAGGCTCGCCCGACAACACGCGCTCGCATTTCGACGCTCAGGATTACATGGAATCGGCCACACCCGGCGTGAAGAGCACGACCGATGGCTGGCTCAACCGCTACTTGCAGGCGAACGACGCGGCGGAGTCTTCGCCGTTCCGGGGCGTGGCCATGGGGCCGACCCTGCCGCGCGTCATGCAAGGCAAGGCTTCAGCCATCGCCATGAACAACATCAACGACTTCGCCATTCGTGCTGGCGGCGAGACCGGGCAGGCCGTGCAAGGCGGCTTTGAGGCGATGTACGCGCAGACGGTCAACGACGCGCTGCGCGGCGCTGGCAAAGAGACCTTCGAGGCCATGAAGCTGCTCAAGCGCGTCAACCCGGCTCAGTACAAGCCGTCGCCCGACGCCTCCTATCCTCGCGGAGCGTTTGGCGAGCGCCTGCGTCAGCTCGCGCAGTTGATCAAGTCGGACATCGGTCTTGAAATCGCCTTCACTGACATCGGCGGATGGGACACGCACGCCAATCAAGGCTCGTCGCAAGGCCAACTCGCGTTGCGCTTGACAGAACTCGCGCAGGGACTGTCGGCTCTCTACGTCGATCTGGAGGAACGCGCCGAGGACGTGGTGATCCTGACGATGACCGAATTCGGCCGCACCGCGCGCGAAAATGGCAACCGCGGGACCGATCACGGCCACGCCAGCGTGATGTTTGCGCTCGGCGGCTCGGTCAAAGGCGGCAAGGTCTACGGCAAATGGCCCGGGCTCAAGAGCCATCAACTATACGAAGGCCGCGATCTGGCGGTCACCACCGATTTCCGCGACGTTTTCGCAGAACTCGCGAAGAATCATCTTGGCGCGACCAACCTCAACGCGATCTTCCCCAGCTATCAGGTCAACGCTTCCAACTTCAAGGGACTGATTGCGGCTTGAAGCCTGATGTAATGGCGTGAAGGGCGTCAGGCGTCATAAATACGGGGAGAGCGAGCGACTCTGGGCTTGATCATGAGACCTCACGATCAAGCCCAGAGTCGCTCACTCTCCCCGTGCTGTTATGACTAGGCAAAGATTACATCGCAAAGTATCATAGCGCGGTTTCCACGGCTATCGGCCCGCATATCATTTGCTCGACTTGCCAGGAGGGCTGGCGCTTGTAATATCCTCTGCCGCTATCCTCGACTGGAAACTCAACCAGGTTTCACCAAAGGAGAAAATCATGAACATGAAGAAGCTCGTCGTAGCGATGACCTTTGCCGGTTTGTCGTTCTGCGCCGCTTTTGCCCTATGCGCGCAGAATGGCGCTCAAGCAGCGGCAGCGGCCCTCGACTCCAAAGAATCGAAAGGCAAAGGCAAAGGTAAGAAGAGTAAGGCAAAAAAAGACGAGGACGCCGCCACGGCCTCGACCTCAGCGCCCGCTGACGCATCGGCCGCCGCTGACGAGGGCAAGGACAAAGGCAAGAGCAAGGGGAAATCCAAAGGTAAATCCAAGGAGTCCGAAGCCGCCGATCCCGCCGCCGCCACCGCGCCGCCTCCGGCCAAGGAATCTCCAGCCGCCACATCCGAGACCGCCAAGGCTGAGGGCAAGAGTAAAGGGAAGGCCAAGTCGAAAGAGAAAGCCAAAGAAGACGAGGCCGCCAGCGACGAGAAGTCATCCGAAGAAAACAAGTCCAAGGACAAGAAAAGCAAGGACAAGGACAAGGACAAGGACAAGAAGAAGTCAAAGGGTAATTGAAAGCAGTTTTACCAAGGAAAAACGGCCTGCGCCGTAGCTTCGACCCATGCGCCGATTTGCGGACGGATCGCAGGCCATTTCACATTCGCGCGAAATTATTCAACAGCGTCAGCCCGGCGGCCTGGCTCTTTTCAGGATGGAATTGCACGCCGATGATGTTGCCCCGCCCACAGATCGAGGCGAATCGCCTCCCGTACTCAGTCTCGCCCGTTACGCATGACGGATCAGCCGGTTCGATGTAGTAGGAGTGTACGAAGTAGAAGAACGAATGGTCGGGCAGGTCGCGGAAAACCGGATGACTCTGTTTAAATTCAACCTGATTCCATCCGACGTGCGGCGTGCGCACATTGTCGGGAAATTTGATCACGCGACCCGGCAGCAGGCCGAGCCCGCGATGCGATCCGAATTCGTGGCCTTCCTCGAACATCATCTGGAGCCCGACGCAAATGCCGATAACCGGTTTGCCCTCGTTGGCCGCCTCGATCACGAGTCGGTCGAAGCCCAGCTTGCGCAAACTCTCCATCGCGTACCCGAAAGCGCCGACCCCGAGCAAGACCAACTTATCAGCCTCGCGCAGCGCTTTTTCGTCGCGCGTCACCACGGCGTCGATGCCTTGTGAGGTAAATGCCTTTTCGACGCTGCGTAGATTGCCCACGCCATAATCAATGATTGCAATATTCATTCGGTTTCTTCTTATCTCGACCCAGTCCATTTTTCGGTGTCATAGCCCGATGATGACATTGAAAAATATCAAGCGCTGAAAGGCGCCGCTTAATCTTCAGTTAACCCGCGCCGGATCAGTACCGCGAGCGGTAGCAGGCGTGGCTCTATCAGTAAGCTTGTCGTGGAGGTCACGCTCGCTACCGCTCGCGGTACTGATCC
>Ga0154003_1000437_pt1 | contig 12993 bp, 9 predicted proteins | sample TSFL087MetaG_FD_104679 | JGI IMG/M metagenome (GOLD analysis project Ga0154003, IMG submission 104679) | Attine ant fungus gardens microbial communities from Florida, USA - TSFL087 MetaG | ecosystem: Host-associated > Fungi > Mycelium > Unclassified | place: USA: Florida, Lake Talquin State...
ATTGCGAGGAAGCGCCAGCCCTGGCCTAGAATCCCTCCTGCCGGCAAGAGTCCGGCGTCGCGCGCCGCCCGAGTCATCTGATTATTGGCGTCGATCTTCTCTTCGGGAGTGGCCGTCGGCGAGAGAATCTTCGCTCTCGCTTCGGCGATTTGCGTGTATATGCTCTGCTCCAGCTTGGCGATCCCCTTGACGGTGTTGGCAAGGTTGGGAATCAGGTCGGCGCGTCGCTGGAGGTTGTTTTCGACCTGCGCCCAGCGGTTGTCGACCAGATTGCGTTTTTCGATCAGGCGGTTGTATCCGCCCAAGGCCCAACTTCCAAAGACCAGCGCCAACAGCAGGAGCGCGCCCAGAATAACCAGCACTAGTTTTCCCATTGCCCTCTCCTCTAAAAATCCCAGGGGGCGATTTTCATCGTTTCAGAGCGTCGCTCATTGCGACATGAACGACCCCTTTGAATCTATAAAAGCTCAAAGCGGGGAGTTTCCCGAGCGACTACAAATTGTTCACCGCCTCGACGACCCGCGTGAGACAATCGAGGTAGCTTGCGAACAGGTCTTGAATTTCGATCTCCATCAATCCTGCCGGCTCGTCGCGCAATCGTAGAGCGCGGACGACCGGCGATGTGTCCACGTCCAGAATCTCTCCGACCCTCCGCGCCGTAGCCGCCCTTCCGAGCGGCGGTTCTTCGCCCACTATCTCGGGGACGGGACGCATCAACCGGACGAAAGTCACGACGCTTTCGGTCATCAGGCTCGCCAATTGGTCGGATGATTCGCCGGCGGGCAGGGCCACCGAGCGCAGCCGCAGGAGCTTTCCGCGCAATTCGTGTTCGGTTTGCCACCGCAGATGTTCTTTCGACGCTTCGCGCCCGGCGAGCAGGTCCTGGCCGTAAAGGGTGCGGTAGGCGCGCTTCATATGTCGGAATTCGATCGGGAAGACGTCGAGCGAGTCGCCGAACTCTTCGGCCGTGATGAGGACGGGCATCTCGTAGCCAATCTCGGTCCACCATCTGATGACGGGGCGCATCTCGCGCAGATCGCGGGCCGCAAGGCGCTTGGTAACGATCAGGAGTTGGTAGTCTGATCTTCTCGGATTGCCGGGGGCGGCGACCGCCGAGCCGTAAACTATGACCGACACCAGATTCCCGTCCTGAGCCGACTGTAAACCTGAGACCAGTTCATCGAAGTGATGATGCATAAGTTCGCTCCCTTACTTCTCAAACTCACCAGCTATCGCTGGCTCCTCCTCCTCCGCTGCTCCCGCCCCCGAAGCCACCCCATCCGCCGCCGCCCCAATTGCCGCTCGATCCCCACCCGCCCGTATTGCCCCACGATCCGCCGCCGAAGGTCCCTCCGCCGCGATTGAAAATGATCGGATAGAGCCACCAAAGGTCGCCGGCGCCTGGTCTCCCAGCGCCGCCACCGCCTCGACGCCCGGCTTTGGAGAGGGCGGATATAAATAGGAAGAAGATGAATATCCCGACGAGCAGGCAAAGCAGACTTGCCGCGCCACCGCCCGGCCTCTGCACGGGGGCGCGGTAGGCGTAGCGGCGGTCTTCAATGCCCGCGATGTTGACATTCCATTTCTCGGCCAGCGTGTCGATCAGGGTTCTCACGCCCGTGGTCATCGCCTCAGAATACCGGCCCTGCTGAAGTCCAGGCCTCATCCTGCGAATGATCTCCCCGGCCAATCCGTCCGGCAGGTCGCCTTCAAGGCCGTATCCGACCTCCAACCTGGTCCTGCGATCTTGAACCGCGACCAACAGCAACGCCCCTTTGTCCTTGTGTTCGCCGGTCTTCGCGCCGATTCCCCAGGCGCGATAAAGCCCGTTGGCGTATTCTTCGATTGGGCGGCCCTCCAATGACGTGACCGTAACGACCGCGATCTGGGTCCCGGTCATATTCTCGAAGTTGGTCAGCCACAATTCGAGTTTCTCCCTGGTCTGCTGATCGAGGACATTGGCGAAATCGTTGACATGGCTAGTGTAGGTCGGGAATTTCTTTTGCTGCGCCAGGGCGAGCGGGAAACTTGCGCAACAGAGAATTGCGAGCAAGAGCTGAAACGACCTGAGTGAAAACTTCATCTGCGCTATTGGCAGGACGACACCGACGCTTATACGACGGCTCAGTAAAGACTGTCAATCGCACTCGATTCGAACCCCTGTCTGGCAAGGCTTTCATGGCGTTTTGGCTATGAAACGGGGCCCCACATCCCCTGGAAATCGTGTTTGACAGGGTATAGTGTAAAAGTTACAATCCGCCGCGTTGTTGGCGTTTCTAATTGAGCCATGAGTTCATCATGGATTTGAAACAATCACGGGGTAGAAAGCTTGCACATTGTGATTGACGCCAACCCAAGTCATCCCGGCCCCGTTGATATAGCTGGAATGAAAAACTCGGAGGAAGAATGCTTGAATCCCATCAAAGTAGGCTAGCTCATGCCTCGCGTGTCGCTTTTTCGGCTAGCCTCTTAACCGGATGCCTCTCGTTTGCTCTGATCTACTGTCTTCATGCCTCTCCTGTATATGCTCAAGGGCGTGGCGGCAACGCCGAAATAGCCGCCGAACAATCACATCGCAATCTGGAAATTCAACGAGTGATCGAACGCTCAAACGGTTATTTCCAGTCCGCCGAAATCAGCTTCAAGGATGGGAATTTCGACAGGGCCCGCCGTGAATATGACAGGGCCGTCGACACCGTGCTCGAATCTGGCATCGACGTTCGCAGCGACGCCCGTCTACAGCAGTATTACCAGAACCTGGTCGAACGCATTTTTCAACGGCAGATGACTCTGATGGCCGGGTCTGGCGGGCCGGCTGTGTCTGACGTCGCTCAAAATGGCGACAACTCGCAGCGGTCAGGCGCTGCGAACAAGACTCAAGACAGGCCAGGCTCGGATCGCGGCTTCGGCCAACAGGTCTATGAGCCTTCGCCTCTCGACAATCTTACGAAGCTAAATCTGACAGATGAAGAGACGAAGGGAGTAACCGAAGATCAGGCGCAGCAGGCCGTCGCAGCGGCGAAGCTCGATTTTAAGTTCAGGCCGAACGCGCTGGTCCAGAGTTTCATCAATTACTACCTGGGCCGTGGGCGCGAGACGATGGAGCAGGGGCTGCGACGCTCGGGCCGCTTTCTAGAGATGACCCAGAAGATTTTCAAGGAAGAGGGCGTTCCACAGGACGTCGCTTGGCTGGGCCAGGTTGAAAGCGCCTGGTCGCCGGTCGCCCGTTCGTGGGCGGCGGCGGTGGGCCTATGGCAGTTCATTCCGGAAACTGGCGCCCGCTACGGACTGCGCCAGGATTATTACGTCGACGAACGGTCGAGCTTTGAAAAGGCCACGCGCGCGTCGGCCCGTTACCTGAAATGGTTGGCCGACCGATATGACGGTAATTGGGAGTTGGCGATGGCGGCTTACAACTCCGGCGAGGGCCGCATCGATTCCGCGATCGCCCGTTCGGGGTACGCGGATTTTTGGGAGATCTATGCGCGCGGTTTGATCCCTCAGGAGACCCGCAATTACGTGCCGAATATCCTGGCGGTGATCCTCATCGCCAAGAACCCTGAACAGTACGGCTTCTCCGTCAAACCCGAACCTCCGCTGAAATATGACTATGTCAAGGTCAACAACATGGTCGATCTGCGGTTGGTGTCGGACGCGACCGACACGCCTTACGAGATGCTGCTCGCGCTCAATCCTGACTTGAAGCGCGCCGTGACGCCTCCTGGCGTCGATCATCTGCTGCGCGTCCCCCCAGGCAAAGGCCGCGCTTTGCAAACCGCCTTGCTGCGGGTCCCTCCAGAAAAGCGCGCCAGTTGGCGCATGCTGACCGCTCAGGTCAACGATTCTTTCGAGACCATCAGCCGCAAGACCGGAGTCTCCGAGTCCGCGATCGAGCAGGTCAACGGCGGAACCATCAAGCCAGGACAGAAAGTGATCATTCCTTTGAACAGCGGCGTGCGTAATGTCGTTCTCGCCAACGCCAAAGGCTCAACCGCCATGGCCCCAGCAACAGCCGGCGGCTCGGTGAAGATGATCACTTACAGGGTCAAGCGGGGCGAAACGCTCGGTGACGTCGCCGGGCGCTACAACATCTCGGTCCGCGACATCGCCACCATTAACCGCCTCAGCGCGTCGGCGAAATTGCGCCCTGGTCAGGTGATTAAAGTTCCGATTCGCTCACGCCGCTGAGTGCGGACATGAGTTTTAAACTGGCGGTCAGCAATGGCTGCCGTGTTGAACAGAGACGCGAAGCGACGAAGTTTCCTCCTCCTTTCCTTCGTTCGGCTTCGCGTCTTTGTTTTGGAGCAGCGCCTGGAGCGCTAGCCTTCCAGGCGCTGCTCCATCGTGTTAAGAGTGAAGGCGAACTAGCTGAAGCGGGCCGGGCGCCAAATTCTGTGACAAATCCTAAAGGCAAAGCGTCTTAAAGCATGGCGCATGAGTTTTGCGGGGAGTCGTCTTCAGACCTCCGCCATCCCTAAAAATTCCTCCGTTCGGATGGAACTTTTAACAAGGAGAAAATTCAATGAAGAAGAGGACCATGTTTCTCTCATTATGCTTTGTGTTTGCCGCCTTGTCGCTGGTCTGGGCGGCGGACGTGAATGGCAAATGGACCGCCCAGGTTCCGGGGCGTGATGGTCAAACCCGCCAAATGACCTTCACCTTCAAAGCAGAAGGAGAAAAGTTGACGGGAACCATGTCGGGACAACGGGGCGACAGTGAGATCACCGATGGCAAGATCAGCGGAAACCAGATTTCTTTCACGGTCAAGATCAACGTCCAAGGAAACGAGAGAAAGTTCCTCTATAAAGGGACAGTCTCCGGAGACGAGATGAAGGTTACGCGCACTGTCGAAGGCGGAAACATGCCTCCGCAGGAATTCACGGTGACGAGAGTGAAATAAGGATTGAGAATTGATGTATGCCATATGCCATATGCCATATGAAATTTGGCATATGGCATATGAAATATGCCCCCAGGAAAATATCTTTCCATAGCCGCCAGGATGCCCATGCCCAGATTTCAGCGTCCGATCATTTTTATTCTTGTTGGCGTGTTGATTATTGGCATTCCGGGGCTTAGGTTCGCGCAACAGGCGCCAGCCGCCAGCCGACAGGATTCGGCGACGCAATCGCCGCCCGCCACACAGTCGGCGCAGGATGTGGTGCGCATCACCACGCAGCTTGTGCAAGTGGACGCCGTCGCCACCGACAAGAATGGCAAACATGTCGAGGATTTGACCGAGGGCGATTTCGAGCTGCTGGTGGACGGCAAGAAGCAGCAGTTGACCCACTTCTCTCACATCAGCCTGCCGGCGGCGGCGCGTGAGCCTAAGGCTAAGAAGAAGGACGACCTTGTCGTCGCCCCGGAATTGATGCCGACGCGACAGATTGCGCCTGAGGAAGTTCGGAGAACCATCGCTTTCGTGGTTGACGATATGGGGCTTTCGCCTTCGAGCATGGCGCGCGCGCGAGAGACGCTCAGAAAATTTGTCGGCGAGCAGATGCAGGACGGCGATCTGGTCGCCATCATCCGCACCGGCTCCGGCCTTGGAATGCTGGAACAGTTCACCAGCGACAAACGCATCCTTTACACCGCCATCGAGAAATTGGCGTGGAACCCTCTCAGCCGCGACATGATGCCGACCTTCGCCGACGCCAGCGGCGCAGACGAGATTGACTCGGCGCAGGCCGAGCAACAGGCCGAACAGCAGGCCGCGGCCGACAGCTTCGCGGAGTTCCAGGAGACCAGCTTCACGACCGGCACGCTCGGCGCTACGAGCTTCGTCGTCCGCAGCCTCCGCAACTTCCCTGGGCGAAAGAGCGTGATCCTGCTCTCCGACGGTTTCCGCATCAACAGCCGAACCAACAACGACAATACTACCCAGCAGGTCATGCAAAGTCTTGAGAATCTGGTCGAGCAGGCCAACCGTTCGAGCGTGGTCATCTACTCGATAGACGCGAAGGGATTGCAGCCGTTCATGCCTGGCGCTGATGTCGGTGGCCGCCCCGGCGGCGGCGCGCATTCGGACGCGCTACAGACCGCGCAGGAGGCGCTCGAAGGGCTGAACTATGTGTCACACGAGACCGGTGGATTCACCGTGGTCAACACCAACGACCTGAATATCGGCGTCGAAGAGGCGCTCTACGACCAACAGAGCTACTACCTGCTAGGATTCGATCCCGAAGACCAAAAATTTGACCGGCGCCGCCATTCGATCAATGTCAAGGTCCGCCGCCCAGGGGTGAAAGCGCGTACGCGCTCCGGTTTTTTCGGCGTCAGTGATGGCGAGCGTGAGAACCCGACGCCCGCGGCGCCCAAGACCCGAGGACAGCAGATTTTATCGGCGCTGCTCGCCCCGATGGGCGAGCGCGACCTGTCGCTCCGGATGACTCCTTACTTCTTCAATTCATCCAAGGAGGGCCCTATCGTTCGCGCGCTCTTCCACATCGATTGCTCGAAGCTTACTTTCAAAGACAGCCCCGACGGACAGAAGCGGCTCGACCTGGACCTGGCCGCCTTCGCTTTCGATGAAGAAGGAATAACCGCCGACCTGAACGCGCATCGCCTTGTTCTCAATTTCGATGAGAAGCGATACCGCCATGCGCTGGCCGAGGGCCTAGCCTATCGCGCCGATTTTCAGCTCAAAAAGCCGGGGGCTTATCAATTCCGCGCCGTGCTCAGGGACGGCGAGTCGGGCCGCACAGGCTCGGCCAGCCAATTCATTCGACTCCCCGATCTGAATAAGAACCGCCTGGCGCTTTCCGGACTGGTGATGACGACGCCGAAGACCGTCGCCGTCGCAGCTTCGAATGATTCGGGCGCTGGCGCCGTCGCAACCGCTCCGGCCCCAGCGCCGTCGGAGCGCGCCGAAAAAGAGGCCGACAAAAGTTCGCAGCTCGGCGATCTGCAAGCGACACCGTATGTCAGAAAATTTCCGCGCTCAGGTTGGGTTCAATACGGCGTGGCCGTCTACAACGCCGCCGCCGATAAGAAGACCGGGCTGCCGCAAATTAGCGTGCAGGCCGAAGTATACCAAGATGGCAAACCGGCCTATCGACTCCAGCCTCGCTCTCTGGAATTTTCGCCAGGCGTGAATCCGAAGCGATTCGATTATGTCGGGCGATTGCGGTTGAACGACTTTCCCGCCGGAGACTATTTGCTACACCTGATCGTTACTGACGGTCTGGCAAAGAAGAAGTTTGCCCGCGCGGAGCAGTGGATGGATTTCAGCGTGAGGTAAATTAGTATTAGTACCGCCAGCGGTAGCGAGCAATGGGTTTATTGATTAAAGCCAGCCGCGGCGCTGACTCGAAAGTAAAAACGCCGCGTGACGAACGCTGAAAGAATTTCTTTCAGCCCCCTTTACGTTCGTCATGCGGCGTTCATTTTCCCCTTTCAACCTGCGAGCGGTTGACGGGAAAAAGCACGGACGCGCCTCGGAAAATTTCAAAGTCACGCAGGCGCTCTGCGGCTCCGAAATACCCCCTTGCTTTCCTACAGCGCGCCGATCTCAAAGAAGCGTTAAAATCTTCGCTGTCACAATTGTCAAAACAATTGCGGTTGTAACCACTCCCATCTCGAAGAGGTCGTCCCGTTTTATGTGCGACCTCCCTCGGCTTCTCCCACCAGCATCTTGAATTATCAACCTTTCGTCACTCTTTGCGGTGACGCTGGACCATAAAACAACCCCTATGCCACGCCGGCTGACGGCGGCCTCATAAGGCAGTAAGACCAAGTATTCTTTAGGTTTTATGGGCCGAGGCGGGGCTGTGCAGGATTCTCATTACGAGGCAGGAAGTTCTTCGACTCATACCAATCGGTAGATGACGATAGACGTTTTGGTGCGACGCGAATTCAATGTTGCGAAAATCGAGCCAGAATGATATTGAATAGTGGTTCCCCACACGCCCCGATTGGTAAAATTCATCCAGTATTCCTCACTAGTCGCGCATTCTTCATTGCAGCAGCTCCCAATCTCCCAAATAAAAGGCGAAGACTTGGCGAAGGAAAATATGCCTACATCTATAACGTCATCTACCGCTGTCGTGGCCGCTGTTCAAGCTGCGCCATATTATTTGAATTTGGAACGCAGCATAAATCGCGCGATTGATCTGGTCGCCGAGGCGGCCAAGAGGCGCGCGCAATTGGTGGTCTTTCCGGAATCGTGGCTGCCCGGTTATCCCGCCTGGTTGGACGTCTGCCGCGACATCGCGGTGTGGGATCATGAGCCGACGAAACGACTCTACTCCCAGTTAATGGAGAACAGCGTCGCCGTCCCGAGCCGCGAAACCGAGGCCCTGGGCGACGCCGCGCGAAAGCACAACTTGACGCTGGTAATTGGGGTTAACGAACGCGTTAATGTAGGCCCCGGACGCGGTACGCTTTATAACTCGATTCTGACTTTTGGGCCGACTGGGGAAATTCTCAACGTCCACCGCAAGCTCGTTCCCACTTTCACCGAACGGTTGATCTGGGCGCATGGGAATGGCGACGGCTTACGTGTGGTTGAAACCCCGGCCGGTCGCATCGGCGGATTGATCTGTTGGGAGCACTGGATGCCGCTCACACGGCAGACCCTGCACGTGGCAGGCGAGGACATCCATGTCTCGCTCTGGCCTTCGGTCAAAGAGATGTACCAGATCGCCAGCCGGCATTACGCTTTTGAAGGGCGGTGTTTCGTGATCGCGGCGGGAGGCATTATGCGCCGCAGCGACCTGCCGCCCGAGTTCGAAATCACTGGCAGCCTTGCCAGCGAGGACAACGAATTCATCCTAGAGGGGGGAAGTTGCGTGATCGGTCCGGATGGACATTATGTGGCAGGCCCCACCTTCTGTTCTGAAGTGATCATCCTCGCCCGGATCAACCTGGAACGCATCCGCGAAGAGAGCCTAACGCTCGACGTCACGGGACATTTTGACCGACCCGACCTTTTCGCTTTCCATTACAAAACCGGCGCTTCCAGGGCCGCATATAGCGGGATTCCATCTCTCGGAATCCCCTCACTTGGGATCCCGTCACTCGGGGTTGCTGCCCTCGGGCTTCCTTCTGAGGCGAGAATGCCAACCCAGAGACAAACGACGACCGAAGCGATCCTTCCTTCTCAAAGCCAGGTGTCGAGCGCCGATTTCCCGCCTTCTAACGGCGCCGAATTTCTTGCGCCTGCGGCTGCCTCCGCCCCTGTCCCGTTGCCGCCAATCCCCCCTTCGCGTTCATCCGGATACAGCGCTGACATTCAAGAATTGAATGGTGAAAAGATCGGTTGAGCCGGAGGTCAAGAAAACTGTCATTCTCGCGCCTGCTCGTGTTACCTTGGGGCGGACTTATGGTATTTGAGAATTAATCTGACCACTTGGAGATGCCACGGCCTTGTGTCGTGGAGCTTCCTCTGACAGCTACAAGCAACAGCTTTCTTGAGGATGCCATGGGATTGTCCCGTGGCATCCGGAAATCAGGCGGTCCGTTTGTCGCGACGAGCGTGAGACTCCACGGGCAGCTTAGGCCGTATTGTTGGAGTTAATTCTCAAAGACTATTAGCGCCCCACATTGTCCGCAGGAGCCAAGATGAACGAGACGAAGAAGAAGAAACTGCGCACATTTCCCGGCCTGGGGGCGAAAGATTTTCAACATCCTTGGGACGCCACGGCGACAGAGGCGCTCAAATCGGTACCCGGTCTCAACCTAGTCGTCGCTAAGATCATGGAATACGGGTTTGAGCGCATATTATATTTGCACAACACCGCGTCGAATGTGCGTGTGACGGCGCGGCAATTCTCCCGATTGTATCGCGCGCTCGGCTGGGGCTGCAAAATTATCGGCGTCGAAGAGCCTGAAATGTACGTGGCGCTGGATCCGACGCCGAACGCGTTCACCTACGGTCACACTCGCCCTTTCATCGTTCTCACCTCTGGTCTGATCGACATGCTCGACGACGAGGAACGTTTCTTCATCATCGCCCACGAACTCGGACACATCAAAGCGGGCCATGTGCTTTACACGATCATCGCGCGCAACATCGCCGATATCATCGCGATCATCGGCCAGAGCACGCTCGGGGTCGGCGCTCTGATCGGCCAGAGCCTGGTCATCGCGCTGCACGATTGGTACAGGAAGGCGGAATTGACGGCTGACCGCGCCGGGTTGCTCTGCGTGCAGGATATCGATCCGTGCATTCGCGCTTTTATGAAATTGGCCGGGGGCGCGAGCAAGCTTTACTCCGAGATGGATAAGAAAGAATTCCTGCGGCAGATTCGCGAATACGAATCTGCGGACGTCTCCACTCTGAACAAGGTCTACAAGGCGCTGATTACCACTTATCGCACGCATCCGTTCCCGATTTTGCGGGCGAAAGAGCTTGATGAATGGCATAGTAGTGGCTATCGTACGTTGGCCGGACCGCTAGGTCTGTTGGTATCTTAACAGGAGCGCCAAGGGGCGAATGAATTGGAGGGGATGCTCGCGCGCTATCGTGAACATTTCGGCGAATCGCCGGAGTGAGGTCTTGAGGCAAACTACCTTTCGACTTTACCGCAAAATTCTGTATCATTGACGTTCCTTACTCAGAAGTTCGACCACGAAAATTTTCAGAAGATTGATGGGTGACGCGACGATTCGACGATGCCCGCAGTGCCGTCGAGAGACAAATTGGGAAGACAATCCGTGGAAGCCGTTCTGCTCCGAACGCTGCAAGATGATTGACCTGGGTCGCTGGGCGAGTGAAGAATATCGCGTCCCGATGACAGAAACTCCTGATGATGTCGCAACAGATTTCGACCGCGAGGTGAATTCCGATGAACGACTTTAGATTTAAAAGTTTGGCCGCCTCATATTTGAGCGTGATTCTTTTGACCGGCGTAATGTTCACAGCGGCCTGCGACTCGGCGGCGCCGCCGCGCGCATTGGGCGACTCGGCGAATTCCGCATCGGCGCAACGCGGACAAAAGCCGGTCCCGGCGATCGATCAACAAGCCATCGAATCCGTCGGCAACGTGCAGATCACGAAACTGGACGGCGGGACGTTCAAACTCTCCGATTTTCGAGGCAAGGTTTTGGTCGTGGATTTTTGGGCGACCTACTGCCCGCCTTGTGTCAGACAGGTTCCACAGTTGGCCGAACTGAGCAAGAAATATCGTGACAAGGGCCTCGAGGTCATCGGTCTGACCGCCGACGATAATGCGGCTCAGGAGAAGGTCGTGGAATTTCTCAAAAAAGCCGGCGCGGATTACACAGTTGGTTATGACAACCGGTGGCTTTCGTCCGCGTTTTTAAAAGGCACGGAAGATGAGAACGGCCAGTCGCCTATCCCGCAGCTCTTCGTCATCTCGCGCGAGGGACGCGTCGTTGAGCACTTCATCGGAGAAGACCAGCGGCGCGGAATCGAAGATCTCGAACAAGTCGTTAGCCAGCAGTTATCGTCGCGATGAAGTCGTTCGCTACGCCGCCGTCCGAACGGTATCCAAACAAATTCCTACTGAGGAGTCGTTCCCATGCCAAAAAGTCTTAAGCCGTTTTTCAAAGTCAGCCTGTTGATCCGCGCTTTCGCGGTGAGTTGCGTTCTTCTGCTGTCGGTTGCGGCGACCCCGCGGATGGGCGTCGAGGACGTTCCCGAACTGCCGATGCCTGACGGTTCCGGCGACACGCCGGAGATGATCCTTGATCTCTTGCCAGGCGGCGACCAGCAAAAACAGCTCAAACTCTCCAGTTTGCGTGGGAAAGTGACCTTGATTGACATATTCCTTTCGACCTGTCCCCACTGCGAGGAACACGCGCCGCATATTGTCGGGCTTTATAACCAATACCGCGATCGAGGCTTTACCGTACTCGGTCTCGCCACCGACAACAAAGAAAATAAGGACAGCTTTGAAAGCGTGAAGGCTTTCGTCTCCCTGGCGAAAATCGAATACCCGGTGGGCTTCATTACTCCTGAAGTCATCGCCTATTACGTGGACAGCCACGACCATAGTGTGCCGCAAATGATTCTATTCGGACCGGACGGCAAGATGGCTAAACGCTTGATTGGATGGAATGAAAAGAATAGCAAAGAAATGCGCTCCGCCATCGAGGCTCAACTGGCGAAAATGCCCACAGTGAAACCGGGCAGCAAGGCCAGCAGCCGCCCTGTGACGCAAAAGACCAAGCAGGGATGATCAAAAGAGCAAAGATAGTTGCAACGCTAGGCCCGGCCTCGCGCGCGCCTGACCGATTGCGCGAGTTGATTTTAGCCGGGATGAACGTGGCGCGCGTCAACATGTCGCACGGCGCGCAAGAGAGCCACGCCGAAACTATCCAAACAGTCCGCGCGATAGCCTCCGAACTCAAAGCGCCTTTAGCGATATTGCTCGACCTTTGTGGCCCCAAAATCCGCACAGGCTTGCTGAGAGACCACAGACCGGTCAATTTACAAGAAGGCCAGGAGTTGACGGTAACGACGCGCGACCTGATTGGTGACTCCGCGGTAATTTCCACCGGTTACACTCATCTTCCCAAAGACGTTAAGGTAGGCGACGAAATTCTGTTGGCTGACGGAATGATCGGACTCCGCGTGGAGCAGGTCGCGCAAACCGATGTGATTTGCCGCGTGATCAACGGCGGAGAGCTTGGCGAGCACAAAGGCATCAACCTTCCTGGAGTGAAACTTTCCGTGCCGTCGCTAACCGAAAAAGACCGCGCTGACCTGAGCTTCGGTTTGCGAGAAAAGGTCGATTACGTGGCTTTATCCTTTGTTCGGAGCGCGCGCGATTGCATAGGCGCGAAGACTCTGATCGAATTTTTGGGCGGTGACGCGCCTCTGATCGCGAAGATTGAGAAGCTTGAGGCGCTTGACGATCTTGACAACATCATCGACGTTTGTGACGGGGTTATGGTCGCGCGCGGCGATCTGGGGGTCGAGACCACAGTTGAAAGTGTGCCTTACCATCAGAAGCGAATAATTTCCAGGGCTAACGCCGCTGAAAAGATCGTAATCACCGCTACACAGATGCTCGAATCAATGACGCG
>Ga0154003_1000438_pt1 | contig 12989 bp, 15 predicted proteins | sample TSFL087MetaG_FD_104679 | JGI IMG/M metagenome (GOLD analysis project Ga0154003, IMG submission 104679) | Attine ant fungus gardens microbial communities from Florida, USA - TSFL087 MetaG | ecosystem: Host-associated > Fungi > Mycelium > Unclassified | place: USA: Florida, Lake Talquin State...
CTTGCCGCTTGCCGATGAGTTTTGCGACCTCGCGGCGCCCGGCGCGCTTGGCTTTTCGTCGTTCGCTTTTCATAGGCTCCTTTCAAATCATTCCGATGTGACGCCGAGCAGGATCAGGCCGGTGAGCAGTGCGAGAAAAACCCATAAACTCATCATCGTCCTCTTCGGCTTATAAGGCGCGGCCCCCCCGCTTGTAAGAAAGCTTCAATGGCCTGCAACCTCTCGTCGATTTCGAGGTCGCGCGCTTTGAACGCCAGCTCGAGTATGCTTTTCGCCGCGGCCAACCTCGCATAGACCGAAACCGCCTTATCTTGCACGATCTCATGAAGGCATTTCGCCGCATCCGCGCTGGCCCTTTGCAAAGTCGCTACGGCGTCTTCGAGCAAACGTTCGCGGGCTTTTTTGTAAGCAGCCGCGAAGTCTGGGGAATTGAGCCACCGAAATAATGTCCGCTCGCTGATCCCGGCGGCTTGTGACGCGACCGCAATCGTCGGCTCAGCGAGCAGCGTCTCAATCGCCCGGATTTGCCGGTGACTCAGCCCCCCGTTTTTACTGCCAATTCCTGCCAAAACCTGTCACTCCCGATCTGTGCGTCTTGAGCGTTCCCAAAGACTCACGGCCCGCGGGTTGTCGGCGAGCCATCTCTGAACCATCTCGATGAAGCGGAGATCGATCTCCGTCTTCTCTGTCTGCGTTTTCTTTGCGATCCATTCAGGGAGCCGATCGAGTTGGGACAGACATTCACGCGCCGCCACTTTGTCTGGCAACAGGTCGCGCGGAAAGGCCAGGTCGGCAGGCAGGAGGCCTATTTCCTTATAAAAATCCCACTCTCGCCGCATTAGCGATCTGAGCAAATCCGGCGAGAGTTGTTCGAGGGAACGCGTGAGGTCCATGTAGTCCTCGAAGGACTCGGCAAGCTTTGCCTCCATCTGTCTGAGCTTTCGTCTCCGGGCGTTCATGCAATACTCAGTTTGTGGTGGGGTCGTCTCACCTGGCGGTTTGAGCCGGCCGCGGGTCGCCGATCTTGAGACCGGCAGCTTTCGCCAGTCTCTCGGCCCGCTCCGGACTCTCTCGGTAAATCGCGCCTTGCCGCGTGAGGTTCCAATGCGAGGCGGTCCACGGGTTCTCTGTGTATTCGCGGTTGCTCTTTGGCGCTGGCCACCAGTGAGGAGATTTCGCCCGCATCTCAGCCAGCCACATTTCGGGTGTGATACCCGGCGTCACGCCAACACTTTCCTTAGCGCGTATAGCGCCGCCGTCTGCGGTGACCTCGAAGATGCCAGCGCGCATCAACACGTCATCGACGGCTGATTCGTGAACGCCCGCATTTTTTGCAGCAGTGCGCAACGCGGCAGAAACCATACCCTGCTGAAGTGTCGTGAGACGTTCGCTGAGAAGCTGGACCTCACCCTGTAACTTACCGTTTATCTTTTCCAGTGCTGCGATTTTCTCCTCAGAAGTCATAGCGATTTTCTCCTTTGTTTGTTGTTGTACGGTTAGCCTCTTAGACGCGCCTGGAGGTCACTTCAAAACTCAACGCCTGGCCAGCGCCTGCTTGCGGGGGCGTGTATGATCGCACCGCCGCGGGTGCTTTCGCTGAGCGCGACTATTTGTGCCAATCTTTCAATCGTATCGCGTTCTAGAACTAGCTGTGGCGTGCCGGCTTCCATCTTCGGTTGCAGCATGCTGTTGTCCTCTCGGAAAGTACCCGGCGAGTTAGTGCGGCCGCCGGCGAGTTAAGATTATGGGGGTAGTTGCGTGGGACAAGAGTGGTAGGACTTCGGCTCAAGCACAGCTTAAATCGAAGCGCGATCAAGCACAGCTAAATCGCATTGCTGTCATTGTGCGCCAGCGACGGCCGCGGCGCAAGCGGGATTTTTTCAACGCTCTATCAACATGACCAAAATGATCCCGATCATGACTCCAAATGCTATGCATGCCAGCATGAGCCGAACGTCAGCCGGCGCGAGCCAGCCCGCCAGAGCTGCGCCCACCAGCAGCGCGATGAGGACTACTATCCAGATTTTTGGGTATTTCATTTTGTCTCTCCCCATGGTTGTTGTTGCTCGATCGTGTCGAGTGTTGCGACCAATGCATCGACGGCCCCGATCGGCATCGAAGCGGTCGCGGCCTGGCTCAATGACCTCTGCCATTCTCACCAATAGGCCAAAAAATATCAGCGAACGTCTCGTAATCCATTTTGAGTTCACGCCGTATTTGTTCGCCTGCTTTGTCGCGGATTTTTTGCATATCCTCTGGCTCGACCGTCTTATCCAAGAGAGCAAGCATGTGGTTCAGCAATGCAGCAATCTCGCCGACTGTTATTCCGCCAGCCGGCGGCTCTTTCACGACTGATGTCTTTTTCTTCTTCATAGAAAAACCTCTTGCTGCAAACTATACCGCTCAGTTTCCTATGTCCGCGTGCCGAGCGGCTTCACGCGCGGGCAATCTTTTCAGAATCCAAAGTCTTCCTGCTCTGCCTGGCCGTCGAGCTTGTCGACCAACTCGCGGACGGCGCTCGGCTCTGTCGCTACGGTCGCGCTGATCACATTATCCATTCGGTGGCGACGTGATTATCCAGGTCGCCCAGGTCTTCCGGCGGCAGCATCTCGAACCACGTCGCACAGGTTGCGCACACATATAGATTGCGCCCGTGGGCCGTCAGAGGGCCGCCACAGGTCGACCAGGGGCAATCAATGAGCGCCCTGGTTCCCCTCACTACCCTCGGGCGCGCGAGTGTGCCGATGGGCCGGCGCTCGGTCGGCTCTGATCGAAGCAGCGCGAGCAGCTCGGCCTTGTGCTCTCTGAGCGTGGCTAACAGTTCGTCGGTTAGCACGTCGCTCGGCGCATCAATGTCGAGCTGGTCGCCGTTAGACGACAGAATGACGCCGCGGGCGGCCAGGTCGTGAAGAAGAGCTTGAGCGTTCATAGACTCACCTGCTTTCTGTTGGCCGCGGACTGCGGCATCAACGCATCAACGGTTTGTGCCACTTTTACGCCCCCGTCGCCGCGCTCTGTTGGGCCACCACTTTGCGCTGTATCGTTGATGCGTTGATGCTCAGCGTCTAAACCATTGCCGCCATTGTCTTTCTGCGCATCAACGTCGGGATCCGTCGCCGTTGATGCGTTGATGTCGGCGGGGTTAGCCTCTTTAGGCTTCTTTGCCGCCTTCTCGGTCTTGGACTCTTTCTTTGCGGATTCCGGCACCGGCGGCTTATAGGTGGGCAATTGGTATTTCTTGCCGAATATCTTTATCTGGCCATCATTCTTCATCTTCCAGAGGAGCGCGCTGAGCGGTCTCGGCTGGCGATCCAACAGTAAGGCCATCTCACCCGGCGAAAAGGTTTCGGTGGAGGTTTTGAACAGGTCAAGAATTGCTTCCCGTTCGCCGCTTCGTTTGACTTCTTCGGCTTTGCCTAGCACAGACCACAAGTACATGTCGGGCTTGAATTCGAGCGCTAACTCCTGCTCTTCAACGTCGCGCCCGATCACGTTCAGCGTGGCGTCTGATCTGCCTCGCCGGCGGCTCAGAACCAACACGCCATCAGCTGCGCCGGTCAATCCGTAGCTGCCGCTCACCGTGGCAAGAGGGTCATCGGCGATCGCTTTCCGCGTATGGTGAACGATTAGGAGCGCAACTCGCTGCGACGCAACCTTTGTGAGTGGCTGGATCGCTTCGTAGTCTGCGTCGTAGGCGTTTCTGTCGCGCCCCGTGGCGAGCGGCCGAAGCATCTTCAGTGTGTCAACGATCAGAAGCCGCGCGTCCTTATTGCGCTCGATCCACGCCTCGATCGCCTCAAGTCCACCTTGATTGAGCCGTGGCCACTCGGTCACGACCTGCAGCTTGTCGGAGAGTTGCCCCTTCCTGAGTTTGAGCAGTCGCTCTTGAATTCGGCGCGGGCCGTCTTCGAGAGCCAGATAAAGCACGGCGCCGCGCTCTACTTCGAAGTATGATAGAGCTTTGCCACCTTCGCCGACGGCGACAGCGATATTCAAAGCCCAGATTGATTTCCCGAGCTTCGGCGGACCTGCAATAAATGTCGTGCCTTGCGGTATTAGTCCTTTGACTGCCCATTGGGGTTCCGGGTAGTGAGTGTCGAGGATCGATTGCGCAGTCACTATCTTGCTGAGCGCAGCGTCAACGAGGATCTTCGTTGCGGTCGCGGCGTTGGCCGGCGTTCGCGGGTCCGCCCATCCTGGAGAATCTTCGTTGCGCTCCTTGCTCGCAGCCTTCTTCGCCGTCGCGGCAGCCTGCTCCTCTCTCCATGTTGCTATTCTCTCTTCAGGCGTCATCGCGCGACCTCCTGAGCTCAAGCTCGGCTTGACGTGGTGACACCAAGAAACGTCGCGCATAGGCGCTGATCTCTGCCTCTTCGATCGGCGGATCGAAGAGGCAGCAGTTTACGATCAGCCGCGCGCACTCCTCATCGGCCATCTGCATGGCCGGCGACGGCTCCGCTTCCTCTATCTCAATTGAATTGGGTTGAAAAGGTCGGTGGCCGAACAGCTCTTCGGACGTTGGCATATCGAGAGCTGGTATATCGTCGCGCCTGGTAGCGCGGGATTCTGTTCTATCTTTGTCGGGTTTTTGATGTATAATATTCATGGTTCAGCAAAGAAGATTTGGGCCGCGCCATCAGCAAGAACTGCGCGGCTCGAATTTTGTCGATGGCTCAAGCGTAGAATCAGGCAGCGCCCACCAAGCTCTCAGTCTGATTCTGCGCTTTGTTGTTTTGTGACGTCCCAGCCAAGAACTCACGCAAATCCTCATCGAGGATAATCAGTGCGCCTTCGACCTTCCTGTGTCGGATTTTCTTAAGGCGAACCATCTTTCTCCAGAAGGCCAGGCTTAGGCCGGTGGCCGGCGGCAACTCGCCCAGCCGCCAAGATACTTTCTGCGTAACGGGGTTGGTTTTCACGTAGTCTCCTTTCTGTTTTCGTATACCAGCGCAGAGTACTTGTATAACAGTGTGTAGCGCAATAGACTTGTTCCAAACCGCAAGCGGCCAATCTGGCCACAACCACGTTACGAAATGAACACTTGAAAGGAGAGATAACGGATGGCGAGCCGAAAGGGACAGAAAAGCGTTACGCGAGAGAAAGTACAGGGTGCAAAGAAGAGTGAAGCCAGGAAGAGAGACCGCGCAAAATATCGATGCAAACCGGAAGTGGAGGATTTGATCACTCTGGCCAATTCCATTCCGCCGGACAGACGTCTCCCTCACCGAAAAGAGGTACTTGAATTGGCCAGGTATGATCACAAGAAGCAAATCCAGATCATAAAGGAACTGCTGGAAGGCGTGCCGCAAGACTTTATCGCAGGGAACGGCGGGTCTTACGGCGCGTATGTGAGTTTCCGAAACATTCGCCGCGCTCTCCGAGATATAGCAAATCTTGCCCGAGTCCCACAGGCTCAGCGCGAGTTGTACTTTTCGTTGAGGGATTATCAAGATGAGCCAATGTCGGAAAAGGCCCAACAACTGTTCGAGTCTTTCAAGCTGCATCGTTGGGGAGACCTTCATGAATCCGATTTCGAAACAGACGTGGGGTTGCCTGGGAGACCAGGTGTTCGGCTGGTTCTCAATGTTGGAGCGGACAATGTAATTGACGTGGAATGGGCCGACAGAATCATAGCGCTGCGCAAAGTTGATGCTGGTCGGTTGCGCATATGCGAGTTCTGTAAACACATCTATTGGGCGAACAAGGAAAATAAGGTGACTTGTAGTTCTCAATGCAGCAACAACAATCGTCAGCAGCGCTCCAGAGACAAGAAGAAGCAGGCCGAGTACGAATACAATCGCAAGCTCAAAGGGAGACGTTCCGCGAAGGATGTGGCGAGGCGAAAATGACTCCAGTTTTGCAAAAAGTGTTACGTTTTTGGCTACAGGTGCGGAATGTTGAGAGAATGAGTGGCTTGTAAGTGACTGGAGTGAATGGAGGCGGCGATCGGAATCGAACCGATGAATAAAGGTTTTGCAGACCTCTGCCTTACCACTTGGCTACGCCGCCTTGTCAAATGCGAGATGATCGGGGTCGCTCATTAGCGAAAGCGTATGCTCACATAATCGACCTTTTTCCGTCAAGCCCTTCGCCGCGCGACTAACGCGCCGCGGTCCGCAATGGCGCCGATCATGAGGCGCGCTCTTAGGATTCATGCTTAGGCTTCAGATAATTTGACTCACACCCATGAGCCGTTATAATCATTTTGCGGAATAAATGTCGGCGATTGATTCAAGGGGGAATCGAATCGCGAAATCAGAAAAGGAAGTATCAGTCATGCGGCAGCCGGTCATCATCAGCGCAACGCGCACCGCTATCGGAAAATTTCAGGGGGCGCTGAAATCGTTCACTGCGGCTCAGCTCGGCTCCATAGCCGTGCGCGCGTCCGTCGAGCGCGCGGAACTGGAGGCTTCGCGGATTGACGAAGTGATTATGGGGTGCGCGCTGCAAGCAGGGTTGGGGCAGAACCCGGCCCGGCAAGCCGCGCTCGGCGCCGGCCTGCCCGACAGTGTATCGGCGTTCACCATCAATCACGTCTGCGGGTCGGGTTTGAAAGCGGTGATGCTGGCCGCGCAGTCTGTCACGCTCGGCGACAACGAAGTAATCGTCGCGGGCGGGATGGAGTCAATGTCGAACGCGCCTTATCTGTTGCCGAAGGCCCGCGATGGTTATCGCATGGGCGATGGACAGATCGTCGACTCGATGATTCACGACGGTCTTTGGTGCGCCTTCGATCATTGGCACATGGGCGAGACCGGGGAGGTGGTGGCCGAGAAATACGAAATCACTCGCCGGCTGCAGGACGAATACGCCCTCGGCTCGCAGCTCAAGGCGGCGGCCGCGGTCAAGTCTGGAAGGTTCAAAGACGAAATCACGGCGGTCGAGATTCCTCAGCGCAAAGGCGACCCGCTCGTCTTCGACACGGACGAGGGGCCGCGCGAAGATTCGTCGCTAGACTCGCTGGCGAAGTTGAAGCCCGCCTTTCGTCCGAGCGGAACTGTGACCGCCGGCAACGCCTCGACGATCAACGACGGCGCGGCCGCCTGCGTCGTGACCTCGGAAGAGGTCGCGCGGAAGTTGGGCCGCGCGCCGCTCGTTCGGATCGCCGCCCAGGCGACGTCGGGCATCGAGCCGAAGCTGGTGATGATGGCGCCGGTCGAGGCGGTCAGGAAAGTCGCGGCCAAAGCCGGCTGGGATTTGAAGAGCGTCGACCTGTTCGAACTCAACGAGGCTTTCTCTTCGCAATCGGTCGCGCTGATCGAACAGCTCGGAATTGACCCGGAGAAGGTCAACGTGAACGGGGGCGCGGTCGCGCTCGGTCACCCAATCGGCGCCTCGGGCGCGCGCGTGCTGGTGACGCTGATTCACGAGATGATTAAACGACGGGCCGGCCGCGGCGTCGCGAGTCTCTGTCTGGGAGGCGGAAACGCCGTCGCGCTGGCCGTCGAGAGGGTAGCCGCCGGAAGATAAACCTGTTGGTTTCACATATGATCTTTTGTCAACGTTGTAAGAAAGCGAACCCATCCGACGCGGAATATTGCGAAGAGTGCGGCGCGGTTCTGATGTTGATTTCTCGCGCGCGGGGCTCTTCCGCGTTCGACGTCGGCGAAAACACTCTTGAAGAACACATGCTCGAACGGATCAGCGCCTTGGAGTCGGCGTTGACGCGCGCCAACGACCGCTTCGAGCAGTTGCTGGAACTCGCGCAGCAGCAGGCCACGGGCAGCTTTTACGACCACATGATGCTCGAGGCGCTGACCGAAATCCTCACCGAGATGCGCGCGGTTAACCCGGAAGAGCTCGAACAGCGCTGGCGCAGCCGCGTCGCGCGCCATTATGAAGAGACCGCCGAGCGCGAACGCCTCGACGAGCGGTGCGATCAGATCATCTCGGCCTATCGCGGCGCGAACCGTGAAGATTTCATCGACCAGGTCGAGGAGGGAATCCTGCTTATCAGCGAAGGCCGCACGCGGAGGGGTTTGCGGATGCTCGAATCAGCGCTCGCGCTCGATGGGCGCAACGCCGAACTCAGCTTCACCATCGGCGAATACTATTTCAACCTGGGCAAATCGCTCGAAGCGGCGGTCTTCTTGCGCCGCGCGCTAGACGAGCAGGGCGATCATTTCGGCGCCCGGCTGCTGCTCGGACTGTTGAGCGGCGACGAGGGCGAGGCCGAATCCGCCAAGATCCATTTGCAGCGCGCGCTCGTGCTTGACGGCCAGTCGTTCGCCGCCCATTACGGACTCGGGCGCCTCTTCGCGCGCGAAGGCAAGCTGGACGAGGCGCTGTCGCACTTCCGGCGCGCCCTCGAACTCAACCCCTCGCCCGAGATGCATTATCTGGTCGGGCGCACTTATCTGGAGCTGGGCCGGCCGGAGAAGGCCATGAAGCACCTGCAAAAAGCCATCCGGCTCGACCCTCATTTCGACGTGGCGCAATACAGCCTGGGATTCATTTACTGGCAATCGAACCGCACGTCGGAGGCCCGCGAACACTTCCGCCTCGCTTACGAGATCAACCCGCAGGACGCCGACTACCGCGCGGCGGTGCAGGCCCGCGCCGGCGATAAATTGCCCACCCCGCCCGCGCCCGGGTGGTCGAGCATCTTCCCCCGCCGCAAGGTCAAACTCAGCGAATCACGCTTCGTCGAGCTGCTTTGGCGCGACCTTAACGCCTTCTCGATCTCTCCAGTCCCCCTGAGGAAGACCCCGCGTAAATGACATGCTATAATCGCGCCCGTTCAGCCCGATGAATGAAGAGTCAATGAACGAGTTATCACAGAGAGTAGAGTTCAGCTTTAACATCATCATAAGCTCGGCGCCTTTTTGAAAATATCGGCGCTGCTTGTGGGTGAGGTGTGACTATCCTGCCTAAGGGCGTCGCCACCGGCGGATCGGCGTCAGCCCCGCTTTGACCGGCGGCGGGCCGAGGGCCTGGGCTAACCATCAACCTGCGTTTCCTCCCGGTCGACCGGGAAAGTGGACAGAAAGAGTAAAAACCTATGGCAATGGAAAAAAGTGAAAAGACGAAGGCCGTTGAAGCGGCTCTGCTCAACATTGAAAAGCAGTTCGGCAAAGGCGCTATCATGCGCCTAGGCGACCACAAGTCCGAAGACGTGCCTGTGATCTCGACTTCGAGCATCGGCCTTGACGCAGCTGTCGGAGTCGGCGGGCTGCCGCGCGGGCGCGTCATCGAAATCTTCGGCCCGGAAAGCTCCGGCAAGACTACGCTGGCGCTGCACGTCGTGGCCCAGGCCCAGAAGACGGGCGGGATCGCGGCCTACATCGACGCCGAACACGCGCTCGACGCAGTCTACGCCGAGAAGCTCGGCGTCAACATCAACGACCTCTTCGTCTCGCAGCCCGATTCGGGCGAGCAGGCGCTGGAAATAACCGAATCGCTGGTGCGGTCGAACGCCGTGGACGTGCTGGTGATCGACTCGGTGGCGGCGCTTACTCCGCGCGCCGAACTCGAAGGCGACATGGGCGACAGCCTGCCCGGCCTGCAGGCGCGCCTGATGTCGCAGGCTCTGCGCAAACTCACGGCGGTCGTGGGGCGGTCGAACACGTGCCTGATCTTCATCAACCAGATTCGCGAGAAAATAGGCGTGATGTTCGGGTCGCCGGAAACGACCACAGGCGGACGCGCGTTGAAGTTCTATTCCTCAATGCGCCTCGACATCCGCCGCCTCACGCAGATCAAGGACGGCGAGAACGTCATAGGGAATCGCACCAAAGTCAAAGTCGTCAAAAACAAAGTCGCGCCGCCTTTCCGCGAGGCCGAGTTCGACATCGTGTACGGCGAGGGAATCTCGAGGCTCGGGGAGTTGATCGACATCGGCGTCGAGAACAAGATCGTCGACAAGGCCGGCGCGTGGTTCTCGTACAAGGGCGAGCGGCTGGGCCAGGGGCGCGACAACGCCAAGAACACGCTCCGCGACAACCCCGCGATGCGCGACAAGATCGAGGCCGAAGTCCGCGCTGCATTGGGTATAGGCAAACCTCAAGCGGCCGCCGGAGCCGCCGCCGCCGCCGACGCGCCCGCGCCCGCGCCCGCGCCGACGGGCAGGCGCGGCGCCGCGAAATCAGCTGAGGATTAAGGACAGGGGGAGTGGGGAATTGGCGACTGGGCGACGGGGCGACGGAGTGACAGGGCGAAGAGGAGAATGGGAGAAGATTATTTCTCGCCCTGTCGCCCCGTTGCCCCGTCGCCAATTCCCCACTCCCCGTTATTTTGGAGAAGTTATGTCAAAGCGATTGACGCAAATGGTTGACTGCGCGGGTTGAGCGTCGAAACTGTCGCCGAGCGCGCTCGCCCAGGTTCTGGGCGGTCTACCTGAGCAACCACACACTCCAGAACTGATTATCGGCTACGACACCGCCGATGACGCCGCAGTGTATCGATTGCGCGACGACCTTGCTCTGGTCCAGACCGTGGATTTCTTCACCCCGATTGTCGACGACCCATTCGATTACGGGCGCATCGCCGCGCTCAATTCGATCAACGATGTCTGGGCGATGGCGGGGACGCCGATAACCGCGCTGTCCATCACTTGTTTCCCGAAAAAGGACGTGGACTACGCGATCCTCGGCGAGATCATGCGCGGCGGGTTGAAAGCGCTCAATGAGAACGGGGTTACGCTGGTCGGCGGCCATAGCGTGGACTCCGATCAGATCATGTTCGGCTACGCGGTGACCGGATTGATTCACCCCGATCAGGTCGCGGCCAACGCTGGCGCGCGCCCCGGCGACGCGCTGATTCTGACCAAACCGATCGGAACGGGCGTCATCTCAACAGGAATAAAATTCGAGAAGGCTAGCGCCGAGGTGGCCGCCGCCTCCGTTGAAACGATGTTGACGCCAGGGCGCGCCGCAGCCGAGGCGATGCGTGAATTCGGAGTGCGCGGCGCGACAGACGTCACCGGCTTCGGCCTGCTCGGCCACGCCTGGGAGGTGGCGCGGGCGAGCAAAGTCACGCTTGAAATCATCGCCGACCGCGCGCCGCTGCTGCCCGGCGCTCTCGACCTGGCCGGCCGCAAGATGCTCACCAAAGGCGACAGGGTCAATCGCGAATACGTCGGCGGCGACATAACTATCGACGCGGGCATTACGAAAGAATTGGTCAGCTTGCTCTACGACCCGCAGACTGCGGGCGGAATGCTCATCTCAATCGCCGCCGAGCGGGCCGAGGCGATGCTGGCGAGGTTGCGCGAGACATACGCGGAAGCGGCGATCATTGGACGTGCGGTTGAATACGGCGGGCGTTCGCTGGTCGTTAACTAGACTTGAAATTCTGATTTACCCGTAGATATCAAGGTAATGACAGACCCGACAACTTACGATGCAATTGTGATCGGCACGGGCCAGGCGGGAAACCCGCTTTCGAGAGCTCTTGCCAACGCCGGATGGAAGACCTCGGTCATCGAGCGCCTTCACGTCGGCGGAACCTGCGTCAACGTCGGCTGCACGCCCACGAAGACGATGGTCGCAAGCGCCCGCGTGGCTTACCTCGCGCGGCGCGCGGCGGATTACGGAGTTCACGCTGGCGAAGTGCTGGTCAACATGGTCGAAGTCCGCCAACGCAAGCAATCCATCGTCGACAGCTTTCGCAGCGGCGGCCAGCGCGGAATCGAGAACACAAAAAATCTCGACCTGTTATTCGGCGACGCGAGTTTTACCGGCCCACGGTCAATCGCGGTGAAGATGAATGACGGCGGACTTAGACATCTCACCGCGAACAATATCTTCATCAACACGGGCTGCCGGCCGGCGGCCCCGCGGGTTGACGGCCTCGATCAGATCGCGGTTCTCGATTCGACTTCGATCATGGAGTTGGACGAATTGCCCGAGCATCTGCTGGTTCTTGGCGGAGGCTATGTCGGCCTCGAATTCGGGCAAATGTTCCGGCGCTTCGGCAGTCACGTGACGATTGTGCAGCGCGCCCCGCAACTGCTGGGACGCGAAGATCAGGACGTAGCCGACGAGGTCGCGAAGATTTTGCGCGAAGACGGCGTCGAAGTCCTGCTCAATACTGAGGCAACGCGCGTTGAAAAAGGCGGAGGCGGCGAGATTCACCTGACTGTTCAGACGCCGGAAGGAGCGCGAACACTGACCGGATCGCATCTGCTCGCGGCGGCGGGGCGCGTTCCGAACACCGAGACGCTGAACCTCTCGACAGCCGGAATCGAAACCGACAAGAACGGCTTCATCAAAGTGAACGGCCGTTTGGAGACCTCCGCGACTGGAGTATACGCGCTCGGCGACGTGAAAGGCGGCCCGCAATTCACTCACATCTCTTACGACGATTACCGCATCATCCGGACAAATCTGATCGAAGGCGGAAACGCGACGGTTAATGATCGCTTCGTGCCTTACACGGTCTTCATCGACCCGCAACTCGGACGGGTCGGTTTGAGCGAATCGGAGGCGCGGGCCAGGGGCTTGAACATTCGCGTGGCCAAGATGCCGATGAACTATGTGGCGCGCGCGTTGGAGGTGAGCGAGAGCCGGGGCTTTATGAAAGCCGTCGTAGACGCCGATACGAAACAAATTCTCGGCTGCGCCGTCCTGGGCGTTGAAGGCGGCGAGGTCATGGCAATGATCCAGATCGCGATGATGGGCAAGCTGCCTTACACCGTTTTGAAGGACGGAATCTTCGCGCACCCGACGTTGGCGGAGTCGCTGAATAATTTGCTGAACATTTGATCAATGAAAACGCGCCACGGAGTAACGACTAATGGTCTTTGAGAATTAATTCCACCCAGGCAATTCGGTGTAGGGGCGCATTATTTTTTCAAATGCCACAGGTCGTTACTACGCGGATTTCTGAGGAGGAAAAATGTCAACCGCCCAAATCAGAGGGCCACAACCAATCGACAGAATCGAAGCAACGATCGAATTGTTCAATCAGGTTCGCGCGCAGACGATGCGGATCGTCGCGCCGCTCGAAATCGAAGACTACGTCGTACAGACCGCGGAATTTATGAGTCC
>Ga0154003_1000439_pt1 | contig 12967 bp, 11 predicted proteins | sample TSFL087MetaG_FD_104679 | JGI IMG/M metagenome (GOLD analysis project Ga0154003, IMG submission 104679) | Attine ant fungus gardens microbial communities from Florida, USA - TSFL087 MetaG | ecosystem: Host-associated > Fungi > Mycelium > Unclassified | place: USA: Florida, Lake Talquin State...
GCCGATCTTTTTTTCATGAACGAGTTGCAGCGCGACGGCGGCCACATAAGTTTTGCCGACGCTGCCTTGCAGCATCAGGTCATTGGGAGTCATGTTTTTTTTGCCGGCGGCGTCTGACAACCCGACGGCCAGCCCGAAAGAAGCGCCATCGGCCAGGGCGAAACCAGCCGTCGCGCCGGGAAATTTCCCGGCGGCGTGAAATTCATTGAGCTTCGCTTGCAGCCGCTCGCGCAGGCGCGCGGTTTTATCCGCGCGCGCAGTTTGGGATCGCCATGACGCTCCTGAAATATTGACGATGAGCAGCGCGGCGCCGGCCACCAGCGCAAGTGAGAAGTTTGGACGTTTGTTCATTGCCTTTCCTTCGCCTCCGGTTCGCAACCATCCAGTTCGATGGTCGAAGCCGCGCTGACGATCTTCCAGCCGTCCGCCGTCCGCATCAGGTGAAATGAATTCATCCCGCAATGCGAAAAACGGTCGTCTACGTAAAAACCGTAGCGCCCGCGCACCAGCGCGAGATCGCCGCTGACCAGCGTTTCGGGCTTGTACATCCGCTCCTTCAACACGCCTTTGGTTTCGACGATTAACTTGGCGAAGGCCGCGCCGTTGTAAACGCGCAGGCTCGGTTGGCCGTCTCGCCGTTGCGTCGCCGTCAATTGACCTTCGGCGGAAAAAAGCGAGCGCATCGCTTCAGCGTCTTTCACCCGCATCGCGTCGAAGAGACGGTTGACGACGGCCAGCGCTTCTCCGGCGGCGTCGCTTTTGTCATCGCTCCTGGCCGCCTGCCCCAAAGCCCAACAAGGCAAGAGGGCCAGGACGATCAGCAAATTGATAAAACTCATTTCAAATTTGAGCCTGCAAAGCAGGCGAAAGCATGCCGTTGTCGCCATTATCACCGACTGGAGTCGCGTTCCAGCACGATGTCAAAAACTCCCGTTTCGAAACTCTTCCCATTCACCGTGCGCTTCTCGACCGCGATGGCATTCTCCGCGCGGTACATCGGATCGTTCTTCTTCGGGTCGTCTTGAAAATGGATCTCCGTCACCAGCGTTTGGTAGCCGGGGCAGACCGCCAACAGATGGAAGTGCGCGCAGCGCCAGAAGTTCGGGGCGCCGGTCGAGTTGGGCCGGTAAGGAATCGGGCGGATGCCTTCCAACTCGTAGTCACCTGTCTCCGATGAGACCAGCCGCCCGCGATTGCGAAAATCATTGACGCCGTCCGAATACTTCTCCCGCATGTCCACATGCCAGAAATCGAGCACTACTCCGGGCAGCGGGCGTTTCGTGTCCAAAGCCCAGACGCGCCCAGTCAAAACAAACGTCGTCCCCGGCTCGCCCGGCCCACAGAGCTTGCCGCGGAACGGCGCGCCCTGTCTGTAGAAAGGCCCATATGGCTGCGGCGTGACCTTCTTCAACTCTCCTTTCGCAGTGATCTCCACTTTGGGCGGCGGCGCCATCTGGATCAGGACGCGGTTGGTCTCTTCCGTGTCTGCAATAGTCGGCGTGGGCCGCGCGTCCGCCCGCAGTATCAAGCCGGCCCCAGCCGCGGCCAGCCCCAACCCCGAACGCTGAAAAAACTTCCGACGGGTTGCGTCGAACATGGTTTTATTCTCCTTTCAGTTTTGATTGGTGGTTTTGTAACTCGCGGCGATCGCGTCCAGCATCCTGGCAAGCTCGCTTTCAGGCAGCCAGCGCCCACGCAGCATCACGCCCGCGCGCTTTGCCACATTAGCCACGTCCTTGAGCGGGTTGCCGTCGACGAGGATCAAGTCAGCCGCCTTACCGACTTCCACCGTGCCGAACTCTTTTTCGGCCTTCAGGTAAATCGCCGCGTTGCGCGTGCCGGATTCCAAAACCTGATATGGCGTCATTCCCGCTTTTACCATCGCCTCCATCTCGCGATGCAGCGAAAAGCCGGGCACGCTGAAAAGCTGCGGCGCGTCGGAGCCGAGCAGAATTTTCGCGCCAGCGTCGGATAGGGCTTTCAGCAATCGGTCGCGGAATTCGATGACGCGGCGGCCCGTGTCGGCAGGGATGTTAGCGAGTTGATTGCCGCGCTGCTGCGTCCACTGGCTGAGCGCTTGCGGCGACATGTATTGCGTTTCCGCGCGCTGCCGGCTGAGCGCTTCCGCGGTCTCGCCGCCGTATATCGTCTGCCAGAGAGCCATCGTCGGCGTCACCCAGGCGCCCGCTTCGCGCGTCATTGTCGCAAGCTGCTTGATCCGCGCGTCGTCCAGCTTGTCCAGGTCGACCGCCTCCAGATAGCCGTCAATGTGTTCGATGGAAGATTGCCCGGCTTTGAGCGCGCGTTCGATGCCGACGTCGTTCGGGACGTGACCGCCGAAGCGGATGCCGACCTCGTTCGCCACCGCGACGATGCGTTCATACGAGGCCACGCTCAGTCCTTCATGGACTTTGAGCAGGTCGAAGCCATCCTGTTTGTATTGCCGCACGAGTTGTTCGCCCTGTTCGGGACTTTGCGCGCTCTGGCCGCTCAAGGCCGGACTGGCCGCATACAGGCGCGGACCGAAGACTTCGCCCTTCGCGATGCGCGCGCGCAAGGCCGGGTGATTCGGAAAGCCGAACATCCCGCGCACGGTCGTCACGCCGTTGGCGACAAAGAGCGTGAGAAAGGAATTGGCGACGGCTTCGCCTTGATTCGGATGCGGTAGATGGCCATGCATCTCGGCCAGGCCGGGCATCAGGTATTTGCCCTGCGCGTTGATGCGCTGCGCGCCGTCGGGAACTTTGACTTTCGCCGCCGGGCCGATTTCGGCAATGCGCCCGTCGCGGACGATAACGGTCTGATTTTCGATGACGCGCTCGCGGTCCATCGGAGCGACGTTGACATTGATAAAAGCCACTACCGAAGTCTTATGCTCCTGCCCGCTTTTCGGCCCCTGAGCAAAGATCAGCGGCGCGAGCAGGACTGCCGCGCTCAGCAGCCCGCCCGCCAGTATTTTCATGAATCTGCTTTTCATCTGCTGCCCTCTTCATCTATATGCCCAGGGGCCAGGATCTGGATTTCGCAAGGCGCCGACTGGATCAGTACCGCGAGTGGTACTGATCCGAGTCACGCTCGCCACCGCTCGCGGTACTGACTCGTCGCCTCAAGCCAGATCTTGGCGCCCAGGCATATAGAACGGTTTTCACATCGGTGTACGGGGTGAGAACATCGATGGCGTGGATACTGTGGATCGAGTCATTACCCAAATTTTCGCGTTTATCCATAGAGAAAAACCTCTGAGATTTGGGCAATGACAAGACTTCAATATACTCACCTTGTCGGCGAAGTCCGAGGGGAAAGCAGCCTGTTTTTGCAATGCGCTTACGACTGTTACAAGAATTTACAAAAGCCGGAAGAACGTCGACGCCGCTTCAACTCAGTGGTGATGGCGCCCGTCGGGTTGTGGATGTTCGGACACGTCGAACGGTGGGCGAAGAAGACCGGCAAGCCGAACCGGACAGGTTAAGACGTGGGACGAATCAATCGGCTCATCCGAGCGTGATCGTTAAAGCCCAAATGAGACGATCGCGCTGGCGAACCGCTGCGGGGCTTCCTCGTCATAGCTGAGAAAGAGCAGCGGTTCGATCAGTTCCAGTTCCATCAACAACAACCGCCCATCGACTTCCACGCCATCGACGCGGGCAAAAAGCAACGGTTCTTCGATCAGGCTGATGATCCGCGCCGCTTCTTCGATCAGGGGCGTTGGTGGGATCGCCGACACGGTCCGGCCGCCGAAATCTTCCTGTACGCGGAAGTCCCCGGCCTTCGGCCGTTTCAAGACAGCGTGACTGAAGGCGCCGCCGAAGAAGAGCAGCGACCATTCTCCTCTCGTCAACACTTCGTCCACGAACTGCTGCGCCATGACATCGGAGACCGATAGCATTCGGCTGAGCGCCGGCTGCTTTTGCCCGGCAGTTTCCGGAGAGGTTACGAAGGTTCGGAAGGCGGTGGCCGAAATAGCCGGCTTGACGACGGCCTTTGGCCATCGCTGCTGGGCGAGGATGGCCGGCAGATCCGCCTCCGAGCCCTTCTCCAACCAGACCGTTTGAGGCGTCAGCACGCCCTTCTCACGCAGGTCGCGGAGGTAGATTTTATTGAGGTTCCACTCGACCACGCTCGCCGGATTCCAGAGCGGCGTCCCTCGCCGGCGCACGCCTCTGACCCACTCCAGGAACCGGCCCGGTTGGTAGTGATAGTCCCAGCAGGACCGGATGACGATGCTGGTGTAACGATCAGGAGCGGCGTCGTCAGCATCCCAGATCAATGGGCAGACATCAACGCCCTGATGGCGCAGGCGCTCGATCACCAGGCTGTCGTCCTCAGTCAGCGCCGGAATTCGGCGGCAAGTCGCAAAAGCTATTTGTCTGGTCATGATCGATTAGGTTTTTCAACCTTCTGGTCGGATAACCAGAATTCCTTCTGAGCCGGGACGGTGAGGGCCAGGTATTTGTTCTTCTCGAAGTAGATCAGTCCTCTTTCCGCCAGCAGATCGAGATCGGCCCGGAGATCTTCAGGGGCGACTGGTTCGCCGGGAATATGTAGACCGTGACCGGCTAGAGTATCAATGATGCTGTTCTGACTGGTTGGTTGTTCCAGGCTTCTTAGCGCGTATGAGGCTCTCATCGGCAGCAAGTAAATATCGGCGAATCCGGGCCGGCTGTCATGAACGGCTACCTGGCCCCGCTCGGTCAATTTCGCCTTTAGCATAGCTTTCGAGCTTCGCCAGGACGAAATCATTTTTTCCAGGTCTCGCGTCAAGCTTTCGATATCGCCATTCTCAGGCAGATCGAAATCGAGCTCGAACGACAGGTCACGGATCTCGTTCTCCGGCAGATTCCAGATATACTGGTTCCCGTCGAGAGGTCCTGTCACCTTGATGCCATAGCGGCCGGGATCATCGAAAAATGGGCTGAACCGGTGCAGACCGTAACGGACAACATCCGGGCAGGGGAGATGGAAGAATCGCGGCGCTTCGGCTATGAGGCGGTCGTACCATTCGCGCCTCTCTCCGGGAAATCCGTGCAATAGGTTCCAGTAGGGGGTGATGCCGAACTCCAGGCATCGGCGTAGAAAACAGAGATTGAGGATGGCGTTGGTGCCTTTATCGACGAGATGCAAGACCTCGGTAATAAGGCTCTCAATGCCGGGCTGCATGTAGATCACTCCGGCCTCGGCCAAGGTCTTCATCTGATGACGGCGCATGGTCACGCGGACCTCGAAGAAGAACTCGCAATTGGGCAACGCCTCCTGTAGAGCCTGCGGCAAGACCTCGATCTGATCTCTGTCGAGGATGTTGTCCATGGCGAAAAAGAAGTGGGTATTATATCGAGCATGCAGCCGCCTTAATTCACCGACCACTGCCTCCGTCGGACGCGTCCTCTGCTTGAGCGTTTCTCCGTTCAGGCCGCAAAATTTACATTGTTTGACCTCCGCCCACCAGCAGCCTCGCGAGGCTTCGAATGGCAAGCGCGTCCTGATACTGCTTCCGGACGGTAAGGCCGACTTCTGGACGAAGTAATCGTGATATTCAGGGGAAAGATAATCGCGCATATTGATCGATTGGGACGCTCCGCCGAAAGTAACGTGATCTTCGCTGTCGCGCCAGATCAAGCCACGCAACCCGATGCGCTCGCGCCCCTCGAAGATTTGTCTGACCAGAGGGACGATGACCGTCTCACCCTCGCCGGTGACGACCCCATCTATGAATTGGAAGTTGCGGTGAAGCGCCTGTCCCATCTCTCCCTGGCAGGCGGCGCCGCCCAGGATGATTTTGAGATGGGGAAACAGACTCTTCAACCTTTTGGCCAGAACGAGGCTCGGCATGGTTTGCAAGAGCGTCGTGGTGAAACCCACGACTTTGGCCCCTTGCCAATCGACGGAATCGAGGCACCATGCCAACAGTTCGGAGACCCCTTCCTTTATTTTGACCAACTCTTCCAACTCATCCTGGGAAATGCCGCGCGATTTGGCGAAATCGAAGAAGTCGCTCAAATTCGGCGGAGGCGGGCTAAACTTGCCGAAGAGACTTTCAGAGAAGACCCACTTCGCGAAGATCGAATCGTATTGCCCGTATTTCTCATATCGGTCCAACCCGAGCTCTTCGGAGAATTTGAGGTTGGTATAGAATGATTTGACCGAAATACCCGCCGCGTTCAGGTGAGCGGTTAGGAGGCCCAATTGAATGGACGGTTGTACGACTGTCGCCCACGGCATGCAGACAAGAATAACATCGGCGTTATCGACCAGATACCTTGGTTCATCACTTGGCGCTCTCATGTCTGTCCCTCTCGGCGTAGTAAGCGTTCTGGTAACTATATGCCTGGCGCATCAATATCCAGATTGAGCCACCGCGGGCGCCGCAGGGCGCAGAGCATAAAAAAAACAATCCGACGCCCTGCGGTGATCTGCGGCGCCCTGCGGTGGCCAGGTCTTGCTTACGCGCGGTACTGTGCCAACATCAACACCGGCTCGCTATTGTGGAATGGTGAATAGAGTCTGATGTCTTTGGTAGAATTCCTGTCTGAGCATGCCGAAGCTATGTACGTCCTGAAGCTCGCCGTTGTGGCTTTCATGCTTACGCAGTATTCCCTCCTCTACAAAGCCCGCCTTGCGCATAAACCTCAATGCCCGTTCATTGAAGGAGTAGACATGGGCATAGACCTTCTCCAGGGATTCGACGGTGAAAGCATAATCGAGAATGAGGCGCACGGCTTCGCCGCCAATGCCCCTTCGCCACTTGTTCTTCTCTCCGATAATCAACCCCATGCCGGCGTTCCGGTTTCTCCGGTCGATCTGGTAAAGCTCGATTCTTCCGACCAGTTCCCCAGAGTCCTCTATCGCAAATACCGCCAGGTCGTCCGGCGGTTCTTCTAAAAACTTGCGGAACCTCGTGTCGTAATTGGTTCTGGATTGCCTCGGTTGCCATCCGGACAAGATCTCCAATTCCGAGTCTTTATGCCATTCGTACATCTTATCTCCGTCAAAAAAATCGACCGGACGTAATGTTACCTCTCCAACAGAGAACATCTTTGCTTCCCCTTCTGCTAAACTGTTAATCTTTCAAATTGCTAGACGGTGGTACAAACCTCGGAATGCTGACTCGCTTAATACTACCAAGGTCAGTCCCATCCGTCTAATGGGAAATCCATTGTTCGTAGTCCCGCCTTCAGGCGGAAGCATCGAGCGCCACGGAATTGATTTGCGTCCGACGCTTCCGCCTGAAGGCGGAACTACGAACCGATTTTCCGCAGGAGCGTTCACATGTCGAAAGAGGCCATCGAGGATTGGGAAGAAGATGCGCAGGAACTTCAGTGGCATCTGAATCATCTGCGTGACAGATCGGCGCGGCAAAAAGAGCGCATCCTGTTGGGCGCCCCGCGGCGTCTCCTGCGCGCTCTCGATCGAGAGATCGAGTCCCTGAGCCGGCGCGTGGCGGCGAATAACCACCCACAATCACCGCTGCTCGCCGAGGAGCGGCATGTCCGTGAACTCTACAGGTATCTCGCCTGCGCAGAGACCTCCGAGTCCTGGCATTCGCCTCCGCTCAATATCACTCTCCCGTTAGAAAGCCTTCTGCCTCTCTCCATTATCCCAGGATACAACGATTATGAGCGGGGATTCGTGGCATACTCCAAACAGTTCGCGGATTGGTTCTGTGACAGTTACTACGGGAATCTGGCCGGAGCGAAAAAGTCTTTGTTGTTCTCCAGCGGCATGGGGGCGATCCAGACCCTGCTCCAGACTATCTCAAATAGTAACACCGCCATCGTTATGGGACGGCGCGTCTATTACGAAACCCGTGGGATGGTCTTCAATAATGGCGGACATTCGTTCGGTCCCATTCATTTTTTTGATGAGGCAAACCAGGAGGAAGATTACCTAAAGGCGCAGATTGAGCGGGCCGATGCGCTCTTCGTCGATACAGTTGGCCTCGACAGCAATGGTATCCGGCCCGATCTGAACAGACTCTTCTCTCTGATCGAACGTCAAGACAGAGCTGGCTATACTATTGTCCTGGATAACACGGTACCTGGGCCGGAACTATCGCTACCGACGCTCCCTCCTCGAACTAACCTCTTCATCATCGAAAGCTTGTTAAAGTACTATCAAGGTGGTTTCGACCTCGGCTCAGCTGGGATCTTGACTTTGCATTCCCGGTACGAAAATCCGCAACTTTTCAATAAGTTGGAGATCACGAGGGCGGTCAATGGGACCAATATAAACCCGCTCAATGCGCATCTATTGCCTTATATGCCGGTCTCCATGGTAGAAAAGAGGCTCCGACGCCATCATCGTAACGCCCGCCTGTTTGCCGAGAAGCTATCCGATGTCTGCCCTCTCACCGTTTTAGGATGCGGCGGACTGATCTTTGTCGAGACGCCACGTCCAGACCTCGTCCTGGAAATTGTCGGGTTGCTGGCCCTTTCACGCAACCTTTGCCTCATGCAGGGTACAAGTTTTGGGTTCAATCGAACGCGAGTGTGCGTTCCGCCCCAATCTTCAGGAATGCTTCGTATTGCTTGTGGGATGGAGGATTGTCGCCTGGCTGGCGACCTGGCCGACTGCCTTCGAGTCGCTTTGGTAATGGCCAACCTTGAAGAGGCGGCCGAGATCGTTCCATCGATGAGCAGGTTCTTTCCTGATTTCCCTGAACGGATGCAGCCGGGTAACGGCGAGCTAGACAAATTCAACCATTTTCTCCGGGAATTCGGCCAGACAGCGAATGACATATACGGCGCCGCATGCGAACTTAAAAGCTTGGCTCCTCGATAAAGATACGGTAAACTGCCACTAGCTGTTTGCAACCGTACAACACCAATCAACCACACCGATTAACCTAGGATGCGCGCCATCATCTTGAACTCATGAGACAGGTGGAGTGCGCCCTTATCGCAAATGGAGGATTTCATGGGACAAGAAGCAACTGCTAAAGCCGCCAGTAGTTACAGCAACACCAACGAAGAGTTGGTTGCGCTGGTCGAATATCTGAAAGGCGAAGTGGAACGTCTCGAAGAAGAGAACACCCGCTTGACCGCCCTTGCCGCCGAGCCGCTAAGGAAGGCGGAAGAGATACTTATTAAAAATGGCCGCAACCTTTCGCATAAAGAGATCAAGGAGCTTCTACACAAGGAAGGGGTCTCCGAACCGGTCATCGAGCATGTCGTATCCCAGGTAAACAACGTTCTCAAAAAGGTGAAGAGAGGATCATCGCTCTCTTGGGATACGGAAAAAATCAGCTCCTAATCATCACTTTGTTGAAGACAGAGCCAACCACGGGGACCACGGGGAAAAGTAATACAGATCACCATCCCCGTGATCTCCGTGGTTGATCTGTGTGTTGCGTGACGATCCGTCCGCATCCGTCTAAATCCGCGGTTGCTTCTGCGCCAATCTCGCTTGTTTCGATTTAGTCTGTTTTGAATTAGTAATCAGAACTCTTTTCTTCAGTATATCCCAACTTATGCGAGCATTATTGATCTTTCCACCAGGATGGATGCAGTTTGGGCCCTATCTCTCCTTGCCTCTATTAAAGGGTTTTTTAAAGTCGAGGGGGATAGATATTTCAATCATGGATCTGAACCTTGAGTTCTACGACTGGGTTCTGTCGCGGCGTACTCTTCTGGGGATCATAGAGCGTCTCAGGGAGAGAGAGAGAAGGGAAAAGAGCGATCTTTCAACGGTCGAGTTGGCCAAGTTGTGCAAAGCCATCCTCAATCACTCCTATTTGATAGAGCATGTTGAATCGGCTAAGGATGCCCTCCGAAAGTCGGAGCTTTATATTGGCGATTTGCGCCGGCAGCAGGCAAAGATTGATCTATGCGGTTCCCTGAACCTGATGGAGTCGGCGTTCTCGGGTTTAACCCTTACGTTGAGCGATATATCCTTTGCCAATTGCGGCCTGAATCCCGAGCGAGTTCTGCCGTTCCTTGGATCGGACGAAAATATCGTCAAGTGGTTCTTCGAGGACCGCGTGACGGAGTTGATGGGAGAAGAGAGATACGATTTCGTCGGGTTTTCGCTGCCGGCTTGGGAGCAGTTCGTCCCGGCGTTAACGCTGGCCAGCGCGATAAGAGAGCGGCAAGGCGAACAGGTCCATCTCTGCATGGGAGGTAATTATATTACCCGGCTGGTCGGGACGTGGGGAGAGGCTGCTCATCCTTATTCATATCTGATCGACAGCTTCAGCGTTTTCGAGGGGGAAGAATCGCTCTGCCAACTACTCGGGACGCTAGCGGAAGGCGGCCCTCTCGATCAGGTCTCCAACCTGGTCTTCAGGCGGAATGACGCGCTGACGCGCACTAAGATAGGCGGGGTTGATATTAATACCATCCCGACTCCGGATTTCGACGGCCTGCCATTGGATAAATATTTCGTTCCCGAGCCGATTCTTCCCCTCTATACATCGAGAAGCTGTCCTTGGAAGTGTTCTTTCTGCACGATTCCCTATGCCAGCAGCAACTTCAGGCAAAGAAAGGCCGAGAGGGTGGCGGAAGACATCGCGACCCTCAAAAACAAATACGGAGTCCGCCTCTACACTTTCGTTGACGAGACGTTGACCGTGCCGATGCTCAGAAACGCTTCGCGGGCGATTACAGCCAGAGAGCTTGACATCCGCTGGTATGGTGAGACGCGTGTCAATAATGGTATCGATGCCAACCTCTGTCAGCAGCTCTTTCGATCCGGTTGCCGTAAACTTCAGTTCGGGCTTGAGTCTTATAACCAGCGCATCCTCGATCTGATGCAAAAGGACGTCAAGATCGATCACATCCTGCCCAATATCAAGGACTGTCTGGAAGCCGGCATCAGCGTCCACCTCTTCTCGTTTTACGGGTTTCCCGGAGAGACCGAGGCCGAGGCGCGCAGTACACACGAGTTCTCTCAGGCCGTGCTGAAGCTGTCACGTGAGAAGTACAACAATCCCTTCTCGACAGTTGGTTCCGGCACGTTCAATCTGGAGGTTTACTCTGATGTCTATTACCACCCGGAACGTTACGGCGTGACCTTGAAAAACCTTTCCGGTCCGGACGCGAGCCCCTTCGAGATCGACTACGATGTTGAGAGCGGTCTGACCCGGCTCGAAGCCTTACGTCTTTCTCGCGAATTGAACAACTCGGCGATCTTTCATCAAGTCTGCGATCTGGCGGGGCAAATATGGTGGGAGTCCCTCTCCGGCATGCAGACCAATGAAGATGAAGCTTTCCTGCTCTATTGTTTGGGCTCCGAGACGACGGCGCCTGCGGCGAATTCGAGCCACCGGGAAGCGATCTATCAACTTATCAATCTGCCTGAAGCCAAACGCGAAGTACGTCTGAAGCCGAACATCCTCACTTGCAATTTTACCCAGGATTTCAAGACTAAAGTCCCGACAAAACCTGTGGTCACCTTTTACGATCAGAGCCAGGATCTGGTCGTCAACATCCCGGCGCATATCGGCAATCTTCTGGCGCTCTGCTTCTCCAGGGGAAACCTGCCAGCGAAGATGGATCGTCATTTGACGGAGACTGTCAACCGCCTCCTCCGTCACCAGATAATAGAAGTTGACGGAGAGGGAGTGGTGAAACTGCTTGAGGCCGCCGATCTGTCGGACCAGCCCGAGGCCACGATAATCTGGAACCCGGACTATAAGATCTTCCAGTGCAGACCCGGCCGGCTCGAATTCTTCAATGAGGTTTCGCAGAATCTGTTGTCGCTCAACGCGCTGGCCGCCTGGATCGCCACTTTGGCGCAGGATCGAAAGTTGCTTCTTTGCGAACTGATCGAGTCGGTCCGGGACGCGATGCCGGAGCTGACGACCGATTTGGTGAAGCAAGGGATTCAAGAGCTGGTCGAGAAAGGCTTGCTAATGGCTCTGCCGACAAGTTCGAGAGGCGATTACAGCAGTTTGCAGGTGAGTGTTCAGGATAGACTGTCGTCAAACTCTTATAGAATCGATCAGGATTCGCCTGCCGCGTCAGCGGCGCTACGCGGCTAAAGAAGGCTGCGCAATTGTCACCAAACCTGAACGCCCAAGAGCAACGCGCTATAGAAGCCGGAGAGAAATTATGAAGCATGACGCTCCTCATCGGCTGTCCGGGAAGCGCCAGATTCTTCTGGTCTCCTCCGTAGGATTCGCCCACGGATGGGCGCCGCTGGGGATCTCGCTGATCAAATCCTACCTTGCCGCCCACACTCCGTTCAGCGCGGAGACATTGAGTCTCTGCCTGAAATTCAGCCAGTTCATCGCTCGGGAAGAACCGGGCCTGGCCGAGTATGACCGGCAGATGGGAGAGTGGGGGAGTTCCTTCCACGAACTCTATTTTTCCGCGCATTATTTCAATCATGCGGACACGGACGTGATCATTAAAGAGGTGGCGGCCGATTACGTCGAGGGCGGGGATATCTTTCGCCAGCCGCCATGGACGCCCAAAAGAACGGCGTCATCGGCGCTAATCGATTTTCATGCCGAGCGAATGATCACATTATGCCGGCTGATCGATTCTTTCTCTCGAAATGAGATGGAGAACGCTCTTCGCGAGATGCAGCCCTCGATCATTGGATTTTCGCTCACGGTTCAACAGGTCTTCTCGTCGGCGATGTTGGCGAGATTGGTCAAGCGCCTGTCGCCATCGACCATCATCGTTTTCGGCGGGCCGGCGATCTTGCCTCGCACCGCGGCTTTCTACCGCAATCTGTTTCCCGAGGTCGATTATTTTGTATACGGCGATGGAGAAGAGGCGCTCAGGGCCATCGCGGAGCATGTGATCGATGGTCTACCCATCAAGATGGAAGGCGGTATCGTGGAGCGAGCCGGACCAGCGACGACTGCTCTGAGGCCGGCTAAACAACCTGCGTTGGACGCCGTCCCTTTCGCCGACTTCGACGAGCTGGGCGACTTCTACCGTCGTTCCGGCTTCCCGCTCACAACCTGGATCGGGCGCGGCTGTTCCTGGGGCAAATGTCGTTTCTGCTCCATTCCGGATTTTCA
>Ga0154003_1000440_pt1 | contig 12957 bp, 7 predicted proteins | sample TSFL087MetaG_FD_104679 | JGI IMG/M metagenome (GOLD analysis project Ga0154003, IMG submission 104679) | Attine ant fungus gardens microbial communities from Florida, USA - TSFL087 MetaG | ecosystem: Host-associated > Fungi > Mycelium > Unclassified | place: USA: Florida, Lake Talquin State...
AGTCCGGTCAATTCGATGGTGCGGCGCATGTCGCAGGGGTTGGTCGCGGAGGTCGCCAGTTGATAGAGCGGCTCGTGGCGGCGCTCGATCAGAGCCGCCGCGATCAGCGCCATCCCGCGGCAGACCAGGTCTACGGGAATGATGTCGAGGCACTTTTTGCCGTTCGTCGGCATCTGGCGGAAGAAAGTGCCGAGCAGGTAAGAGATTGGCGCCGAGGTGTTGACGCCTTCGTTCCAGCCCTCGAACGGGTCGTGCGTGGAGGTCTCGACGATTGACGGGCGCACGATGGCGACGGGCAAGTCGGCGCCGAGTTTGGCGATCAGCGATTCGGCGAGACTCTTGGTGAAGGTGTAAGTGTTGGGCCATCCCAGTTCGCGCGCGCGGCGCATTCCGGCCTCGATCAGTTCGTCGCGCGTCCAGCGCTGGCGTCGTTTGCGAATCTGCGCTTCGAGTTCCGTAGCGCTCAGCTTGCGCCCTTTGCTCAAGACCTGCCGGCGAAGCCGCTCGGCGACCTCAGGGCTTTCGCCCCGCGACTCGACCTCTTTGGCGAGCAGTAGCAGCGATTCGTATTCGGCCTCGGCGTCGAAATCGGGAAGGCCTTTCGGAGTGTAATTGGGCGTGATCGCTTCGGTGATGCGGCCGTCTCGGTACCCGACCACGTAACAAGTCGAAAGGTGCAGCAACGCCGCGTGGTCACACTGGCGCAGGAAATCGATCAGGTGAAGCGTACCGTCAATGTTGATCGACAGCGCCTGGCGCAGGTCGGGGTTGAAATCGGTCAGGCCGGAGCTGTTAATCACCAGGTCGAGATCGGATTTCACCCTCTCGAACGTCGCGGAGTCGATCCCCAGGCCTGGCTGCGTGACGTCACCTTCGATGACTTCGATCTTCTCGCTCAAGAAGGCGCCGAAATCGTCGCCGTGCCGGGCGTGCAGATTTTCGAAGAGCGGCGATTCAGCGACGATCTTCTCGAAGCGGCGCTGGGCCGTCGTAGAGCGCTGGCGGCGTATGAGCAGGTAGACTTTGGCAATCTCCGGAACCTCTTCGAGAATCTTCGCCAGCCAGACTTTGCCGATGAAGCCTGTGAAGCCGATGAGCAGGACGCTTTTGCTCGAGAGCGACCCTCGCACGGAGAGCCCTTCGATCTGTTTGCGCGGCTCGAAGATTACCGTGGGTGTATTTAATGTGACGACTTGACGTCCGGCAGGGATGACCGCGTTGTCGAGCATCTCTCTATGATGGGAGAAGCCCAGGTTGCGCGCGAGCCTCTTGGGCGTGACGCGCCCGTCGGGCTTTCCGCCGATAATCCGCGCCAGCGCCTGTCTCGGCCGGATCACCGGCGAGAGCAGTCGGCCCGTGGCCAGGCCGTCGCGGAATTCGAGGCGGTTGGCGATCAGGCGCTCGGCCCCGAGATGCCGCGCCAGAGGCCGCATGACGTGGTCGAGCCCCTGACTGACCAGTACGACGCGCGCGCCGCGCGCCTGCGCCTCCTTTAAATTCGCCACCCCGTTTGGTTTCAGCTTAGGCTTGAGGACGTAGTTGAAATACTCTTCGCCGAGAAGGTCCAGACGGTCGCGACTCACGCCGCGCAGCAAGGTGTGTAGCGCGCGCGTGGCGAAGATGCGGTCAAACGCGTAGAGCAAGGGACGTATCATGGCCAGCAGCGCGACGCCGCCGCGCCTCATCCATCGCTCGGAGAAGCTCTGCGCGTTCCAGGTGAAAAACGCCACGGGGCGGACCGCCCCAAGGTTAAGCAGACTGCCTTCGACGCGCCAGAAAGTCGCGTTGGGTGTATGAGAAGGCGGCGCCAAATCGGACTTCCGCGCGGTCGTCGATGTCTGCGACCCAGCCTTTATATTGCTTTCGACTGCGCTCACTACTGAATTCTCAAGCCTTCGTAATTTATTGACTTCTTGTTCGGTGGGGACAACGCTTTTTTACTTAATCCCGTGTTAAATCAAACTGGACGACTTCGGGACACCGATATATTAACGCGCGCGTGAGCAAGCGGCTGATTGCGCGGCCAGCCGCTTACTCATGCGCGGTAACGCGCCAATCCCGCTTGGTTTGATTTAAAGGCGTCAAAGTTCAGACTTCGATAGCGCATGAAACCCGAAATCCCGGCGGTAGTCAAACATTAGGTCGATTACTATGAGGCAAATTCCGACAATCGCCGCGTATCCCTAAAATTAGAGCGATTATGCAGTTCCTGAAAGCGCTGCTCCGCGCCCTATGGCGCGAGTTGTTTAATCGCGCTTGTTCCCTGAGCAGACCAGGCCATAAACAGGCCGATTAAACAACTCGCCCCACAACGTACACCGATTCGCCAACCGCTTTAAGAGAAGGAGCAGCGCATGAAAGTTGGAGCGCTTGTGGATCGGGCGACGTAACGGAAGGTTTTGAGCGGAGGCCTCCTGAAACACGGCCATGACGTAAAATCCTTCACGTCCGGAATCTCGCCGAACGAGGGTGGGTCGTTCTTTGCTTCGCGCTCAGCGCCAGTAACTTCACGAGCGAGTGATGGCGGGTCAACAGGGAGACCATGGCGTTGCGCGCTGTGGAGTTGAACGCCACCGCGCGCAACAATGCGCAGACCCGGAACCGCCAGACGAAATGCGCGCGATGGAGTTGGTCGTATCTCCTGGCGATCGCGGCGGCGTCTCTGATCCCTTCGGAGAAGGCCTGGCGGATGACTTCCGCCGCAAGCTCCGCGCTGCCGAGCGCGAGCAGAATGCCGCTGCCGGTGAAGGGATCGATAAATGCGCCTGCGTCGCCCATCGAGATTACGCCCGGAAGGGGGCGTCTGCGCCCGTAAGTGATCGGACCAGTGCCGACCCACTCGCCGTCAACCATGGCGTCGCGCAAACGGCGTCGCGCCGCCGGGTTCGACCGCATTGTCAGGTCGAGCAATTTCTCCCGGTCGCCCTTGGCTTCGCGCAGCGTGGCCTCGGTCGTGATGAAGCAGAGATTGGTTCGGTCGTTTTCGACGTCACACATGCCGCCGTAACCGTCGCGGTAGAAGAATAATTCGCCGATCCCTCTCATTCCTTCGACCGCGCGCAGGTGGACTTTGCATCCGAACAGCCGCGATCCGCCGAGTAAGGACGTTCGCTGCGCGATTTGGTTCGAAAAGACCCCGTTGCGGCCCGACGCGTCGATCACAACCGGCGCGGAGAACCGCTCGACGGTTTCGCCGTCGGCATTGCCCTCGATAAAAGTCGTCCCGTTTTCACGGATCAATCGCGGCGACACGTGAAATCCCTCGCGCACGTCAACCCCCGCCTCTCTCGCGCATTCCAGCAGAATCAGGTCCATCCGCGCGCGCGAAATGCCGATGGCGTGTCTGTGGCCGTCGGCGATCCATTCCATCGGTACCTCGACGCCTCGCCCGTCGGGGGCGAACAACGTCCATTGATCGATGATCTTTGCCCCCGCCTCGAAGATCAGTTCCCTCACTCCCAAACGATCGAACACGTTAAGGCAGTCGGGCGTGACAAATTCGCCGCACAATTTTTCGCGGGGGAACCGGCTTTTCTCCAGCAGCAACGTGCGCAGGCCCTCGCGCGCAAGCAGTGTGGAAGCAGACGAGCCGGCGGGACCGGCGCCGATAATGATCACGTCATATGTCATATTTCATATGTCATATTTCATATGTCATATGAAATATGACATATGAAATATAAGTGACGCTCAGCCAGCTATTATAAAAGAATCTCCTTCGCCCCCAGACCGCGCGCGATCTCTTCAGCCTGTTCAGCCAATCGCGGCGCCATTTTGACGGCGACGAGAAAACCGTTGCTTTTCAACCGCTGCATTTTGTCGCCCGTGGCGCGGGCTATTTTGTGTTGTTTCGCGGAGCCGAAGATCGATCCGAAAAAGGCGCCGACAACCGCGCCGGCGCCGACACAGATGACCGCGTGGTTGAACAAGCCGGCTATGAACGGCATATTCAACAGCCCCGCCGAATAGAGCGCCAATCCGATGAGCAGCGCTACTGCGGCTCCGGTCAAGGCTCCGGTTATCGCGCTGCGGGCGGTGGGCGACAGTGGCGAGTCGCCGGAGATGGGGCGAAACTTCGCGGCGCGTTGCCGTTCGTCGATTTCAACCCGCAAGGTCGTCGCTTCGCTCGTGTCGACGCCGATCGCGCTCAAACGATCGAGCAATTCTTCGGCCTTCTCCTCCATCTCGTACAAGGCAACAAGCCAGATGTGCTCTTTGCGCAATCCGCTCTCTTGGTCTGTCATCGTCACTTTGCCCCTACTCGCGTTATAATCTCGCCGGCGCCATGTGATGGGATATCGCAAAACTACTTCGAAGCGCATGTGGTGTCAACCGGGGCGCGCTTCGTAAAGAGCCGGGAAGTCCCCCAGGTCGCTCATTGCGACCTGGGGGAAGCAAAGAAAACAGAGAGGATTTACAGGATTGCTCAGGATTTTGTAAATTGATCTCAATCCTGAGCAATGTGGAGGGATATTATGCGTAAATTTTTCAGCGCCGCGCTAATCTTCAGCTTAATCACCTCGGCGCTCGGTGGCGCAAACGCGCAATCGGCTGGGCAGAGACGCGCTCCCGCCTCAAAGGCCGGGGCGGTCAAGACGAGCGCTAAGCCGAAAGCGCCGTCGGCGGTGATTGAGGATGAATTAGTGGCGATGCTGCCCGCTACCGATCTGATCGCCGTATTGGATGTCGGTCGCGCGTTTAATGAATTGCTACCTAAATTGGCCAGCCTCAGTATTGGCGGCGTGGATAAGCTGGCGAAGTCGATCCAGGATTTCACGCTGAAGACAGGCGTCGACACGTCTAGGATTCAGAAAGTCGTCATCGGCGTCGGCATGGACAGCTCGCAGGGAAGCGGCGTGGTCCTCATCCATGGCATCGATCCCGATTCCACACAGATCGAGGCCGTGATGAAAGAATTCGGGAGCGAATTCAAGACCTCCGACTATAAGGGCATGACGATTTACAACGTTCTCTCGAAAGCGAAGGGGCCGTCGGCCGGGCCGTTTTCTCTCAAGACCGACGACCTCGCCCTGGCCGCGCTGGGGCGGCAGAGAGTCGCCTTTGGCGATATGAAGGCGGTCAAGCAGGTTGTCGATGTTCAGACCGGCGCCGCGAAGGGCGGCGTCAGCGCCGCGATGAAGGGAGCGCTCAACGAGACTCGCGCGTCCGCGCTGGTTCGGTTCGCATTGGTTGTTCCAGAAACGCTGCGCGCCGAGGCGGCCAATCAAGGCGACCTCTTCAAATCGGTCTCGGCGATCAAGATGATTCGGGGCACATTCGACGTCGCCAGCGATTTTGGCCTTTCGCTCGACACCGTCATCCACACCGCGTCGCAGAACGACGCCACTGAGCTGGAGAACGGATTGAAAGGTCTGATCGGTTTGGGCAAGGACATCTTCGGGAGTGGCGATCCGAAAACCAACCTCATAGCGCAGGTGCTCGATCAGGTGAAAATCGGGTCGAAGGTCAATGACGTGGCGCTTTCGATCTCGCTGCCGCGCGAGATCCTAGATCAGTTGACTAAGAAAGAGACGCCCCCGCCGGCTGAGAAGAAATAGGGAGTGGGGAGTGGGGAATAGGGAATGGGGAGTTAGGAAATGACCTCAATTTCACTATTCCGTAAATTCACAACAGCAAAAATGAATGGCCGGAAGATTTGGAAGTCTTCCGGCCATTTTTCTTTGGGAGGTTGTGAATCTAGGAATAGCCAACGACCCCCAATCCCTATTCCCCAATCCCTATTGCTGCGCGGCCTGCGCGGCTTCGGCGTCTTTGAAGAATTTGTCGATTCGATCCTGATAGATTTTGATCTCGCCGCGCTCTTCGTACCGTTTGCGGGCGGCCTTGATGAACGCGTCGTAGGCCAGGCTCTGACGGTCGCTGAGGATGTTCTGGCGAACGCCCTCGCGCTCCTGCGGGAGTTTTGACAGATCGGCCTCGGTGCGCTTCTTCGCGGCGAAGATCAAGTACGAAGCGCCAATCTTAATCGGGGACTTGGCGGCCTCGCCTTCTTTGAGCGCCATCAGCGCCGTGCGCGCCTGATTGCTCGCCTGCGACCCTCCCTGGGATGAGCCTGGGAAAGAGTAGTTCTCAAAGTTGGTGTCGGTCTTGACTTCGAGACCTTCGGCTTTAACGAGGCGCTCGAAATCTTCGACACTCTTCGACTGGTTTAAAACCTCCTGGGCGCGGGCCTGGGCGAAGGTCGGTTCTTTCTCCTGGCGGTATTTGTTCTCGACCTGGTTGCGCGCCTGCTCGAAGCTCATCGCGGCCCCTTTGTCGATGATGTCGACGACTCTCGGGATTGCGAATCCTCCAGGGATGCTCACCTTTTCGCCGATCTTGCCCTTGTCGATCGCGCTCGTCGCGCTGTCGAAAGCCGGGTTGTTGGCCTGGCCGGGGCTGTCGCCCAGGTTTTTCTGCTCGTCGCCCTCATTGAAATACGGAGTCGTCTTCAGCATCGAATCGGCGGAAACTTTAACCTCCCCGGCGATCTCTTCGGCGGCCTTGCGCAGGTCATTGTATTGCTTCGCCTTCTCGTAAGCCTTCTGCGCCAGGTCATCGCTCGCTTTGTAGGCTTTGTTGTTCTGCGCCGTGGCCTTCAGTGTGTCGCGCAACTGGTCGAACGGGACTTCGCGCTGCTCGGTGACCTTCATCAAGTACCAGCTCCGGCCGTCCTTGAACGGGCCTTCGACGGAGCCGACTTCCATGTCGTTGGTGTAGACGCGTTGCCGCCACTGGCCGGTCTTGTTCGGCTCCTTCTTGATCCAGCCGATGTCGCCCCCCTGCTTTGCCGATGGGTCTTGTGAGTTGCCCTTCGCGACAGTGGCGAAGTCTTCGCCCTTCGCGTCGCGGACTTTGCGCGCCAGTTCGTCTATCTTGGCCTTGACCGTGTTCTCGTCGTCGGCGGTCAGCACGTTGAGCTTGATGATGCTCGCGCGCTTCTCAGATTGCTTATTCGACTCATACGCCTTTTTAATCTCCTCATCGGTGACGGGAAGGGTCTTGGCGACCTCTTTCATTGGAATGAAGATGTACTCGACCTGGCGCGTCCTTTCGCCGGCCTTGAATTCATCTTTGTGAGCGTCGAAATAGGAACGCAGATCCTGCTCCGTGGGGTTGAATTTCGCCCTGATCTTATCCCGGTCGACGGTGGCGTAAACGACCTCGACCTTGGTGTTGTCGCGCTTGTATTTCTCTTCGACTTCGCGGTCGGAAACCTGTATGGGCGAGATGATGAACTCGCGGACCTTGCGCGCGGTGATGTCATCACGCCGACCCTTCTCGTACTCCTCGACGTCCAAGCCGCTCGTTTTGATCCGGCGCAGATATTCGTCCCTCCCGACAAAGTTACCCTGTTCGTTAGTGAAAGTGCGTATGATCGCGTCAGAGACTTCGCGGTCGGCGCCGGTCAGGTTGAGTTCGCGCCCCTGCTCGATCACCAGACGATCCGAGATCAAATCGTCTAGCGCTCGCTTGTCGTAACCTATGCTTTTGGCGATGCCGAGCGGCAGGGGGCCGCCGCGGCTGAAAGCCGAAAGCGCCATGGATAAAGCCCCCCTATATTCTTTCAGAGTGATCTCTTGCGATCCGACCTTGGCGATTACGGTGTCGTCGTCGGACGACCTGAGGGCCCCCGTTCCCGGACCGAGGGAACTGTTGGGGATGTAGAACGCGATCAGACCTACGAGCAGCAGCGCGCAGAAAGCCAGCAGAAGGGCGCTGCGCGAACGCTCTAGTTTGGCGAAGAAACGAAGCATAGTCGTATACTCCAAAACTCGATTGGATTTAAGCCACGGCAGGCGCCATACGTGGCCCCGATGAAAACAGGAATATTATCGGCTATCTGAGCTTAGTTCAAGCCGGAAGGACGGACGACTGAGGGACGGGGCGACGGGGCGACGGGGCGACGGGGCGACAGAAGGACGATGGTCCTCCTCTCCCCAATCGCCCTGTCCCCCAGTCGCCCCGTCTTCTTCGTATCTCACCTTCGCGCCGTCTGTTGTTCGAACCGGCTGGCGCCGCGTTGCAGGAAGCCAATGAATTCCTGTTTATCGCGCGTCAGGCTGGGGAAGATGGCCAGCGTCTTCTCATCGGGCGAGATGATCGCGTAAAGCGGCAGCGCCGCGCTCTTAAATTGGGTCGACTGACGTTCGGCGTTTTTTTCATCCGCGGCCCGAACCTCGTCGGGCGTCTCGCGGTCGGTGTAGAGCTTGGCCAGCACGAAACGACCCAGCTCTTTTTTCACCTCCGGCTTGGGGAACATATTTTCCTCCATCCAGCGGCAATTGGTGCAGGTCACGCCAGTGAAGTCGAGGAAGACGGGTTTGTTCTCCGCACGCGCTTTTAGAAGGGCCGCTTCGTAATTTTCGATCCAGGCGTTCTCGGGGTTCTTGTTCGCGTCGCCCGATAGCCACATCATCGCGAGGCGCTCGTTGGCCCCTTTGGGCGGCAACCAGGCTTCGAGTTCACCCAGGGGCGCGCCGAACAATCCGGTCAGCAGATAGAACGCCACACCGAAGAAGGAGGTGGCGAAGAGCATTCGCGGCACGCCGAGGCGCTCCACAGGAGAGTCGTGCGGCAGTTGGATTTTGCCGAGCAGGTAGATCGCCGCCACCAGAGCGATAGCGATCCAGGCGGCCAGGACCAGGTTGCGGGAGACCGTTTCCCAGCCCCAGACAAGATCGACGTTGCTCAGGAATTTGAACGCCGCTGCGAGCTCCAGGAATCCCATCACGACCTTCACGCTGTTGAGCCATCCGCCAGATTTCGGCAGAGACTGTAGCCAGCGCGGGAAGAGCGCGAACAGGAAGAACGGCAGCGCAAACGCCGTCGCAAACGCCAGCATTCCGAGGACCGCCCAGAACCATTGCCCTTGCGTCGCGTAAATCAACACAGTGCCGACAAAGGCCGTCGTGCAGGTGAACGAAGTCAGCGTGAAGGTGACGCCCATCAGGATCGTCGCGAACATCGTTCCCATCCGGCCCGCCTGCGCCTGCGCGTCGAGTTTGGAAACGAGTCCGGTCGGGACTTTGATCTCGAACATCCCGAAAAGGTTGAGCGCGAAGATTACGAACAGCGCAGTGAGAAACAGGTTCATCCACGGGCTCGACGCAAGTTTGGTCAAGCCTGTCGGCCCCGCGAGGCCGGCGAGCGCCAGTCCGATCGCCGTGTATGTGAAGATGATGCCGAGCGAGAAGAACCCCGCCTGCCCGACGGCCGCCCCGCCGCTCTGCTGATCGCGTTTGGTGAAGAACGACACGGTGATCGGGATCATCGGGAAGACGCACGGCGTGAGCAGCGCCAGCAAACCCTGGATGACCGCGAACCAGACGAATCCGAACAGCCCACGACTCTTCAAATCCTTCGGCAGGTCTTCATCCACAGAGGCCAATGCGGGGGCCTGGGAGGAAACTTGGGGAGAGACCTGGGGGGCGCCGCCCGGCGGCTGAGCGATGGCGCCGACTCCCATTGTCGAAACAGCCTCCGGCGTCGCGGTCGGAGCAGGACTAGATGTTCCAGGCGTCGAAGCCGGAGCGGGATCAGAAGTGCCAGGTGTCACAATCCGGGGCGGCTCCGGCGGCGTTTGGGCCTGCTTGGTCAACATAGCGATCTCTGAAGTAATCTGTTTGACCGGAGCATTGATCGGGGTCGGCGTCGCTTTGGCCGGGGGCGCTTGGACTGAAGCCCCGGCGATCGTCGTCTCGATCTCGAACGTTTTTGTCGTCGGCCGCAGACAGGTTTGATCGTCGCAGACCTGATAGCTGAATTTGGCGATCAATTTCTGCGCGCCGGCCTTGGCGTCGGCCGCGACTTTGATCGGCGCGGTGAACGTCACTTCGTTCTCGAACGCCTGCGACATAAACGGCTTGCCCGGCTCCGAGAAGTTGGGGTCTTGGTAAATCTTAGGCTTCGGCTGCCGGACTGCGCCGGCCAATTTGAAGACGCCGCTTTCGTCAATCGTGACCTTCGCCGCGCGCGGCGGCGGCGGTTGCGTCAGCGCGTATAGGTGCCAGCCGGGTTCGAGTTTCACCGTGATCAGCAGTTTCGCCGTCTGTCCGGGTTTCAACTGGCTCTGATCGATTTTGGCGGAGAGGCTGACCGGGTTCTGATTCTGCGCGGGATCGGGCGTTGCGCCGGCCTCGGCGCCGGCCGGCGGGTCCTCGGGCGGCGCCTGCGTTCGCGCGTACGGCGCGACGAACAGGACCGCAAGCAATAGGACGAGACCGGCCATAACTTTTCCAACGTGACTCCGATGGGACATGCAAACCTCAGAAGAATTGAATTGCGAGCCGAATTTATGCGACTGCGGGAGCGCGGCTTTGGCAGTCTCTTTCGAGCCCAAGCCGCGACGAAGCGACAACAGGGTATACCGAATATACAAACGCGGCAACCCGTGATAACGGGTCGCCGCGTTACTAGAGCCCTGGTGGCTGGCTCAGACGCCGCTATTAACGCGCGCGTTGCGCCGCCACCGCATTAAACCTTTCTTTCATTGTTTGAACGCGCTTGGCGCCGTCGGGCGCCGAGGCGATCAGCTTCTCCAGGTTAACCAGAAATTGCGGGCCTAAAGACGCGCGCAAATCTTCAATGAAGTCGACGATCTTCGCCCACACGCCGAAGAGCTCGCCGTTAGTGTCTAAGAAAAGCGCCCGGTCAATCGATCCGTGATTTACCATCGCCGCCGCCATCTCCCAGTAACTGATCACCTGCCGGAAGTAGGCGTTCTGCTCGGGATGTTCTTGTACGTTGAAGAGGACCTCCTTCACGTCGTCGACGCTCTTAGGAAAGAAATCGAAGGCGAAATAATTGCGCGCCTTCCGCATCGTTTCGTCGCGGCGCAGGTCATAGAGTTTGATAATCAGATCAGCGTCTTGTGGCGTTGCCATAGCTATTGACTCCTATATTTATATTTATAACCGCCATGACGCCAAGACCGCCAAGATCGAAGATAGAGGATAGAGGATGGAAGATAGAGGATCGCGTCGTTGCATGAGGCGATCCTCTATCTTCCATCCTCTATCCTCAGTCTTGGCGTCTTGGCGTCTTGGCGTCTTGGCGTCTTGGCGGTTGTGGTATTTACAGATTGATGTAATTCGGACCGCCCCCGCCTTCCGGCGTCACCCAGTCAATGATCTGGTACGGGTCCATGATGTCGCACGTCTTGCAATGAACGCAGTTCGAGAAGTTGATCTTGGGCTTGCGCCCGCCATTGGCCTCCTCGATTTCGTAGACGGCGGCAGGGCAGAAATATTGGCATGGATTGCCGTATTCCTGTGTGCATCTCCTTACACAGACGTCAAAATCGAGCACTTTCAGATGCGGCGGTTGATCTTCGTCATGTTCGGTGCCTGAGCGGTAAACGTCGGAGACTTTATCGAACGTCAGCTTGTTGTCGTATTTCGCCGGCTCGGCTTGCGGGACGTCGCCGGGATGTTTCGACAGGCGGTTGAAGACATGCAGCTTGCGCAGGTGCTCGTGGCCGGCCTCGACGCGCAGGTCGCCGAATAGTCCGAGACCTCCGGTCGGGTATTGCATGCCGGCCTCGATCAGCCCCCACCTCCGCCCGTGGCGGAACGCCTGATGGAAATTGCGGACTTCATAAAGTTCCTTATAGACGTAGCTCTCTTTGACCAGCTCTTCGAACCGCTTCAACTGCGCCTCGTCGAAGCGCCCTGCCAGGAGCGCCTCGAAGACCGCCTCGGCGGCGAGCATCCCCGTCTTCATGGCCATGTGGATGCCTTTGAGCCGCTGCGAGTTGAGGAAGCTGGCCGAATCGCCAACGATCAGAAACCCGTCGCCGTAATATTTCGGCTGCGACAACAACCCGCCTTCGGGAATGGTCTTCGCGCCGTAATGGAGCATCTTGCCGCCTTCGAGCATCTTCGCGATCGCTGGGTGCTGTTTGAACTGATTGAAGAGCCGGTGCGGGTCGGTGAACGGGTCGTGATAATCCAGCCCGACGACTAGGCCGATGTCCAGCAGGTCGTTCCGCATCCCGTAAACGAAGCCGCCGCCGAAGGTGTCGTTGGGCAGCGGGTAACCGAGCGTGTGCATCACGAAGCCGGGTTTAACGCGGCCTTTCGGCAGTTCCCATATCTCTTTCACGCCGGCCGCGTAGACCTGCGGGTTGCGGCCTTCATCGAGATTGAGCTTCTCGACCAGCTTCTTAGTCAGCGATCCGCGCGCGCCTTCGCCGAGCACGGTCACCTTGGCGAAGATGTCAGCGCCGGGCTGGTAATTCTCCTTCGGCTTGCCGTCCTTGCCGACGCCCTTGTCGCCGGTGCGCACGCCGATGACCCGATTGTTTTCGTCGTAAAGCAGCTCGGCCCCGGGGAATTCGGGAATGAGCATCACGTCCGCCTCCTCGACGACGGCGCCGAGCCAGCGGACGAGCTTGTTCAGGCTGACGACGTATTTACCGTGGTTCCTGAGCGGGGGCGGGATGATCGGCGATTTAATCTTGAAGCGGCGGGTCAGGTACGAAACGTCCTCTTTGCCGACCTCGGCCTCGAGCGGCGCGCCGAGTTCTTTATAATTAGGCAGCAACTCCGCGAGCGGGCGAATGTCCATAACCGCGCCCGAAATTATATGTGACCCGATCTCTCGGCCCTTCTCGATCACGGCGATCGTGATCTCGCCTAGAGCGTTGTTGTGTTCTTCGTTGCGCTTGTTGATGAGTTGCCGCAGCCGCAGAGCCCCGGCCAGTGAGGCGGGGCCCGCGCCGACGAATAAAATGTCGACTTCTAATGTGTCGCGCTCGATGTTCTCCATATCCATTCTTCGTCTCTTGAAATTATATGAAGCTTGTGCAAATTAAACTTCAATTGCGTCAACAATATGCAAGATGATCGCTGTGCGCGAATTGACGGAGTCTTTGGAGTGCGGCGTCAAGTGATACCGCTGGCAAACTCCCTACGCCAGCGCCGCCTTTGGTTGACAACATTTAGCAAAAGCCGA
>Ga0154003_1000441_pt1 | contig 12940 bp, 7 predicted proteins | sample TSFL087MetaG_FD_104679 | JGI IMG/M metagenome (GOLD analysis project Ga0154003, IMG submission 104679) | Attine ant fungus gardens microbial communities from Florida, USA - TSFL087 MetaG | ecosystem: Host-associated > Fungi > Mycelium > Unclassified | place: USA: Florida, Lake Talquin State...
CCTGGCGGCGGTCGGTTTGTACGGGCTGATCAGTTACACGACGGCGCAGCGCACACATGAAATCGGCATCCGGATGGCGTTGGGCGCGCAAGCCGGCGACGTGATGAGGCTGGTCATAGGGCAGGGAATCAAGCTGGCGCTAGTCGGCGCGCTGATCGGGATGGGCGGCGCGTTGGTCTTGTCGCGCCTGATGCGGAGCCTGTTGTTCGGCGTGAGCGCGATTGATCCGCTGACTTTTGCGGTTGTCGCGGCGTCGCTGACGCTCGTGGCGCTTGTGGCCTGCTGGCTGCCGGCGCGGCGGGCGACGAAGGTGGACCCGCTGACGGCGCTCAAAGATGAATAATTGAAAGGGGGCGTTCAGGTCGCTTGGCGACGCCAAGAAACAATGAAAATCCCACCTGGGTACGCGTCGCTTCCAGCGTGCAGGCGTGGGTAGAAGGCCCATTGGGAGTCAGCGGTCCGATTGGGGCCGCATGCGCAGGATTGCAGGCAATAACCACACGACGCAAGCGAGGCGGCTTTGGGAAAGTCTGATTCCCATCAATACGTCTTGCCCCATGTCTGCACGCTGGAAGCGATGCGTACCCAGGGATTTCCGGAGGAGATCTGATGAAACAAACCGCAACGGATATAATCCCACGCCGCCGGTTTATGCGCGCGGCTGTGTCGGCTGCGACTGTGACTTGTCTTCCGCCGAGCCTGTGGTCAGGAGATCGGGCCATACCCGGCGGCGCAGTTTCAATTTCAGCCAACGCTGACGCCATGGAGGAGGCTTTGGCTATGTTGGCCGGGCTTGCGCCTCTCACGAATCATGGGCCTATGGCGGCGGAGGCTCTTGTGGCGCTGGGCCGGGCAGAGAGCGTGACCGCTTTTGTCGAAAGTTACAAGAAACGCTTTACCGCCAGATTCCCCGGCTCATACCAGCCCGTAACGCGGGCGAATTGGCGCGCTGCTTTAGGCGATGGCAGACGCGTCGAAGATTGGGTCAATTTCTTCCAGCAGGAATTGAAAGAAATGGCATGGCCCCAAGCGCTGGAACGCTGGACAGCCGCGCTCGCGCCTGGCCTGGCCGCCGCGGCCGCGCACGGCTTAATCAGAACAGGGCACGCCGTCCGCAGCCTGGCGGTCAAAGAGACCGACTTGCGCCGCCGCGAATTGGCCGAGGGCCTGGCCTACTGGGCGGCTTATTATCAACCCTTGCCGGAGAATGCGCAGGAAGCCTCAAACGCCGACGCTGCCCGAACCAAGCGGCTCAAACCGGACCAGGCCATCCGACAGGTTCCTCTGCTGCCAGCCGAAAAGCGCGCAAGCGGCGGATCGATTATGGTTGGACTGCGCAGTCTGCATGACTTTCCGCCTTTCGCCGCGACGGCCGATTTAGTCGAGACAACCGTCGCGGCGGAAAAATTTCTTTCCGAGCTGACTGAAACCTTTGCCTCCGTCTATGTACGACATGTCGCCCCGCGAAATTTCATAACTCTGATTCACTCTGTGACCGGCGCCACGGCGCTGCGTTCGCTGCTGCCATATTTGTCTCCGGCCACTACGCGGAAAGCGCTGCGTTACGGCTGGCAGGCGTCCGCCGCCCTTTATTCGATCTCCGGCGACGGCTCATTCAACGCGGCGCCCGCCGACAAAAGGATCGATCGTGAGGGTTTGATTGATCGCGCCGTCGCTTTGCGCGAGGAGCACGCGATCAAATTCACCGAAGCCTGTTTGCGAGAATACGCGCTCAATCCCAAACCGATTTACTTGCAAGCGGCGCAGGATGCGCTGGGGCGGTTATAGCATTGGTGTAAATATGAATTCACTATGGCAAGACTTGCGTTACGGCGCAAGAAGGTTATTACAACAACCCGGTTTCACTGCGGTCGCCGCGCTGACTTTGGCGTTGGGCGTCGGGGCGAACGCCGCGATTTTCAGCGTGGTCAACGGCGTGCTGTTGCGGCCGCTGCCGTACAAAGAGCCTGAGCGCCTGATGATGTTATGGGAGGCGAACGACCGCGTCAGAAATAATCCCGTCTCGCATCAGAATTTCGCCGACTGGCGCGCGCGGCAGCAGTCGTTTGAATTCATCTCGGCGTTCAGCGGGCGATGGGGCGGGCCGGAGACGGTCACCGGCGGCAGCGAACCGGAGCGCGCTTACGTAGTCGGCGTCTACCGCGATTTCTTCAGCGTGCTCGGCGTCGCGCCGATAGCGGGGCGAGTTTTTCTGCCGGAGGAATCGCAGCCCGGCGCGCCGCCGGCCGTCGTGGTCAGCCACGGCTTTTGGCGGCGGCGATTGGGCGGGAGCGCCGATCTTACAAACAAGCGGTTGACGATAGGGAATCGGAGCTACCACGTCATAGGCGTGATGCCGCCCGGATTCAGCTTTCCTGCTGAAACCGACCTTTGGGTTTCGAAAGAACAGTTCGGAGCCGACACCGGCGCGCGTTCGTCGCACAACTACGTCGGCGTCGCGTTACTGAAACCGAACGTTACTCGGGAACAGGCGCAGTCCGAGATGACCGCGATCGCGCGCCGCATCGCCCAGGAGGACGCCTCGGACCAGCAGCACACTGATGTCAACGTGATATCCGTCAAGGATCAGTTGATCGGCCCGGTCCGTCGCGGGTTGTTGATCTCGTTCGGCGCTGTGGGCTGCGTGCTGCTGATCGCTTGCGCGAATGTGGCAAACCTGACTCTGGCGCGCGCCCTTGGAAGGCAGAAAGAGATCGCCGTCCGCGCGGCGCTCGGCGCGGCGTGCGCCCGCATTGTGCGGCAATTGCTGACCGAAAGTCTGCTGCTCGCTTTGGCGGGCGGCGCGCTGGGGTTGCTCATCGCGTATTGGCTGGTCAAGGCGCTGCTCGCGTTCGGCCCGGCGATTCCGCGCATCGACGAGATCGGCGTGGACGGCGGCGCTGTCGCGTTCACGTTCGGCGTTTCTCTGCTCACGAGTCTGCTATTCGGCCTCGCTCCAGCGCTGAGAGCCTCAAGACCGGGCCTGAATGAAGCGCTCAAGGAAGGCGGGCGCGGTTCGGGCGGAAGTTCGGGATTATCGCGCGGCGTCCTTGTCGTGGCCGAAGTCGCCTTGACGCTCGTGTTGCTCGTGGGGGCCGGACTGTTGATCAGAAGCCTCTGGCGTGTGATGCAAATCAATCCCGGCTTCGATCCCGAGGCCGCGTTGACCATGCAGGTTTCGCTGCCCGAGTCTGAATACGGCGGGGGCGCGCGAAAGATCGCCTTCTATCGTCAATTGCTCGAACGATTGAAATCGATTCCCGGCGTAGAAGTGGCGGGCATGGTCAATAACCTGCCGATGGGCGGCGTGAACATCAACGGCCAATTCGGCGTCGCGGGTAGACAGCAGGATCAGTACGGCTACGCAGGTTATCGCGTCGTCAGCCCAGATTACTTTCGAACAATGAACATCCCTCTGCGATCGGGCCGCTATTTCACAGATCAGGACGGCGAGTCTTCCGAACCCGTGGCGATCATTTCGCAGCGTGTGGCCAATACTTTCTTCCGCGACGAAAACCCGCTGGGCAAGCGCGTGCTGTCAGTCAACGACGCGTCGCGCGAAGAATTCGATCAAGCCGAAAAGTGGCCGAAGATAGTCGGCGTCGTCGGCGACGTGAAGCACTTCGGGTTGGAAAGGAGCGACGCGGCGGACCTTTACGTCTGCTACGCTCAGCGCCCGCGACGCATCTCGCAGATGACCCTGGTCGCGCGAACCATCATCGAACCTGCGGCTCTGGCGCCTGCGCTGCGGAAGGAAGTAAAGAAACTCGACGCCAACCTGCCGGTGAGTTTCGAGGCGATGGAGCGAATCTTCGCGCGTTCGACAGCGACTCGCCGCTACAACGTGATTCTGCTCGGCGCGTTCGCGGCCCTGGCGCTGCTGCTGACCGTCATCGGCCTTTACGGCGTGATGTCCTACGCCGTTTCGCAGGGCGCGCGTGAGATCGGCGTCCGCATGGCGCTCGGCGCGCAAGCCGGGGACGTATTGAAGCTGGTGGTCGGGCAGGGACTGTTGCTGACGCTTACGGGCGTGGTCGCGGGGGTCGCCGGGGCGCTTGCCCTAACGCGCTTGCTGGCGAATTTACTGTTCGAGGTTTCCACGACCGATCCGCTGATATTCGTAGTTATGCCGGTATTATTGGTGTCAGTGGCGCTGGTGGCATGTTACATCCCGGCGCGGCGGGCGACGAAGGTAGACCCGCTGGTGGCGCTTCGGCGCGAGTAATCAGGCGCCAGATAAACCGCTTGCTCAACTCTATGGATAACCAATGAGAATTCTGCCGCGCATAACACGACCGAGTCTCAAACCGATGCGGCAGAAGCTGCGGCGTTTGAGTCGCCATCTGTCCGTGGCCCGCGTCACACTCGTGGTCGAATGTGGGATTTTGGGCGGCGCGCTGCTGTTGGCGCTGACCGGCGGCCGCGCCGCCTTTATTGATCAGTTCGGGCGGCGGGGCGATCTGGTCGCGCTGTCGCTGCTGCTCGCTTTGTTCGCCTTGATTCATGTGATCGTCAAACGGCGGTTATTGCCACGATTGGAGCGGTACTTTTCGCCCGCGCCTTACGACGCGCGCCGCATATTCTTCGATCTCGGTCAGGAGGCGCGCGCTGCGGACAGCATTGACCAGCTTTATGAATCCATCGCCGCCCGGATCAGCGAATCATTTGAAGCGGGATATGTTTCGATCTTCACGCGCGAGGAAGAGGGCGGCGATTATCTTTGCCGGGTCTCTTCTGCGCCTCAACCCCGGGAGCGCGGCCCTGCGGACGAACAAGCGGAACAGCCTCTCAAACTCTCTCGCGACGCTTTCGTCGTGAGGCGGTTGAGCAGCCTCTCCAACCCGCTGGCCGTCGATGCGGCGGAGTTGGAAACATGGACACAAGCCTTCAGCTTCGCTTCTCCCGCCGTGCGTGAGGCGCGTCGACTGGAGCAAGAGGCGTTGCGACGGATCAAAGCGCATCTGCTCGTGCAGGTCAGGACGAAGGAGCGGCTGAGCGGCATTCTATCGCTCAGTTTACGGCGGGGGCAGTTTCCCTATTCCGTCCCCGACAAAGAAACGCTGATGTCGGTCGCCGGTCAATTGGCGCTCGTGATCGAGAACGCGCGGCTGGCCGAGCGGATGGTGGCCGAAGAGCGACTGCGCCGCGAATTGGCGCTGGCCGCCGAAGTGCAACGGCGATTACTGCCCGAACGTCCGCCCGAATGCCTCGCGGTAGAGCTTGCCGGGTTCTGCCAGCCGGCGCGTGGCGTGGGTGGCGATTACTATGACTTCATCAAATTCGACAACGATCGACTCGGCGTCGCCATCGCAGACGTGGCCGGGAAGGGAATAGCGGCGGCGCTGCTGATGTCCACCGTGCAGGCCACTCTGCGCAGCCTGTCGGTTGACGGCGCAAGGAACGGTTCGCTGGCGGACATGGTTGCGACGCTCAACCGGCTGCTGTGCGGCTCGACGGGCGGGGCGAACTATGTGACGTTCTTCTACGCGCAGTTCGATCAGGCGACGAGGCGCCTGGCTTACGTCAACGCCGGACACAATCCGCCATTCTTCTTTCGCGCTGTCCCTTCCCACGATTTCAGGAGCCTCAGTTCAGGCGGTATGTTCGTCGGGATGTTCGAGCACTGTGGTTACGAGCAGGAGGTCGTGCAGATGCGACCGGGCGACGCGCTGATCGCCTTCACTGACGGGCTGCCGGAGGCGCGCAACGCGCAAGATGAAGAATTCGACGAGGAGAGAATCAAAGAGGCTATTGCCGCAACGGCCAATCTTTCGGCGCCGGAGATTCGCGATGAAATTGCGCGCCGTGTAAAAGAATGGATTGCGAACGCCCCTCAGCACGACGACCTGACATTCATTGTAATGAAAGTGAAATAACCGAGGCCTCAACTTCACATCATTTGATACTCGAATGACACTCAAAAGATGTGAGGAATAAATGAGCGAGTTATCAGCCTGCCCTCAAGACTCGGCTTGAACACAAACAACTGGGGCAATCGCACGCTGACCCTGGGGGCCAAGTACACTTTCTAAGCACAGGCCGCCGGAAATATCTTGAAGGTTAATAGGAGCGCGGATGGCGCGGACGCGCCGGATCATCGCGGATAACCCCAAAGAAAATCCGCGCCAAATCCGCTGTATCCGCGCCATCAGCGCTCCTATGGCAGTTTACAAACCGCCATGAGGTGAAAAAGAAGGATTGAGAAGGCTCGATCAATAAATTATCTATCACTGGACACCGCTTGAAAGCGAGGCGCGATCTCTTCGAGCGTCTTTTTCAGTTCCGCTTCCGGCATCCACCGCCCGCGCGCCATCACTCCCGCCCGCTTCTCCGTATTTGAAATGTCTTCGAGCGGATTCGCTTCGAGCAGAACCAGGTCCGCGCGCTTGCCACGTCCGATCACTCCGGCCTCGCCGAGCGCGTTCAGGAATTCAGCCGGAACGCGCGTCGCGGCCTCGAGCGCGGCGTAGGGCGTCAGCCCCGCTTCTACCAGGTTCTTCAACTCGCGGTGAAGAGTGAAACCGTAAAGCAGGAACAGTTCGGGCGTGTCAGAACCCGCCATGATTTTTCCGCCCGCGTCGTGAATGCCCTTGACCATTTGATTACGGATGCGAATGTATTTTTCGCGCCGCTCAAGCATCGGCGGCGAGGTCCAGAACCGCTGGCGCGCGGCGTGCCGGGATTTGAGCATCTCGGGAGGGAAGAATCGGTAATCGGGCCTGGCGCGAATCTCTTCGTCGCTATGCTCGACGGCGAAAGTGAGTTTGAAGAAGGTGAGCGTGGGGCAGGTGTAAACGCCGGCCTTTGCGGTCGCGAGCGACGCCTCAGCGACCTTGCGCTCGTCAACGTAATCGAGGCTCTCCCAATTGGCTTTCCGCCAGACTCCGACGTCCGAGACCGAGACCTTGATGGGCGAGTCGTCCTTCAGCACGGCCTCCATATATGAATCAAGGTGCTCGATTTGCTGACCTGTTTCGAGCGCGCGCCGAAGGCCGACTCGTAAATCGACGTGGCCGACGACTCGGATGCCGGATTCTTTGGCCGCCTCGATCACCGCGTCGTAGACAGGGCGCGAGATGTCGATGGTGAGCTTGATGAAATCATAGCCGGCGGCTTTGGCCTTCCTCACCGCCGCGCGCGCTTCATCAGGAGTTGTCACAACATAGCCGTTGAACGGGTCTCCGTATGAGCGGCCCGCCAGTTCCGGGCTGGCGACGTACATGGTCGGCCCCAACAGTTCGCCTTTCGCCACCTGCGCGCGCATCTTCAAGTGTTCGGGCGTTCCGATCATCAGGCGGATGGTCGTCACTCCGTTGGCTAGCATGATCTTTAGTTCGTCGCCGGCCAGATTGTCGGGGAACTTGCCGTCCGAGAACAGGTGCGTGTGCATGTCGAACAAGCCGGGTATCAGAAATTTGCCGCGCCCGTCCACGCGCGCGGCCCCCGCCGGGATTTTGACTCTGTCGGCCGGCCCAAGTTCGGCGATGCGCCCGTTGCGCACGACTACAGTCTGGTCTTTCAACACGCGCTCCCGATCCATCGGGATCACGTTGACGTTGACGAAGGCCGTGACTTGCTTCCCGGCTTCCTGAGCGATCGCAGGCGCTATCAAGGCCGCGACGAGGAGGAACATCAACCCATTTTTGCTTTTCATTTTTGAATATCTCTACTTTCCGCGCGAATCTTTTTTCGCCGCATACATCCCCAGAAACAGGTGTTCAGCTTTGCCTTCCGGGCCTGGCGTGAAGACCAACTCGCCTCCCTGGCCATAGGTGAAGGTGGCCGGGCCCACTCTCTTCAATTCTGATTCCACGCCTTCATGCTTGAGCCAGAGTTTTCCTTCCTTGACGAAGACGTCCCAGGTTTGCGGCGCGTGCGAATATCTGCCGACGTATCCGTCCATCTCGGCCTCGCTAAGCGGCGGCGCCGAATTCGTTTCTTCCCGCTCCGGCGGTTTGAGCGGCAGCAGCGACTCCATCGCCTTGTCTCTCGCGCGCGGGAGCGTTTCGCCGCTCCGGTTCGTCAACACAATCACCGCGAATTTGTGTTCCGGAACGAGCTGAATCGTCGAGCCGTAGCCTGTGCTCGCGCCGCCGTGCTGCGTCACGCGAACGCCGCGATAGTTATACGACATCAACCCGTAGCCGTAATTGACGTCGGTCGTCCCCGGAAGCGTGACGTGTGGCGCCGGCAGCTTGGCGACGGCCATCGGCGCGAGCGCCTGCTTGCCTTCCAGCCTGCCTTCGTTCATCAACGCGATCACGAAGCGAGCGAGGTCTCCGACGTTGGAGTAGACCGAGCCGCCGGGCCACATCGCCGTATTGTTGAAAGCCGGCCGGATGACGACCGCCATATTGTTCTCGACCCGATGACCTGTTGTGAGCGGGTAGGTCATCGCCACGGACGGGCGTAGCGTGGATCGGCTCATTCCGAGCGGTTTGAACAACAACTCGTCCATCGCGTCGGCGTAAGGCTTCGCGCCGGCTTCCTCGACAACCAGACCGGCGAGCCAGTAACCGGGGCTGGAGTACGAATAGATTTTCCCCGGCTCGGTGAAGAATACCTCCTCTTTCCAGGAGCGCGCCTGATTACCAAGCGCCGCATCGTCGTTGGAAGTAAGAGTCGCGGCAAAGTCGCGCAGTCCCGCCGAATGGCTCAACAGTTGATGAGCCGTAACTTGCGCCAATCGCGGATTCAGCCCCTTCACGTAATCGCCAATCGGCGCATCGAGCTTGAGCTTCCCCGCGGCGGCCAATGTGACGAGGGCGACGGCCGTCATCATTTTGGTGGTGGAGCCGAGCCTGAAGAGCATGTCGGGCGTGATCGGCGCGCCTGTCTCAACGCTTGCGACGCCGTAGCCTTTGGCGTAAATCACCTGGCCGTCTTTAATCACGGCGACGGCGGCGCCGGGCGTGTTTCGTTGTTTCAATTCCTCCAGCGCCACTTTGTCCAACTCGGCGAAGTCGATCTGTTTCTGTTGAGCAAAGGCTGGAGAGTTCGAGCATAAGATGGTGAGCGACAGAATCACACACAGGATTTTGGCGCCTGAAGGTTGAGTGTTCGCTTTCATATTTCATGGCCCGGTCACATCATTGGGGATTTTCAGATTCGATTCCATTGCCGCCGCAGCGGCAGGAAGACCGTCATCTATTTGAATTGATAGCTCCGGCTCTCTTTCGTCCTGCCGTTGGTCACGGTGAAAACACGCCTTGCCGCATCAACCGACACCATAATCATATGCGACTCGTCAGGCTGTTCATCCAGGTTGGCGATGAATTCATCGGGCGCGTTCTGCTCGGCCGTGGTCTGGACGTTGCGGTGTAGCTGGTAGAGAGCCTTGAACGAAGGCGTCTCGCGAAGCCACTTGACAGTGTCGGGATGGCCGCCTTTGCGCGGGCCGTTGATCATAACTGCCACCGTCGGGCGCAGGGCGCCCAGCAGCGTTGGGTTGTTGCTGATATTCCCGCCGTGGTGAGTCACTTGATAAAGATCGACCTCGCCGATCTGGTCGGCCGGGCAGACGAGGCGCTTTGAGACGTTCCAGCTCAGGTCTGCCAGATTGAGGAATTCAAAATCGCCGAGCTTTAACAGCAGCGCGACGCTGCGCGCATTGTCGGACGGGTCTTCGTTCGGCGCGTCCGGGGCACACGCCGGATTGGCGTTCCCGCCGCTCCCGCCGATCACCGCGGCGTGGGACGCCAGGCACAAGAGCTTGATGGGCGGCGCGCCGGCCGCCTTTTTCAACGGGATCGTGTCGCCCGGTTTCAGATTTATCGTTTGGCCTTTCGCGGCCGCTTGATAAGCGCCATACCTTTTAGCGAACTGCGGATCGTCCGTCAACGAAGTCATCTTGCCGTGATCGTAGAAACGTTTGATCGGAACAAGCCCGGCGAGCTCGGTGACGCCGCCGTAATGATCCATGTGGTAATGAGTCACGACCAGATGATCTATGGCCGTAATTCCCGCCTGTCGCATCGCCTGCCGGATGCGTTTCGCGTCGCGCCCGTCAAACCCGTCCCAGCCAGCGTCTATCAGCGCGGATTCGCCGGCGGGTGTGACGATGAGCGTAGCCGCGCCGCCTTCGACGTCAATGAAGTAAAAGTCCAAAGCGCGCCGCGCCGCTTTTATTTGTGGCGCGACGAAATCGCCCCGCGCTTGCTGGTAAGCGCATTCGGTCGCGGACAGGAATAGCGCGAATCCAAGAATTGTTTTGATCAATTCTTCTCTCCGTTTGCAATGCAATAAAGATGCTTTGCGGCGCGGATGAAAATGGCGCCGTTGGCGATGGCGGGCGAGGCGTAGATCGGTTCATCGAGCGAATTGGTTCCGACCGCTTCATGCTTCGGTCCCGCTTTGATCACGAAAACGTCGCCGTCCTCGCTGCTCAGCAGCAAGTTGTCTTCGTACGCCACCGGTGAAGCCGAGAACGTAGCGGGTTTCGGTACGCGGCCCCCTTCGTATTTGACTTCGCCCGTCTTGACGTCCACGCAGGTCAGGATGCCGCGGTCAGTCATCAGGTAGGCGTGATCGCCGTAAAGTATGGACGACGGCGTATAACCTGTGCCCTTGTCGCGCTGCCAGACGACCTGCGGCGTGTCGGTGACGTCGCCGCTGCCGCCGAGCCGGATAGCGACGGCGCGTTTGACCGGGTGCGCGGCCGAGGCGATGACGACGCCGTGGCCGACCAGCGGCGTGGCCACCGTCCACCCTCCGGTTCCCTTGCACCGCCACAGTTCCTTGCCTGTGGCCGGGTCGTAAGCGGCGATGTATTGGGCGCCGCTGGCAATCAGTTCCACGCGATCAGGCGCGCGCGCGATCACAGGCGTCGTCCAACTCACTTCCACCTGGCGCGGCGCGCGCCAAATTTCTTTTCCGTTTCGTTTGTCGAGCGCGACGATGAACGATTTTTCGCCGTTGTCTTCGTCGCACTGTAGGATCACCAGATTTTCGTATAGTACGGGCGAGGTCCCATTCCCCATGCCTTGCGTGGCGATGGGGCCGAGCGACTTCTTCCAGACGAGCTTGCCGCCGAAGTCGTAGCAGTAGAGGCCTTCGGAGCCGAACCATGCGTAGACGTGGCGTCCGTCCGTCGCCGGCGTGCCGTCGGCGTAAGTGGCCTTGCGATGGCGGTCGTCGTATACGCGCCCGGAGTACGCCGTCCGCTCCCACAAGAGTTTTCCGCCTCGGCGGTCGAAACAGAGTACTTTCAGCGTGTGTCGACGGTTTGCCCCGACACTGTCCGGGTGGACATACTCGCCGTCGCCCAGCTTATGTTTCGGCGGCTTCGCGCCGGGGATGATTTCCCCCTCTATGGCCGTCGTCAGGAAAATCCGGTCGCCCCAGACGATGGGCGAAGAATATCCACGCCCTTCAATCGGCGTCTTCCATTTCACGTTTTTTGTCGCGCTCCATTCGGTGGGCAATCCCTTTTCCGTTGAAACTCCTTGGCCGTCAGGGCCGCGCCATTGCGACCAATTCGCGACGCTTTTCGCGGGCCTGGCTTTCAGTGGCCGCGCCATTGCGGTTGAAAGCAATTCCGCCGCGCTGAAGAAACTCATCAGCGACAAAGCGAGTAGGACAAAAGATCTATTCATATCTCTCACTGCCGTTATTATCCGGTAAGCCGGAGACCTGGATCGGTTTTCAATAGCTGTACGGTTCAGTACCGCGAGCGGTAGCGAGCGTGGCTTAGAGCGGATTTCGATTGTGTGTACGTGGTTAATCTACCTTTGCCGTACACCGAGTTGAATCTGATCTAAGCCACGCTCGCTACCGCTCGCGGTACTGATCCAGCGAAGCTTTCCGTACACGTAATCGCAAATGCTTCTATGGTGTGGGGCGATTTGTTTAATCGCCCTGTTTGTGGCTTTGTCCAATCAGGAAACAAGCGCGAGTAAACAACTCGCGCCCGGAGTCCCGTACACGTAATCGCAAACTGATCAATTTCGCGCAAAAAAGTAGAAATTTGGATTGGTTTTCCAATCTTGTTTCTCTCTCTACCAAACTCCGCTATTTGTCCGCTCGATAGACGGTTGAAGGAAGGCGCGCCGCGGCCCGCCTCATGCGATATGTGCTATAGTCGGCCCGAAATGTCTTCAGGGTGAGTTGATTTGTGGCTCATTTTTTTCTCACAGCGTTTCCTGGCGACAATGGCAAACCCAATCGACAATCTGTATGAGTTCGATCACTTCCGTCTCGACCTCTCCGAGAAGATGTTGACGAGGGATGGCGCCACAATCCCCCTTACTCCCAAGGCTTTTGACACTCTCGCCCTGCTCGTTGAAAAGAGTGGGCGTCTGGTGGAGAAGGACGAGTTAATGAATCATCTCTGGCCAGACACATCCGTGGAAGAAAACAGCCTCTCGCAAAACATCTACCTGGTTAGAAAAGCGCTGGGCGAAGAATCTCGGGGACCTCGCTACATCGAAACGGTCCCGCGGCGCGGCTATCGTTTCGCCGCTCCCGTCAGGAAGTTCCCCGGCGGAGACACGACGGCGGATGTAGGCTCCGGCGCAAACGCCCTCGTCGGGGGAGGCGGATCGCTGGCGGGGACGGCGCCACTGGCCGGCGCCTTGACCCCGCTTCTTCGTCGTTTTTCCAGAACGTCGCTGCTCGTTCTGGCGCCGGCTCTCACATTGCTAGCCATTTGGCTAATATGGAGCGCGCCTCGACGTTTCACGGATGAGCGCAAATATTTGACATGGCGCTCGACGGAAAATCCCGAAGCGTATCAGGCTTACGCGCGTGGCCTCTTCTTCTGGAACAAGAGGACGGAAGACGGCCTCGGCCGCAGCATCGGGTATTTCAACGAGGCTATTGTGAGAGACCCGCGGTACGCGCTGGCCTGGGCCGGATTGGCCGACGCCTATGCCGTGACCGGGTATCTTGGCTACAAATTCATGCAGTCCGATGACGCTTACCGGAAGGCGGAGGAAGCGGC
>Ga0154003_1000442_pt1 | contig 12929 bp, 8 predicted proteins | sample TSFL087MetaG_FD_104679 | JGI IMG/M metagenome (GOLD analysis project Ga0154003, IMG submission 104679) | Attine ant fungus gardens microbial communities from Florida, USA - TSFL087 MetaG | ecosystem: Host-associated > Fungi > Mycelium > Unclassified | place: USA: Florida, Lake Talquin State...
AGGGCTGTCCAGATCAACTCATTCTCTCCTCCTCCCAGCAAGACAGGAGACACAATAAATGCTTGAATCAGACCGATAATCATCAATCCGGCGCCGAGCGAGATGTCTATCTGACGCAGCGGATACTTCTTTTTCTCCTCTTCGGCCTTGCTTTTCGCTACCTCGGTCTCGACAAATTCTTTCACATTCGCCAGCGGGAAACTGCATCGCGTGCAGAACCGCGCTCGCTCTGACACAATCTCATTACTGCATTGTGGACAGAACATCTCAGCCTCCCTAGAGCGAATGACGGAGCGATTTGGTTTTCATCTAGATAACGTCCCTTTGATAGTCGAAGTTTCACTTCAAAGCCCGGGCTGTGAAAGGAATCCGCCGGTTCGTCCACGGCTCACTCTTGTACCCACATTTCAACCCCTTTCTACCAAAGTGACACGGTCTTACTTCGTCGGCGATGGCATCGATTCTACGCATGGCGCCGCTCGGAGGCGAGAGGAGCGGGCCTTTTTTGCTTTTTTCACGATCGTTTCCCGCAAGCGCGCGAATCAGTCGATTTCTACAGCGCTTATTCCAACAATTTTTCAAAAGGTAGTGAAATAGTTTCAACTCCAGCCGTACTTTGTAGTGGAAAGAAAGCTTCTCGATCGTGACGGCGAAGTAGTCGGTCGTGTGGGGCAGTGTGGTTGATCATGTGAAGCCTGTGCATAAATCGGAAGGCGCGCCCTGGCAAACCGTCTATGGCTACTTCCGCGCTTGGCGGATCGCAGGCATCTGGGATCACTTGCGCGACCTGGCGCGAGAGCAGGAGGGGCGCGAGCGGCAGCCGACCGCAGCCATCCTCGATAGGCAAACGGTCAAGACCACGGATCGTGGTGGCCCGGAGCGCGGGACGGACATCCGCATGACGCGGAAGGCCTCCGCAGGCTTTTAGATCAGAGTTTGAATTATGCAGACGCGCTTTCGATTTAATCAACCCAAGACTCGTATTAACTCATTGACTACAGGTGTATATAGTTTCGACGAATGTTTCCCCTACCGAATTCGGGAATGGTGGGGAGATCGGCGGAATACACTTACATGAAGAATTAGGAGGAAAAATGAAAATTTGGCGAGCATTATCCATCATCGCTGTAGTTCTGTTGCTAACTATCAATTTCTGCGTACGACCAGCATCTGATACCGCTTACGCTTCAGACAAAGGCGGCACTATTACTGTCACCGGTACGCTTGTATCGGTAGAGGGTGTTGAGTGCCCGAGTATGATTTTCCTAGACAATTTCCATCTGGTAGGTAATCTCGGGGGTTTTGGGCCGGGGGACCTGGTAACGGTGACAGGAGCCCTCGATGTACAAACCACCTGCCAACAGGGAATCCCGCTTAGGGTAATAAGCATCAAGTAATAAGCATAATAAGCGCGTCGGCACGAACGTAAAAGCCCGCCTGCATCGCTGCCGGCGGGCTTTTCGATTTTTTGGGGACCCTTTCGGTCCCCCGATTCCGCAGCGTCCTCAGCTTTTGGTTTACCACTGCGAGTTGGGGAGATTATATACAAATTTGCAAACTCCCTACGCCTCGCCTCCAACGCCGCGCGCGCCAGCTCCGCCGACGTCCTGTTCTGAGGCGCCTTCAGCGTTTCATCGACGTCGCGTTCGCGTGAAACTTCTTGACGATCTTCTTTGGTAGATCGCCTGCGCGCAAGAACCTCTTGTTCTCGCTGGTCTGCCATAAAGCCTTGTCGCGCAGATTGTCGAGATCGGATTTATACTGAGTGTACGCGTCTGGCGGGACGACTAAGGCCGCGACGCTCTTTATGTCTCCACTGCCAACAGCGATGGCGCCCACCGCCACATGATTGTAGTCGTACTCGACGAGGATTAGGAATACGAAGTCGGCGGACTGCAAGGAGGGCGCGACTTTGAACGTCTTCTGCTTTGCGAACTCGCCTTTCAGTTCATGTTCGGTCGAGAGGTCCGGCTGCCCTGAGCTCGTCATGGCGACCACGTACACGGCTTGCCCCGCTTTGAAGGCGGACTCCTGGGCGGAGGCCGCGGCCGAGAGAGCAAATACAACTGCGACGGCGGAGAGAAGATTTTGCAGTTTCATAGGCAAATCCTTTCTTATGAGATTTGTCGGAGGCGAGACACAATAGCATGGCCCATTCTGGTCACGCTAGCGCCTCGCCTCCAGCGCCTGTTACTCATCAACCTTACCCGAGACATAAAAACCCAAAAGCAAAAATTTCATTGAACGGAAAAGATATCTTAAGGTAGCATTATGACGGCCCAAAGATACTGAGCGAGACTTCGGCTTTATCATACAGTGTTCGCAAAGTCAGGACGGTTGGGGAAAGCGCCAGCCATTCGTTCTGCGCAGGCCGGTTGTTTCGAGTTTGGCCTGCAAGAAATCTCCGCACCATAGCGCACGCGATTGTCATGATTTTCCAGTCCTCCGCCATGTGACGGATTAGATGACAGAGATGAAAACAATACTTTTAAGCCTTTCCATTTGCACAGCCTGCACTGTCGCCCAGCCAACCTACGCGCAGGATGTTCGAGTTCTGCTTACTCAATTAGGCAGTAGTGACTATACCGCTCGTCAAGACGCCAAGCGCGAATTGAAAAGGCTTGCCGGATACTCGAGGCCGAATCTGATAGACGCCCTTCAGGATGTTGATTACGTCATACGGGTTTCCGCTCTCGTGACGCTCGCGGAAGCGGGGCTGCCAGTGAAAGAAGTTGTCCCCCACCTCATCCGGGCTCTCGCCGACAAGCATCCTGTCGTCCGCTCAACGGCAGCCACCGTTCTTGCCGAGTTCGATTCGGAATCCAAGACTATTGTCGCATCGCTCACACCGCTGCTGAGTGACCCCGATTTGAGGGTAAGGCATAGCGTTGTCTCAACCCTTGTAAAGATCAGTCTGAAGGGTAAAACGTACTTCCCGGAACTGACAGTTGCGATCAAGGACCGATCTCCGTATGTACGCCGTGAGGTCGTGAATTGCTTGAGCGGAATCGGCCGGCAAGCGACTGACGCAGTTCCAGCTTTGATGGAATCGCTCAATGACTCTGATTATGAAGTTCGACGACTAGCAATTAAGGCGTTAATAACGGTCGCTGGCGCATCCGAGTCAACTGTGCTGGCAATCACGGCGAAGCTTCGTGACAAGAGCGCCGAAGTCCGCAGAGAATCTCTAATTGGTTTAGGAAGTCTGGGGCAAGCCGCGAGTTCGGCGGTACCTGCGATCATCTCATCGCTCAATGATCGCGCCACCTCCGTCCGCAAGGAAGCTATTATCTCCCTGTCATTAATAAGGCCGAGCGCAAACAGCGCCATTCCAGGTCTTACCGCGGCGTTGAATAATGAACAATCTGAAATCCGTGAGGCCGCGGCGGTCGCGCTACTGGCCATTGGCGCAGACGCCCTTCCCCACCTCGTCGCCAAGCTCAAGAATGGCGACTCGAAAGTCTGCGAATCCATCATGAAGGCTTCGATGGAGGGACACGTTGACGTTGGTTCCTTGCCGGCGCTCCTCAAAGCGATGCGCGATCGCAACAACAATGTCAGCCACTTCGCGGTGAGCGCTTTGAGCGCCATTGGTTCGGCGGCCGTCAAGCGACTCGCCGGCGAGATCGAAGACAAGGACGTTGAGATTCAACGGCGCGCCATTCAAGCGCTTGGTATGACGCAAAGTGTCGAGGCTGTCCCTGCGCTCATCAAGGCTTTGAAGACGCCGCACCTGTGCGGCGAAGCGATCATAGGATTGATAAACGTCGGCGAGGCGGCGATTCCTGCTCTTAGAGACGCCGCCAAGAATCAAGACCCGCTCGTGCGAAAATTTACGATCATCGTTCTGGGAGAGATGATGCGCAATTACGCCTATAGCCGGCCTGACGAGCGCCGCTCGGCGGTCATTTCCGAGCTGATCTTTGAGGCGCTTGACGATGAAAAATACGACGTGCGCAGGGTAGCGGTGATGGCCGTTGGCGCGCTCGGCCAACTGATCGCATCAAAGGAGCCTCTGCGGCGGCCGACCGACTCTATTGTTAAAGCTTTGAAGGATCCTCATCACGATGTGCGCGCCGCCGCCGCAGTCTCACTGTCATCAATTGGGGCGGAGACTGATGATGCGAATCAGGCGTTGATCGAAGCCCTTCGGGATTCAACCCCGCTTGTGCGTGAAGCAGCCGCGGACACTCTGGGCAAAATCGGCCCCGAGATTAACGTCCGATCCATTCCCTCACTGATCGAAGCGGTCCGAGACCAGAGCCCCGACGTACGAATCGCCGCGTCGGTCGCGTTGGGAAACTTCGGGGCGAAGGCCGAACAAGCGGCGCCGACCCTTGTCAATGCGCTGAGTGATCAAGATCCTGCCGTCCGTCATGCCGCCGCAATCTCTCTGACTAAGATCGGCGCCGACGCCAAAGACGCCACCAAAACCATGATCGCCAGTCTCAACAGCGGCGACATCAGAGAGCGTAAGATATCCATTTATGCTCTGGGGCGGATCAAGCCGGACGCCGAAATTGCCGTCCCGGCTCTCTTGTCTGCCCTGAGGGACAAGCGAATAGAGATTCGGTGTTACGCGGCGGACGCCTTGGGGCAAATCGGTCCGGAAGCCAAGGCTGCGATTCCCGCGCTCAAAGCCGCGATCAACGATCCGAACGTCAACGTTCGTGGTTATGCGATGCGCGCCCTGGGAAGCATAGGTCAGGACGCCATCCCGTTTCTGCTCAGGTTGCTTGAGGGCAAAGATCTGAACCTGCGGAGTCACGCGGTTGACAGCCTCTCCCGCGGCGGTAAGAACATCCGGTTATATGCTGATGCGGCAACGCCGACGCTCATCGCAGCGCTCAGACACCCTGCGACGCGGTACTACGCGGCGTCAGCGCTGCAAACCATTGGGCAAGCCGCCACCCCCTCTCTGATCGCCGCGCTGAAATCGAAAAACCCAGTTATTCGGCACGAAGCGGCTCGCATTCTTGGGCAGATCGGCGATAGATCAGATGAGGTTATAACGGCCCTGATTGGGGCTCTGGGTGATGAAGATCCCACTGTGCGAAGGAACGCCGCATACGCCATCTATCGCATCGGCCCGAACGCCGTTATCGCGGTAATCAAATCGGCCAAAAGCAATGGCGCATGGTCACAAGCTATGCTGGTTCTTGACAATATAGACTTGGATGATGAGGAATTCTTTCAGCCTATCATTTCCGAAAAGGTTCTGGGTGAGCCTGCCGTTATGCGGGTTTGGGGGGAGTTGGTCCACGCCTTGATTTCCCTGCTCAATGATGAAAACTATGAAGCTCGCCAGGCCGCCCAAAAAGCCTTGGAAAGAGCCGGCCCGCAAGCAACCCACGTGTTGCTTGACGCGCTGAGGGAGGGAGAAAAGGCGGACGTACAAAAGGCGGCAATTCGATTTTTTAGCGAGGAGGAATCAATTCGGGGGGACGAATATGGCAGGGGCGCAGAAGAGAACGGGTATAAAAAGGAGCGTGATGAAGTAATTTCCGCTCTGATCGTCGCGCTAGGCGATGAAAATGACGAAATCCGTTGCGGCGCCGTTGAGGCGTTGGGAATGTTGCGCGCGCAGGCATCCGTTGAGGCGTTAACCAAAGCTCTGTCTGATAAATCCGCTCAGGCGCGCAAAGGGGCGGCTCTAGCCCTCGAGCGGATCGGCGATCTGCCTAAGGAGACTATTCCGGCTTTGGTCGGATTGCTTAAAGATGTAAATCCGGCGGCGCGCCAGGCTGCGGCGCGCGCCCTTGTAAAAACAGGAGCCGGATCTACTGTGGTAGTTTCCCCTCTGATCGAAGCGCTCGGTGACGGGCAGCCTGATGTACGCAAAGAGGCGGCTCTGTCTTTAGGCCAATTCGGTGAGGCCGCGAAATCGGCCGTACCGCCGCTCATTGCCGCGCTTAAGGGCGTTGACGATAAGGTTCGCGCGTCGGCGGCGCAGGCGCTGGGTAAGATTGGCGCGGAACCAGAAATTACGCTCCCGGCGTTAAATGGCGCGCTTCAAGACCTAAACGACGACGTCATCATTTCCGCGGCGGGGGCGTTGGGCAAGTTTGGCGCTGCCGCTAATGCGAGCGTCCCCGCGCTCATCGCCGCCCTCAAAAACCCGGACGCGGCGGTTCGCAAAAACATCGCCTGGGCGTTGAAGAAAATCGGCGTTGAAACTTCCATGCCGGCTTTGACTCGACAATTGAAAGAAAAGCGGGCAGCGAACAATACATCCGCGATTTATATACTCTACGCCTTGGCCGCGATCGGGCCGGAAGACGGAGTGATCAAGGCGCTCACCTTGGCCCTGCGGAATCGGGATCCGCTCTTGCGCCACCATGCGGCTCTGGCTTTAGGGAAAATCGGACCGGCGGCTGGGAAGGCTGTCGTTCCATTGACCAGGGCGTTGCGGGACAACGCCTCGCGAGTCAGAGCGGCCGCTGCTGAAGCCTTGGGTAAGATCGGAGAGACCGGGGAAGACACAGTTCTTAACACCATTATCGGCCCGGCGGCAGAGTCTGATTTTTCAGTTCCTCCCCCTAAAAGGACCAATCCAATCGGAAGACCCCTGTCACTGCGGAGATACGATTATAACTATTATGAAAAACGTGTCTCTCTACCAAAACCCCGTACCAGCCGTTTCAGGATTGCGCCGCTTAGCAAAGGAACTATCGATTATCCACCAAAGAAAAGGCGGGCCTCCAAAGCCAGCCACTATTTCGCGGACGACTCGCTGGTTGAACGAGATGTCGAAGCGCTCCTTCGATCTAAGGACCTGGTGATGGAAATTTTGATCTCGGACGCCGACTTTGCGCTCATATTTGAGACTATAGGGCGCCGGGTAGATATAGCGTTGTTAGCCCCAAGTGATGACGGCGAAGTTGAATCAGGTAAAAAGTCAAAAAAGGGAAAGCGAAGCAATATGAGACCCCTTGCGGCGCCGCTTCGAATTGTGATTCCTCGTCGAAATGGCGCCTACGCTAGTCTTCGAATTGTCACTCCCGGGCTGGAGTCGACTTCGTCAGCTACACTTCCCTATCTCCCGTGGCCGCCGCCACAGCCATCGGCGTTCGATGAAATGCCGAGAGAATGGTTTGGCGGCGACAAGGACCAATTGTATGGCGTCTATCATCGCTTGGCGGCCGCGTTGGATCGTCGGGGATATGAAGAAAAAGCGGTCTTTGCCGCGCCCGGAGGTTTCGCTATCATTACGAATATCGAGAGGTTGAAGGATGATGGGACACCCTCCGAACCTTACCGTTGGTCGAGGGGAAAGATACCATTGACATCCTTCGACCCGAGCACGTTCTTCTCCCGACTTTTTTTCGGCGAAAAGCAGCAGTACCGGATGGTCGTCCTGGCTGTCACAACACAAGGGCCGCAAGGTAACTCACGATTCTTGGACGATGTTGTGGCGACCGAATGGCTCAGGAGCGGGTGGCGCGGACGCGACCTGCCGGGCGAGATAGGGCGGCTCACCTTCGGCGGGCGGCGGTGCTACGCAATCATTTATCACTTCATCAAGAAAGGGAGGAAGCCCGCCCTGGCCTTCCCCAGCGACTGGTCGGCGCGCCAGCATCTGGAAAAGACCGGATTGTGGTCGGTGTTAAGTAACAGGTGAATTTGATGAAACGGAAAATCGTGAGCGAAGAGGAAAAAAGGATCTCACTGGACCAGGCGCGATCGAAACTTGCTAGGCTGTGGTTCATCGGGTCAGGTGTTATCTTCCTGTTGTTGATCGTTCAATCTCTTTTGGACAAATATGGCGAGAATGTAGGGGACGTGTGGTCGTGGTTTATACCGACCACGGTGCCGACACTGTCGCTGATGATCGGGGTGATCAGTAGCAGCGCGCTTCAGGAGCAGGCGTTGACGACGGTCAATCGTTTCTTTTATCAACTTTCTTGGTGGCTGTCGTTCGCGTATTTACTAATACTACTCGGGACTTTCCTTATTGAGCCGTTCGCCCCCAAGGATTCTTTTGATCTGCTCAAGGTTTCCAACTACTGGCTGACGCCTATTCAGGGCCTTATAGTCGCCGTGTTAGGCGTTCTTTTCACCTCCAAGTCAAGCAAGGAACAACAGAAACCGAGCCCCCCATCAACGAGCTCGGCGCAGAAGAAAATTGAGGAATGAGCGCGGTAGAAGGAATGGTTCTGGCGCAATTTTTCGATAGAAGGCAGACTGAGCGTGAGGATTGGGCAAGTCGGATACTGTTGGCGAATGTGTGCCGAGAACGCGCAAGAGCGCGATGCTGTTCTAGAGATGGAGGAAGGCCCTCCGAAGCCTGACCTTCGCCAAAATCTCATCCGCCTTTAGTTTCGATAATTGGGGAAAATCGGATATAACGGTTAACTGGAGTTATATGAGACCAATGTGAGGCATTTGGCGTCGTGATGAGGTTTTGGCGAAGGACGGGTGAATTTGCCCTAGAGAGGTCTCGTGTACAACGCCACAGCCGATCGACGGTCATGGATCGCAATGAAGAACTTCTTCGAGGAAGTTCTGGCCTAGGTAACCCTACAGTTAACCATGTTCGGTTTGTGGCGCAACTGACCAGCAATACTACCATCGGATGGCGCGGCAGGATTACGCGAGCAGTACTGTTAGTCAGGGTTGGTTGCCCAGACTGTCAAATCAGTAATGAATCCTCGATCATCCATCTGAAGCGCGCTGACAATGGCATGCGCAATCTCCTCCGGGCGGAGTTTTCTTTCGCTCGCTTTTTGCTCCAGGCCGGCGGCCTGGAAGAAATCGGTCAAGACTTCACTCGGATTGATCTGCATGACACGGATATTGTGTTGGCGCAATTCCGCGCGCCAACATTCGGTCATTCCGGTCAACGCAAATTTACTGGCCGCATAGGCCGTGCCTCCCGCAAACCCCTTCGATCCCGCGGTTGATGAGATGTTGATGATGTTCCCGCGCTGGCGGCTGATGAAGTAGCGCGCAGACTCGCGGGCGACGAGCATCGCGCCAGTCACATTGGTTAGGAACAGGCGGTTGAACTGATCCAGGTCCTGTTCGATGAGATTGGCGAAGTACCCATACCCTGCGTTGTTGACAAGCGCATTGTAATCGCCGAACTCCGCAATGACAGTCTGCACCATCCGCTTGACGTCCGCTTCCACGCTTACATCGGCGCGGATCGGGAGCGCTCCCACGCTGGCCGCCGCCTGCTCCAATCTTTCCAAGTTACGCCCGCAGATGGCGACCTTCGCCCCCTGAGAGATCAACAACCGCGCGGTCTCCAGTCCAATCCCCGACGAGCCGCCTGTCACAAGTATCGCTGCATTATTTAAATTCATGACCCTCCCTTGATGCTTGGCAGTTGAAAGGATACTAGATCGTTCCTGTAACCGCATATACATTTGGGAGGACGATTGGTTTTGAACTACGTCTAGAATTGTGAATAAAGTGGGGTCCCCGTGGTATTTCTCTATGGCGGCAAGCGCGAGTCAAGCTCAACTAGAAAGATCGCCGTAACGCCAGATAAAAGACGGCGATCAGTGAAGCCATCAGCATCGCCACGACCACGGCCCCATTCAGGATGCCCGGCCCGCCCAACCTGATTGACGGCGTCATGTCTATAATCCTTTCAGGCATTCTCATCCTGCTCCGCACGCCAAACTATCCTGCCGACCCCTCTTTGTTGGTACGTTGTGGCGCCCAACTGGCGCAAACTGTAGAAACTCTCGGTTAGGTCGGTCGCTTACGTTACTGTTTCTTGTTCTGTCTTTGATAAAATCCGCGAGCAAATTCTGCGCAATGTCTCACGCGTTTGAAGATAAGGCTTCGGTTCAGCGTCCATCTTTGTGCTTGAATGAACAAGTTATTTCTCTCCTATGCCCGCGGCGATGATGAAGTTTTCGTGAAAGGTCTCTACGAGGATCTAACCGCGGAAGGGTTTGAGGTTTGGTGGGATCGTGTTTCGATGCCCAGCAGGGCCTTGACCTTCATCCAAGAGATCCGCGATGCGATTCATGTCGCCGACCGCATTGTCGTGGTCATCGGCCCGAAAGCCGTCACGTCCGACTACGTCCGGGCCGAATGGCAACATGCGCTGGTCGAGGACAAAGTGGTCACGCCCATTCTGCGGCTTGGCGCCCACGATCTCCTGCCCGCTGAGCTGAGTGACCTGCACTGCCCTGATTTCAGAGCTTCTCGCGCAAAGGATGAGGCGATGGCTGAGCTCACCCGAATCTTGCGCGATCCGATACCGCCGCTCGGGCGCTTGTATGGCGAGGCGCCAACGCCTCCGCCGCATTTCCATCCCCGTCCGGACGATATGACAAGGCTTGCAGGCAGTCTGCTCATCCATCTGCGCGAGCCGGCGCCTGTGCGCATCACGGAGCGGGTTCTCATCCTGCACGGGATGGGTGGCTCCGGGAAGTCAGTCCTGGCCACGGCCTTTGCCCGGGCGACGACTACGCGGCGCGCCTTCCCAGACGGCGTATTCTGGATTTCCGCAAGCGAAGGCGCCGATCCGCTCCGGCTTGTGAGGCGCCTGGGAGAATTTATCGGCGATGCGCTTCGAAGCCATCCGGACCTCACGACGTGTGTCACATGGCTGAGGGACAAGCTGTCCGGGAAGCAGTGCCTGATTGTGTTGGACAATGTGTGGCGTGTTGAGCAGATCGAACCGTTACTTGAGGCTATCGGCCCGAATGGTCGCGTACTTGCCACAACGCGTGACGCCGGGCTCGTCACGGCCGTTGGCGCCCGGGAGCAACGACTGGAAGTTCTCTCCGAGGAAGCGGCGCTTCGCCTCCTCGCTGATTGGACTGGTCAACCAGTTGACGTCTTGCCGGCCGAAGCGTGTGAAGTGGCCCGAGAATGCGGCTTTCTCCCGTTCGCCCTCGCTCTGAACGGCGCGATGGTTCGAGGTGGTCACGTCTGGTCCGACTTGCTCGCTGCCTTGCGCATGGCCGAGTTGGAGTATGCCGAGAAGCGCATCATCAATTATCCCTACCCGAACGTACTGAAATCCATCAAGGTCAGCGTTGACGCGCTAGCGATGTCCGATCCGGACGGCGCGCGGCGCTTTGCGGAGTTAGCGGCTTTTGTTTGGGACGCCGGCGTTTCGGAAGCCGCCATAGCGACATTGTGGCGCAGTCAGGGCGGTTTGGAAGCCCATCACGCACGCAAGCTTCTCGTAACACTGGAGGGCAAGTCTCTGCTGCGGATGGAAGGGGCCGCGCCGCGCCGGCGTGTGACTCTGCACGACTTGCAAATTGACTACCTCGTGACAACGCTCGATAACACAAAAGAACTGAATGAATCGCTGCTCAAGGCATACCGGGATATATGCCGAGGCGATTGGACTATCGGCCCGAACGACGGCTATTTCTTCCAATACCTGGCGCATCATCTTGTTCAAGCCGGCCTGGAGGGCGACCTGTACACGCTGCTTACGACTTCCCCCGATTGGATGGAAGCGAAATTTCGCGCTTTGTTAAGCGATCAGTCTTTTGTGAATGACCTGGAACTCTCGACGCGGCATACTTCCGATCCACTGGCGTTAGTCCGACTTCACATGGTTCGCCTAGTGATAAACGATCGGGCGAGTCTGTGCGCCGACACTGACCTGAAAACCCTGGTCTGGATGGGTCGCAGTGACGAGGCCTTGGGATACGCCCGCCTTCGTGAGGACGCTAAGAAAAAGTTTGACAGCATAATGATCGTTCACAACGAATTGAGGGCAAAAGGTCAGACGGACTCCTTGTTGCCCTCGTTGCCCTCGTTGCCCTCGTTGCCCTCGCAGCCCACGCAGCCCACGCTGCCTACGCTGCCTACGCTGTTAGATGAGGCCCTGGAGTTGGCTCGGACTATTGAGGACGAATCCGCCTTGGGCGCGGTCGTGAATGCGTTGGCGCAACTCGGGCGACTTGATGAAGCAGAGAGTGTCATTCAATCAATTGAAAGAGGCAGGCAAGATAGCGGATGGCACAACTTGGTTATTCCACTGGCCGAAGCCGATCGGATGGAAAATGCGATAAGGGCGGCAGGGGAGATCAAGGACGAATGGAGTCGCGCGAGAGTGTTGCGCAAATTGGCGGAATTTTGCTTAACGCCAGGTAAAGAAACGTATGCGGACCTGGTATTCGAGGAGGCGGAGAAGGCGGCTCAAGCCCTCACTAAAGAGCAAGATCATGTGGGCGCGTTAGCGGTATTGACAAAGTCGCTTGCCCTGTTCGGGCGGTATGAACGCGCATTGCATATAGCTGATTCCCTGGAGGCCGGATGGAGACGTGTCCAGGCGCTGATGTACATCGCCGGCGCGCTTGAGGTGGCCGGAATTGACGGCGCAAGCTCAGTGTTTGACAAGGCGCGCAGAGTGAAAGAGGAAATTCAAGACCCTGAAGAGTTGACTGAAGCCGAGGCGGTCAGCGCAATGGCGCTGACGGATATCGGGTGTTTTGATAAGGCCAAGGCGGCGGCGCTGGCGATCCGGGACACTAAAAGGCGCTCCGCGCAATTGCATGGCCTGGCGTCAGCCCTGTTGCGAAAACAACTATTCGAGAAAGCTGGAGAGGTGGCTCATTCTATCGAGGACGAAATAGATAGGAACATAGCCCTGACCGAGTTGACGCTGGCTCTAGGGTTTGCAGGCCGCCTTGATGAAGGGTTGGAAAAAGCCCGAGAGATTCAAAATGAAGCCGGACGCGCGATTGCGCTGCGAGAGTTGGCAGTGGCGCTGGACAAAGCCGGAGACGAGCGGGCGAGCTCGATATTTGACATGGCTGTGGAGTCGGCTCGCGCCCCGCAGACTAGCCAGGTATTAAATTGGGCATTCGAGGCGGCTGCGGTAATGGCAGGACTTCTGCGATCAGAGAGCATACCGGCAGCCGCGCATCCGATGGGGAAATTGGCGTTGAGTATGGTACGGCTGGGGCGCTATGACCGAGCGCGCAAAGAGATCGACGCCA